>Ga0172371_10008431_pt1 | contig 14445 bp, 8 predicted proteins | sample Lak12m_FD_114543 | JGI IMG/M metagenome (GOLD analysis project Ga0172371, IMG submission 114543) | Freshwater microbial communities from Kabuno Bay, South-Kivu, Congo - kab_022012_12m | ecosystem: Environmental > Aquatic > Freshwater > Lake | place: Democratic Republic of the Congo: South-Kivu... | reverse complement strand
GGCATACGATACGGCCTCATCCAGTGCCCCCTGAGCCAGACCCACGGCCTGGGACGCACAGAAGAGCCGGCTCATGGCCAAGGTCTTCATGAGATTGGCGAAACCGTGGCCCTCGTCTCCCACCAGGTTTTCCGCGGGCACTTCCATGTCGTCAAAAACAAGCTCGGAATTGATCGAACCCCTCATGCCCATCTTGTTCTCGTTCTTGCCGTACGCCAGACCCGGGAAACCTTTCTCAACGACAAACGCGCTAATCCCCCCAGCTTTCTTGGACGGATCCGTATACGCGTAAAGCACAAAGAAATCCGCGACAGATCCGTTGGTGATGAAACATTTCCGGCCGTTGACTATGTACCGATCACCCTTACGAACGGCCCGAGTCCTCATTGCGAGCAAGTCGGACCCAGCGGCCGGTTCCGTTGCGGCAAGCGCGGTCAATTGTCGTGATTCGCCGCCGAGGCGGTTGAGATACTTCTCCTTGAGTACTTCGCTGCCTCCGTGAAGTATAGGCAACGTTCCGTCGGCTTGAGCAATGAGCAACAAGGCCGAAGAAGCGCACACCCGGGCTATCTCTTCGAGGATCATGGAGAAGGTCAGAAAAGAGAGGTCCACGCCTCCGTATTGCCCTGGAAGCAGCGGGTTCAAGAGCCCATTTTCAGCGAAAGCCTCCAGAGCGTGAAAAGGGAACCCGCCGGCTTCATCCAATTCAGCGGCCCTGGGGCCAATTTCTTTGGCTGCGATCCTGCGAACGGTCTCAATGATCATTCGCTGCTCTTCATCGAGTTTGAACAACTCACGACCTCCCTGACAAGAGTCCGCCACTATTGGTGCAAGGCCGGCCATTCAGGACGAGGGGACCGATCCGTCCCGACGCCGCCGCGGGCCAGGCCACCGTTGCGCACACTTGCCGCCTTTGTGACAGCTTTTTGGCTGGTCGAAACATCATACAGCGACCGCGTCCAGACGCGATCCGGCGCCATAATCAGACCTTCGGCAGACCGGCCTCTCTTAGGATTTCCCTCGCTATGACAAGTCTCTGGATCTGGTTGGTTCCCTCGAATATCTGGGTGAGCTTGGCGTCCCTGAACATCCTCTCGACCTTGAAGTCCTTCATGTACCCGTATCCTCCGAGGACCTGAACAGCGTCCGTGGTGATCCTCATTGCGGCGTCGCTGGCGAAGCACTTGGCCATTGAGGCCAGCCCCGTGTTTTTGCGGCCCTGGTCGTGAAGGCTTGCGGCTCGATAAACCAAACCCCGGCTCGCTTCAATGAGGGTAGCGCTGTCCGCTATTATTCCCTGAATCATCTGGTGCTCTCCGATGGCCTTGCCGAATGTCCGCCTTTGGGTCGCGTACCGCACCATCTCATCAAATGCGCCCTCTGCTATTCCCAGAGCCTGGGACGCCACTGCCGGCCGCGACATATCGAAGTCCTTCATGGCCAGCAAGAAACCCTGTCCTTCCTTGCCGAGAAGACTACAGGCCGGAACTCGGACCTCGTCCAGGAAAACCTCGGTGGTGTTGGAGCCGCGCTGTCCCAGCTTGTTTTCGGTCCGGCCGATGGTAAGGCCCGGTGTCCCAGCCTCTACCAGGAAGAATGTTAGGCCACGGTGGCCGCTCGTGCCCGAAGTCCTGGCCAGCACGGAATACAAGGACGCCACGCCTCCGTTAGTAGCGAAACACTTGGCTCCGGAGATGACGTACTGATTGCCGTCCCTTACAGCTTTGGTCCTGATGGAGGCAACATCGGATCCGGCAGAGGGTTCGGTGACCAGATACGAGACTAGTTCACGATTGTCCCCTATTCGCGACAGCACTCGTGTTCGGATATCCGGGGACGCACCGTGTACGATGGGAAAGGAGCCTACCGCCTGAATTATAAGGAGCAGAGCCGACGCAGCGCATTGCCTCGCTATCTCCTCCACTCCGATGCACAGGGCTGTTGACCTGTTATGCTCCAGCCCACCGTATTCCTGTGGAAGCGTCAGCGTCAACAGGCCGATTTCCCAGCAGAGGGCTTCCACCTCCCGGTTAAACTTTCCTTGTTCGTCTATGGCGGCCGCAAGAGGGGCAATCTTCTCCCTGGCCGCCTTGCGAACGGTATCTCTCAGTAAACGAAGTTCTTCAGTATCGTCGTCAACAGCGTAGTTCATGATAAGGACCATTGGCAGGACTTGTCTTATGGAATGGGTGAGTAGCAGAGACGTCCCCGGGATCGCTCTCCGATCGTCACCGATTCATGGTCAAATGATTTGCCCCCACCCTGTCACTCCGGGAAAGGGACAGGGTGAGGGTGCCCAAGAAGGTCATGGCCCCGGAAACGAATCCGGGCAAGGCTTGAGAGGCCTATTCAACCCCTCCGGTTCAACGTCGTTCAAGTTTCTCGTCCGGACGCGCCCCCTTCCCTGGTTGCGGCAACTCCTGCCTCGGTTGAGGACGCGGCTCGGGTTTGGGTGCCGGGGTGAACTCCCTGCGAGGAGGCTCGGGCCTCGGTTCAGGCCTGACTTCTCTTCTTGGGGGCTCCGGCCTGGGTTCAGGGCGAATCTCCCTTCGGGGAGGCTCAGGACGCGGTTCCGGTACGATCTCGCGCCGGGGAGGCTCAGGACGCGGTGGCGGCCTTAAATCATCCCTGAACTTTTCGGGTCCAGGCTTCGGGGTAACATCTTCCCGCGGCGACGGTCGAGGCGCTACCGGTTCAGGCTTTGGTTTGGGAGGCTCCGGCCGTGGGATCACAGGCTCGGGCCTAGGTTTAGTAGGCTCTGGTTTCGGGATCACAGGCTCCGGCCGTGGCTTGGCGGGCTCTGGTTTCGGGATCACAGGCTCTGGTTTCGGAAGCACGGGCTCCGGCTTGGGCTTTGGAACATCCGGTTTGGGCTTGGGATGATCCGGAACCGGAAGCACGGGTTCCGGTTTTGGTTTGGGATGATCCGGCTTCGGTTCAGTGGGGATTAATCCCGGAGGTCCCGGCTTTGGAATCGGCAATGGCAGGCCGGGTGTTGGTTTCGGCGGAACCGGACCATCCGGCGGGTGAGGTACTAGCCCCGGAGGACGGGGAGTGACGTCGGGCTGATCAGGCGGCCGCCTGGGAACACATCTTCCGCCGACGCACGCCATTCCTACAGCCTCACAAGAAAGGCACGCGTCCCCGCGCCTGACCTCGCAAGGCCCGCATTCCCGACGGTATACGCACCTGCCTCCGACACAGGTCCGGCCCATCTCTTCGCATCGAACGCAGCGATGACCGTCCCATACCGAGCACGGCGGGCAGTCCTTCCTCGAGACGCAACGTCCTCCGGCGCAAACCTTGCCCAGGGCCTCGCAGGGCACGCAGTTTCGGCCGTCCCAGACGGTGCACGCCCTACAATCTCTCCGGTAAGTACATCGGCCGTCATGACAAACCATGCCAACTTCCTCACAAGGAACGCAGCGGTTGCCTCTCAAAATAGTGCAACGGCCGCACGTGGACCTGGGCACGCAGCGCCCTCCTACGCAATCCATTCCCATCTCCCGGCAAGGAACGCAGCGCCAGCCGTTCCAGATGCTGCAATCCCGGCAACGCTTTGGAGTACATCTCCCGCCGGAACACTCGAGCCCCACGTCCCTGCAAGGAACGCAACGTCGGCCGTTCCATACTGTACAAGGCGGGCAATCGCGCCTGACGCATCGCCCCCCGATGCACTCCATGCCCACGAAGTCGCACGGGACACAGGTGTCGCCGTCCCAGACTTCACATGGCCTGCATCTGCCGACGGGCAGCCAGGGATTGACGATTGCCGGCGGCCAGAACACGTCAACTCCGGCCGACGGAAGCCCACCATATTCAAGGATCAGCGGCTGACTGATTATGGTCTTTTCGCACTCCGGGACGTCCTCCGGCAGGGTTCCTCTAATGGTGGTCTGCCGGACGAGTTCTTTGAGGGTCTTGGATGACACCATCATGACCTGGGAGGGGTCTTTGCCCTCGTCCACGTCCACCCGCTGGCAAGACTCGACAACCCGTTCTTTCTTCAGTTCCTCCAGGATGTTCTTGACGGCCACACGGCCCCTTACCACGGTGACCGATGTCTGTTTCGGGTTGAACACGTTAACTACGAAATCTGTCTCATCATCTACGCTGTCCACAATTATCATGGCTGTGGGAGTCGTCACCGTGTAGGACGACGCGGGACTGGTCCTGGGAAGCCTCCTGATGAATCTGACCACTCCCGCTACCACGTCCGCGCCGTAATACTCGGCGTGGCCGTCCTTGGCGAAATCGTAGATGTAGATTTCGGACATCTCTCCCAGGGAGTTATGGCTCCCGTCCCGCAGTTTCAGCCAGATCTTGGAATCGGGATCGGAATGGATAGTATCGGCCAATTCGACCGGGTCATTCCTTTTGGCCTGGCTGAATTCCGGCTGGTCGCCATGGCGAATTCCGGCGATTTGTTCCACTGCGCCGACCCGGCCTATCTCTTCCGCAGCGAAAAGCGGGCCGGAAAAAAGGATTGTGCTTAGAATGGCCACAAAGGCCGGCCAAGCCCGACAACACCTGTTCGCCATGTTAGATTCCTCCTGGATGAGGCCCGTTCATAGGCCGTTACCTCGACTGAAGCAAATTCTCGGCAAGGTTCTCCCCATAGTGCAATCCGCAGATTCTATTCCAGTTCTGACATTTCCGGCCCCGCGCTTCCTACCTGGGTTTGATAAAGAAAACGGATAATCGCCCTCTGAATACAGGTCCTTAGACACAATCATGTCTTGCGGCATGAACCTGAAATTAGGGTTGCAGATCCTCCCGGAGCTGTCAAGGCGATTGAACGGCCCGCGGTAATCCACATCGCCCCGCGCGTAAGTGAATGGCTACAATTCGGTATCAATTATTCTTGACCCGAATCGTTCATTCCTGATACGCTCAATCGGTTGATTTCTGATTCACCTTCCTGCTGCCTTATTGCGGGTCCAGTCATGATGAGCCGTTAACTGGCTGTGAGATAGGGCGACCTTGTTTTGTCGCCGTCACAGGCTCTGTGCAGAGGCCCTTCGGTTTTGGAGGGAGTTGTGGATTACGCGCCCCGCAGCGGTTTACGACTCGACGTTCTGGCGTTTCAGGTTGTCTTCATAGTGCTTCTTGCCGGCCTTGCTCATTCGCAAGGAATTCAGACGTCTCCTTACAGCGCTCCCTCTATGCTCAGGAGCTTGTCGGAGCAGGGACTTCGGGAGGCTCCGTCCGACTCCGTGTCTCTTTCAAGCGGCATGTTTCCGATCATTCTGCCGCCGATTCCCAATCTCCAGATCGGCTGTCTGTACACTTTCGGGCCGAACGTCAGGAGCGGTCGCTTCACCGCGGATTATTTGTTGCCTTTCGGTTTAGGCCAAGATTCCGTGTTATTCGGAGAAGCTCACGCCGAATTCCAGAGCTTCCGGCAGGCCACCGGCTTCAATAACCGGGCGGACATCTCCCTCGGAGGCGGATACCGCACCATCCCAAGAGACAACTTGCTCATTGGAATCAATTGGTTCTATGACGCTGCGCGTTTGGGTGGAACGTGGTACTCCTCGGGGGGTGTCGGCGCCGAGATGGCTGCTCTCCTGCCCGGCAATGACGCTGTTGACATCAATTTCAACTGGTATGGACTGCTTTTCGACAGCGACGTGATCCGTAATGCCTTCAGGTACGGTCCTTCCAACTTTGACGCGGAGGCAGGCTATTCGCATGAGATGTGGGACGGAGGGCCGGACCTCCGACTGAAAATCACCGGGTATCAGTTCGACACAGGATCGAAAATTGCCGGTTGGAATGCCGGAGCGGAGCTCAAGTCCAGGGACGGAGTGTTCGTGCTCAGGTACAACGTGGGAAACGACAGGATCAACCAGACGTATCATACGCTCGGCGGCTTTGTTAACGTAGGATTCCGCGTGGATAACATCCTAAATGGTGAAAGCCCCTTTGAAATGCCCGAGCCCATTTTCAAGAGTCCGCGGAACCTGCGGAGATTTTTGGTGAGAAATGTGGCAAGGAATTACCACCAGGCTACCGCTATCGTAGCGTCTCCGGGGGGGAAATGCCATCTACCGGGATACGCAGTACTCGGTTACGCCGCACTTACGATGAATGTCACCTACCCAGAGACCCCCGCATTGCCTGATCCTATCCCGAGGGTGTCCACGATACGTTTGCATTGGTGCGGTGTGTTATCCAGCCTGGATTTTTGCGGCGTGAGGGCATATGCATCGAGCACAGTAGCTGTAGGCGGCGACTGAACGCACAAAGTAACAATGTCCGCGGGCCGCGGATATATGGACTTTGCAGCGTCAACGGGGGTAGTTACCGAGGCCCCGGGAATCCAAATTTTCTCGTCCGGCCCACACGCACAGATCGACCTCGCCCCCGGGGGCGGTATCTCCATCGAGCTATTCTAACGTGGCTTAAGACAGAATACTCGATTCTCTTGCCGATTCCTCGATTCCCACCCGACCCCATTCCGGAGAAATCGCTTGAGCCTTGGTCTGCTCTCCCCCCAGTATACGTCAATGACGAATGTCAATCCTGAAGATCTCTCTTCTCAGCTACTCTTCGCACAGCTTCTGCTGCGATTTCCACCTCTTCCAGCGTATGAAATAGCCGAGGCTGAATCGCACCGTCCCGTCGGGAAAGGTCCCCAAAGCCTTATGCGCCAGTGGAACTCAGTGTAAGCCCACCCTGACCGAGATCGAATACTTCTCCTGAAGGATCGTGCCGGCTTCCTGCAGGTGAATGTCGTAGGTGGCGGATTTGATAAAAATTCTTTCCAAGATTGCTCTTTATAACATAATTGCAAGGTGTTGCCAAAGGTGGCATCCGTGGCCCGGAAACTCCAATGGCTGATAAACAACGTTATGGTTTTGGCGTTACCTGGCGTTATCATTAACACCATGTAATTAAAGTGCTTTCTAGTTTGACAAGAGGGCTGGACGCATGTATTGTGTTGCCTTGTTAACACATTTTAATGGTCCGGGGCGCTTTTCCCCGGCTTTACTGAGTCCGACAGAGGGTAGAGGGGTTAGGGTCGGGCTCTTTTTGTTTCTGAATTCTGCCCTCCCGCTCTAACTTGCCCGCGCCACCATCTTTGATCCCTGTGTCAGTTGCCGAGAATTCTGTCCGATTGACCAAGAAGACCCCCCACGAGTCTATGGCAGTGCCGCTGTCCTATGTGATTTTGAACCGTGTGGGATCCTCGTCTGCCGGATGAGAAACTCAAAACGACAAGAATCGTGGCAGCGGCTACGTCCACCGTTCCGTGGGATTACCAGTCGTGCTCCTAGCCAGTTCCACCGTCTTGCTGAAGCAATGGTTGACCTTTTGGTTGCCGATATGCTATCATAGAGTTACCTACCAGCTCCCAAGCTGCGCTAGGCAGAAAACCCGGCGCTTCCTTCCTGACCCCCGCTCCGGGTTTTCATTTCTCCTCCGACCGGCATTGCTTCCTTCAGGGCATTGCCGACTGTTTCCAATCGGTTACCTGTCTAAAAGGCGAAACGGAATCACAGATTTTTTTTATACCATTCAATACTCTGCCCCAACCCTTCAGTAAGATCGGCGCCGGCAACAAAACCAAGCGCGTCTCTTGCTCTAGACACATCCGCGGAGGAGTGCATCACGTCACCGGCCCTGGGAGGATCATGTTTGGGCTGCACCTGTATATTGAGCAGATCCTGGAGGACTGACAGCAACTCCAGAAGAGTGGTCCGCGTGCCTCTGCCTATGTTGTAAGCCTCGCCGCACGATGAGGACTCCACGTTCATGGCCAGGATGTTGGCCCTGACCACATCTTTCACGAAAGTGAAATCGCGACTCTGGAGGCCGTCCCCGTAGATTACAGGTTGCCCGCGCGAGATCAGGGCAGTGACAAAGCGTGGAATCACCGCAGCATAGTGAGACGTTGGATCTTGTCTCGGACCATACACGTTGAAATATCTCAGTCCTACGGTCTCCAGGCCATAAAGGCGGCCAAAGAGACGGGCGTAATCTTCATTAACGCGTTTCGTCAGAGCGTACGGCGACAGTGGGAAGCCTTCGCTCCCTTCGCTGCGCGGGAGCACCGGGCTATCCCCGTATACCGCGGAGGACGACGCGTACACCACTCTTGAAACATTGTGTTTCCTGGCCGCCAGAAAAATATTCAGCGTGCCGTCTGCGTTGACCTGCTGCGTGGTCATTGGGTCTTCCACGGAACGGGGCACGCTTCCCAACGCGGCCTGATGATAAATACCGTAAGCCCCAGCGCAGGCCTCATCCAAGACATTCAAATCCCTTATGTCTCCGTGGATGACTTCGAAATCCCGGCCCGGCTTGAAACGGCCGTTTCCCAAATGCTCGAGGTTTTCCTTTTTTCCGGTGCTGAAATTGTCCAGAACTCGGACGCTGTCCTCTCGCTCCAGGAGCGCCTCAACTAGATGACTTCCTATGAAGCCGGCTCCCCCCGTAACCAGAACGCTCTTTGCGCTTGCTTTTTCCATATGGCATCCTCGATAGTGACTTGGGCACAATGCCCGTAAGGGGGCAGAGTACCCCCTTTTGGAGCCAAAATCAAAGCCCATTGTATGAAAATCCGTAACCCTCTACGGGGCTTGGAGTTTTGGGAGCCGGTACCGGCTTGTCCAGCAGTGGCTCCCATCCAGAGCACATCGAATACAGAACGGAGTGATCAGCCATGCCTCTCTATGACGCCACTCTGCCAATCCGGGAAGGAATGGTCACCTTCCCCGGGGACCCGCCGTTCAAGATGGAACCCTTCTTCCGGCGAGCTGCCGGGGACCCGTTCGATCTGGCTCTGATGTCAATGGGAACTCACCTGGGAACCCACGTAGACCCTCCTGCCCACTACCTGGACGGCGGTGCCACGGTGGAAATGATCCCGCTTGATGTGCTCGTGGGCCCGGGAATAGTGCTGGATATGAGAGGCAGGCCCTTCGTTGACGCGATGGCGCTCCGAGAATCGCCTGTCCAGGGCCACATCCGGGTCCTGTTGAAGACCGACAACGGTCCGCGACTCCTTGAATCCGAGTTCCACGAGGATTACGTCCACGTCACCGAGGACGCCGCGGAATATCTCGTGGAACTGGGAGTCGTCCTTGTGGGGAACGATTACCTCTCCATCGAACGGTATAACAACGAAGGGGCTCCCGTGCACCGCACTCTTCTATCCGCCGGAGTGCTGGTGGTTGAGGGCGTCAACTCGATGAACCTCCCGGCCGGCCCCTGCGAGATCTATTGTCTCCCTTTGAATATAGCGGGCGCGGACGGGGCCCCTGCCAGGTTGCTGGTCCGTACGTGAGCCTAATACTGGTTGCCCAAATTTCTGTCCTTTTCGATTTGACACCGACTTGGCGGGATACTTACGCCCCTCGGGATTGCTTCGTCGCTCCGCTCCTCGCAACGACATGCCCGGGACTTGTCCTTGCGAGCGAAGCGAAGCAATCTCAAGGGACCGAATACGCAACCGTACTTACGAAAACCGGCACAAAGGCCCCGGGCAGAGACCACGACGCCACCTGCCGTGCGACCTAGTTAGAACAGATCGTCCTCATCACCGCCGAAGCCAGGCATCTCTCCATACTTCTGGAGATGTTGCTGGACCAACTCGCTCTCACGCTTGGAATACATCTTGTCTTCTTCGTAATCGAAGAACTTCGCGAGTTGGTATTCATCCAGGTACTCCAGCAGGAGCGCCCGCATGTTGACAGAACCCTTGATGAGCACAGGCCTCTGGGTCTCGTCCATCAGTCGGAACGCGCCCTCGGAGTCAGGGGCCTTCTCGACGTTCTCGCGGGTGAACGTGAATAGATGTTCCGGCGGAGCAGGCACCGCCCCGAGTGCCAACCGAAGATCACACTGAAGACAACGGCGTGCTTCGAGGCAAGCATCGCCGGCTGCCAATCCAAGGTCAACCTCCTGGAAGCCTGTTCTCTCCGCGACGGGTATCTTCGTGGTGCCGAGTCTCTCGCGATATGCAAAGCCCTCATCCCTGCCGATCCTCGGATTGAGGGGCGGAAGCTGCACCAGAGACTCAGCGATAACTCCATTGCCTCCAAGGTAAGCGTCTATGGACTCCGCGGCCTTCCGCCCTGCGGCTACGGCTTGCACGATGGCGCCGGGAAAGACCGCCGCATCGCCACCTGCGAAGACACCGGCAACGCTCGTCTCTGATGATTTCTCATCCACCTTAATCAGGCGGTTCTCCATCTGGACGCCTTCCGAGGAGACAAAATCCAGATCCGATGTCTGGCCTATTGCCAGGATGACGGTGTCCGCATCCAGGCCCATCGTGCATTCATCGTCATAGGAGGGGTTGAATCTGCCTGATTCGTCAAGAACGCGCACGCACTTTTTGAAGCATATTCCTCTGACGCCGGCCTGCTGCTCCACGATTTCAAGGGGGCCCCAGCCGTTGTGAATATTGACTCCTTCTTCTTCAGCGTCTCGGATCTCCCATCCGTGGGCGGGCATCTCGTGCTTGTCCTCCAGGCATACCAGATGAATGTCTTCCGCTCCGACTCGGCGAGCCGTCATTGCAACGTCAATGGCCACCGCGCCGCCGCCGATGACCACTACCTTGCCGCTGAGCTTCGTTTCGACCGCTTCGCCGATTTCACGGAGAAAATCCACTCCCCACAGGGCCTGGGGTAAATCTAAGCCGTCCAGTGGGATCTTCCTGCTTAGCGGAGCACCTGTGGCTACAAACACCGCATCGTAATCCGAGCGGATCCGAGCAAGTGACAGATCCTTCCCCACGGCAGCCTTGGGCCTGAAATCAACCCCAAGGGCGAAGATCTCGCCGATCTCTCGGTCGAGAACATCTTCGGGAAGACGGTAACGGGGGATGCCGTATCGCATCATTCCGCCCGGTTTTTTAGCGGAATCGAAAACCGTCACTCCATGGCCCTTCTTGCGCAAATAAAAAGCCGCGGTCAATCCCGCCGGGCCTGAACCTATCACCGCGATCTTCTTGCCCGTCTCCGGAGGCATCGAGAAAGCGGCCTTCCACGACCCTGTTTCGTTGTCAGCCGCGAATCTCTTGAGAGCGCAGATGGAAATGGCCTCGTTCACCTGGGCCCTACGGCAGGCAGACTCGCACGGCCTGACGCAAACCCTCCCCAGAATACCCGTGAACGGCACGCGCTCCCGGATCAGGGAATGTGCTTCGTCGGCCTTGCCCTCGCTGAGGAAGCGCAAGTACCAGGGGATGTTGATACCCGCGGGACAGGCAGCGACACAGGGCAGCAGTTCCTTTTCCCTGTCCTGGGGCCTGATTCCCTTATCCAGGATCGCACCCGTGGGGCAGACCTCGACGCAGGCCGTGCAGAATTTGCAGCCGGAATCTTTCAACCCCTGCGCCATCGAGCCAACTGTAACCCGGCCCTGTTCGTCGAACACGAACCCGATGGCCTCTATGCCGCGCAAGTCGCGACAGGCCCTTACGCATCTTGTGCAGGAGATGCAAAGATTGTAATTCCTTGCCAGAAGCGGCTCCTGGTCGAGTATTGGAATGTTCGTGGGCAGCCATTTTGCTGTGGAAGGGCTGATCCCGACGTACTCGGACACTCTCTGGAGCTCGCAGTTGCCGAAGCGAGGGCAGCAACGTTCATTCTCGGGCACGTTGGACGAACACTGCGTTCGGGAACAGCCTTCGTGCTGCGCACACGTCAGGCACGCGTGGGGATGGTAGGCCAGAATCTCCGCAAGCTTCTCCTGGCGCCTTGTCTTCACCGGCTCGGTTTCCGTCAGTATCTCCACGCCAGGAGCAACGCTCGTGAGACAAGAAGGGATTAGTTCGCCGGTATCGGCCCTCTGGACAACACAAAGCCCGCAACCGGAGGAGATGCCATCTGCTGGTGTCTTGTCCGCACAGTTCTCTATCCGGGTCTCTCCTCTAAAGATCCCTTGGACGGGCATCGCGCCTTTTCGGGGGGGCAAATCAGGATGATAACAGAGGGTGGGAATATAAATGTCGGCCCTCAAGGCCGCCTTGAGGATCGTATCTTCGCTCTGGGCTTCCACGGTCTTGCCGTTTATCACTATCTCCAACATGCCCCTCATCCCCGGTTCTTGGACAAGAGTTGATCCTCGGGAGGAGACTTTCTGAAGAAAGACTCTTCCCGGGGATCAACTTCCCAAGAAACGCTCAACTCAGTATCGAACGATGTTCACCACGAGTGTGAGATCGCCCCTTGCTTGCAGGCTTCCACACATGGAAGCGGTGGCCTGGCCGCCGCAGGCTTGCACGGACCGCATTCGTACTTGATTTTTTTTTTCTTTTCAGGGGCTACCAGGGCTATGGGTTCTTCGTTGAGAGGATCGTTAGGATCCTCCTCCACGACCTGAAACAGTGACGCCGGGCACGTGGTGACGCAATCGCCGCAGGCGTTGCACTTGTCCGTGTCTATGGTGATGAAGTAATTTCCTGAGCCGTCGCTGTAACCATAGTTGGCTAACATGATGTAATCCCCAATTTCGGAGGAAAAGGCCCAACGGGCTGGAGTCGGAGGCGGCCATACGAAGTTGCGATCAAAACGGGAACCATCATCCCGAGGCTCCCACTTCCCACTGTGGGAGAGGGGACTCTCCTTGCATCCTCTCCTTCCGGGAGAGGAAGGGGATGAAATACAATATCACTTTGAAAGCAAATCCGCATCGGTCATCCCGAAGTCAGTCCTGATTCCCAGGATTCCCCGGTAAGCAAGGAGGTTGTCCCAGGAGTCCAGCGTCAAGGAGCGACTACTTCCTTCGACCTTTACCTTTCTTGCAAAGGGCGTGACCGAACAGAGCCGCACCCGCTGCTCCGGCAAGCTGGGTGTCCCACTTGGTCTTGAGCGGCTCGATGCCCATTTTCTTCTTGAGCCTGTCTATGACGCCGCGGTTCTTCGCCATGCCGCCGGTGACGGCAAAACCGGGCTCAACGCCGAGACGCTCCAACAGTGAGTAGATCCTGTCCGCCATTGCCGAGCAATATGCGGCCAGCACCTCGTTGGTTTTCAGGCCTTTCCGGAGGAGCCCGGTGGCCTCGGACTTAGCATAAACCACGCAGGTGCTTGAGACGGGCGCCGGCTCTGTGTCTATCTGGAAGGAACGCTCACCCACTTCGCCGATGGGCACCTGCAACAGGTCGGCAAAGACCTCCATGCCTCGCCCCGTGCCCGCCGCGCACTTGTCGTTCATGAGGAAGTTTGTCACCTTACCCTTGTCGTCGCAACGGATGGCCTTGATGTCCTGCCCTCCCACATCTAGGACGGTCCGGACCTCGGGTCCGTACATGAAATTCGCTCCGCGTGCGTGACACGCGATCTCGGTGACTGTCCTGTTCGCCATGGGAACGTTGACGCGGCCGTACCCCGTGCCGATGCAGAAATGTAGCTTGTCCTCGGTGAGAGTTGTCTTGGCCAGTGCGAATTTCAGAGCGTTCCGGGCGCTGTCCGGGCTGTCGGAACCGGTCCTCATGTTGCCATAGGCAAAGAATTCCCCGTCTGCCATGATCACCGCCTGAGAGCTGACGGAACCCACGTCAATACCTACAGTGATGAACTCTCTGTCTTCCCATTTTATGTCGGGATTGACCCAGTTGGTCTCTTCCCACCGCCAGTATTCCCGTTTAGTCTCCTCAGCCATTTGTATATCCTCCGATCTGTTTTCGATTACGTTGCTAGTTACCATTCTTGGCCGCCACCACAGCAGCGCCCACCGCGGCTCCGAACTCGGGCTTTTCAGGTATGCAGACCTTGTCAAGCCCCAACTCCCTCCTCAGAGCCTCCACGAAACCCGGGTTGTAAGCCACGCCTCCAAGCATGACTATGTCGGGGTTGACCCCGATTCTGCGGATCATGGACACAATGCGGCCGGCCATCGCGTCGTGGATGGCCTTGCTTATGTCCCTCCTGGGGGTCTTGGCGTGGATCAGGCCTACCACTTCGGATTCCGCGAAGATGGTGCACTGGGCGTTCATAGGGATGGCATTGTCGGAGGATAGCGCCATGGGGCCCATCTCAGTCAGAGAAGTCTCCAGGGCCCTGGCCATAGCTTCGATAAATGCGCCCGCTCCTGCAGCGCATTTCTCGTTGATGGCAAAGTCAACCACGTTTCCCTTTTCGTCCAGTTTTGCAGCTCGCCCCTCTTCGGCCCCCACATCCGCGACCGTGCGGGAAGTCGGGAAAAAGAAATTGGCGGCGGCTGCTATGGCTTTGATATCGTTAAGAGTAACGTCTGCCTCTTTGATGGCTTTAGCCCCGGAACCAGTCCCGCCAACGTGGGCGAGATCATGCAAGGAAAGGCCCGCGTCCTTCAGAGCCATATCGAGAGAGGCCCTGACCGCTTCGGACTGCTCAAAACCTGTCATGACCGATCCTCTACCGATTATCTTTCCATCCTTGATGATGACGCTCTTCGTGTTTTTCGCACCACAGTCAATTCCTGCAGTGATCATGTCTGAACCTC
>Ga0172371_10008429_pt1 | contig 14447 bp, 11 predicted proteins | sample Lak12m_FD_114543 | JGI IMG/M metagenome (GOLD analysis project Ga0172371, IMG submission 114543) | Freshwater microbial communities from Kabuno Bay, South-Kivu, Congo - kab_022012_12m | ecosystem: Environmental > Aquatic > Freshwater > Lake | place: Democratic Republic of the Congo: South-Kivu... | reverse complement strand
GAAATTGAACCTGAAGGAACAGTATATTTTGAAAATCCGACACCTCCTGCTGGTCAAGGACTGTTTTTAACAAAGCCTATTTCCATGGGTATTGAAGATTGGAAAACATGGCTGCAGGAAGGAACCGCGGAAAAAGGAACAAACGAAGTAAACCTTGTTGATGATAGCCAATTTTCTAAGGTTGTTAAGTTCCAAAGGTCTTCTGATCCTGATGATGGTGGAGCCGCAGGGATATTTCAGGAAACTGATATTTCAGTTTCACAGTTTAAAAGTTTATATGTCTGGCTTGTAGGAAAGATAGATAATGAAAATGGGGGCAATATTGCAAACGCATATCCCGAATGGTTTCCCGAAGGAGCTGTACAGGTAAGGGTTAAGTATCTTGATAATTCCGGTAAAGAAAGGGAATGGTATCACGGATTTTATTATTCCAAGATAGGAAATCCGGACAGTCTTCATTTCAGCAAAATTAATAAGGGGGATTATTTCTGGTATATCGGTCCAGATATGATGACATTTGAAAATAAACCTTCAACTATAAAAGAAGTTAAGATTTATGGTTTCGGCTGGGATTTTTCCGGCAATGTAGCTGAGATTAATTTAATAGGTTATTAGAGCTGGCAAAGCAAGTAATTAACTCTAGTAAGTTTTAAATTATTATTGTCTAATGAATAAGCTGCCAGATATAGAATTAAATAATATTAGATATTTATTGGTCCGGTGAAGGGTTTATTTTCCAGGTATGGTTTTTTTAATAGTTTCTATAATCTTCTCCCCATTGCCATTTTTAATAAGACAGCTCATGGCACCTGCTTTAATAGATTTTTCAATCAGTTTGTTATCTGTAGAACTAGTCAGGGCAATAATTCTTGCCTGTGGCCATTTTTCCATTATGCTGTTAGTTGCTTTGATACCATCTACCTTTGGCATTATAAGGTCCATTAAAACCACATCTGGTAAAACTTTGGGGAATATTTCTATTGCATCACTCCCGTCCTGTGCTTCTGCCACAACATTGATGTCGGGGTAAGAGCTAAGAAAAGCTTTAATTCCTTCTCTGGTCATTGCATTATCATCAACTATCATTACTCTAATCATTTATTACCCAAAAGATTCTATTCTCATTAGAAATATTTTACGTATAAAAAGATTTTATTTTTTAATTATAAATTTCGAAAATGATAATTTCAACAGTATTTTGTCTAGTTTTATCCTGGTAATTTGGACAGTTTTTATTTAAATAAATAGAAATTAAGAAAAATAATTATTTTACAAAAAAATGCTCATTCGGGCTTAACAATATAGTTCGGAAATATTTATATTATAAAATCAGAAAAATATTTTACTAAGTTAAATCTTTATATTCCGTGAATTTCCCTAACCCTAGTTTTAATACTAATCTAAGGTTAAGTTTGATGGTTAAATTTCTTTTTAAATCTATTAGTTCTGAATTTTTTCAGCCAGAAAGAACGAAAATAAAGATTTAGCACCCAGAGTGCTATTGGATGATTGCGTATAATTCCCAATCTTGCCCAAATAGAAGATAGGCTATAAAACTCGCTTAAAACTCGGTCACGTCCCTTTTGTAGAGTCTCTCTTGACATTAGCTTTGGTTCAAATACGATACTAGACTCATAGTGTGACCAGTCTTTCGTGATTATTCGTCCGGCCTTATCCAAAGATTCACCCAGTAATGTGCCAGGATATGGTACTGGCCAGGCAAATTGAGCGCTCTCTAATCTCATTTTCTGGGCAAAGTGGCGAGTGCGTTCAAAAACACATATATCATCTTCATCCAAACCAAGAATAAAGAAGCCATGGATGGCGATGCCATAAGAGTGTATTTTTTTAATAACACTTTCATATTTGTCTACTTTATTTACTTTCTTGCCCATTTTTACCAGATTGGCTGGAGATAATGTCTCAAGCCCGATGAGCAGGATTACGCAACCGCTCTTTGCTGCCAGCCTGAGTAATTCGTCATCTCTTGCTATGGTTACCGAGGCCTGTGAAGCCCACTTGAGTTTGTAGGGAACAAGAGCACGAAAGAGCTCTTTGGCGAACTTGGAGCTGCCAACTATATTATCATCAATGAACCATATGAGTTTACTATGGTCCATTGTTTCAATCTCCTTAAGAATTTCTTCTACCGGTCGGCAACGATAAGTATTTCCGAAAAAAGAAGTAACAGAGCAGAAGGAACAAGCATAGGGGCAACCTCTGGTAGTCGAGATAGTATTTCTGAAATAATATGCTCCATTGGCGAATAAGTCCCGCCGGGGAATAGGCAAGTTAAGCAAACTGGGCCGCTCATGATGGCTGTATATCCTCTGTAGTTTATTTGCCTTAAAATCTTTGATTACATTTGCCCAAACTCCCTCGGCTTCCCCGATTACTACGGCGTCAGCATGTTGACTCGCCTCTTTTGGTAGAGCGGTAGGGTGGCTTCCACCTAAAACAACCTTAACTCCTTTAGATCTGAAGGTATCGGCTATCTCATAGGCGCGTTTTGCAGTAATAGTTAGTACCGTGATCCCAACTAAGTCGATTTCCTTTTGAAAATCAATAACTGAGACATTTTCATCAGTCAATAAGACATCGACTTCTGATGGGGTTAAGGCAGCAACCATCGCTAGACCCAATGGCGGGCATAGTGCTTTCTTTTGATTTAGGAAACTCTCTTGAGTAGCTGGTACAATTAGCTCTAACTTCATTATAACAACTTCATTATAACACTTACTTATATAATAATTCTTTTAACTTTTCCAATACGTATATGTCGATGGAATTATATTTTACTACCTTGAGGATGAAATATAAATTTAATTTTAGAGGCTTTTGATAAAATAATTATTATCTCTAAAAGCTTATTGTCTCATTACTTCCCCACCAGAAACTATAATATTTTCGCCAATGATTATGGGCAGGTTTATCAATAGGGGCATAAAACTGCTTCAAAGTTTTTACTTTTTAACCTTTTCCTGAATATGCTCCTTCATTTTTTTAGGATATATTGTTATGGCCCAGTAAACAATACCCACCAGAATTGCACCTCCGATTATATTGCCGATTGTTACTGAGAGGAGGCTGCCTAAAAAACCTGTTATATTTAAATGGGACAAATCAATGTCGGGACTTATCTTTGAAAGTGATTCAATGACCTTTAAATTATTTTTCAAAACAAGTCCCATGGGAATAAAATACATATTTGCAATGCTGTGTTCAAATCCCAAAGCGACAAATGCAGTAACCGGGAAAATAATAGCTGCTACTTTACTCACGACTGTTCTTGCACTGTAACATAGCCAAACTGCAAGACAAACCAATAAATTGCATAATATGCCTCTTGTCAAACCTTCTATAAAAGTCAGGTTAACCTTATCTGCGGCTATCTGAACTATTTTTGCACCAAGTGCAAAATCTTTTATTTTCCAAATGTTTGTAAAATAAAATAAAAAGACCAGCACTATTGCACCCAGAAAATTACCAAGGTAACTTACGCCCCAATTTTTTAAAACCTGTTTATAGGTGACATACCTTGAAGCAAACCCGACAATTATAAGATTATTGCCGGTAAATAATTCAGCACCTGCAACAATTACAAGAATTAAACCCAGGGAAAAACAAACCCCGCCGATTAATTTTGTAAGTCCAAGACTCAAAGTTGAATCAAAAACTGCTATTGTATAAAATTCGGCACCAAGCGAAATAAAACTTCCTGCCAATATCGCAAGCATCAACAGGCTTAAAAAACTCAGGCTTGCCTTTCTTACAGAAGAATGTTCAACCCTTTTTGCCATATCAGAAGGAGAATAATCATCAAAATTTAAATGATCGTCACTCATATTTACCCTTTCATATTTTATTTTTTTAATAGTATGGTCCAATTTAGAAAAAAGATGACCAATTTTAGCATATCTGTAATTTTAACTGAATATGTTTTTTAAAATCTGTAATGGGTCGCATATTAATACTGGATTTAATTCATTTGCATCATATCAACTTGATTCATTAATCAACCGCCAGACCAGTTGACTATTACAAATAGCAGAAATAATAGAGTATTTTCTTATAAAAAGCATCATAAAAATGATATTATAAATATTATTAAATTATTATTCTGAATAAAGCTATTTTAAAATTATGTTAAAAAAAATAATATATTTTGCCTTCAGTGAAAGGTTGGTGATGGGTATTATTGCGGGGATATTTTCACCGCTGATACCTTTAATTGCCGGTGACCTTAAAATTGGACTACAATACATTGGTATAGCCATATCGCTAAGTACAATAATGCTGTTTTTTATAGCATTACTTGTAGGAAATTTAATTAATATTTTGGGTTTTAAGAAAGTAATAATTTTGGGATTGGTACTTATTTTATCGGGAGAAATAGGTTTATTTTTTTCGCATTCTTATCTAATCTTTGTAATTTCCTATTTTCTTTTAAGTTCCGGATTAGGAATGATAGATATCAGCACACTGTCACTTGTCGGTTATTTTTCTTATGAAGATAAATTAAAAAATATAATTAAAACCAGCATAATGGCAAGCATAGGAAGCATTATTGCACCTCTGCTCATTAGTTTCATTTTAAAAATAAGACTATCATGGCAATTCCTTTATCTTTATCTGGTTATCCCTCAAATTGCTATGTCTATCGTGCTATTTTTTACAAAAATTCCGGAAAAAAAACGAAAAGAGAAAAGCCTGAAAGTTATCTTTCAAAACAACCGAATACTCTTTAAGAAACCATTTTTTCTTTTATATTGCTTCTCATCGTTGCTGTATGGATCACTGATGACCACGTTTGCTACATGGTTCACTACATACTTTACAGGATTAAATATTGGGTTAAATTTAAGTTCTATTTTTCTTTCAATATACATGCTTTCTCTTGTATTGGGCATGGTAATAAAAAATTATTTAGTCAATTTTCTAAGGGAAAAGAAACTGTTGGTAGTCTCTTTGTTTATTTCCTTGATATTTTTTATTTTTGTTTTTTTCATAAATATTATTGTATTAAAAATTATTCTGATCTTCCTTTTCGGCTTAAGTATTTGTGGAATCTTTTCAATAATTTATTCTTTAAGTCTGGATGTAGGTACTGAAAATATAAACACTGCTTCAAGTTTATTATTTTCCTTTAATTATCTTGGAGTAATCGTTTTTCAATTTTTAAGTGGTTATCTTTCAGAACACTTTTCCAAAAACAGTATCCTGTATATAGATGTTGTTTTATTATTTTTGTTATTTATTGCTTCGATAATAATTTATAATAGATCCAAACCCAAAATGGCTTTAACCGGCAATGATGCATAATGTCAAACCTGATTATTTAAAGGTGTACCAGATTTCATAAAATAAAAATGATTTCACTTTTTTATTGACATATGATGTAAAATTTATATTGGCTTATATTTTTTTGCCTTTAAAGCGGGATTGCCTGTTTTGAAATTAATATTAAAGTAAGAAATATAAAAATGCCGGAAATTAAAATAAAGATAATTAAGGATTTCAATCCTGAACTTATCGAAAATATAAAGAAAATGGAAATTGAAAACCTGGGTAAGGAGGCGGCAATAAACGAATGGCTGATCCCTGTTATAATAAGGTACGGCAAGTTTGTAGTTGCCCAGCTGGAAAAAGACGGCAAAATAATCGGTGTTTGTGAAATTTTAAGGGAATGGAAGGAAACCAGGATAGCTTTTATCCACTCCTTTTATATTTGTACCGGGTATAGGGCACAGGGCATAGGTAAGAAACTTTTAAAAAATACATTGGATATTTTGAAAAATGAAAATTTCGAGCAGGTCGAATTAACAGTAGATGCTGAAAATAAGGCGGCAGTGAACCTGTATGAAAATTTTGGTTTTAAAGTAAGGGAAACCATGGCAGACGAATATGGAGCAGGTGTTAACAGAAATCTGATGGTTCTTAAATTCTAAATAGTTTTATTAAAAAACGGTATTTTTCAATATGGAAGAAAAAAAATTCAAGTCAGGTTTTGCAGGTTTGATCGGCAGAACAAATGTTGGTAAATCTACCCTGATAAATACGATATTAAAACAAAATGTTGTTATAACTTCCGATAAACCTCAGACTACCAGGAACAGGATAAATTGCGTATTGAATACAGAAAATGCGCAAGTAGTTTTTGTGGACTGCCCGGGGTTTTTTAAACCTAGGAATTTATTAGGTGACAAGTTGAACAGGATCATCTATGGGGTACTAAAAGATGTTGATTTGATTATTGCTATGACAGATATCGCAAGTGGTATAGGAACAGGGGACCAGTTTGTATTTAGCAAGATCGAGTCTAAAAAACAATCTAAATTGCTGTTATTGAATAAAATTGATTTAATTTCAAAAAAAGAAAAAGGCAAGATTGCATATAAATTACAGGAAATGAAAGATAGTTTTGCTTTTTTTGATCATATTGTTCCTGTTTCAGCCAAAACGGGTGAAAATCTTGATACCTTTCTACAAATTCTGTTAAAAGAACTCCCGGAAGGCCCGATGTATTTTCCCGATGATATGGTGACTGATTTTCCGATTCATAAAATGATTGCTGAAATCATAAGAGAAAAACTTTCTGAAAACCTTTTTCAGGAAATACCTCACAGTATATTTGTTGAAGTTGAGAGCATGAAAGAAAAAAAGGACAGGTCAGGATTACCGCTTATGAACATAGAGTGCTGCATATATGCCGAAAAAAAATCCCAGAAAGCAATTATAATAGGGAAGTCAGGGGAAATGCTTAAAAAAATTGGCACCATGGCAAGAGCTGATATTGAAGAGCTTCTTGAGAAAAGAGTTTTTTTGCAAATTTGGGTAAAAATTGTTGAAAACTGGACCAAGAATGAGTCTTATCTTACCCGAATGGGATATTAATATTAGGACATCATAATTTAAAAATTTTTAAAAAATAAGGAAAGGGTTGGTGGTTAACACGCTAACGAGAGAACAACTTGCAAAAACAATTGATCAGACATTGTTGAGCCCTACAGCGACCGTTCAAGCTGTGCAAGCTTTATGTGTAACGGCAAAGAAGAATCATTTTGCCGCAGTCTGTCTTAATCCAAGCTATGTTCCTATAGCGAAAAGGATACTTTCAGGTTCTGATGTTAAGATATGCTCCGTTGTAGGGTATCCTCTGGGTGCAAACACCATAGAAACCAAAGTTTTTGAATCAAGAGATAATGTTAAAAAAGGCGCTGATGAGCTGGATGTTGTTATAAATCTTGGAATGCTGAAAAGTGGAAATTATACGTACATAGAAAAGGAAATAGGCATAATAGTAAGCGTAATCAGAAGAGAGCAAATGGCTGAATACAACAAGCATATCAATATTAAAATAGTTATAGAAAACGGTGCCCTTGAAAAAGAAGAAGTAAGGAAAGTTTGTAAAATAATTGAAGAATCAGGGGCCGATTTTATTAAAACTTCGACTGGTTTTGGCACCAGAGGCGCCGAACTCGATGACGTTAGACTTATCAGGGAAGTCGTTACGCGAAATATAGGGGTAAAAGCGGCCGGTGGAATAAAAACATTTAAGGATGCACAGGCTCTTATTGATGCTGGCGCCACAAGACTTGGTACCAGCAGCGGTTTGAACATTATAGACGAATACGTCGAGCTTTTTGATAAATAAAACTTTTATCAGTAAATAAAACTTTTGGTATTATCAGTATTAATAAATTAGTTTTTATAAGATATAAAAATAATGTCCTCCTATAGAGCAAAAGCCATTATTCTAAAAGCTTATAAGCTTGGTGAGGCAGATAAGATAGTCAAGCTTTATTCCCAAAAAAACGGGTTGATTGATGCAGTAGCAAAGGGGGCAAGAAAAATAAAGAGTAAATTTGGGGGCAGGCTTGAATTATTTAATTTTATTGACCTTGAACTTACTTCAGGTAAAAGCCTGGATATAATAACAAGTGCCGAAATTTTAAAAAATTTCAGCAATATACCTCTTGATTTTAACAAGTTTATTTTCTGCCAGCTTATAAGCGAAATTGTTCTGAAAACGCATCTTCATACCAACGAAGCTTCTCCTTTGCTTTTTAAGCTAATTTATGTTTGCTTTAATGAAATAGACAATCTTTCAAAAGATGATATTCATTCAATAGAAAAGGTTGCATGTTTTTTTATTGCAAAATTTTTAAAAATTACAGGATATGCCCCTATAATTGAAAATTGTATCAGCTGCGGTATAGCAATAGTGGAAGGGATGTCAGATAAAGTTTCATTTTCAATAAAAATGGGTGGGGTTCTTTGTCCGGTATGTTCAAAATCTGCGGAACATACACCTGATACGAAGAAAAATTTAAATCTGCCGCATTACATTTTAATTGCGGACCTTTTCAACAGGAAGTTTAAGGATTTTAGAAGTGTTGAATTTGATGATACGGTCCTTGAGGATGTATATAAGCTAATCAGTGATTATCTTAACTACCATACCGACTGCCATATAGACTGTTATAATTATTTAAATAAGTTTGCAGCAGGGGCCAATCTAAATTGACTATTGAAGTTAATATAATTAAAATAAGAAAATTATGAATTTTCAGGATATAATTTTTAATTTACAGAAATACTGGGCCGGTATTGGCTGTCTTATAAGGCAGCCGCTTGATCTTGAAAAAGGTGCAGGTACTTTCAATGCAGACACTTTTCTCAGATGTCTTGGCCCCGAACCCTGGAAAGTTGCATATGTGGAGCCGAGCCGCAGACCGACTGATGGACGTTATGGTGAAAATCCATTCAGGACACAATATTATTTTCAGTTTCAGGTATTGCTTAAGCCGTCTCCCGATGATGTTATCGACCTTTATCTTGGTTCACTCCAATGTCTTGGAATCAATCTCAAGGAGCATGACATAAGATTTGTTGAAGATGACTGGCAGTCTCCGACAATCGGAGCCGCAGGTCTAGGATGGGAAGTCTGGGCCGATGGCATGGAGATAACACAATTCACTTATTTCCAGCAAATGGGTGGTTTTTCATTAAAGCCTGTCTCTGCCGAACTTACATATGGGCTTGAAAGAATAGCCATGTACCTGCAGGATAAAGACAGTTTTTGGGAGCTTAAATGGTCCGACTCTTTGACTTACGGAGATGTGCAGTTCGAGTCCGAAAAACAATGGTCGCATTATAATTTTGAAGTTGCAGATGTTGCAATGCTGCTTGATTTATTTGCAAAATATGAAAAGGAGTTCGCAAGGGTAATTGAAAAAGAGCTTGTATTCCCGGCTCATGAATATGTCCTTAAATGCTCTCATATTTTTAACTTGCTTGATGCAAGAGAGGCAATCAGTGTTTCAGAAAGGACATTATATATTGCAAGAGTAAGAAATCTTGCAAAAGCTCTTTGCGGTGCATACCTTGCACAAAGGGAAAAGCTGGGCTTTCCGCTTTTAAAAACAAAATAAAATTTAAATATTAGCGTGAAACTACAGGGAAACAATGATAAAGAATTTATTGTTTGAAATTGGAACAGAAGAACTGCCTTCATCATGCCTGATTGAAGGTATCAGGAGCTTAAAAACACTGCTGGAAGAAAGGCTAACCGGCAGCAGGATCAGTTTTGACCAGATCAGCACCTATGGCACCCCAAGGAGGCTTGTGGCTTTTGTTAAAGATCTTGGCCAATTACAGCAAACACAGGAAAAAACAATAATGGGCCCTCCGAAAAAAATAGCCTTTGACAGCAGCGGTAAACCTACCGGTGCAGCTTTGGGTTTTGCAAAGAGTTTAAATGTTGATGTCAAAGACTTGCAGCCTGTCGAAACAGAGAGAGGCATTTATTTATCTATGAAAGTAGTAGAAGAAGGCAGGCAGACGGAAATAATACTGCCGGAAGTTCTAAAAGATGTAATAACTTCGATGACTTTCAACAAACAGATGATCTGGGGAGATTATAGTATAAGATTTGCCCGTCCAATCAGATGGATAGCGGCAATATATGGGAAAGAAACTATAAATTTTAGTATTGAAAACCTGACCTCATCAAACAAAACATTCGGTCACAGGACCTTAAATTCTGAACCGGTGATAATCGGCAGTGCCTATGATATTAATTATTACATCGAATTGCTGGAAAGTTTAAATGTAGTGCCGGACAGCGAAAAGAGAAAGCAGATTATACTTGCGGGGATAAAAAAGCTTGAGGAAAGCCAGTGGAAAAATAATTTTAAGGTTGTGCTTGATGAAGGGCTCCTTGGTGAAGTGGTAAACCTTGTTGAAATACCTAATGTGCTTGTAGGAAATTTCCCCAAAGAATTTCTTTATATTCCTAAAGAAATACTTATCAAAGCCGTACAGCATCATCAAAGATACTTCGCTGTAATTGACCCGACCGGTAATGTCACAACACGTTTTGTTGTGATCCAAAATGGTATTTCTGATAAAAAAGGTGAAATAATCAAGGGTAATGAAAGAGTTCTTCGTGCAAGATTAAGCGATGCAAGATTCTTTTATGAAGAAGATAAAAAAAGCAGCTTTGAATCCTGGCATGAAAAGCTGAAAGGAGTTATTTTTTATTCCAAGCTGGGAACACTTTATGAAAAATCCACCCGGCTTGGGAACATATGTATTTTTATTGCCGAAGAACTGGATGCCAGAGGTATCTTAAAAAAAGAAGCAATTTCTGCTGATCTGATAAGAGCAAGCATGCTTTGCAAGTGTGACCTTGTAGCTAATCTTGTTGTGGAATTTCCCGAATTGCAGGGTCTTGTTGGAAGCGAATATGCAAAAGAGAAGGGCGAAAAAGCTGATGTTGCCAGTGCAATATTTGAACATTATCTTCCAAGAGTTGCGGGAGATATATTGCCGGATACTGATACGGGTGCTATCCTGTCAATTGCTGACAAGATAGATACAATTACCGGGATGTATTTAACCGGCAATCTTCCTTCAGGATCAGAAGATCCATTTGCGCTCAGAAGAAAAGCTTCCGGTATAATTCTTACGGCACTTAAAAAAGGTTATGATATTGATCTTTATAAATTGGCTGCCGTTAGTATAAATTTGTACCTGGAAAAATTCAGTTTCAACGATATTGACAGATTAAAAATAAATAGCGACGTAGTTGAATTCATAACTGCCAGGTATAAATTTCAATTAGAAAAACGAAATAAGAGAACTGATATCCTGGATGCTATTCTTGGAGCGGATTGCTTTTCGATAATCGATATGGACCTGCGGTATAAGGCAATAGAAAATTATCTAATCATCGAAAATATCGAAAAACTTTCGGCCCCTATGATAAGATGTAAAAACATTATAAAAGGGCGGAAGTTTTCAGAAATTCGACCGGCGCTTTTCTCTGATGAATTTGAAAAAGAACTTTATAACCAGATTATTAATAAGAGCAGGATCGTAAAACAGCAGATGAATGACGGAAAATATTGCGACGCTCTTGCGGAACTTACAGAGTTTGGTAACTCAATAAATATTTTTTTTGAAAAGGTGCTTGTCATGGATAATGACGAAAATATAAGAAATAACAGAATAAATCTTGTTAAAGAAAGTTCCTCTCTATACCTCTTGTTTGCTGATTTTTCGAAAATTGTTTAACTTTTTTCCTTTTTTTTGGTATCATTAAAAATTCGCTTTTTCTTCTGGTCTTTGCTTGCAAAGTGAAATTCACTTAAGTTGATGATAGAGAGAAGTTTGTTTGTTACCGGATAAATGATTAATAAAATTATTATAATATTTGAAGATAAAAATTTTTTAGGAGGTAGATAATAAAGTGATTGATAAGCAATATGTATACTTTTTTGGTGAAGGTACAAGAGATATGAAAAAACTTTTAGGAGGTAAGGGGGCAAATTTGTCTGAAATGACAAATATAGGACTTCCTGTTCCACCAGGTTTTACCATAACAACAGAGACTTGCATCCTGTTTAATGAATTGGGCAAAAAATATCCTGACGGCCTTGAAAAGCAGGTAGATGAAAATCTCAAAAAACTCGAAGATAAAATGGGAATGAAGTTTAACGATAAGAAAAGCCCGCTTTTAGTTTCAGTAAGATCAGGAGCGGCAGTTTCTATGCCGGGGATGATGGATACTGTTTTGAATCTTGGCCTTAATGACGAAACGGTAATGACTTTGATACAAAAATCCGGAAACGAACGGTTTGGCTGGGATTCTTACAGGAGATTCATCCAGATGTTTGGAAATGTAGTAATGGGAGTCGCCCATGAGAAATTTGAACATGCAATTGGCGAAAAAAAGACAGAAAAAAATGCTAAGGTCGACACAGATCTCACTGCAAGCGATTTAAAAGAGCTTGTCGATGATTATAAAAAAATAATTAAAGATGAAAAAGGTATTAATTTTCCACAGGATCCAAAAACACAGCTAAAGATGGCCATAGATGCTGTCTTTGATTCATGGAACAATAAGAGAGCCATAACATATCGTAATCTTAATGGTATTCCTCATGATCTGGGCACCGCTGTAAATGTCCAGGCTATGGTTTTTGGAAACATGGGTGATCATTCAGGTACGGGTGTTGCATTCAGCAGGAGCCCTTCAACAGGGGAAAATAAGGAATATGGGGAGTATCTTATAAATGCACAGGGTGAAGATGTCGTTGCAGGAATCAGGACACCGCAGCCAATATCAAAATTGAAAGATGAAATGCCTGTAATTTATAATCAGCTGATTGATATATTCAAGAAACTTGAAAATCATTATAAGGATATGCAGGATATGGAATTCACTTTCCAGGAGGGAAAACTCTTTATGCTGCAAACCAGAACCGGTAAAAGGACAGCTGCTGCTGCACTTCAGGCAGCAGTTGATATGGTGAACGAAGGCTTGATTGATAAAAAAACTGCCGTCATGAGAGTTGAACCTGCACAGATTGACCAGCTTCTACACAAACAGCTTGATAAAAAAGCGCAAGGCGCCGCTCAGTTGATAGCAAAAGGACTTCCGGCATCTCCGGGTGCGGCAGTCGGTATGGTTGTGTTCCATGCGGATGATGCAGTCGAAGAAGCAAAGAAAGGTAAAAAAGTAATTCTGGTAAGAACCGAAACATCACCCGAAGATATTGAAGGTATGGCAACTGCCCAGGGAATACTTACTGCAAGAGGCGGCATGACGTCACACGCCGCAGTTGTAGCAAGAGGTATGGGCAAAAGCTGTGTTGCAGGATGCGAAGAGATAAGGGTTTTTGAAAAAAAAGAATATTTCACGGTAAAAGATATAAAAGTAAACAGAGGAGACTGGATCACCCTTGACGGAAGTACCGGACAGGTATATTTGGGTCAGATTCCTGTTGTTGACGCGGAGCTTTCAGGAAATTTCGGAGTATTCATGAAATGGGTCGATGAATTCAGGAAACTTGGTGTCAGGACCAATGCGGACACCCCAAAAGACTCGGAAGTTGCATTAAAATTCGGTGCCGAGGGAATTGGTCTCTGCAGAACGGAGCACATGTTCTTTGAGGCTTCCAGAATAAAGGCTGTCAGGAAAATGATTGTCGCAAGGAATGAAAAGGACAGAAGAGATGCTTTAATGACCTTGCTGCCTTTCCAGAAACAGGATTTCATCGAGATATTCGAAGTTATGCAGGGCCTTCCTGTTACAATAAGATTGCTTGATCCTCCGCTTCATGAATTCCTGCCAACCAAAGATTCCGATATCGAAGAGCTTGCAAAAGAGCTTGGACTTGAATTTGATGAACTGAAAAACACAATAAACTCACTTCATGAAATAAATCCTATGATGGGACACAGAGGCTGCAGACTTCCGATTACATATCCTGAAATTCTTGAAATGCAGACAAGAGCAATAATTGAAGCAGCAATAGAGCTCACCAGGAAAGGTATAAAAGTTAAACCTGAAATTATGATTCCTGTAGTAGGAATAGCCAATGAAGTCAAACTCTTAAAAGGACAAATTGTTGAAATTTCGGATGATCTCATAAAGAAAAATAATATAAAACTTGAATATAAAGTTGGAACAATGATAGAAATTCCAAGAGCCTGTCTCATTGCTGATGAAATTGCCAAGGAAGCAGAATTCTTCAGCTTCGGAACAAACGACCTGACACAATTAACATTTGGATTTTCAAGGGATGATTCAGGAAAGTTCCTGCCGGATTATATCAAGAAAGGAATACTTGAAAAAGATCCGTTCGCAACTATTGACAGAGACGGTGTCGGTGAACTAGTGAAACTTGCGGTTCAAAAAGGTAGAAAGACCAGAAGCAATCTTAAGATTGGAATTTGCGGAGAGCATGGGGGAGACCCGTCTTCGGTTGAGTTCTGCCATATGATCGGTATGGATTATGTGAGCTGCTCGCCATTCAGGGTTCCAATTGCAAGGCTTGCAGCTGCCCAGGCGGCACTGAGAAATTAATTTTCAGCCTCATCTTTTGCTTTTTGAGCTTTAGCTAAATTTTCTTCTTTATCGCTTATCTGCGAAAGCT
>Ga0172371_10008427_pt1 | contig 14449 bp, 20 predicted proteins | sample Lak12m_FD_114543 | JGI IMG/M metagenome (GOLD analysis project Ga0172371, IMG submission 114543) | Freshwater microbial communities from Kabuno Bay, South-Kivu, Congo - kab_022012_12m | ecosystem: Environmental > Aquatic > Freshwater > Lake | place: Democratic Republic of the Congo: South-Kivu... | reverse complement strand
TGCCGTGTCGCACGGTGTTCAAGGCGGGGCAAAAGCCCATCCTGGTGGCGGGCCCCTTTCCGGAACTGGAAGGCGAACTGGTCGCCCCCCACAGGGCCTTCTGGAAATGAAGCAGTCCTGTCGTCGCGAATTCCTTAGATACTAAGGCTCTTAAAGCAATGTCTTCCGGGGAAAAAGGCAACCGTATCGTATTCCCAGGCGATGTGCACATTCGGAAGTTCGATTTATTCGAACTTGTTGAGTTGGTGCGCGTAATTCCGGCGTAATTCCGGGTACACCATACTCAATTCTCCACGGACCTAATCCCAAGTGCCGGACTACTCCCCCTCTCACTTCTTCACCCGGATCTCCGTCCCACCCGTGTCGGACTTCATCATATCAACGGCCTTGAACAGGTCATGGTCGCTAAGCGTGAGGTACAGGGTCCGCAGTCCGCCACCGAGAAATGTTCATGCTCGAACATCGGTTGTGTTACTATAGACGTGGCATGGGGCGGGACATTGTATTCAGGAGTCATGGCGACGCCCTAAAGGAGCCGATATGAGAAGACAACTGACTGCTATCATAGAGCGGGAAGGCGAATGGTACGTGGCGTTATGTCCGGAGTTGGACATTGCCAGCCAGGGAGCTAGTGTCGAAGAAGCGCGCGACAACCTTCGCGAAGCTCTTGAGCTCTTCTTCGAAACAGCTTCTGCCGAGGAAGTCAAACAGCGTTTGCGCGAAGAGGCGTACGTCACTCAGGTGGAGGTAGCTGTTGGTTAGGACTCCGGTCCTTTCGGGTCGCGAAGTGTGCGCAATCCTTGCCATGCATGGCTTCGTAGAGGTACGCCGCCGCGGAAGCCACATCGTCATGCAGAAGAAAGAGTATGGGACGACAATCACTGTCCCGGTGCCCGATCATCGCGAGCTTCTCGCGGGTACGCCGCAAGCCATAATCAGACAGTCAGGACTTCCACGCAGCGAATTCTCGACCTCGTAAGCGCCGGCGATCTCGGTGATTCGGGGATGCGATCCATAATACGACGATTTGTTGGCGGAGGATTCATGCTGCTGCATCCGCAAGTAATCGAAAAGGACGGGAAAAAGGAATTTGTGGTTCTCTCTTACGAGGAGCTTCTGCAAGTCCAGGAGGCTCTGGAGGACCTTGAGGACCTTCGTGAATTAAGAAAAGAACGCGAAGAATCTAAGGAAGCGCCTCCGAGGAGTCTCAGAGAAATCGGAAAAGAGCTTGGTTTTGACCGAGAATAGATCCTTACCGCCGTCGGACCGTCACGGAAACATTTGGAGACAGTCAACGACGGCACACGTTTTTCCTCTCGACATGGACACGTGTCATCCGATACCATTGTGAAAATCGTCGGCTGGGTGATGCGAATTATAGTGCCTTTTTCAGAGCGGGAAGCCAAAGCCTCTCACTCGGAGCAAGTTCCTCGCAGTCGAAGACCGACAAAGGGCCTTAGAGGCAGCTGCCCCCTTGATTAGTTCAACAGCATATTCCGACCGTGACCGGTTCTAGACTGCGCGGACCGCGATTAGGTGGAATATGGTAGGGTCTCTTCCATGGCGCCAGGTTCAATAGCCCCTTTCATCGAAGCACTGAAGTCTCAGGATCAGACACTCAAGGCGCTCAGGCAGAGCGGGAAGCAGATCCTGGGATATTTCTGCACCTATACCCCTGTCGAGCTTGTGCATGCGGTCGGTTTCCAGCCGGTGCGCATCATGAGTGGTCCAGGGACGGTCTCCGTGGCCGACTCGGTCAGCCCGGCCTTCGTTTGTCCGTACATGAGGCGGGCTCTGGATAAAGCGCTCAGCCGGCAGTATGACTACCTCTCGGGAATCATACAAGCCTACACATGCGACGCTGCCTGCGGGGTTGTGAGAGTTTGGGAAGAGAATATTCCCGGTGAGATCTTCCACTCCATTCCCCTGCCGTACAACGACAACGCCGACTCCCGGCTCTTTCTGCGAGCGGCGATTCAGGAACTGATCGCCAAGATGGAGGCCATCGGAGGCCGATTCAGCGACGAGGCGCTTGAGGCATCCTTGCTGCTCTACGGGGACATCCGCAATCTCGTGCTTGAGCTCTATCGGATGCGTTACGATTGGCGCATGCCGCTTACCGCGAGTGAGTTCCTCTCGGTAATTCTTGCGGGCTTCGTCAGTCCACCCGAAGAGTACCGCTCCATGATCGGTGAACTTATCGCGGATCTTCGCTACTCATCTTCCCCCTGCACCGGGGACGCTGTCCCGGTCCTGGTATCAGGCAGCCTCATCGAGGAACCGGCGGTGCTCGATATCCTGGAGCAGTCCGGGGGCAAGGTGGTCGCTGATGACCTCTGCACGGGCCTGCGCAACTTCCAGCCGCCGTCGGGCGAAGGAAGCGACGCGATCGAAAGGCTCATAGACCGCTACATGAATCGCTTTCCTTGTCCGGCCCGGTCCCGGGCCACAGACAGGGCTGCGCTCCTTGCCGAGCTTGTTGAGCGATCCCGTGCAAGGGGCGTGGTGTTCGTCTTTCAGAAGTTCTGTACACCGCATTTGGCGGATCATCCTTTCCTTGTGGAGGACCTGAAGAAGCGAGGTATACCAAGCATCATGATCGAAATGGATGAAACCGGGGCCAACGAGGGCCAACTGAGAACCCGCTTCGAGGCGTTCTTCGAGATGTTGGGGTCCTGACATGGCCGATGCGGAAAAGAGCGGAAAGTCAAAGAAGAGGCTCAAGGCGGCCAAGGAGCTTAACCGCGTGGTCGCCGAGCACTACATGTCCTGTGCTCGTGCCAAAGCCGAAGGAAAACCGGTTGGATGGATGCCTCCCATGAACGGGGCCATCGAGATCTTCTATGCTATGGATCTCCAGCCGCTTTTCCCCGAGAACTGGTCTCCGGTATGTGCGGCCTTCGGGCTTGCGCCGAGAAACTTCGAGGTAACGGATTCCCTGGGCTACTCACGCGACCTCTGCGGGTACCTCAGGAACATCATCGGCTACGTTCACGGCCCGATGAACGAAGCAGGCACTCCGTTGGGACAATTGCCCGAGCCCGACATACTCCTGAGCCCGGGCGGAGGATGCGTGCCGGTGATGAAGATTTTCCATGCTCTGGAGAGACGGTTCCCCAACGCGAGGGTCTTTAAGGCTGATCTCCCTCAAGTTCCAGTGGAAGAGATCCGGAAGCACCACATGGACTACGCTGTGAGTGAGATACGCCGTCTCATTGATTTCCTGACTGAGACCACGGGCCGCAAAATGGATTATGACCGGCTCCGGCACGTCGTACAGCTGTCGGATCAGGCGTGTGCGCTCTGGGATGAGATTATGAGCTACCGGAGGCACGTTCCTACACCATTCTCCGCGGCCGAGATCGGGATCATGTTCGTCATGGTGACACTGCAGGGGACACAGACTGCCGTGGATTTCCTCACCATGGTCCGGGATGAGGTAAAGCAGCGTGCCGCAGCGGGCATCGGCGTGATAGAGAACGAAAAGATCCGCCTTTTCTGGGACAATATTCCGCTGTGGTACAACATGGGCCTGTTCAATTATTTCGAAAACGTGGGCGGCGTATTCGTGGCTGAAACGTACTCGGCAGCATGGTCGTTGAGGCTGGACGCTGATCGTCCACTTGAAGCCTTGGCCATGAAGAGCCTGATGTCTTATCCTCTTGTCTCATGCGTCTCCGTCAAAAAGCGCGTGGAAAAGGTTGTCGAAGCCTGCCGGACGTACGCAATTGACGGCGCGGTGCTTCATCGCAACAAGTCTTGTGTGCCTATTACACTCGGGCAGATGGAAATCAAACGGGCGCTCGAGAAAGAGCTGGGGATTCCATCCGTGGTCATAGACGCGGACCACATGGATGCCCGGAATTTCTCCGCGGCCCAGTTCCAGGTCCGGGCAGATGCCTTTATTGAGCTGCTCCTGGAGAGAAAGCGAAGCAAGTAGCAGGGGGCCCTTACGTGAACTCGAAGACTATTGTTGGGAATTTCTTGGACAACGCACGGACGTTCAGTGGCGAAGTCATCATCAAGTACAAGAGAGAGAAGGGCGGGCCATATGTTGACCTCACATGGCAGGAGTTAGAGGCGGAGGTGGTTGCGTTCGCCTCCGGCCTGATCGGGCTCGGCCTGGCTCCGGGAGACCGTCTGGCAATCCAGTCCTTCAATCGTTTGGAGTGGATCGTGGCCGACCTTGGCGCCATGTTGGCCGGCGGGGTGGTCGTGCCGATTTATCACACGAACACACCGGACCAGTGCGCATACATCATTGACGACGCGGGCGCCAGGTTCGTGGTTGTCGAAGACTCGGTGCAGCTTGCTAAAGTCCGCGCCAACGCTGATGAGCTTGGGAAGGTCGCTCGGATCATCTTGATGCAAGGGGCGCCGCCGGAGGATGACGACAAGACGATCTCTTACACCGCAGTCCTGCAAAGGGGAATGGAACTCGACAGGTCGGACGAGCTGAAACTCCGCGAAGCTCAGGTGAGGCTCCATGACATGGCCACCATCGTGTACACGTCCGGCACCACCGGCCCGCCGAAGGGATGCATGATAAGCCACCGGAATATCGCGTCGGTCCTAGACTCGATACACAAGTTGATCCGGATAGACCCGAGAGCGAACCTTTCCCTCATGCTTCTGCCTATATCGCACCTGTATCCTCGTGTCTCCGGCTATTACTACAACATCTTTATGAACATTCCTTTTGCAATCGCTGAGTCCCTGGAAAAGCTCGGCACAAACCTGCTCGAAGCTCGGCCCACATATTTTACGAGCGTGCCCCGCATTTTCGAGAAAGTGCACGATCGCATCGTGGCCTCGGCAGAAAAAGGGTCGCAGCTGAAGCGGCTCATCTTTCACTGGGCTATGAAGATCGGAAAAGAGCGGAGCCGCAAAATAAGCGCTCAACAGGCTCCCGGCATGTTGCTCAATCTGAAGTTCGGTCTCGCGGATCGGCTCGTTTTCAAGAAAATCCGCGATGCGCTGGGCGGCAGGGTACGGTTTGCAGTCTCTGCAGGCGCGCCGCTCTCAGCCGACGTGGGGGAGTTCATCCAAAGCCTGGGGATTAGGGTACTCGAGTTTTATGCCCTGACCGAGACGATCACCGGTACGATGACCACGTTCGAGGAGAGCCGGTTCGGGACGGTGGGCAAACCGATGCCCGGTTGTGAGGTGAAGCTCGCCGAGGACGGCGAGATCCTCATGCGTGGAAACAACTTCATCGGATACTACGAGAGGCCCGACCTCACCGCGGAACTGATAAGGGAAGGCTGGATCCATACGGGTGACATCGGCCGGTGGGACGCTGACGGTTTCCTAATCATTACGGATCGAAAGAAGGACTTGATCATCACCTCGGGCGGCAAGAACATTGCTCCCCAAAACATCGAAAACATGCTCAAGCGGATTCCCCTTGTGTCTCTGCCGGTGGTCTATGGGGACAAGAAGAACTACCTCACTGCGCTCATCACCCTCGACCGTGCCGAGACAGAAGCCTGGGCTAAAGACAGAGGCTGGCGGTATGAGAGCTACGAGGATTTGATCCGAGGCCCGGAAGTCCACGAAATGATTCGCCGCGGCGTGGACAATGTCAACCAGGAGCTTGCCCGATTTGAAACCATCAAGAAATTCGTCATACTGCCCCGAGAATTCACTCAGGAAGACGGCGAAATCACACCAACCCTAAAGCTTAAGAGGAAGGCGATCAGCGAGAAATATCGCGCCCTGCTTGATTCCATGTACGGCGATGCCGAGTGATTGACAGCCATGTATTACGCCGGCATAGACATCGGGTCTTTGAGCACGGAAACGGTGATTTTGGACGACTCCGGCCTGGTGGTGGCGTACGACATTTGTGCCACGGGAGCCAATAGCCGATTCGCCGGCGAGCAGTCCTTCTCTCGAGCACTGGAACGGGTCGGAGTGTCAGCGGACAGCGTACGGTTCGTCGTTGGCACCGGGTACGGCCGCAGTAACCTCCCCTTCGTGACGAAGAGTGTAACCGAGATCACCTGCCATGCCCGTGGGGCCAGGTATCTGTTCCCCAAGACCAGAACTATCCTCGACATCGGCGGACAGGACAGCAAGGTGATCAGGCTGACAGCGTACGGTAAGGTCGCTGACTTCGCTATGAACGACAAATGCGCTGCCGGTACGGGGCGATTTCTCGAAGTGATGGCCCGGGCCCTCGAAGTTGATCTGGACGAAATGGGGCCACTTTCCTTGCGCTCCACAAGACTGATTCCCATAAGCAGCATGTGCACCGTGTTTGCCGAGTCGGAAGTGATATCCCTCGTCGCGCAGTCCACAGCCAGGGAAGATATCTTAAACGGCATTCACCATTCCATCTGCACTCGCTTGGCCGCCATGATGGACAGGGTCGGGCTCGAACCTGAATTGACAATGACCGGCGGTGTCGCCAAGAATCTGGGAATGGTAGAGCATATCAGGTCAATGAAGGGAATGGAGCCGAATGTGCCCCAGGAGCCGCAAATCGTCGGGGCCCTCGGGGCTGCGCTGATTGCTGTGGAGTTGTCAGACGCCTCCCAAGTTGCCGAGCCCGTCACCAGTGTGCTTCCTGACAGGTGAAGCAGGCGATGTGCACGACGCTCTCTTGGGGCTCACCTGAGTACTATGAACGGTTCGGCTTTAGAAACATTCCGGACCTGATTCTTGAAGGCGTTCCACAGGAATACTTTCTCGCGTTACCGTTTTATCAGGACAAGGCCCGAGGCTCGGTTGTGTTTCACCAAGGCTTCACTGCCAAGAGCTAAATGTAAGCGGAGAGTGACGTCAAGAATGGCTTGAAGCGGTACGAAAGAACGTGAACAAGTCTTGACAGAGGCAAACTCATCGGCCACCATGAGACAAGGTCGCTCCGGCCGTCTGCAAAAGAAAGCAGGTCTGGAGACCATGCAAGAGCGCATGGAAACTAGCGGATCGGACAACTTGTTTGGACGGGCGGTATGAACTGAGAACGGAGGTAACACATGCCGGACTATAGAATAGAAACAAGAGTCTCAAGTGATGGCTCGCTGATCATAAAGGGGTTGCCCTTCGAGGCCGGAGATACAGTCGAGGTCATTATCCGCAGTCGTAAGCACCACGAAGAGCCGGGAAGCCGCTACCCCCTACGCGGAAAGCCCGTTGGATACATTGACCCCTTTGGCAGTGTTGCCCAGGCCTTGAAGAATTCGTTTGAGTGAAGCGTGGCGTGCCAAGGGAGTTTAGGATGATCAAGAGCTTCAAGATTGTCGTGGAGAAGCACTCAGATGGCTATGTTGCCTATCCCATCGGATTGAAAGGGGTCGTCGTGGGTGAGGGCAACACCTATGAAGAGGCTCTGGACGATGTGAATTCCGCAATAGGATTTCATATCGAAACATTCGGTCCGGAGATCCTTTCTTGACATTGTGTGAACTGTAAACGGGGATTCGGGGGACACCGGCCTACGGAATGAAGCATGAAAGGAATGGGAATAACTATTATCAGCCGGCGCCGATGCACCGTCGGTGTCGGGAAATCAGGAGTGTTGTCCAATGATTACCGCAGTCGTTCAATTCAAGCTTCCACAGGCCGTGACCCAAGCGAAGGCCAGGGAAATCTTCATGAGCACGGCGCCCAAGTACAGGGACTGCCAAGGACTTGTTCGCAAGTATTATCTGCTGTCTGAAGACGGAAAAACCGCTGGGGGCGTCTACTTGTGGAGGTCTCGGGAGGACGCCGAGCGCCTCTACGGGGAGGACTGGAAAAGATTGATCGCCGAGAAGTACGGAGCGGAACCGACCGTCCAGTACTTCTTCAGCCCGGTCATTGTTGACAATCTGCTGGGCGAGATCATTGCGGAAGACTGAAGACCCCGGTTCTTCCGTTTTTCTTTGGGGCGGCAGTCTGGGGGCGGCACATACGGCAGCACACGTGTCCCGGGAACAACCGAAGGGGAGTCCGCGAAACGTTAAGTTGCGGAACGAGGACATGAAGGGTAGACTGATGGCGAGGTAAGAAAATGGAACCTGCAACCATTGCGGACCCGCCCGGGTTCACCGAGCTTTCAAAGGAAGAGCAAATCCGCTATCTGCAAGCACTCTGGGACCGCATCTCCGAGAAGCCGGGTGAGATTCCTGTGCCCGAGTCTCACCTCACTCTAGCGGAAGATCGCCTTGCAGAATATCGTCGAGATCCGGGCCGAGCACAGCCGGCCCCAGGACATTTACATGACGGTTGAAGAACTGCTCAAAGAAAGACGGCAGGACATCCTGAATATTGCTGCAAGCCACGGCGCCCGCAACGTTCGGGTGTTCGGGTCCGTGGCCCGCGGGGAAGCCGATGAATCAAGCGATATAGACCTCTTGGTAGATATGGAGCCTGACCGCAGCCTGTTGGACGTGGCAGCTCTCTTGGCAGATCTTCGGGACCTGTTGGGACGGAGAGTTGACATCGTCAGCGAAAAGGGGCTCTACTGGCTGATCCGCCGCCGTATTCTCAAAGAGGCCAAACCGCTATGAAGAAGGACCCGAGGGTGTATCTTGTTCAGATTCTGGAGCGTGCGGAAAGGATTATGCATTTTACTGAAGGGGGAAGAACCGCATTCTTTGATAGCCCTATCATACAGGATGCCGTCATCCGCAATTTTGAGATCATAGGGGAGGCGGCGAAGCGCGTGCCGGAAGAATTCCGTCGAGTTCACCCGTCAATACCGTGGAAAGGTCTCACGGGACTGAGAGATGTGCTCATACACCAGTACGAGGGAGTCAACTTGGAAGAAGTATGGCGGTTCGTGGAGAAGGAACTGCCGGAACTCACACGTACGATCTTCGAGCTTCTACCGCCACTTGACGCATTGGAGCGTCAAATCGCGGGTGAGGACGAGCCTCATGAAAGTAAGGCATAATGGTCTACGGATCTCCTTTGCGATGCTGTGGCCGCGTGGCCTAGGACACCGGCCTTTCACGCCTGCGACAGGGGTTCGAATCCCCTTGGGGACGCCAAAACAAGACACTGATATGACAGGGAAGTTGGGAAGCACCGACTTCCCTGTTTTTGTTCTTGGCTGAATCCAGGGCCCCTGGAGGGCAGAAACGAAATTCGAACGGTCTTATTTCTTTCTTTGGCAACAATTGGCTGATGGAGAGGCTGTCCCAGACGGCCTACCACGGAGCAACACCACTCAACGGGATGAGGGAAGTCTCAGTATTTCCGTCTTCAATTCGATGACGTCCACAGGGCATTCCGGCCAATCGTTCACCCAGCAGACAATGAAATCACATTGATTGGGGTCGTGGCCATGTTGCTCAAAATTGGATGCCTTGTATTCGAATTCAATGCGTGCCTTGGCCCACAGGTTCTTTTTGGAATCATAGAGGTATTTGCCTTCGCAATCAGGGAAGCCTTGCTGCACCGACTCGATGTTGAACCCAAGTTCCCGGCTCACCATGCCAAAAACAAACACAACGCCCTGCTCATTAATGGGGGCGTGTCTCAGACCACGAAAGTCTATCGGTTCGCCATAGAGTTGTGCGGGGGATTTCCTCCTGCCTGCACCTGTAGCCCGTGAGGGAACGCAGATTGTCGGTCGATCGTCGGTCATCTCTGTCTCATTTGTCTCACCAAGATTAGGAGCTTCTGGCGTGGAAATCGAAGCAAGTGTGTGCTCGTTTTCCAACTTCCATTTCCTGTAATGGGCAAGGACATCGGCCCATTTGTTCCCAAATCGGCGACGATACGGCTTCACGGAATACTGGCACTTTGCAGAACAATCGTTAAAGCCGGGCTCGCGCCCAATCTGAATTTCCACCTGATACAAGGCGGTGAAAAGGTCGCTGTCCGCAATCTGGAGACTGTTGCCCCTAAGATGTGCCGTTGGATCATTTCTTTCAAGTCCTGCCGCCTCGAGCGCATTGCCCAAGTTTCCGAATCGGTTTTGCACCGTAGACACCGAAATGACCGTTTGCACATCCTTTTTTGAGAGGTTCTTTCGGCCAAGTTGATCCGAGAGGTTCTTCAGAATCCCGATCATATCTTCATTGCTGTACTTAGGCATTTGGGACCTCTCCGTGGCGGCTCATTCTGAAGTTTAGTGGAAAAGGCGTCCTGACGCAAGCTGTCTTATTGCCCACATTGCACGCATAGTCGTTGGCGAGTTCGTTGTGAAAAAGGGGACATTCTTCTTCTTTGTGCCGTCCGTCTTTGCCGCGCCTAACTTCTTCCCTCGTATCTCCGTCTCTCCCACACCGAACTTCATCATATCAATGGCCTTGATCAGATCTTCGTCGCTGAGGGTCAGGTAAGGATTCTGCAGGGATTTCTTCTTGTCCCCGTGTCCCCCAAGACGGCGTCCGCTGATTAGTCTTTGTCAAGAAGCTCTTGAAAGAACCTGGGCTGCCCACTGGTTTAGACTCATTCCATGCGCTTCGGCCATCATTGCCGCACGGGCATGAACATCCGGCGGCACTCGCAGCATAAGCCTGCCTGAATACGGCTTTTGCGGTGCTCGTCCAGACCTTTCGCATGTCCCCAGATAGTCGTTTACAGCCTCTTCAAAGGCAGCACGCAATTCTTTGACGGATTCAGCGTGAAATCCGACGATATCTCTGATACCGGCTATGTGCCCGATAAAGCAACCGTCTTCATCGCTGTACTCAATCCTGGCTGCATATCCTTTGTAAGTCATTGTGCTCATGGTTTCACTCCGGCGGTCTCCAAGAATGCCCGTGCGTCACGTACTTGGTATGGTTTCGCTTCTCTTGCAGGGTGAGGTCTGTGGAATGTGGCGATTACGCCATTCAGGAGGAATCGGACCCGTGACCCGTCGCCCTCGATCATTTCAGCGCCAAGCGCCATAAACAGGGACTCGATACGCCGCCATTCCAGAGTCGCCGGAACCGGCTGAGAGAAAATGGCCTCAAGTGTCCTGCGTTGCGCTTTGTTCATGAGGTAACGATAACACGCAGGCCGCCACCTTGCAATCATTTTATGATAGCACCGGCGGAATTCCGGGTACACCATCCCTCATTCTTCACGGACCTAGACCCTAATCCAGGACAACTCTCACTCTCACTCCTTCACCCGTATCTCCGTCTCCCCCAAATCGAACTTCATCATATCAACGGCCTTGATCAGATCGTCGTCGCCGAACCTTAAACACAGCGTCTGCAGGCCACCATCGAGAAACATTCGTACTCGAACATCGGTTGTGTTACTATAGACCATGGCGTGAGGCGAGACATCGTATCCAGGAGTCATGGTGACTCCGTAGAGGAAGCCGATATGAGAAGACAACTGACTGCCATCATAGAGCGGGAAGGCGAATGGTACGTGGCGTTATGTCCGGAATTGGACATTGCCAGCCAGGGAACGACAGTCGAAGAGGCGCGAGAGAACCTTCGCGAAGCTCTTGAACTCTTCTTCGAAACAGCTTCTGCCGAGGAAGTCAAAGCACGTATGCGTGAAGAGGTTTACGTGACTCAGGTGGAGGTAGCCGTTGGTTAGGACTCCGGTCCTTTCGGGTCGCGATGTGTGCGCAATCCTTGCTAAGCATGGCTTCGTAGAGGTACGCCGCCGCGGAAGCCACATCGTCATGCAGAAGAAAGAGTATGGGACGACAACCACTGTCCCGGTGCCCGATCATCGCGAGCTTCTCGCGGGTACGCTGCAAGCCATAATCAGACAGTCAGGACTTCCGCGCAGCGAATTCTTGACCTCGTAATCACCGGAGATCCGAAGGACTCCGTACTTAATTCAACGCTTCCGCCTCCATGCGCTGTGCAGACCTTGCCTCTTCCCCCGCATCTCCGTCCCCCCCCCCGAACTTCCTCATATCAATGGCCTTGATCAGATCTTCATCGCTGATCGGGAGAGACAGACTCTCCAGGAACTTCTTCTTGTCCCCGTGGGATGAGGGAATTGAGAATTCTACGGGAATACATTAGACTGAAGCGGCTAACACGGTATCGCAAACCGCTGGAAGAAAGCACGCAATCCCTTTCGGTGGAGAGGAACAGGGAACATGACAAGAGTAGAAGAATTGGAGACTGCAGTAGATTCCCTCACGCCCGAGGAATACACGCGATTCCGGCGCTGGTTCCTCGATCGGGATTGGGAGAAATGGGATCAAGAAATAGCGGAGGACGCCGAGGTCGGCCGACTTGACTTCCTCGTTCGTGAAGCAATAGAAGCAAAGAATCGGGAAAAGCTCAGAGATTTCTGATGCACCGGACAACCGACCAATTCTGGGAGCGGTACCAAGCCCTGCCGGACGATGTTCACAGCACGGCCGACAAAAGCTTTCAACTTTTGAAGGAGAACCCGAGACATCCGTCGCTTCAGTTCAAGAAAGTTGGGAATTTCTGGTCCGCACGAGTGGGGTTGGCCCATCGCGCCCTGGCGATAGAAGACGACACGGGTCTTATATGGGTATGGATAGGCGGCCACGCGGACTATGAGAGAATAGTCCGGAAAGACTAGAGCAAGCGGAATCGCAGGACACCTCACTAGATTTCCACATCCCCATGTCCCACGATGGCGTCGGCTACGTGCAGGCAAACTCTACTGCGCACGGCATTCGTATGCCGGCAGTGCCGGAGGTCGAGGTAAGTCGGTTTGGGATGGAACTCGACGGCTTCCGCTGCGGTTCTCCAGCACCGTGTCAGGGAGTCCCCGTCATCACTCTTGCTAATAGGCAGTCAACGGCATTAGATCCTTCTTTGGCTTGACACGGACAAGCTCATCGGCCATGCTGAAAGAGCGGTGCACAGGGCGCGCCCGACATAACCCGCCCAAGCGAAGAAGCCGGAGCTTGGTCGAGTGTGTTGAACAGCCAACTTGTAACCCCTGCCGCACGACGCTTCCTCCGGGATGATTATTCGCCCGGAGGCGAGTAACAAGCTACATTTAGCCTGGAGGATTCGGCTGTGAGAGTCGAGACGGAGCGAGAAGAAGATGGTCGGTGGATCGCGGAGGTGCCTGAGCTGCCCGGAGTGATGGTGTACGGCGACACGAGGCAGGAGGCCATCAAGCGCGTTCAAGCTCTCGCTCTCCGAGCGATCGCGGAGAAACTCGACCACGGTGAATCAATTCCGGAACTTGGCGAACTCTTTGCGGTGTCGGCATGAGCCGTTGGCCGACTTGCCGTGCACGTGAGGTGCTCGCTGCGCTGGTGCGCATTGGCTGGTCAGTCAAGCGTGCGACTCCAGGGTCACACCGTGTCTTGTCCCGGCCCGAATGGCCGGATTACGTTTTTGCCTTCCACGATCGAGAGGAAATAGGGCCTCGAATGCTTGCCAGGATTGCCAAACACACCGGACTCAAGCCCGAAGATCTCTGACGGAAACAACCCAGTTTCCGGGAGTCTTACAAGCTCCGAGGGTTGAGGTAGGAGTCAGCCAACAACACGAGCAATTGTTGACGGCAAGATCCGGGGACGCCTGAACTAATTCTCTGATCACAGGGGGGTCGGAAGACTTATACCAGTTCTCGAAAGTAATCACGGATAGGGTTTCTGGGTGCCACTGCCGGCTTGCCGGCAGTGCGATTTGATTTGGACGGAATTTTCGAGAATCGGTATAGACTGACGGCGAGGTAAGAAGATGGGATCTGCAACCATTGCGGCCCCGCCCGGGTTCAGCGACCTTCCAAGGGCAGAGCAAATCCGCTATCTGCAAGCACTCTGGGACCGCATCACCGAGAGGCCGGGTGAAATCCCGGTGCCGGAGTCGCACCTCACTCTAGCGGAAGATCGCCTTGCAGAATATCGTCGAGATCCAGGCCGAGCACAACCGGCCCGCGACGTCCTTGATCGCCTGGCGAAGAACGGACGGTGAGAGGCAAGGCGATGAGCAAAAAGAGCGGTAAAGAAGGGAGCCGCACGGCAAGGGTCGCAATAGGAAAACTCCCTCCACGATGCACATTCATGCTGAATCCGTACCAAGAAATACGTGTGAGCACCTGCCCGAGTTGCGGGGAGCCGACTCACATGAGAAAATTCGCTGTGTTGATCCATGTCGAGGAGGCTGGATTCCTGGCTCTCGGCAAGACCTATCGCTACTGTACACCATGTGAACTCATCATCGCGCATCAAGACGAGTTGGAGGATGAATTGGTGGGCGTGTTCGAACACCGTGCACCGCACGTGATCGGCAACCCGTACGTGGTGTTCGGTACTGTCGACAAGAAACGCTGGAAGGAATCGTTGGGTCCCGGCGGGTTCAAACTGGATAAGGCATTGGAACACGCGGCAGATTTCAAGGACGTTCTCGGGCTGACGCTGGAGAGCCGATGGCAGCCGATCAAGAAGTCCTGAATCGTTTCCTCACCTCTCAGAATCACGAGTTTTTGTGTTGCCCTGATCGCGCATCAAAAAAAGTAAAAAACCTCGTTGTTCTTGAGAGATCAAGAGGATAGAATCGGTTTTGCGAACAAGTTCTATCACCAACGAGGTGCATCCATTATGACCCAAGGC
>Ga0172371_10008425_pt1 | contig 14452 bp, 12 predicted proteins | sample Lak12m_FD_114543 | JGI IMG/M metagenome (GOLD analysis project Ga0172371, IMG submission 114543) | Freshwater microbial communities from Kabuno Bay, South-Kivu, Congo - kab_022012_12m | ecosystem: Environmental > Aquatic > Freshwater > Lake | place: Democratic Republic of the Congo: South-Kivu... | reverse complement strand
GTATGGAACAACTTTACGTACGACAGATACCCAGAAACAATTAAACCAAGGATTGTAGCAATCCAGATGGGGGTAATTTCTTTCTTTTTCCAAAGTAATTCTGACATTAAAAAGTCTTTACGCCTCGAAAGAACTGCCTGTTTATTTTTTCGGGTCTGAAAAACGGCAATAGTATAACATGATTTATCCGGGTTTTAACCTGTGAGCTTCCATGACATTGGGAAGATTTTCGATCTTGGTCAGCACTCGTGCCAGTTGGGCAATATCAGAGATTTCAACTACAAGGTCAAGATACGCCAGGTTGTGATTGATATTGATCTTAATGTCCTTAACATTGATATTCTCATTCGTTAAGAGACTTGAAATGTCACCCATCAATCCCTGGCGATCATAAGCTTTGATTTGGACCTCAACAGGAAAAGTTAATTGCGGTTCTCCCCAGGATACTCGCACCAGCCTATCGCGATCCTTAATACGCAGTATATTGGGGCAATCCTGGCGATGGATCGTAGCCCCCCGACCACGTGTAATATATCCGATGATGTCATCACCAGGAACTGGTTTACAGCATTTAGCATAAGTAGTAAGGATATTCTTTAATCCGAGAACCGACACTTCTTTCCCGGATAGGTCTCTGGCTGGTCCACCTGGTTTGACCAGGACTTCATCTACCGGAGTGGATTCGACATCTGACAACAGATTGATGATATGACCTATCGAAATATCACCACATCCGACAGCTACATAAAGGTCATCGAGGTTGCGAAAATCAAAACTGGTAGCCAGTTTTTCAAGGTTGAAATCGGTAATACCCAGTCTGCGTAATTCCTTATCAAGAATTTCCTTACCCTGGCTCAGGTTCTGTTCCCGATTCTGATGTTTGAACCATTGGCGGATCTTGGACCGGGCTCTTTGGGTCTTTACCAGTCCAAGGTTGGAGTTTAGCCAATCACGTGAAGGACCTCCCTGTTTGGCGGCAAGGATCTCCACCTGGTCACCGGTTTTTAATATGTGGTCAAGGCTAACAAGCTTGCCATTCACCTTTGCACCGCGGCATCGGTGACCGATCTCAGTATGGACGTTGTAAGCAAAGTCGATTGGGGTTGATCCAGCCGGCAGGTCAATGATGTCGCCTCGGGGAGTGAATATGTATACCCGGTCCTGGAACACATCGGTTTTCATGCCATCGACGAATTCATTGGCGTCTTCTACTTCCTGACGCCATTCCATCAGTTTTTTCAACCAATTTATTCGCTGTTCATAAATTTCGTCGCGTGGACCTTTTTCCTTGTATTTCCAATGGGCGGCAATACCAAATTCTGCGTTTTCATCCATTTCTGGAGTGCGAATTTGTACTTCAAGCGGTTTTCCATCATCATATAGGATGGCAGTGTGAAGTGATTGATAAAACTTGTCTTTTGGAGCGGCAACATAATCATCAAATTCATTGGGGATAGGGCGCCAATTGGTATGAATGACCCCCAATGCGGCATAACACGAAGGGATGTCTTTTACAATCAAACGAACCCCACGGAGGTCCCTGACCAATTCGAAGGGCTTATTTTTTTCCACCATCTTGCGATAAATTGAATAAATATGTTTGGAACGACCCGTGATTTCTGCCTTGACCCCCACATCCGACAACACTCTTCTAAGACGGTTGATGATCTCTTCCATCTGACGTTCCCGTTCCAGACGGGTTTCAGATAGATTTTGGGCGATCTCTTTATATTTTTCCGGGTTAGTGTAGCGGAACCCCAGGTCTTCCAGTTCCCACTTCAATTGCCAGATGCCAAGCCGGTTTGCCAGCGGTGCGAAAATATCCAGGGTTTCCTGGGCAATTCTCTTCCGTTTCTTTTCCGGCATATACCCCAACGTGCGCATGTTATGGAGTCGATCAGCCAGTTTTATCAGAATAACCCGGATATCTTCACCCATGGCGAGGAATGTTTTCCGTAAGGTTTCATTTGCCAGGTCACGACGGCGGTCTCTGGCAAGAGGGGAATCAAGCAGTGAATCATCCTCAGATTCGGGATTTTGGGCAATTTGCTCGAATATCTGAGCTTCATGTTGATCAGCGCGCGAAACACGTGGCAGGTGGGTCAGTTTGGTAACACCATCCACCATACGCCTGATCTCATCTCCAAACTCCCGGCTGATATCATCGAGGGTTACAGGAGTATCCTCAACAGTGTCGTGTAATAGCCCCGCAATCACTACCGCGGGTTGAACGTGAAGTTCAGCAAGAATTATCGCTACAGCAATACAATGGGTTATATAGGGTTCGCCAGATACTCGTTTCTGATTTTCGTGAGATTTTTCTGCAAATTTGTAGGCATGGATGATCAGCTCACGATCAACCATAGAATAAGTTTCCGGAAGCGCTTCGAGCAGGTTTTCTAGTAATGGGGCTAATTTTTCAGTGCTGATCATTTTGCCCGACCTGTATTGATTCGCCCTAGTATATCATTATTAATTGGAATCAAATTGTTCGATCAGTTTATTGATGTTTAACTCCAAAAATGAATTAACTTCAAGGTTAGCATGGGAAGTATTCATCGTTTTGGTGATTTCATTGGGAACGGCGATAACATAAACCCCAGCAGCCCGACCAGCGGTAATTCCATTGGGTGAGTCCTCAAAAACAATCGCCTCGGAGGGTGTCAATTCCAGTTTTTGTAATGCCAAATGGAAAAGATCAGGTTCCGGTTTAACATGAGCAACGTCTTCTGCGGTCAGGATGTATTGGAAGTATTTCACAAGGTCTAGCCGTTGCATATGAGTCATCACCCAGTCGCAGGGTGAACTGGAAGCGACCGCCATGCGTAACTTGTGAAGTTTGGCTTGCTGGACAAAATTAAGGACTCCTGGTTGTATCGCTACGTTTTTAAGGATCTCATGAGCGCGGGTAAGTTGCTTCTTTCTCAGCTCAGCCGGGTCCAAAGAATCATTTACCATTGAGCATAAATCCAGGGCGGGATCATAAGCGGTTGGTCCGGTTCCAATCGCTTTTGACCAATGCGCATAGGTAAAAGGCAGTTCATAGATAGCAAAGATTTCTTTCCATGCTTGAAACCCCGGAACTTCAGTGTCGAGGATTAATCCATCGAAATCAAAAATCAACCCTTTTAGTGTCATGAGTAATCAAATCCTACTTTCCGGGTTACTTTAACTTTTCCTCACCAGCAAAATTACGGGAGGGGGAAAGGTAGGCTAAAGTTTCAATGTCATCATTAGTTGTCTTATCCAGAGCAATGCGAGTAAGCAATTCACCGCCTGCGGGTCCAAGCATGAAACCCTGACCACATAAACCGACGCCGAGGATAAGATTGGAGATTTGCTGAGATCTTCCGATGATGGGAAAACCGTCAGGGGTCATCGGATAGAGACCGCGCCATGTGCGGCGAACGCGGATATTCTGCAACCTGGGCATGATTTCGATCATCCGGCGAGAAACCATGGGTAAAAAGCTGCTCGTTTCGTTTACATCTGTACCCCACGCATTAGGTTTTGGGGTGATACAGAAGATAACCTGCCCCGTGATATGTTGATAGAAATAGTAATTGGATGAGCCAGTGGTGGGTCGAATATCCACTACCATTGGACCCAGGAAACGGGCAACGGGTTCAGTGATGGCTGCCTCGTGCGAGTCAGGTTTTACCGGAAGGTTAATTCCGGCCATGGCACCAATCGACGCAGCATTGGCTCCTGCGCTGTTGATCACCATGGAAGCATAATAAGATCCTTTGGATGTGGTTACTCCCTCAATTGCGTTATTTTTTATGGTGAACCCGGTCACTGGTTCGGAGAAATGAAATTCAGCACCAAGTTCAACAGCATGTGAAAAATAGGCATGGTTCACCAGCATTGGTGAGGCGCTGCCATCCTTTGGCGAAAAAGTACCGCCAATCAGCCCACTAGGATTAAGATCCGGGATGATCTCCAGTAGGCTTTTCTGGTCGAACCAATCATTTTCCAATCCATAAGATTTTTGGATTGTCAGCAGTTCTTTAAGCGTTTTTTCTTCCTCTTCGCGGTATGCAACAAATGAATAACCGCATTGATCCCATTCGATATCGTCCCCGAATTGTTCTTTGAATGTTGAAAAAATATCAATACTGCGCAGGCACATGCGGATTTTTGCTGGATCTGAATGTGTTGCCCGGATTCCGCCAATCGCGCGCTTATTTGATCCCTGTCCAACACTGGGAACTGATTCCAGAACCAAAACTTTCAGACCTGCCTTTGAAAGGTAATATGCGGTTGGAGTTCCGATAGAACCAGCACCGATGATAATTACATCAAACTTGTTGTTAATCTTCATCGGGTTGTCCTTCCTCAATCTCACCCGCGAAAGTTCCAAGAGGAACCTCAATAAACAGTGGTCGTTTGGAGGCTTCAATTACCTGGTTTGCAGGAACCCCTTCCTCACGAAAGAGGCGAAGGATAAGCGGCGCACAGGTTTTCGCACCGCATGCACCCATACCGGCCCGGGTTACAGTTTTGATTTCATTGATATCGTGGTATCCCTTGCGAATCAGATCCCGGATTTCGCCAGCAGTTACATGTTCACAGCGGCAAATGATCGTATCATCTGCAACATGATTAACATACTGGAACATGGGATGAGTTATTTGCTCTTTTTGAACCTTAATACCGGCAATCTTTGGCGCAATTTCTTTGGGAGCTTCCACCTGGATGATCATGGTTCGGTCGCTGGAGGGTATGCTGTGAATATTGTAAACTTCTGTTTCACCCAGCTGGTTTCCTTCCGTGTCAAGGATGCAAACAACGTCATCTTTTGTTATCGTTCCCCCAGAGAATTCATAGGGGATTGAAACGACTGGCATGTCTTGATTGGCACGATAATCGACCAGGGTAATCGCCAGACCTGGGCATCCGGCCACGCATTTTTCACAGACTTCGCAGCAATAGTTATTCCCGATAAAAGCCGGGATGTTACGAATATCTTTTTTATCGATAACAATCAGACCATGCGGGCATAACGATGAGCAGGGGTCGCATGGGATCTCCTGGTTGCAATGAAACACCGGCATAACACCCACGGGCAAATCGGGGATTTGTTCAGCAAAGACGTTGCCCGGTCGTGATTTGAGGATTTCTCCTGTACGATACCAGGAAGAAGGGATTTCCTGCGTGGTATACCCCATGGACCTGGCAATTTCAAAACCTTTGATCTTCCCTGAAAAAATGGCTGCTGATGCTTCTGCAATTTCTTCAGCGTCACCTGCAACAAATGCCGGAATCTCAAACTCCACAGCTTTACGGTAAAACTCATTCACTGAGTCAAGACCAACAGCGATGAGGATGGAGTCACACTCAAAAGATTGTTCTGTCCCGGGGATAGGTTTGAAATTCTCATCTACTTTAGCAACTGTTATAGACTCGACGGAATCATTTCCATTTGCACTGAGGATAGTGTGGGAGGTGTAAATTGGCACACCCATACGGACGAGTTTATCTTTATGGACCTTGTACCCTCCACATTCGGGAAGAGCTTCGACAAGTCCAACTACACCAATACCAGCCTGGAGAGCATGATAGCCTGCGATCAACCCGACATTACCACCACCAACGATAAACAATTTAGCGGATGGTTTTACAAGGTCACGATTTACGAGTGTCTGGAAAGCTCCAGCTCCAAAAACGCCGGGTAAGGTATTTCCCTTGAAAGCGAGGAATTTTTCCCGCGCACCACTGGCTACCAGGATTGCCTGTGGAGTAACCAGGATGTATTCTTTTCCATCTTTCAGAATGCCAACTTTCTTATCACTGAAAACTGCCAGGCAGGTGCTTTTAAGCCAGACTTCAACCGATGCGTATTTCTGAACCTCGGATTCAAGGATGGAGGCAATATCAATACCGCGAGTGCCGGCGTATACGGCATCTGCAGAGCCAAAGAAGCGGTGTGTCTGTAAAACCAGCTTGCCGCCAACACGGTGTTTATCATCCACCAGGATCACTTTTACACCTAGTTTACCCAACTCGATTGCAGCGGATAAACCAGCCGGACCCCCGCCGATGATGAGTACAGGAATCTTGACTTCTTTGATCGGGGAGAAGAGCGGAGTACCGGAAACAACTGGTAACTCTGGGTTATGGTCATTGGGGAATAACTGCATCCCCTCGGTAAGTTTCTCCATGCAGGATTTCACCGGAATCCCATCTGCAATCACCATGCATTGTGAACATTGCCCATTAGCACAAAAAATCCCCATTGGGGATCCGTCTTTATGATGATGACCAAAAATTTTTATACCATTGGCAATTAAAGCTGCAGAAATTGTGTCCCCTTCGCTACCTTGTAGCATTTGATCCTGCCAATAGAAAGAGATTGGTTTTTGTTGAGGCACGGGAAGGATTGGATGACTGGTGATTCTGTTATTTTTGATCACTCGATAGACCTCATTTTTGAGATTAACAAAATACTCTCCAGAAATAGCCTGTTGAATTTTACCAAATTCACCCATAGTTCTGCAATGCAAAACGACCTGAATAATGATGATGTGTTACCTGTTTCCCTGGCATGATAGAATGATAAATGTAATTGTGGAGGTTCCCTTGAAAAAAATCGCTGTTCTCACAAGTGGTGGTGATGCCCCCGGGATGAATGCCGCAATCCGGGCAGTGGTACGTTCTGGTGTTGCCAGGGGATGGGAAGTGATGGGGGTTCGCAATGGATATGAGGGATTAATCAACGGCATCATGGTTCCCCTGGGGACCCGTGATGTTGGGGGTATCCTGCAGCGGGGAGGAACCATCCTTGGGAGTGCCAGGAGCCCGGAATTTAAAACCGAAAAAGGACAAATACAGGCAATACGGTCGCTGAATGAAATGGGAATAGATGGGCTGGTGGTAATAGGCGGAAATGGTTCACAGACCGGGTCTTTTGCGCTTTTCAAACACGGATTCCCGGTGGTAGGGATTGCTTCCACAATAGATAATGATTTGGTCGGTTCTGATATTGCTATTGGAGTTGATACTGCATTAAATATCGCGCTTGAAGCGATTGATCGTCTCAAGATCACTGCTTCTTCGCATCAGCGCGCTTTCCTGATTGAAGTAATGGGAAGGAACTGCGGGTATCTTGCCTTAATGGCAGCGATTGCAGGCGGAGCTGAATACGTGGTTCTACCGGAATTCGAGGCGGATCCAGAGGAGATTGCTAAAGTATTATCTGATGCTTATGAAAAAGGGAAAGCACACGCCATTGTGGTGGTGGCTGAAGGGGCAAAATACAACGCGAACGCGCTCGATGCCTATTTCATTGAACATCGTGAAAGGTTAGGGTTTGACCTGCGGGTCACGATTCTCGGCCATACACAACGCGGAGGAACGCCGGGGGCGTATGATCGCATATTTGCCAGCCGCCTGGGTGCCGCAGCAGTTGAGCAACTTGCCAATGGAAACTATGGCGTACTGGTAGGTCAAATCAAGGGTGAATTTGTTGCCACTCCGCTGGAACAGATCGCGGGGAAGACAAAACCTATCGATCCCAGGCTACTGGAATTACAACGAGTATTGGATTGAATGAATGACCGCCTTAGGGGCGGTCTTCTTTTTTCTGGCGTAAGTATGCTTCAATGAAACCATCGATATCCCCATCAAGTACCGCCTGACTGTTGCCGACCTCGTATTCAGTGCGGTGGTCTTTTACCATTTGGTAAGGATGCAGGACGTAAGAACGGATTTGGCTTCCCCATTCAGCTTTTTGATAGACACCGCGGAGGTCAGCGAGGTTTTTCTCCTGGGCGATCTGCGCCAGGTCAAGCAGACGCGCTCGCAATACTCGCATCGCGTTCTCACGGTTCTGCATCTGGGAGCGTTCATTTTGGCAGGAGACAACAATACCAGTTGGAATGTGGGTTATGCGAACAGCGGTGGCGTTCTTTTGCACGTTCTGACCACCAGCTCCTGAGGATTTGTAGATATCAATCTTTAGGTCATCAGGATTGATTACAACGAGCGGGTCTTCCTGGGCAGCTTCCGGGAGAACCTCTACTTGTGCAAAAGAAGTGTGACGACGATGGGCGGAATCGTATGGAGATAGGCGAACCAATCGATGAACTCCCTTTTCTGGGTGAAGATAACCATAGGCATACTGACCTGTGACCATGATGCTTACACTCTTAATGCCCGCTTCTTCACCGATGGTTTCATCAAGGATTTCAGTTTGATATCCTTTTTGTTCACACCAGCGCAGATACATACGTTCAAGCATGCCAGCCCAATCCTGTGCATCGGTGCCACCTTCTCCAGTGTTGATCGTGAGGATCGCATTTCCGTGATCATATTTCCCACTTAACAAGGTGGACAAAGATAATTTTTCCAATTCCGTTTTGATGCTGGCAGACTCTTTTTCGATTTCAGGTTGAATTGACGGATCATCCATCGCCGAAAGCTCAATGGCGTCCTTAATCTTTTGCTCCATGGTTGTCCACAAGGTGATCTCATCGCGCAATTCAGACAGCTGTTTCATCAATGCCTGAGCAGCATGTGGATCATCCCAGATGGAAGGGTCTTCAGATTTCTTTTGAAGTTCGGAAAGTTTGGTTTGTTTTGACCCTAAGTCAAAGACGCTCCATTAGTGAATGAAGGTTTGCTAGATCACTGCGTAATGACTCAGTTAGTTCTTCCATTTTGCCTCTAGTTTGACGCCGGCAGAATACTGTCGACGAATTTTTGGGGATCAAATGCTTGCAAGTCTTCGGGTTTTTCACCTAGCCCAGTGAACAGGATGGGAAGGTTCAGTTCCTTTTGGATGGCGAATGCCATCCCACCACGGGCGGATGAATCCAGTTTGGTAAGAATAACTCCATTTACCTTTACTGCTTCCTGGAACGCCTTTGCCTGATGTAGCGCATTTTGACCAGTCGTTGCATCGAGAACGAGAAAAACCGCATGGGGAGCTCCGGGAAGTGCTTTGCCAACCACGCGATGGACTTTCTTCAACTCTTCCATCAGATTAAAACGTGTGTGCAGTCTGCCGGCGGTGTCAATTAGCACAAAGTCGATATCACGGCTGATGGCAGATTGAACGGCATCGTAAGCCACGGCGCCAGGGTCACTTTCCGGCTGACCCGAGATTACTGGCAAGTTGAGTCGATCAGCCCAGACCTGGAGCTGGTCAATGGCAGCTGCCCGATAGGTATCTGCTGCGGCGAGCAACACTTTCTTGCCCTGATCTTTGAGAATCTTCCCGAGTTTAGCAGCGGTTGTGGTCTTGCCCGAGCCATTAACGCCAACCAATAACACGACAGCCGGTTTCTGATCGTTGAATTTGAATTCCGGTACAGGCATTAATCTACCCAGCAGTTCTGCCCTGAGAAGGGAGCTAAATTCATCACTACGTGTAATTCCCTGTTCGGAAACCTTTTTCTTCAGGTCCGTCAGAATCTTCGTGGTAGTCGGTACGCCCAGGTCTGCCTGAATCAACAACTCCTCGAGTTCATCCCAGGTCTGTTGTGTGACCTCAGAAGCGCCGACGAGTGTGGCAATTCGCCCGAAGGTTGATTTTCGAGTCCGTTCGAGACTTTGTTTCCATTTTGATAGGATATCCGGCATAGGACAAAAATTATAACATGCAGCACTTATGAATTTACGGAGGAAGCCAGTTGCCCGCATCCAGCATTAATTTCTATTCCCCGGCGAAGACGTATCGTGCAAGGAATTCCTCTATCCTGAAGCACTGCCTGAAATGCGAGCGCGCGCTCATGAGTGGTGGCTCTCCCAGAGTAATTCTTGGTTGAATTTAGTGGAATAATATTCACATGGCATAGCAATCCATCGACCAGATCCGCCAGTTCTTCAGCATCTGTTGGTGAATCATTAACATCCTGGATCAAAGCCCATTCAAACGTCAAACGCCGGTGGGTTTGGTCTACATAGTTCTTGCTGGCAATGAATAAATCACTCAACGGATACTTTTTATTGACTGGCAGGAGAGAAGAACGGAGTTTGTCATTGGCAGCGTGTAAACTAATGGCCAGGTTGACCTGCCTTTTTTCATGTGTGAAACGTTCAATCCCTGGAATGATGCCTACTGTGGATATGGTGAAACGCCTTGCCCCGAGATTAAATCCTTCAGGATTATTGAGTCGATCGATTGCAGAAAGGACCGAATCATAATTATGAAAGGGTTCACCCATACCCATGATCACTATATTTGTTACCGATTTATTTTCACTGGCTAGTTTTCGAGCAAAGAACAGGACCTGTTCTATGATCTCCCCGCGGGACAGGTTTTGGCGAAGACCCATTTGACCGGTCGCACAAAAAACACAGCCCATCGCACAACCGGATTGGGAAGAAATGCACAATGTATTTCGGTCATCATAACGCATCAAAACTGATTCAATGGCATTCCCGTCGGGAAGCCGAAAGAGCAATTTTTCGGTGTTCCTGTCTTTTGAGATTAAACTGGTTTCTGGAGTCAGGTGGCTGAATGAAAAAGAGTCCTTCAAGAATTCCCGCAGTTTCTTTGAGAGGGTAGTGATTTGATCAGGGTCTGATGCCAGTTTTTTATACATCCCTTCCCAGATTTGCCCAACCCGGAAATCGGGTTCCCCAAGAAGTTTTAGAGATTCCTTGAGGTCCTGGGCGGAAAAATCGAAGAAATATGGAAGGGGATCCATTTTATTTCACCAGGTCAGCCAGTTCGGGGAGGATAAGGTCTATCTTTGGTTTCCAACTCAAGGCTTCAGTTTCGGTCATCACCCCGGAGAGAACAGCAGCGGTTTTACAGCCAAGGTTTTGTCCACCGAGGATATCGGTTTCCAACCTGTCACCCACAACCAGTGTTTCATCTGGTCTTGATGAGAGCCGCTCCAGCGCGAATTCATATAGAGCAGGTGAGGGTTTACCAGCGATGATTGCCTTGACGTCTGTAGCAGCTTCCAGCGCTGCCTGGATGGAGCCAGCGCCGGGGATAAGTCCTTCTGGAGTGGGGTAAGTGCGATCCGGATTCGTAAAATAAAATGGTGCTCCAGCGCGAATCAGCAGGGTGGCTCTTTTCATTTTCCAATAGTCGATTGTCCGATCCATCCCGCCAACAACAGCAACTACTTTACTTTCAGAGTGATAAAATCCTGCCTCTTTGAGAGCTGTGGTTAATCCAATCTCACCGATCATGTAAACCGGTCCGCCACCTGGGAAACGTTTTATTAGGAGGTGGACCAAAGCCATTGCAGAAGTGATCACCTGTTCCTTGCGGAGTGTCACTCCGAATCCTGTCATTTTTTCAAGATATTGTTCGGGGGTTCGTGTTCCGTTATTAGTGGCTAAAATGACCTTTAATCCCAGTTGCGAAAATCGATCGAATGTATGTGGTAGGTCGCCAATTGGGGATTTTTCCCGCCATAACACGCCATCCATATCAAGGATAAGCGACGTGATCTCTCCAATTCCTGAAATGTTCATAATCCCTCATAAAAACAGACCGGATGAAGGGTCACCCGGTCTGGATTTGGACTTACTTGGTCTTTTGTTCGGGTGGGGTTAATACCTGATCCACAAGCCCATAAGCCACAGCAGCCTGGGCATCCATATAAAAATTGCGGTCAGTATCCCGTTCGATCACATCCTTGGGTTGACCGGTACTTTCGGCCAGGATTTCCATCAAGCGGGCTTTCAAGCGAAGGATCTCACGAGCCTGGATTTCGATATCGGAAGCCTGTCCTTCAGCGCCGCCTAATGGCTGGTGCATATGCACAGTGGCGTGCGGTAAAGCGTAGCGTTTGCCCTTGGTGCCAGCTGCTAAAAGGACAGTGCCAAATGAGGCAGTAACTCCGACGGCGACAGTGCTGATCTTGTTGGGGATCATCTTCATAGTGTCGTAAATAGCCAACCCTGCGTAGATCTGGCCGCCAGGGGAGTTGATATACATCTGGATGTCAGCATCCGGGTCCTCGCGGCTGAGAACAAGCAATTGCGCAACGACCGCGTTGGCTACCTGGTCATCGATTGGCGTTCCAACAAAAATAATTCGCTCCCGAAAGAGCAGTGAATAGATATCATATGCCCGTTCGCCGCGTCCTGAAGACTCGACGACCATTGGCATAACAGATTTAAAGGTTGCTGGATTCATTTTTCTCCTTTTTTACTTGAACAAATACTACTTATCCCCGGATTTCTCCACCTTTTTGACTGGTTTTTTTGCTTTAACCGGTTCTGTGGATTCAGGGGCAGCAGCAGATTCAGCCGCTGCTTTTTTGGGCTTGCTTGATTTGGCTACAGGTTTTTCTTCAGTCTTTTTTTCCTCGACAGCTTTTTCTTCAAGTTTACCAGTGGCGATGTCTTTGAGACGGTTTAAGACCTGGCGGTTAAGAACACGAGTCGCTGCTTCCATTGCCAAAGCATTGGCTACTCTTTCGTTCTTAAGTTGTTTTTCTAACTTTTTAAGATCTGTAGTTCCCTGCATTTCAGTGATAATCTGAGTGTATTCGTTTTGAAGATCTTCATTCTTAATCTCGACTTTTTCTTCCTTAGCTAATTTATCCAGCACAAGTGATCTCTCAAGTCGTTTGCGGGCGGCAGGTTTAATCTCTTCTTCCAACCATGCTGCGCGTTCTTTTTTCAAAGTTTTCAGGTAGGTATCAAGTTCCATACGCTGCTTGGCAAGGTCTTCTTTTACATGTTCTTCAACATGTTCCATTTCATGTTCAAGAACCTGTGGGGGATATTTGATGGTGGCTTTCTTGATCAACATCTCAATAAGTTCATCAAAGTAGCCCTGCTCGTATTCTGAAGTAGCACGATTTAGCAATTGTTCTTTAATTGACTCACGCAGCTTGGTAATATTTTCGAACTCACCCACGGTCTGAGCGAAGGCATCGTTAACCTCAGGCAGGGTGAGTGATTTTACATTTTCAACCTTTGCGAGGAATTCAACATCCTTACCGCGCAGCTTATCGTAATTAGATTCCTGCGGATACGTGTATTTTACAGTTTTTTCATCACCGGCTTTTAATCCCTTGAGATTATCGCCAAATCCTGCGTAGGGAAAATCGACTACTTCAGGATCATTTTCACCGATAACGACCTGGAGGGGTGAGTCTTTTAACAACTCAGCCTTGTCTTCGGCAGATGGATTAATCAGATGGGCATCCAGCTTCATGTATACCAGGTCGCCAACTTTGGCAGCCCTATCGACTGGTTCGGCTGTGGCATAGCTCTTGCGCAACCGTTCGATGAATTGATCGATCTCTTTTTCAGTAATGGATTTTAAAGAATATTTCTTACGAAGAGATTTGTAATCCCCCAGGTCAACCGTGGGTTCAAGGGGGATGTTGAAGGTGAACTTAATGGGATCACCTTTATCGATCTTTTCAAGTGAACCGGGGGCAGCGGGCTCGATCTTGGCTTCATCGAGAATCTTGGGATATTGATCTTCAACTATCAATTCGATGGCTTCCTCTTCGATGGCAGCATCACCGTAAAGGCGGACGATGACATCGTATGGGGCTTTGCCGGGGCGAAACCCCGGGATTTTTCCTTTGGTGGCAATTTTTCGCGCTGCCTGGTGTTTGTATCGTTCAAGTTCGCTGCCTTCAAATTCAGCGATCACTTTTGATTGATGGTCTTCTAATGGTTGGATTTCAATTTTCAATGGATTCACCTTTCATTATGCCTTTGCATTTATTTTGCTGGTGGGGAAAGAGGGACTTGAACCCTCACGCCTCGCGGCACATGATCCTAAGTCATGCCTGTCTGCCAATTCCAGCATTTCCCCAGCGACTAGGGATTATAAACGACAGGGGGATTGAAGTCAATTCAGAAACAGGAGATTCTAATAATCTTCCTATATTCTCTTTTAATTTCTAAATCAGCGATAATTACGATTTGTAGGCTATAATCCTCAGGTCTTCATCACTAATAATATTTCGAGGTATTCAGTGAGCAACGTTTACAATCCAGATTCTGCGGGAAAAGACCGCACACGATTAACGAAAACCATTGTGTTGGCTCTTAGGGAGTTGATGAAACAACCCGAACCGAATGAGCAAACCAGGGATACAGCGGCTTACGTGGTGCTTGCCTTGGACGAGATCAGTAAGAATATTGATGCCAGCGTGGATGCCTGGGAAAAAAGAGGGTACTGGGTAAAAGCTGACCGGTTCCGACTGGATTGGGAATGGAGCGGCAAGTTGAGCAGAGAATTAAACAGAGCTTTGCTTGCCGAGGATTGGGGAATTGTTGCAATGACCGCAGTGAAAATTGCCGGTAAATTGAACAAATTAACCATCGCTGAGCACCATAGGCTGGGAACCCCGTGGGTAGGGGCGTATCAATTACTAAAAACAAAAAGAACCGCTTCGTAGGAAGCGGTTCTTTTGATAACAGGAGGATTATTTTTTCTTGAGGATGATACGGGCGTCAGCAACCTTGAGGCCAGCGCCTTCTTCATAGACCAACACTGGATTGGCATCCGATT
>Ga0172371_10008423_pt1 | contig 14452 bp, 13 predicted proteins | sample Lak12m_FD_114543 | JGI IMG/M metagenome (GOLD analysis project Ga0172371, IMG submission 114543) | Freshwater microbial communities from Kabuno Bay, South-Kivu, Congo - kab_022012_12m | ecosystem: Environmental > Aquatic > Freshwater > Lake | place: Democratic Republic of the Congo: South-Kivu... | reverse complement strand
CTGCCTCGATACCAATGTCACTAAGTCTAATGATAGTCCCAACAGCATCATTTGTATGAATGGTGCTGAGGCCTAAATGCCCGGTTAAGGCTGAACGCACTGCGATTTCTGCAGTCTCCTGGTCCCTTATTTCCCCGACATATATAATATCTGGGTCCTGCCGCAGGATAGACCTGAGGGAATTGGCAAAGGTAACGCCGATCTTGGGGTTAACCTGGCTCTGCACTATCCCCTCGATCTCATATTCAATCGGATCCTCTATTGTCATTATATTCTTATCTTCTGTATTCAGGGTATTAATAGCTGAATAGATTGTAGTTGTCTTACCGCTGCCTGTTGGGCCGCTCGCAAGTATTATTCCCTTTGTGGCCCTGATCATTCTTCTGAAGGTGTTCAGATCGTTTTCAGAGAAGCCGAGTTCAGAGAGTGAAGGAGGGCCCACGCTTCTGTCTAAAATCCTTAAAACAACATTTTCCCCATGCATGGTAGGAAATACAGAAGTGCGGAGATCCATCTTCCTGTCCCTGATGACAATGCTTACCCTTCCATCTTGCGGGATTCTCTTTTTCGAAATATCAAGGCCGGATATTATTTTTAACCTCGCTGTGATTGGAGCAGTCAGTTTGTTTGGTATCTGATGTCTGAGGTAAAGGACGCCGTCAATACGAAAACGCACTGCCATGTAATCCCTTTTGGGTTCCAGATGGATGTCGCTGGCGCCTTCCAGCATCGCCTGAATAATATAGCTGTTCACAATCTTGACAATGAGGGCCTCATCCGCTTCTGTTTTAAGATGTACCTCAGCTAATCCCATTGTCAGCGGCTTTTCTTCCCTTTCTTCATCCTCTTCTTTCTTTGATATTTCTACAAAATCATTGATAAGCTCTTCAATAAGGTCTTTCCTGCTGTTCCCGATTCCGTACCACTGATCAATTGCCACTTTAATGCTTTCTTCAGAGGCTATGACTGGCTCAATTTTGCATCCGGCAACAGCGGAGATTTCATCAATTGAAATGATGTTCTGAGGGTCAGTTGTTGCAACTGTAAGGACATTTTCTATCTTGAAAAGCGGGATAATATTATAGCGCCGCGCAATTTTTTCAGGAATAAGGTCAAGAACCCTCCGGTCAATAATATAATTCTTGATATTCACATGGGGAACATGTACCTGCTCTCCTATGAGTTTAGCTATTTGTTCTGATGTTACAAATCCTAATTTTATCAGTGTCTTGCTCAGGGGTTCATTTTCTTTCTTTGCTGCGTTCTCTGCGGCTTCCAGTTGTGCTGCGTTTATCACACCTTCATTTATCAGGGCCTCTTTTAAACGGTCCAGCGCCTTGATGCTGATAACTTTGCCTCTTTCCGGGGTTGGGTTAACCATTGTTCTTATTTCAGATTGAACTGATTGCGGAGTGCGAATATAAAATCCAAAATTCGCAATTCGAAATTGGTTCATTCATTTTTCCTTAAATATTTTTTGACCAGATCTATAAGCATGTCCATATCAAAAGGCTTTGTAACATATTCGTCTGCGCCGGTTTCCTCTCCAAGCTTTATATCCTTCTCCTGTGTCCTTGCTGTCAACATTATTATTGGAATATGTTTATATGACTCATCGAACTTGAGGAGCCTGGCAACTTTGTAGCCAATTATTTTTGGAAGCATGATGTCCAAAATGAGATCGGGCTTTTCCTTTTTAGCTTTAAGAAGGGCTTCTTCCCCGTCATATGCTTCTAAGCATTCAATGTTTTCAAGTTCAAAGCTGAACTTGACGGACTCTACTATATCCGGCTCATCATCAACAATGAGTACCCTCTTTTTATCCATTTCATCCTCCTTCTTTTAGATATTTAAAAGTTCCCGTACCTTTTCTATTAATTGTTCCATATCAAAGGGCTTGTACATCATGACGTCAGCCTCGCTAAAGTCCATGAACATCTTTTCCCGTTCTGGATCGTTACTAAGGTTTCGCGCTGTTAGCAAGATAATCTGGGTCTTCTTCGAGCGTTTCCCTGACCGTTCATCTACTCTAATCATTTGGGCGACCCGATAACCATTCTCTTTGGGCAGCATCACATCTAAAACAATAAGGTCAGGTTTTTTGGCCCTGAATGCTCCCAGAGCCTCCCATCCATTGACTGCGGTAATAACCTCATAGCCTTCCAGTTCGAGATTAAAACGAATTGTTTCTGTAATATCCGGGTTATCATCTACGACAAGAATCCTTGGCTTATCCATGCAATGCCTCCTCTACATCGCTCTTATTCATGTTTTTTATCGCAAAAGCAAGCAATTCTTCCGCTGATTTTGCATCGTCTGGGCAAGTTGCAACACTGCTGCCGAAAGAGCAGGTGTGCTTGCTTTCCCCAGCGGCAATTTCAATGCCGGTTATATATGGCTTAATCCTCTTTTGTGCAGCCTGCGCTCCTCTGCAACTAGTATCTGGCATAATAATAAGCGCCATTATTTCACCGGTATATCGGATCACGTTCATCATATCGGTAAATTTTATTCCCTTCTTTTCAATCTTTTCTTTAACTATTTCCAAAGCTCTTTCACATTCTTTTATTCCGTAAACTTCTTTAACGTGAGCGAAGTCTTCAAGTTTAATAATCAGGACAGATAGAGGTAAATGATATTGCCTTGCTTTTGATAGCTCATTTTCAAGCATGTAGTAAAACCGCTTTTCCGGGGCAATTATGGGAAGGGTAAAGCTGAATGTGCTTCCTCTGCCCTTTTTGCTTTCGTACTGTATTTTTCCTCCGTGGGCTTCAACTAAGCCTTTTGATATTGTCAATCCCAGACCTGTACCAGGCTGTCTCTTTATGGATAAAGAAGATTCCACCTGATAGAACCTTTCAAATAGATGCTTTACGTGTTCTTCTGGTATTCCGGCACCGGTATCTGTGACCGATGTCTCCAGAAAACCCTCTATGCGCTCTGACATATCCGATGCTCCATCCACCTGATGTGCATCAACAGTTATAGTCCCTCTGTCAGGAGTAAACTTGATTGCATTGTTGACAAGATTGATCAGCACTTGCTCTATCCTAAAAGCGTCTGCATAAATTGGGGGCAGATCAGGGGCAATGTTAGTCTTTAATGATATGGACTTTTCATTGGCTAATGATCTGAACGTATATATCACATTCTCTATAATATTTTTTATATCAACTTCAGTATAATTTAATTGGATTTTCCCTGCTTCTATTCTGGAAATATCCAGCAGGTCATTAGTGAGAGCGTTTAACCTGTTGACATTCCTTTGCGCCATAGACAGAAACTTCTCCTGTGCATCTGTTATCTCTCCCGTTTTCCTGCTTAAGATAAGATCTACAGCATTCTTTATGGAGGCCAGAGGGGTTCTTAGTTCATGAGAAGCGGTAGAGATAAAATCCGACTTTATCTGATCAAGCCTTTTTAGTTCTTCTGTAGTTTTTATTAATGATTTTTCATAACGCTTGCGCTCGCTGATGTCTAATAATGAAACCATCACGCTTACAGGATTGTCGCCCTTGTCTTTGACTATGCTTGCCGAAACAGATATGTCAATCAATGAGCCATCTTTTCTCCTGGCCCTCAGTTCACCTACCCATCCCTCATCCGACAATTCTTCCATCACTTCTGTAACTTCTTCTTCTTTCTGGCAGAATTTTAAGATATGATTTCCCAGGACTTCCTTTTCATCGTATCCCAACATTTTGAGAAAGGATTGGTTTGCGTATGTCAGATGTCCCTCACTGTCAGCGATGCCAATCCCGCTAGCAGAAGAGTCTATCGCCCTATCTTTTATTATCAATTCATCCTCAAGCTGCTTGCGCATGGTGATATCGTGTAGAAGCGACACTGTGCCGCCATAACCATGCAGGTTGCCGGTAATGACCTCAAGGGGTATTGTTTTACCGTCCTTCCTTTTCCCGGTAGCATATCCAACATAAAAACCTTCCCTTTTAAGCGCGTCAATTGCACTGTCCTCTTGCTCCAGATTATCGGAGTATAGGAGGTCGGTTTTCCGGTTAATAACTTCGTTTGCCTCGTAACCATACATTCTTTTCAGCGAGGAGCTGCACATAATGATATTTCTGCATTGATCGGCCACTATGAGCACATACGGGCAAATGCTGTCAATGACGTTCTCCAATTCCTCCTGTTTTCTGGCTGCTTTTCTCCAGCAGCGGTAGAGCAGTAATACAAGCCCCGATAAATACAGGAAAACAAAATTGATGATAAAATCTGTAACTGGCAAGTTGGTATAGGCTTCGAAAAAAATGTACAAGCTGTCAATAAACTCGATGGACAAGCTGAATATTGACAGGGCAATTGCAATGATCAAAATTATGGATAAATAAAGGGAATTTCTGTTTTTCGTCTTTATTGGATTCATCTATAAAATCTCCACCCCCTTAATTCCCCCTTTCATATCTCTTTATCCGGCATGCCGATTGCTTTGACAACAAACCTGCCTGATTCCAGATAGAACTCAACACTCCTTCCATGACTGCCGCCTGTATCCCGGCCTATCAACGGTATTTTTTCCCATTCAAGAATATACTTAATGCCGGTAATGTTTCTTTCGCCGATACTTGTATAAGAATCTTCGTAATCTGAAAACATCCTTGCACCGCCTGCCATCTTTGCTACAATCCTTTGAACGGATACCCCTCTTCTCCGCATTTCTTTCAGTATCGAAGAAATGGCTGAATCTGCGTACATGAAACGAATTTGAGAAGAAATTCCCGGCTTCTCATCCTTCCAGCTTCCTAACTTCTTTTCGTTGTAAGCATACGGCAGCAAGATATGGGCCATACCACCGATCCTCAGTCCGGTATCGTAAAGCGCTACAACTACGCAGGAGCCGAGTCCCTCTGATATGATAATTTGCGGCTCCGAAGCTACAACCCCTTCGCCCATATTAATTCTGATAAATCGTTCGGCTTCAGTGTTCACTGACTCAACTTATCCCTTATCGCCTCATTATCGCATCGGTTGCTCCTTTTATCGAATGGAGCAGGGTATTTAATTTTTCCTTCGAAGGCATGAGTGCTATTATGAAAGCTGCCTTTACTTTCTTTTTACTCAGGATGAATTCGTTCTTAATAATAATTATGAGCTGGGTTTCTATGCTCTCTCTGACAACAGCTTCGTCAAGTATGGACTGGAGCATATCAACTTTCAAAACAGGCACTGTATGAACAATATTCAGTTTGCAGAAATCGTGCAGGGCCATCAAATAGACTCCGGCAGCAATATTGCCTACTTCCTCCAACACCGTTATATCCAGTTCGCCGGGCTTTATCTTGAACGGTATTGATTTTTCTATCACCTCCATGAGTTGTTTCTTCTGTTCAAGAGGCATAATCAGAAATATAACGCCGGTTATATCTCCAAGCATATCCATTCTGACTCCTGCATACGGCACAGAAGGGCTGTCAAGGATGGCCACCGCCTTCGTTGAAGGGACGACCCGTACCTCCGGCACTTTTACATCTACCGAGCATTTAAACAGTTGTTCCAGTGCGGTTGCTGCGTTCCCTGCTCCTATATTCATCATCTCTGTCAGATAATCCATCTGCTCCTCGGTTAAAAACTGTTCATTTTTCACGTGGCCTCCTCCTTTATTTCACAGTCCTTTTCTTAACTTATTAAGAGTCTCATAATTGAATACACATTTGACCATAAAATCTCCCCTCACCCCTCTCTGCCAAAGAGGGGATACACACCCCTTAATCCCCTCTTGATAGAGGGGAACCTTTCCTCCCTTTGGAAAAGGGAGGTTAGGAGGGATTTTTTGATAATCATGTGAATTCTATTTTGTCTTTTCATACCGTCTTAAACTCAAACAATGCCGGGATATCGAGCAGCAGGGCTACGCTTCCGTCACCCAGGATTGTCCCTCCTGAAAAACCCTTAAAGCGCTGCGCTACAGGGTCAAACGGCTTGATAATGGTTTCCATCTGGTCAATGAGGGTATCTACTCCCAGCGCCATGAACCGGTCACCTCTCGAAATGATTACTGCAATATGATTCTCCTCCATATTCTGTCCGGGCACGTTCAATGCCTTGCCCAACTCAACAAAGGGAAGCACCTCTTTCCTCAGGATTAATATCTTCCTGTCGTGTATCTCTTTGATTTCATCTGCCTTGACATCAATAGTTTCAATAATGATGTCGGAAGGGATTGCAAAGATATGATCTCCAACGCCGACAAGTAATGTCTGCATAATCGCAGAGGTGAGAGGAAGCTGCATGATGAATTTACTGCCGCTGTCTTTATGTGTCTCAACAGTGACAGAACCACCCATTTTTTCAGCGGCAGTCTTGACAACGTCAAGACCGATGCCTCTCCCGGAAACATTTGTTACCTCTTCTGCGCTGCTGAATCCCGGTTTAAACAGAAGATTCAACATATCCTTCTCGTGTATAAGCTTAATATCTTCAGGAGTGCCAAAACCCATCTTCACCGCTACTTCCTTCATGTGTTCAATATTAATACCGCTGCCGTCGTCCTCAACCTCTATCAATATGTGGTTCTCGGCCCTTTTTGCCGCAAGCCTGATGCTGCCTTTCCTCTGTTTATTCTTTTTCAATCTCTCTTCTTCACGCTCTATGCCGTGGTCTATTGCATTCCTCAACAGATGTATCACCGGCTCACTGATACTGTCGAGCATTGCCTTGTCCAGTTCAACTTCACTCCCCTCGATTTTGAATTCAATCTCCTTGCCGGCATTTTTTGCAAGGTCGCGCACCATTCTCGGAAACTTCTGGAATATCTCGTCAACCGGAACCATACGGGCTGCGGACACATTGTCCTGTAATGCGTTTATCGTCCTGTCCATCGCGGCAAGAGCGGCTTTGAGTTCCTTCTTTTCTATGTCAATAATGAGATTGTCTATACGGTTTTTGGTAATAATGAGTTCACCCACATAATTAAACATGGAATCGAGCAAATCCGTGCTGACTCTTACTGTTTTGATTTTTTCGAGAGCAGCGGCAGTGAATGTTTTTGTCTTCCTGGCAGTGATATCACGCACTATTCCGATAAAAAGCCGCCTGTCAGCAAGCCGCAATTCGCTGACTGCCAGCTCCATCGGGAAGGTTGTACCGTCCTTACGCCGGCCTGCAAACTCACGGCCAATGCCTATTACTTTTGTCACGCCCGTTTTTAAGTAATGCATAACATATTGGTCATGGTTGCTTTTATAAGGCTCGGGCATAAGGGTGTTGATATTCTGTCCTGTAACTTCGTCAGCAGTGTATCCGAATATCCTTTCTGCAGCAGGATTAAATGATTCTATAATCCTGTGTTCGTTTAGAGCTATTACGCCCTGTGATACCAGGACCTCCTGTGAGGCAAATGATCCTATCTTATGTTTGAGTGTTTCCATTCTTACGGCAGATACCCTTGAAATTTCCTCTATATTTTTCTTCTCAACGCGATCATTTATCATCTTCTCAAATGTATCGACGATCTCAAACAGGATATCAATGCCTTCCTTGGTTACGGCTAATTCACGTTTCCGAAGGCGGTCTATCAGATTTTCGGTGAAATGGGCCATCTCTGCAATCTCGGAAAATTCCAGCATTGCAGAAGAGCTCTTTATGGTATGGAACTCCCTGAAAATTTCATCCAGCGGAGCAATCAGAGAATGGTCTTTTTCGAGAGCAAGCAGGGCGGTGTTGATTGCCTGCAAGCCTTCCCTGACATCGCTCAGGTATTCACCGAGGAATATTTTAAGGTCTATCCTGTCACCATTCCTGTCCATCTTTCCTTGTAAAAAAAGAAGTTAAGAAGTTAAGAGGCTCTGAAGTTAAGATAAAATTTATGATTTTATTTTTTCTTTGTAATATAATTAGAGCATGAAGCATGCAAAGAGAAGGCAAAAAGCAGGTGAAATGCTTATGGACGTCTCTAAATATTTGCTGACCATAGGCCTTATTGGTGGAATTTTGACGGAAAAGATTAACCCTGTCTCCAGTATTATAATTGTCATTTCTGTAACCATATTTTTTGTACTTGCCTTTTTTACCATACCACCGGAAAAGGAGGAATAGGATATGACAGGTTTTTATATTATTCTTGCTGGAGGTCTTATTGTTGCCTTGATTGCTTTTATTATTTCTTACAGGGAAGATCACCCTAAAAAAGCTAAAGAGACTAAATAAGATAAATAAAGTTGTATCTTTCGTTTTTGTCATACTCTCGTGTTCTCATGTGTTATCTTCTTGATTTCTATCTTTATATCCTTTACTAAACTTCTCATCTTCTTAACTTCTTAATAATCGCTCCAGCGATCTCCGGCAGCGGTACGACCTCATCAACGCATCCTGTTTCGATGGCTGCCTTTGGCATTCCAAATATCATGCAGGTTGATTCGTCTTCTGCAATGGTAATGCCTTCGGCATCCTTAATAGCCTTAATACCTTCGGCCCCGTCATCTCCGGCGCCCGTCAGGATCACGCCGACAGTATTATCCTTGTAAATCCTTGCTGCAGATTCCATAACTTATTCTGGAAATATCGTAAGAGATGGGGCCTGAAGGCTTGGCGATATAATCTATTGCTCCTCGTTCAAAGGATTTGATAACAACGGAAGGGTCTTTCAGGTTTGCAGCGCTCAATACAATCACCGGCACCGGATGTTCTGCCATAAATGGAGTTCCTTTGTCTTCCGTAGGGCATCCTCTCCATCGCTCGGAGTTCCGATGACTCTTATTGAACTGTCAGACTCAAGTATATACGTCAGCGTTTTCCGCATGAAGCTGGAGTCGTCGGCGATAAGAACCTTGATCAAATCCTTTTCTTTATCCCTCATCCTTCATTAATTACCCTCTGTATCACTTCAATAATATCCGTTTGTTTGAAAGGTTTTCTTAGGTATCCGCACGCACCGAGCTTCATGGCCTCTTCCTGCTTTTCCTCCTGCCCGAGGGCTGTGACCATCACAATTTTTGCATTAGGATTTAAGCTCTTGATATCCTTTAACGCCTTCAACCCGTCCATTTCCTTCATGAGGATATCGAGGGTCACAATATCGGGGTTGAGCTGTTTATACATTTCAACAGCTTCCCTGCCATTCTTTGCCATTCCGACAACCTCGTGCCCGCTGGCTTCAATAATGAATTTCAGGGATCCCCGCATGAAAGCAGCGTCATCTACAATTAATATCCGTGCCATTTTACCTCCTTTTTTTAAATTGCCCCTTAACAAAGGGGGAGTAACGGGGGTTGTTCCCTTCCCCTCTATCAAGAGGGGATTGAGGGGTGTGTTTCTTTCTGTTCTTAACAAGCCCCTAATCCCTTTTACTAAAAGGGGAATTACACACCCCTGCACCCCTCTCAAGAGGGGATAAGAATCTTTCGTGTTAGTTGTCTCATTTTTCCGTCTCACCCGCTTCCTCACTTTTTTCACTTTGCACTGTCTCTATCGCCTTTGCAAAATCGCTCACCTCCGCAGTTTCACCCTTGTCCAGCAGCTTATCTGCATCAAGAAGGATTATCAATCTTTTCTCAAACATCCCGACCCCCTTAATGTATCCTTCCGATACCGATGTTGTTGTAGACTCAGGCAGTCCCTGCACCCTTTCGTTCTGAATTTTGATCACTTCTGCAACGCTGTCAACAATGATGCCTATGGGGAAGCCATGATGCTCAACCATAATAACCCGGGTGTCCTCGTCTTTTTCCTTTGGAGGAAAACTAAACTTCTTGCGGAAATTTATTACTGACACAAGCTTTCCGCGGAGATTCAGGATGCCTTCGATATATGGCGGGGCATTGGGAACCGGAGTGACACCCATTACCTGCGAAATCTCCTGTATCCGCATCGCCTGCAGTCCGAATTCCTGCCCCTGAACACTGAATACAAGGAACTGGTCGCGCTCAATGTCTTCGTCTTCGATCTCTTCCAGATGCTTTTGTATAATATCTTCTGCCATATTCCGCCCTCCTTCCTTATGCCGTCATCTTTTGTTCTGCTTTTCTTCTTTCTCTTTTCTGAGCAGGTACGGCAGCTGTTTTATGGGATGCATCTTCCGATATATCGAACCGCCCGACTGTCTGCTGGAATTTTTCTGACATGCCTGCCAGTGTCGTTGCTATTCCTGTCAGCTCCTGCATCTTGCCGAGGAGTTTCTTCGCTCCATCAGCCGACTGCATGCTGGTTGACGAAGTATCGGTTGCAATGCCGCTGATCTTGTCAAGGCTTTCAGAGATTGCGTCGATGCTCCTTTTCTGGTCGCCGGCTGCAACCGAGATTTCTTTGGCTATACTTGAGGTTGTCTCAATAGATTTATTGATATCCGTAAATGACTTTGATGTCTGTTCAATTGAGCGCCTTCCAACCTCAACATTCTCTGCCATTGTCTTGATGGTTGAAACAGTCTCGCCTGTCTCCTTTTGAACAGACTGAACAAGCGAAGAAATCTTCTTGGCCTGAGACTTGCTGTCCGCCGAAAGCGTTTTTACTTCTTCGGCGACAACTGCAAACCCTTTGCCCTGCTTGCCTGCACGCACAGCCTCTATTGCAGCGTTAATGGCAAGGATGTTTGTCTGAGTTGCGATGTCCCTGATAACATCTACAATGTCCTGAATCTGTTCGCTGCTTCTGCTGAGAGACTCGATGCTTGTCACTGATTCCCGTGAACCGCCGAGCATCAGGTCAGTATTTTTGATCGTTTCTCCCATAGCCTTGCTGCCTTCGCCGACTGCCGTATTTGCAAGTTCCGCAGTCTGGTTCATGCTTTCAGCACGGGTTAAGGTATTGGAAGCTGTTTTGCCGACTCCTTCACTTTCTTTCAGGGCTGCTGCTATCTGTTGTGCCTGTGCCTTTGCGCCTTCGGCAATCTGCTCAACAGAAGATGACAACTGCGTTACCATCGTGTTCATTTCCTGCCCTGCTCCAAGCATGTTCTGCGAAACCATGCCGATATTGATGCCTGCCTCGGTCAGTTCGGTAACAATACCGCGAAGGCTTTCAATGGTAGCATTAATACCGTCTACCATGGATGCGAATTCACCCTTGGCCTCTACTTCTATTGTCCGGGTCAGTGTTCCTTCACCGACCAGGGCCATTACTGCGTTAATATCTCCTATAATCGTATTCAGGTTGTCAACCATACCGTTTATGGTATTCTTCAGTTCAAGGATTTCACCCAGCGCTGCAACTGTGATCTTCTTTGAGAGGTCGCCGCTTGCAACAGCCATTGTTACTTTGGCGATATCCCTCACCTGCGAGGTAAGGCTGGTTGCCATTGCATTGACATTATCGGTCAGATCCTTCCATGTGCCTGCAACTCCCGGAACATTCGCCTGGCCGCCAAGCTTTCCTTCGGTGCCGACCTCCCTTGCAACTCTCGTGACTTCTGATGCAAATGCATTCAGCTGATCAACCATCTTGTTGATGGTATTCTTCAATTCAAATATCTCTCCTTTTGCCTCAACAGTAATCTTCCTCGAAAGATCTCCCAGAGCAACCGCTGTCGTCACGTCAGCTATATTTCTCACCTGGCTGGTCAGGTTCGATGCCATTGCATTGACATTGTCGGTAAGGTCTTTCCAGATGCCTGCAACGCCCTTGACCTCTGCCTGGCCGCCGAGTTTGCCTTCTGTACCAACCTCCCTTGCAACCCTCGTGACTTCTGAGCCAAAGGTGCTGAGCTGTTCAACCATTTTGTTAACCCTTGTACCGATCTTTAGAAATTCGCCTTTAAGAGGTTTGCCGTCAATTTCAAGCATCATGGTCTTGGACAAATCACCTTCCGCAACCGCAGCGATTACCCTGCCTACCTCAGTGGTCGGCTGTGCAAGATTATTGATCAGTGCATTAATCGAACTGACAGACGTTGCCCACATACCCGTGGCATCGCCGATAGATGCCCTTTCTGTCAGCTTTCCCTCTCCGCCGACGATATCGCTTACCCTTACGATTTCATTTGTCATGTTCTGGTTCAGTTCAATAACGTCATTAAGCACTGACGCTATCTTGCCCATCATGCTTTCGTCTTCGAGATGCAGGCGTACGGAAAAATCGCCTTTCCTGAGAGACTTCAGAACATCCAGTAAAGTCCCCAAAAAGGAATCGACCTCAATCTCTTTTTCGACTACAGCCGCACCGCCTTCAGGATCCTGTCCTTCTGCCGGCTCTCCGCCTCCGAAGAAAACAGAACGTCCGGGTTTCCTTGCCTTCTTAATGTCGTCCATAAATCCTCCTTTTCTTGCTCTATGAAACAGAGAAGCACGCTTCTCCGTTTCGATTTTTACTATTACCCCTTGCTCATGATTTATTCATCAACAACATTGCAATCTGTTCATAGGCCCTCCCGGCTTTGCTGTTCGGGGCATAATGAGAAATCGGCGCCCCTTCCTTCTGTGATTCATAAATTTCTTTTGATTCCGGGATAGTAAAAACCGTATCGAAAATCTCTTTTAACCTTGCCCCGACTTCCTGTGACTGACTGCTTTTTCCAAATATCTCGGAAAACATTCCGGGTCTTGCATAACGGATCAAAACAGATATGAGCTGCGGTACCGGCCGGCCGGTCATCTGCTTGATATCATGAAAGGTGGTCCTGAGATTATAGAGGGCTTCAAGTGAAAATATGCTCGGATCAACCGGGACTATGACAATATCCGATGCGCATAGACCGTTAATCTTCAGAAGTCCCGGACTGGTTGGAAGATCAATCAATATAAAGTCATAAAATGTTCTGACATCGCTTAACATTCTGTTTAATACCCCGGATTTGTTCATGCATTGCTGCATGATTACTTCCGAAATACTCAAATCCATTTCTGAAGGCGCCAGATGCAGGTTTTCGATTTCGGTCTCCACTATTACTTCAGCAACCGGAACGCCTTCATACACTTCGCAATGGTTCAATACGGCATCATATATGGAATACTTCAGAGACATTACATCAATGCCGAGTCCGGATGTTGCATTTGCCTGGGGATCAAAATCCACAACCAGAACCTTTTGACCTTTTTTCGCAAGCCATCCTGCGATGCTTATGCAGGAAGTCGTTTTGCCCGTGCCGCCTTTATGGTTTGCAAAGGAAATACATTCTGCTCTCTTTTTCATTCTCCTTCACACTCTTTTTCCAATGATTGAAAACAAATACTCCCCGCCACAGAGACGGCGTCATACTTCTATTAAAAAGACATAATAAAACCCCAAAAGGTGCACATACCAGCTCTTGGGGTTCTCTATTAATAATTGATTTGCAAAAGATAGTAGTCTATTAAATATTTTCAGAGAGAGAGAGAGAGAGAGAGAGAGAGAGAGAGAGAGAGAAGCAAGTTTCGTTCCAAACTAACATATGGTACTACTCCTTAATGGTAAATACATTAATGGTAAATACATTCATTAGGTAGCAAGAAAGCAACAATTATGCCATCTCATTTTCGATAAATTAACAATAGTCATTATATCTATCCAAAATGCCATAGAAACACATTGATTGATTTTTACCTGTGAGACAGCTTTGTCGTAACGACCTCCTTGCAATGACAGAAAAATGGCGTCATTGCTTGATTTGTCATTGCGAGTATAGCTAAGCAATCTCATATTTTTAGACAATAATGGTTTATGTAACATAATCATTACCCACAGAAAGTTGCTATGAGGAGGATTTCTATTAAGAAAGAGGATAGGTGGAAATCTGTAGAAATATCTCTACAATCTGTCGAGATATTCTTACAGTCCGAGTAATTTTATCTTGGACTCACGTGTCATGCTAAATTTATTTCAGCATCTCAGTTTTTACAGCGAAGTTTAATAGCTACAAATTGCCAAAATTAGAATTGCTGGTATGCAATGATACCTACTTGACAAAGGTATGCGCTTTCAGAGATGACATATAACAACATATAATATAAAGAAATTAATATAACTCTTATTGGAGGAAGATATGGGGATGAATATTGTAGAAAAAATTTTTGAGACTCATAAGGTCTACGGTAATCTAAAAATAGATACGCCTGTTGGATTAAGGGTTGACCAGGTATATACACAGGATGCAACTGGCACAATGACCTGGCTCCAGTTAGAGGCTATAGGACCCGACAGGGTAAAAGTGCCGCTTGCCGTCTCATACGTTGACCACAATATGATTCAGTCAAATTATATGAACCCTGACGACCACCTTTTTCTCAAAACTGTTGCTGCAAGGTATGGCGCATATTTTTCAAGGCCTGGGAACGGCACAAGTCATCAGATACACCTTGAGCGATTCGCAGCCCCTGGCAAGATTGCCCTCGGAACGGACAGCCATACGCCAACAGGCGGGGGCCTGGGCATGATAGCCCTAGGAGTTGGAGGACTTGATGCAGCAACAGTTATGGCAGGAGCGCCTTTTGAGCTAAACATGCCGCAGGTCATGCTTATAAAACTAACAGGCAAACTAAACAGGCCATGGGTTACAGCAATGGATGTAATACTCGAAATTTTAAGGAGG
>Ga0172371_10008421_pt1 | contig 14453 bp, 12 predicted proteins | sample Lak12m_FD_114543 | JGI IMG/M metagenome (GOLD analysis project Ga0172371, IMG submission 114543) | Freshwater microbial communities from Kabuno Bay, South-Kivu, Congo - kab_022012_12m | ecosystem: Environmental > Aquatic > Freshwater > Lake | place: Democratic Republic of the Congo: South-Kivu... | reverse complement strand
CCGTTGAACCGGTTCGAGACCGACTTCATCAACACCGTTGATCAAGCGTTGAAGATGATCAAGGACGTCAAGAGTCCCGCGCTCAAGCTGCACCTCGACACATTTCACATGAACATCGAGGAAAAATGCCAGCCGTGCGCCATCAAACGCGCCGGCAAACACCTCGGCCATTTCCACGCCTGCGGCAGCGACCGCGGCACGCCGGGCAACGATCACATCAACTGGCCCGGTATCGCGAAGGCGCTCAAAGCGGTGAAATACAAGGACGATGTCGTCATCGAGTCATTCACCAAGGACGTGAAGATCATCGCCAAAGCCGCCGCGATTTGGCGCAAGATCGAGCCGCGCCGCGAAGACATCGCCATCAAGGGCCTCGCGTTCCTGAAGAAGACGTTGAAGTAGGCGACGTGGGCATACGCGGCGCGTGCCTACGGAAAACAACCGTACACGTAGTCGGTGATATTGCCGGCGGTTTCGAGGTTGAGCGTTGCGGGCGCGAACAGAGGCGTGTTGGTCTTGCGCTCCGGCTCATCAGCAATCTTGATCGGCGGATGGTCTTTGCCGTTATCGTCCACGTAGGACATATAGAGCGCGGTGAGTTGGTTCTTGTCGCGGCGCGAACTGAAGATCAGCCAGTGGGAGTCCGACGACCAATCGTGCCACGAGTCCATCACGGTATCCTTGTTCAGCGACAGCTTGGTCACCACATGGTCGTTGAGGGAGAGCAGATGAATATCGCTGTCCTTACGCACAAACGCCCCTTTGCTGGCGTTGGCGCGACAGAAGGAGATCCATTTGCCGTTCGGTGTGTACCGGGCGAAATACTGATACATACCGTTGGCGGAAGCACCGGGGATCGGAACCGGGGTGCCGCCTTTGCCGCCGTTGAACGGAACCTCGTAGAGATCCATGGATTCAACGACGTACACTTTGTTTTTCTTCTTCTCCACGGTTTTGTACCGGGAGAAAAGAATCTTCGTGCCATCGGGGCTGAACCACGGCATGTCCTCAACAAACTGGGGATCGCTCGCACCGGGTAAAGCCGCGACGGTGTCGGTGTCGAAACTGTAGATGTAAATGTCCCCGGTCTTGTACACCAAGTCGAACGGATCGCCAGAGTCTTTCCGTGTCACCAATTTCCCTGTCGTCTGCTTCACCACGGCCGCATGCTTGCCGTCAGGAGAAAGCGCAACAAAAGAGAACTCCTTGAATAGATGCCGGTTGAGACGGTAAACGCGGTCTTCTCTGTGCACGGTCACAGCCATGCGTGTCTTCTTTTTGGCGGAGTTGAAAATGGCGATCCCGTCAGCGTAGGCGTGACAACCAACGCAAGCACCTTGGACATGCAACAGCAGTTCAGCTTGCCTTTGGTGCAGGAACAGCAGTTTGACGGCAACCGGTTCGCCGGGGATGAAATACAGCGGCACTGCTCGAAACACAATCCGGTCCGTCACCGCCCGTTCCGAAACGACCAATCGGACAGAACGGCTCTTGGAGGTCTTTCCGTGACTCAGCCGATAGACGGTAACGACCACCTCCCGGTCATTCAGGAATCCCGCAAATTGCTCCCCCTCGGGTTGCCAGCGTAACCCTTTCCTCAGGAGAATCTCCAATGTCCTTTTGGAGGATCTCAACTCAACCAAAAATGCAGTACTGTAGTCTTCGGGCGACTCCCACTCGACAATAGGGTACAGATGATTCTTTGGGATGACGGCATTGTCTTCAACGCTTGTGATGCGAAGCCGCTCGTCAATGACTGCGCCTGCGCGGTCAAACCTTGTCACGGAGTTAGTCGAAATATTATCGAGCGCTACAATGTGAGGCCCGCCATATGTACCAGCGACAGGCAAAACCCACACGGCAATTCCAAAAAGAATCTTGCAGGTCATCTGCAATCGCATGCCGCCTAAACAACATGCACCCCGCCGCCGCCACGCGGGCTGGCGGGGAACGGGGCGCATACTCGAAACTTGCTATTGAGATTTCTGAATTAGAGCCGCTAACAAAACTCGTAGCCGCAGGCTTTATGTCTGCGTTTCCCGCGCAACCATGAAGGTTGCGACGACAGGAAGAACAGTTTTGTTAGGCGCTCTTAGTCAGTCGGACCCGAAATGATCATCGGCGGGGCTTCGGTGATTCTCACCAATTCTTCCCGCTTTTCCAGTGTCGGTTCGACGTATATTTTTTTCTGCATTGTTCGTGTCCTCCTAAACGCTTGCGCACCTCCGGAACAACCGCTCCGGACCCGGCCTCATCTCGGGTTGGAAATGAGCATTACTTCCCCTTCGACAACTTCAATAAGTTGTTCCTTCTTTTCCAACGTTGGTTCTACGTACGCTTTCCGCTGCATTCGTTCATTTCCTTTTCTCACACGGCGCAAAAAGCTTAATCGGATGAGCGGTTGATGTAAAGAACAATCCTCGCTCATGCAGATTTCGCAGCGCTGACGTTAAGGAACCCGACGCCCGCCTTCTTGAGCGCGTAGCCGACCTCCTTCAGGTAATCGCCGTAGCTCAGCATCCAGTGGAAGCCTTTCATCTGCTCCAGCAACGCGGCGCTGTCGCCGTGAATCTTCACGTCCACCTGTGACCGGCAAATGTCGAGGAACGGGTTGCCGACAACTGTGGCAGCAAAGCCAACCCACTTCTTCGAGCCGAAGTCAGGAACGAGGTTCGTCGTGATCTGGCCAAGCCGCATCTCAACCTTCGGCGCGGCGCCGTAATCGGACTCGAAATGCGTCAGCACCTTCGTGCGCTCGGCGCGACGCCCGTCCATCTTGCGCGGCGCGGTGCAGTGCGCCAGCGTCACAATGTCGTCGTGCGGGTAGGTCGGATCATTCAGGAACACGGGCAGGCCGGAGATGTAGTGCAGCAGGATGCCCGACGGAATCACTACGAAATCCGATTCGCAAAACGCGAGGTAGTTGTCGTCGTTGAGCAGGCTCAATGGCATGCAGGCGGTCGTCTTGGAGATGCCCATGATCGTGCCCATGCAATGATGCACGGTGATGGCGTCAGTCTTCGCCTCATCCATAATGTCCTTGAAGACTTCCGTAAGCACGAACGCGCGATCCATGAACTCCGTCTTCGTGTGCATCGAAATACCCCACTGCCGCAGATACCGGCGCGACGCATCGGTGCAGCGTTTGACCAGTGCGGCGTCCTGATAGGCCGCTTTCAAACGCGGCTCAAGCGCCTTGTATGGATAATCCACGAGGTCCATCTTCCAGAGTTCCCGTGAAATCGCCGGTGCCTGCCGGCCGCCGACGCCCCAGCCGCCGGGGCCGCCGATGGCAACGACGCGTTTGCCGAGCGTGTTCTTCAGGCCGCTCAACGCCCGCAGCCGCCACAGCAAGTCATCGTATTTGTCCACGACCACGTCCCAGACATCCATGCCGCTCGGCGCGTATTCGTCCACTGTCTTGCGCAGCAACCGCGGATGGACAATCTCGTACCAGAGATACACCGGACCGGGATCGTGGCGGAGGAACATCAGGTTGTGTTGTCCCGGCTTCACCAGCTTCTCCAACCCTGAGCCGCCTGCGGCGTACAGCAACATCACGTCAAATTCCATGTTGCTGAGAGCCTTCACCGCTTCGTCGCCGCTCTTTCCGGCGATCAGCGGCAAAAATTCCACTGGGAACTCCGCCTGCGCTTTCAACTTCGCCAGTTCGGTGCTGATTCGTTTCTTCTCGGCATCAGCGTCCGCGTCAGTTTGTATGCCGCCCCACGACCGCCAACTCGTTTCCTCGCGGCGCTTTGGTGTGGCGTAGGTGAGCACCGGCTGAACTTTCAACGTCTTCCGCAATCGCGGCGGACGTTGCGGCCAAGCGTCGGCGGCGACGCCGTCGAGCGCCTGCAGCGCCACGCCACCGGCGGCGACAGCGCCGACCCGCCAAAGAAATTCCCGGCGCGTGACCCCGTGTGAACAACATGGGCATTGACATTGTGATTTCATGGGATTCTCCTTGTGTTGTTATTCAAAACTCAGTCCTTCTTTCTTGCCGACGGCGACGATGTGCGCGGCGGCCTCGGCATACTCATCTGCCGTTTTCAGGTGTTCGATCATCAACGGCGGGTTGTGCGGCAGAGCGGCGAGCCGCCGCACATACGTCGCGTAGTCAAGCGAGCCTTTGCCCGGCTGTATCTCGCGGAAGTGGACGTTCGTCTCGACGTCCCACGCCAAGTCTTTTGCATGGCAACTCACAATCCACCGGCCGAGCTTGTCGAAACATTCGTTCAGCAAGTCACGGTTCCGGTAGAACCGCTCCGGCGAATTGACGATGTTGCATGGATCCAGATGCACGGCGAAAGCAGGGCGGTTCACCGCCTTGATCATGTTGAGGTAACAATCCGGACTGTCCGGCATCGTCCAGCCCATCATCTCGTAGCAAAACTTCGCCCGCTTCGGTTTCACGGCGTCAATGATCTTGCGCGCATTTTCCACCGCGGCGTCGAAGAACTTGGGCGTGAGATTGTCTGGGTGTGGCCCGTACCAGTGCGTCGTGCTGAACGACCCGGCGATGTCCACGCAACACAGCGCGCCGACGGCCTCGGCCAGCGCGAGACCTTCGGTCACGTTCTGAAGGTTCTTCTGGCGTTTCTCAGCGTCGGCGTCGAGCAGGTTGCACCAGCGGCCGACCTCCGCAATCACAACATCGTGTTTCTTGAACGCCTGTTGCAACGCGCGGATCCGGTCGGTCTCCTCCAGCGCGACCTTCGGGCAATACGCCGCGCGATAACCGAGCTTGCGATGCGCGAGCGCCAGTTCCTCCGGTTCGGTCGTTTTGGCGAATGCCGGGCCGCCGAGACGAAGGGCGCGGCGTTGTTTGGGGGCGCCAAACGCTGCCAGCGCGACCAAACCGGCGGAAGAACCAAGAAACTCGCGACGGTTCATGCTGTATTTATAGCGCAAAAAACTTGTGAACGGAATAAAATTCTGGTTTACTCGTCTGAGATTCAATAGCAAAGGAGACAGCACCATGTCAGAGAGACCTCTCAATGTTGGTTTGATCGGTGGCGGCAAAGGCGCGTTCATCGTCCAGCCCCACCAGCGCGCCATCAACAGCGATGGCACCCGCCGCGTCACCGCCGGCGCGCTTTTCCCCGATCCGAAGATCGCCATGGAAGAAGCCGCCAAATGGCCATACCCCATCGTTGGTTATCCGTCCTACGACGACATGATTACCGCCCAAGCCGGCCTGCCCAACGACAAGAAACTCGACTATATCCTTATCGTCACGCCGAACTTTGTCCACTACGATCCCGCGATGAAAGCCCTCAAGGCCGGCATCCCGGTGTTCTGCGAAAAACCGCTCACCGTCAATCTCGAGCAAGCCGCCGACCTCGTGAAGATGGTCCACAAGACCGGCATCCCGTTTGGCGTCGCCCACACTTATCTCGGCCACTGGACCACGCGATTTTCTCGCGCCATCGTCCGCAGCGGATTACTCGGCGAAATCCGCTGGGTGGACAGCTACTACATCCAAGGCTGGCTCGCCACCAAACTCGAAGACACCGGCCAGCAACAAGCCTCCTGGCGCGTGAACCCGAAACTCGCCGGCGCGAGCGGTTGCGGCGGCGACATCGGCACACACGCGCTGATGCAGTTGCGTTACGTGACGGGGCTTGAAGTCGCTGAACTCTCCGCCCAGCTCGAAGCCTTCGTGCCGGGACGCAAGCTCGACGATCATTTCACCGTCTATTGCAAACTCAACAACGGCGCTCGCGCCCTCGTGCGCGCCTCCCAGATTTGCATCGGCCACAAGAACGACCTCGGCATCTCCGTCAACGGCACGAAAGGCTCGCTCCGCTGGCGACAGGAAGACCCCGAATGCCTGACCATCAGCCTCATGGGCCAACCCGACCGCGTCTATTACCGGGGCTGCGTCGTACCCGATGACGGTTTCCTCAAGGATATGCCCGCCGACCTCATGGCCGAACCGGTCATTCCGCCGGGACATCCCGAAGCGTTCCACGACGCTTTTGCGCGGCTGCACCGCTGCTTCGAGGCCGACGTCCGCAAATGGAAAGCCACCGGCAAACCCGCCCAGATTGACGGAAGCAAATACGCCAACGTTGAGGACGGCTGGATGGGCATCGCCTTCATTGAGACTTGCGTCAAGAGTTCCAAGAAGAAAGGCGCTTGGACCAAGATGCCACGGAAAATCTAAATACAATCAAGACACAAAGGCCGGTTTCCGCCGTCGGTGGAAACCGGCATTTTGTTTGTAGCCGCGAATCTCATTCGCGGCGGGGTGAAAGCAAAGAGCCGCGAGGAAGCTTCGTGGCTACAATTCCAGCGGGTGCATTTCGCCCGCGTAAGGCCAATCTTCGGCTTTCTGAACAAGCCGTTGGCGGACCGGGTTCTGGCAAACATACTGCCATTTCTCATCGTAACTTTCATTCGAGCGGAGCAGATGATCGAAGAACTCCCGTTGCCACAAAGGATAGGGGAAACCAGCCGCCCGCAATTGCCGCGTCACAAGCGACCGAAACGCCTGCATGAATCGCGACAGATCACCCTCGCGTTCCAGCGGAGCCACAAAGAAATGCACGTGATCCGGCATCACCACGTATCGTCCGACCTGCCAGCGATCCAGACGCTGCCACGCATGACGGATGGCGTCGTGGACCTCTGGCTGAGCGAGACAACGGCGTCGTCCCGCCGTGCAGCACGTGATGAAATAGATGATCGCGACATCCGCAGGCAACCAGACCGGGATACGCTGCAAATGTTTGTGCGGTTCCACGCCGATCATTGTAGTCGCCAGACTTTCTCGCGGCAATCCTGAAACCCCAGACACTGCCGACGGCGCCGCGAAGACGCTTCGCGGCTACAATCCTCCAGACGTATTGACAGCCAATCATCCGACCGTTATGAACGTCGCTATGCGCACACTCGTCCTTCTTCTCCTCACGGCCATCACCGCAACCGCCGAGACACGCACGCTCGGTCGTGTTTTCCAGAAACTCAAAGCCGACGACGAAGTCGCCATCGCCTACTTCGGTGGCAGCATCACCGCCGCGCCGGGCTATCGTGTGAAGACGTTTAAGTGGTTCCGCGACACCTTCCCCAACGCCAAGCTCCGCGAGATCAACGCCGCCATCGGCGGCACCGGGAGTGACCTCGGCGCGTTCCGCTGCGGCCATGACGTGATCGAGCAAAAGCCCGACCTCGTCTTTATCGAGTTCAACATCAACGATGGCAGTCCGACCAATGAGTTTCGCAAAGCCACCATGGAAGGCATCGTCCGCCAGCTTTGGTCATCCGGAACACAACCGGAGCTTGTGTTCCTCTACACGACCAGCCGCGACCTGAATTGCGCGCGCGGCAGTCATCCCGCTGTCGCCAAACATTACGGCATTCCGGAAATTGATCTTCAGCCGCCACTCATCGCGGCATTGAATCGCCCCGACCTTCCGAAGCCGACCGAAGAACAACTCAAGAATCCAAAGCTCAACTGGAAGGCGAAGGGACAAGTGTTCATGCGCGACACCGTCCATCCCAACGATTTCGGCCACACCATCTACACCGACACCATCGTTGCGTATCTGAAGACACAGATTAACACCAAACCATCGCCGCCCCCCACTCCGCCCAAGCCGCTCGTCAGCGACGAATTCGCCAGTGCCCGCCTTGTGCCGCCGAGCGCTGCGAAACTTTCCGGCGATTGGGAAGTTCTTCCCGCCGTTCCCAAACGCCGCTACAAAGACGGCACCATCAATGCGCGAAAACCCGGCGACTCGCTCGTCTTCGAGTTCGAAGGCACTGCACTCGGCATCTTCGAGAATGTCCAGAAAGACGGCGGTAAACACGAGTGGATCGTTGACGACGGCAAGGACGCTCCCGCCGATACAACCTACGGCGGTCCCAAAGGCCGCAAGCACGGTGTCGTGGACACCGCACCCGGAAGATATTTTCCGCGCGAACATTACGCCATGCTCACCTGCGGCCTCATCCCCGGCAAACACACGTTGAAACTCAAGGTGCTCGAAGAGCGCGACAAAACCAGCACCGGTAATCGTCTATTAATCGGCTACTTCATGGTTGCCGGACACTGAGCCAATGTTACTGGAACGCACTGGAACGCCGCCGTCCCGGCGGTACGGCCACCGGCACACAACCGCCGGGACGGCGGCGTTCCGACAGATTCCCCACCCGTGAAGACTTCCGACTTCGATTATTCGCTGCCGAAAGAGTTGATCGCCCAGCAACCACTGACCGACCGCGCCGCCTCGCGCATGATGGTCTTCAACCGCGCCACCGGCGAAATCCGCCACGACCACTTCCGGAACTTCCCGACCTACATCCGCGACGGCGACCTGCTTGTCCTCAACGACACCAAGGTCATCCCCGCCCGCATCTGGTCGAGCAAACCGAACGTCGAACTCTTGCTCGTCGAGAACCTCGGCAACAACCGTTGGAGCGCGCTTGTCAAACCCGGTCACCGAGCCAAAGTCGGCGCGAAGCTCGAATTCACGCCATGGTTCAACGCCGTCGTTGAAGGCGAGACAGACTTCGGCGGTCGCATCCTGCGTTTCACCGGCGGCGTGGATTCGTATCTCCAGCACCACGGCGCGCCGCCACTGCCGCCGTATATCGAACGCGCCGCGACCGCCGCCGACCGCGACCGGTACCAGACAGTGTTCGCGCACACGCCCGGCGCGATTGCCGCGCCGACGGCTGGATTGCATTTCACGCCGGAGATGTTGGCGATGTTGCCGCACGCGTTCATCACGCTTCACGTCGGCATCGGCACGTTTCGGCCCGTGAAGGTCGAGAACATTGAGGAGCACAAGATGCATGCCGAGCGATTCTCGATACCGGCCGAAACCAAGGCAGCCATTCAGCGAGCACAACGCGTAGTCGCCGTCGGCACCACGGTGGTGCGCGCGCTGGAGACAACGGGCGAAGGGAGCACTGACATCTTCATCCATCCGCCCTTCCAATTCCGGGTCATCGGCGCGCTGCTGACAAATTTCCATCTACCCAAGTCAACGCTGCTCATGTTGGTGAGCGCATTCGCCGGACGGGAGTTGATTTTGAAGGCGTACGCGGAAGCGGTGCGCGAGCGGTATCGCTTCTTCAGCTACGGCGACTGCATGCTCATTATGTGAGCGTCGGAAACTGGCAAATCCTGTCCCAGTCGCTCATCTGTCTTCCGTACCCATGCTGGCACCCGTGTGGAGCCTTTGAAAACACGATTTCCTATCTGTTTGGGGATGGACCGATTTGTTCGATGGGAATCGGCTTGAACCCCAATCCGAATGCTGGGGAATTCGCCTTGAGCCGGTAGTCGTCGTTTGCGGGGGCGACGAAAAGCGGATCCGCCACCACCGAATGCCGGTCAAGCCCGCGCGCTTGCCACCACACTGGCCAAGAATTGGTTGGTGTGTCCTGTTCGCTGAGTTTCGGGAACGGATGTTCGATAGGCATCCGCGTCCCACAGGCGATCACCAGCGGCCGGCTGCCGGACCATGCCAGATTGTAGTCAAAAACATTGCGTTCGGGTAATGCGTCCGTGATTTTGAACAGTTGGGCATTCGTGACGGAGGTGTAGTAGATGATGTTTCGTTCGATCCGGTTGTCTGCGGCGTTGAGTAAGTCGTGTTCGGTCGCTTTCAAGGGATGCAGATTCATGCCGGGCAACGAGTGCCACGCCGGTTCGTTCATCACCGACTCATAGGCACGGACCATCGTCGGAAGCCACATATCCCAAGTGGACTTTCCCCATCCACCCATAAGGAATTGGGCGCTCGCACAGTCCGCAAAGACGTTGTTCAGAATGCGGTTGTTGCGACCGTTATGCACAAAGACCGCGCCGCGGCAGGCACGGACGATGATGTTCCCGATGATGTCCACGCCGCAAGTCGTGCTGTCGAGATAAATGCCCCATGAACAATGAGGATATTTCCATTGGCCGGGTTTGGTTTGGCCATAGCCGCCGCTGTCGTGAATGAAGTTGTAGCGGATGCAACTACCTCGTGCCGAAAGCCAGTCCCTCCTCGCCCCGGTGTAGATCGCGCCGGTGTCCTCTGTCTCCAGATTCGTGCGGTGGATGTGGTTGTATTCGATGACGATGAAGTTTCCCGTGAACCGGATGCCGAACCGGGGAGTGTCGTGGATGAGATTGTGAGACGCACGGTTGCCGACCCCGGAAAGGGCGATTCCGCTGCTCTCTTTATTGAAAACACCGACACGGTAGATCCGGTTGTTCTCGGCGAAATTCCCGGCCGGCGTCAGCGTCCGCATGTCGCCGCCATTCAGCGAGATACCGGTGGCTCCGATATCGTAAAGCTCGTTGTCCGTCACGGCATTTCCCGTTCCGCCGGAGACGCCTATACCCGCGCTCCGATATCCGCCCACATTGTGGACGATGTTCCTCTCCACGCGGCAGTTTTTGGTTCCAGTGAGCATGATGGCCGTCTTTTCGCAGCACTGGATCTCGAATCCCCGGATTGTCACGCAGGTGGTTCCTTGTCCGAGTGCGATCAGCGTGTCCAATACCGGCACACAGACCCGTTTACCCGCAAGGGGCGAGGGCGGCCAAAAATAGAGTGTCCACGACATGCGATCCAGATACCATTCGCCGGGGGCGTCGAGTTCCTCGAACAGCCCCTGCACGAAATAGCGGTCATACGGGCGGATGGCGAAAGTGGCATCCTTCCCCAGCGTGATGGTGCGGGACACCCGGTCGACCGACCGTATCGGCAAAATATCGTTATTCCAATTGTGGCGGGGAAAAACGAAGACCTCTCCGTCGGAGGGGCGTGCCCATGTCCGCTCATCCGAAAGCTGGTAGAGCAGTGTGTGTTTGTTTTCCCCCGGCACGACTTTGTGCTGGCTGACGGGTTCACCGTCGGCGTACGCCCACCCGCCGGTATGCGGATTGACCGGATCGACGTTCGGATAGCGCGCGAGCGGTTGGCGATGCCCGTCGAACAGCAGTTGACGGAACGGTTTCCCTTTGAGTTTCTGTGCCGCCACATCCGTTTTGAGGATTTCGCCGCGGTAGGGTACGAAGCCGGATAGGATGCGTCCCCCGAAAAGGCGCACGCGTTCCCCATCCGCCGCACGGTAAACGACCGGTGCTTCGGGCCAGCCCGAATCCTCTTCACTTAGCGCGAGTGTCTCGGCGAGAAAGTAATCACCGCCGCGCACCACCACCGTAACCCCGCGAGGCGGTAATCCCGAGCGTTTTCTTATCAACCGAATCTCGTCGCGGGCGCGGGTCAACGTCCGGAAGGGGCCGTCACCCGCAACCGGTGCCGGAAGGTGTCCGCTCCACGCGTCATCGCCCTGCGTCGAGACATAAAGGAACATGGGAGCGGAAGCGGCTTTGCCCGATGCCGCGAACGCGTGCGACAGATGGAAGGCTGTGATCGAGACGAGCGCAAATGCGCCAATCAGTGGCAAGATCGTCCAGCGTAGCCGTTTTACGGATGTCATGGTTTCTTCAGTTACGGCGACTGCATGTTGGTGCTCTGATCTTTCTTCTCCGGCCAGATCAGCGAGGCGACCACCGAAATCACCAGCACCCCGGCCACGACGCCGAGCGCGATGCCGATGGGAATCTTGAACCAGTGGGAGCAAATCATCTTGAGGCCGACAAACACCAGAATCACCGACAGGCCGTAGCTCAAGAAATGGAAGATGGTCATCACCCCGGCCAGCGCGAAGTAAAGCGCCCGCAGCCCCAAGATGGCGAAGACGTTTGACGTATAGACGATGAACGGATCCTGCGTGATGGCGAGCACGGCAGGAATCGAGTCCACAGCAAAGACAACGTCGGTTGTCTCGACCACGACGAGCACTACCATCAACGGCGTCGCCAGCACGCCGGTCTCGCGCCTGACCCAGAACCGGTTCCCTTCGAACTGTTTTGTGATGGGAAACGCCTTGCGGAACAGGCGCAACACCGGATTGTGTTCCGGATTTACTTCCTCGTCCTTGTGCATTCCCATCTTGATGCCGCTGTAAATGAGCACCGCGCCGAAGATGTAGATCACCCACTCAAATTTCTGGATCAATGTCACCCCAACCAGAATGAAAATCCCCCGCATCACCAACGCGCCGAGAATCCCCCAGAACAACACCTTGTGCTGATACTCCGACGGCACGCGGAAATACGCGAACAGCATGATGAACACGAAGATGTTGTCCACGCTCAGGGACTTCTCGAGGATGTAGCCGGTCAAGAACTCCAGCGCCTTGACCTTGCCGAGCCAGAAATAGACGCCGACGTTGTAGAGCAACGCCAGCGTGATCCAGAAGGCGCTCCAGCCAAGCGCCTCCTTGAGTTTCACCGTGTGCGTCCTGCGGTGAAACACGCCGAGGTCCAGCGCCAGCATCGCCAGCACAAACAAATTAAAAATAATCCACTTCCAAATGGAGCCAGGCATGGTCGCGGATAATGCCACACCCTGCTCCGTCGTCAACCAGAACCGACCCTGCCGTGGGAACCGAAAGAAGGATTGCTGGAGAACATCGTCCTCCTTATACTCCGCCGCCATGAACAAACCGCTATTACCCATCATGCTCTGCGCTTTCGGCGCGCTTCTAACCGCCAATGCTGCCGAACAGCCGCTCCTCGCAATCCCCGGCAAGGTCATTTACGAAAACAAACTCAACACCGCACCGGCTGCGCCGTGGAAGGCCGCCAAGGGCAAATGGGAACTCGCGAACGGCGTCTGGCGCGGCTCTGAAAGGCCTGAAGACAACCACGGCGCCGTCACCCGCCTGCCGAACACACTCGGCGATTTCGTCATCGAATACGAATTCAAGTTTGAGGGCGGCCGCTCCACCAGCCTCACCATCAACGCCCCCAAAGATCACATGGCGCGCATTATGATCATGCCCAAGTTCGTCACCATCCAGAAGGATGACAACGATCACGATGGACCGGACAAGGCTGTCGTCTTCGCCCGTTTCGCCGCCAATTTCCCCAACGGCACTTGGCACAAGGTGCGCATGGAAATGGTCGGCGACACAATGCTGGGCAAAGTGGATGACTTCGTCGCGTGGGGCAGCAACGACCTCTTCAAGAAAGACCGCATGGCTCCCGGCTTCACCGTCGGCGGCCAGAGCGTGGACTTCCGCAACCTCACCATCCGTGAAGCAACCCTCAACCCGGCATGGCAAAGAGTAAAGGCCATGCTGCCCAAGCCCGGCGAGAAACTTGCGCCTCTCGCCATCGGTCCCCGCGCGAAAGCCGCGAAGAAAGCAAAGTAGCGGCTTTGCATCTGCCGGGCGCCTTTGCTAGAGTGGCCCCGCATGAAACGGGTGCTCATCATCCTTGTGTTGATAGGCGCCGCTGCCGGGGCGTATTGGCTGTTCAACCGGAACAAAACCGGCTTGCGCGCCGTACTTTTCGGAAAGGCGGAAACATCGGCCGTCTCCGGCACTGTCGAGACCGATGAGGCGCACGTCGCCTCCCGCTACGGCGGACGCGTCGTTGCGCTTTTTGCACAGGAAGGCGACACACTCACCAACGGCCAGCCCATCGCCGACCTGGACGCCCCTGAGTTGAAAACGCGCCGCGATCAAGCTGCTGCGACACTCCTTGAGTTGGTCAATGGGCCGCGCACCAATGAGATCGCCGCTGTGCGCCACGAGCGCGAATTGGTGAAAGCCCAACTCGACCTCGCCGTCATCGAATCGAAACGCGCCATCGAGCTATACGAGAAGAATGTCGCCCCCGTTGACGACCGCGACAAAGCTGTCTCTCGCGTCGAGACGCTCCAAGCACAACTTCGGAGCGCCGAGTCGCGTTTGAACCTGCTGCTGGAAGGCACGCGCCCCGAAACCATCGCCAACGCGCGCGCCCGGCTCGCCGAGATTGACACGCAACTCCGCGAGATGCGCGTCACGGCCCCTATGAGCGTGGGAGGGGCCGCAGCGCCCCGACCGCAACCGGAAGGTCGCGGCACCGAGGCCGCTCCCACATTTGTTTTGGAACTGCTCAGCGTCAAGGTCGGCGATGTGTTGCCGGCCAACCGCGAGGTTGCGACACTGTTGCTCAGCGGCCAACTCTGGGTGCGCGTCTATGTGCCGGAGTTGTGGCTCAGCCACATCAAGGTTGGCGGCAAGGTCCGTATCCGCGCCGACGGACACGACCGCGAGTTTGAAGGCATCGTCGAGCAGATCAACCGGCAGGCTGAGTTCACGCCGCGCAACGTCCAGACCGTTGAGGATCGCGTCCGCCAACTGTTCGGCGTGAAGATCCGTTTGCCCGCTGACACCGGCATCCTCAAAGCCGGTATGAGCGTGGACGCATTCTTCGCGAACGTCCCGCCGCCACCACCGCCCAAATGAAAGGAACACCATGACCAAATCCGACATCGCCGGTAAACCGTTGAAGATGACATCGCTCGCTGATTACCAAGCTGGCGCGATTGTCAGCCGCGAAGTGCTGCGCAAAGAGACCGGCACGGTCACGACCTTTGCGTTTG
>Ga0172371_10008420_pt1 | contig 14462 bp, 7 predicted proteins | sample Lak12m_FD_114543 | JGI IMG/M metagenome (GOLD analysis project Ga0172371, IMG submission 114543) | Freshwater microbial communities from Kabuno Bay, South-Kivu, Congo - kab_022012_12m | ecosystem: Environmental > Aquatic > Freshwater > Lake | place: Democratic Republic of the Congo: South-Kivu... | reverse complement strand
GGCGAACAGGCATTTCTGGACAGCATCCCCGAAGCGCTTTCTGCAACAGAAATTGTTTGCTGCAGCGTAAACGTAGCCACCACCCGCGCGGGCATCAACATGGATGCGGTTACGCAGATGGGGCGCATCATCAAACGCGCCGCCCAGGGCACGGAAAACGGGATCGGCGCCGCCAAACTGGTGGTTTTCGCCAACGCGGTGGAGGACAATCCGTTCATGGCGGGCGCATTCCACGGAACGGGAGAGGGCGAATGCGTGATCAACGTGGGCGTATCCGGACCGGGCGTGGTCAAGGTGGCGCTGGAAGATCAGCAAGGCAAGCCCTTTGACGAAGTGGCCGAAACCATCAAACGCACGGCGTTTAAGATCACGCGGATGGGCGAACTGGTCGCGCGCGAGGCAAGCAGGCGGCTGGGGGTCCCCTTCGGGATCGTGGATCTTTCACTGGCGCCCACCCCCGCGATGGGGGACAGCGTCGCGCATATATTGGAAGAAATGGGGCTGGAGTCCTGCGGCGCGCACGGCACGACCGCGGCGCTTGCCCTGCTGAACGATGCGGTAAAAAAAGGCGGGATCATGGCATCCTCCCATGTGGGCGGGCTTTCGGGCGCGTTCATACCGGTGAGCGAAGACGCCGGCATGATGGATGCGGTCCGGTGCGGCGCGCTTTCCATAGAAAAACTGGAAGCCATGACCTGCGTGTGCTCGGTCGGGCTGGATATGATCGCGCTGCCGGGAGACACGCCCGATGCGGTGCTGTCCGCCATCATTGCGGACGAGGCGGCCATCGGTGTGGTCAACTGCAAGACCACCGCGGTCCGCGTCATCCCCGTACCCGGGATGGATGTGGGGCAGGAAGTGCATTTCGGAGGCCTGCTGGGCAGCGCGCCCATCATGCCTTACAATAAATTCTCGCCGGAAAAATTTATCGCGCGGGGCGGACGCATGCCCGCGCCCCTTCATTCGCAGAAAAACTGAGGAGCATTTATTCTATATGGACAGGAAAACGGCAGACCCAAAATATAAATGGAAGCTGGAAGATATATTCCAGGCGGACAGCAGCTGGGAAGACGCGTTCCGCAAACTGGAAGGCGAGCTGGAGAGCATCCCCCGGCTGGAGCAGGAGCTCACGCAAAGCGCGGAAATGCTCGCCGCCTCCCTCGGCAGGATTGACGAAATTTCCCTTTCGGTGGAGCGGCTGTTCGTATACGCGCGCATGCGGCGGGACGAGGACAACGCAAACGCAACATACCAGGCTATGACCGACCGCGCCATGGGCCTTTCGGTAAGGTTTTCCGCGGGGCTTGCCTTCGTGAACCCGAAGCTGCTCGAAATGGATGAAATAACACTCCGCAAATGGGCGGAGGAGAACGAAGGGCTTGTCGACTACCGGTTTATGATCCGAGACCTGCTGCGCCAGAAAAAGCACGTTCTTCCCAAAAGTGAAGAAAAGCTGCTGGCCATGGCATCCGATTTCGCAAACGGCGCGCACGACATTTTTACGATGCTGAACAATGCGGACCTGCGTTTCGGGGAGGTGGACGGAAAACCCCTGACACATGGTTCCTATATCGTTTTTATGCAGGATAGCGACAGGGAGGTGCGCAGGAAAGCGTACGAGACCTATTATGAGTCGTATAAAAGCAACATCAACACCATTGCGGCGGCCTATGCGACCAGCGTGAAAAAAGATATTTTCTACGCAAGCGCGCGCGGGTACGACAGCGCACTGCAAAAGGCACTCTTCGGGGACGACGTGCCGGTAGCCCTGTATGAAAACCTGATCGGGACCGTGCGCGGGAGCCTGCCCGTACTACACCGTTATGTGGACCTAAAAAAAAGGCTTCTAGGCCTTTCCGAGATACGCATGTATGATATCTACGCGCCCCTGGTGCCCGAACTGAAAAACGAATATAGTTACGAGCAGGCGCGCGGCATGGTTTTGGACGGCCTTGCGCCCCTGGGCGAGGACTATGGAAAACTTCTTGAAACCGCCTTTTCCAAGGGATGGATCGACGTATATGAAAACAAGGGTAAGACAAGCGGCGCGTATTCCTGGGGGGTATGGGGCGTGCATCCCTACGTGCTTTTAAACCACAGGGGGGATTTGGACAGCGTGTACACCATCGCGCATGAACTGGGGCACGCCATGCATTCCTATTATTCCAACAATACGCAGCCTTACGCCACCAGCGGTTACACCATATTCGTCGCCGAGGTAGCCTCCACGGTGAACGAGATCCTGCTGACGCACCATCTGCTTGAAAATTCAGAAGGGGAACTGAAAAAATATATTTTGAACCATTACCTGGACCAGTTCAGGACCACGGTGATCCGCCAGACAATGTTTGCGGAATTCGAAAAGATTACGCATGAAATGTCGGCGGACGGAAGGCCACTCACGCCCCAAAGCCTGTGCGAGGCCTACGGGGAACTCAACGCCGCCTATTACGGCCCCGGGATGACGGAAGACGATACTATCCCCTTCGAATGGGCGCGCATCCCGCATTTCTATAACGCTTTTTACGTATACAAGTATGCAACCGGTTTTTCCGCCGCCGTGCAGATTGCGCAGGAGATCCTGAAAACCGGGGACGCCGGCGCCTACCGCCGATTCCTGACCACCGGCGGAAGCGACTATCCGCTGGCCGAACTGCTGACCGCAAACGTTGATCTTGCGGACGGCGGCCCGGTTAAGGCCTGCATGCAGGCGTTTGCCGAAGCGCTTTTATGGTTTGAAAAATCGTTTTCAAACTAAGCAAAAAATGCTACACTAAATACAAAGCAGAACCGCACAAGGGGGGTACCATGAAGATTAGTTTTTCTACACTGGGCTGTCCGGAATGGAGTTTTTCGGAAATCGTTTCAACCGCAAAAGATCTGGGATACGACGGGATCGAGGTCCGCGGTGTACAGAATGTGATGGATGTCCCCCGGATTCCGCAGTTTGCGCCGGAAAACGCCGGAAAAACAAGGAAGCTGCTCGGCGAAAAAGGCCTTGAGATCGTATGCCTTACCTCGGCCTGCTATATGAACGTGCCGGATTTTACCCAGGATACTATCTACCAGGCGATCGCGTATGTGGATACAGCAAAGGACATGGGGGTAAAATATGTACGCGTGCTGGCGGATTTCGGGCCGCAGAGCACCCAGCCGGTTGACGAAGAGGTAACCCTTTCAAACCTTAAAAAAGTAGCGGATTACGCGGCCTGCCGCGATGTGGAGATCCTGATCGAAACGAATGGGTATTTCGCGGATTCCAGGCGCGCGCTCAGCCTTGTACAGAAAGCGGGGGACAATGTGGGCGTTATCTGGGACATTCACCATCCGTACAGGTTTTTCGGGGAAACGCCCGCGCAGACCGTATCTACGCTGGGCAGCCGCATCAAGCACGTGCATGTGAAAGATTCGAAGATGGCGGACGGGCGGCTGCAGTATACCATGATGGGCTACGGGGACGTGCCGATCGCCGCGTGCGTTTCGCAGCTGATGGAAACAGGCTATGACGGCAGCTTCTGCCTGGAATGGGTGAAGCGCTGGAACCTTAACCTGGAGGAACCGGGCATAGCGTTCGCGCAGTATGCGGGATACATGAAAAAACTATAGCCAGAAGGCAGTAAAATAAAAAGCCGCGCAAACGGCTTTTTTTATTTCTTTATTTTCCGTGCCATAAAAGAACGGGCCGGCGGCTTACAGAACGATATTGACCAGCCTGCCGGGAACGACGACGACTTTCTTGGGTGCGCGCCCGCCAAGCTGATCCTTAAAGGTTTCAAGGACATATGCTTCTACTTCCTCACGGGAAGCGTCCGCCGCCGCGTCAAAGTTCCCTTTTACTTTTCCGTTGATCTGCAGCGCCATGTTCACGGTGCTGCGCCGCAGCGCGGTTTCGTCCGCAACCGGGAAGGCCTGGTCAAAAACGGAATATTCCCCGCCCAGAACGCTCCACATCTCTTCCGCAAAATGCGGCGCAAAGGGGGCCAGAAGCAATATCAGCTTTTCCGCGGCCTGCCGGGCAAAGACGCCGTCGCATTCCCCTTCCGTATATTTGTAGGCTGCGTTCACCAGTTCCATGATCCGCGCGATGGCGGTATTGAAGGAAAACGCGGGGATATCGTCCCCCACGTGCATGACGGCGTAGTTGAGCTGGTAGTTGAGGTCCGGATCCGTCTTTCCGCTGCCGTCCGGAAGGCCCAGAACCCTCTGCACCAGGCGCTCCACCCTTTCCAAAAACCTGTATACGGATTTGATGCCGTTGTCGTTCCAGGGGCCGCCTTCAATATAGTTGAACCCGAACCCAAGGTACATCCGCAGGGTGTCCGACCCGTATTGGGATACGAAGATATCGGGGGAGATCACGTTCCCGCGGGATTTGCTCATCTTTTCCCCGTCCGGGCCCAGGATGATTCCCTGGTGGACCAGGGACAGGAAAGGTTCGTCAAACCCGAGGTATCCCATGTCGCAGAAAGCCTTGGTAAAGAAACGCGCGTAAAGCAGATGCATGCAGGCGTGCTCCGCGCCCCCGATGTATTTATCCACCGGCAGCATTTTATCCATCACGGCGCGGGAGAACGCTTCGGCGCCGTTTTTATTGTCCGGATAACGCAGGTAATACCAGGAGGAACAGACGAAGGTGTCCATGGTGTCCGTTTCCCGTTTGGCGGGACCGCCGCACACCGGGCACACGGTATGCACAAAATCTTCTTTCTTGGCCAGCGGGGAAGTCCCGTCCGGCGTGAAATCAACGTCGTAGGGCAGGGTGACCGGCAAATCGCTTTCGGGCACGGGTACCTCGCCGCAACGGTCGCAGTAGACCATGGGGATGGGCGCGCCCCAATAGCGCTGGCGGGAGATGAGCCAGTCCCGCAGGCGGTAATTTACCTTAAATTCGGCCCGGCCCCTGTCCGCAAGAGACTGGGTGACGGCCTTCTTGCCTTCTTCGGAGGAAAGACCGCCGAATGCGCCGCTGCCTGTCATCACGCCGTATTCCACATAGGGCAGCGCGTCGTCCAGACCGTCCGCGGATTTGATTACGCGCTCGATGGGCAGGCCGTATTTTTCTGCAAACATAAAATCGCGTTCGTCATGCGCGGGCACGGCCATCACGATGCCCGTGCCGTAGCTGGCCAGAACATAATCCGCGATCCAGATGGGCACCTTGCGTCCGTTTGCCGGGTTGACGGCATAGGAGCCGGTGAACACACCTGTTTTTTCGCGGGTTGTGGACAGACGGTCGATCTCGGTCACGCGCGCGGCGGCTTCCCGGTATTCTTCCACCCGGGCCCGGCAGTCCGGAGTTGTAATCTGGCCGACCAGATCGTGCTCGGGAGAAAAGACGACATATGTGCAGCCGAGCAGCGTGTCCGCACGGGTGGTGAAAACGCTGAAATCCCCGCCGCCCTCAAAAGAAAAGGTAATTTCGCTCCCCGTGGATTTGCCGATCCAGTTTTTCTGCATGGCCTTCGTCTTTTCGGGCCAGTCTATTTTGTCAAGGCCGGATAAAAGCTGTTCCGCATATTCCGTGATTTTGAAGAACCACTGGGTCAGGTGCTTTTTTGTAACGACGGACTGGCAGCGTTCGCAGGTCCCGTCCTGTACCTGCTCGTTGGCGAGCACGGTGTTGCAGGAAGGGCACCAGTTCACGGGCGCTGCCTTACGGTACGCAAGCCCGTGTTTATATAGCTGCAGGAAACACCACTGCGTCCACCGGTAGTATTCGGGTACGCAGGTCTTGATTTCATAGTCCCAGTCAAAGGATGCGCCGATCGCACGGAGCTGCTGTTCCATTGTTTCTATATTGGAAAGCGTCGAATCGCTCGGATGGATGCCTGTTTTGATGGCAAAGTTTTCAGCGGGAAGGCCGAACGCGTCGAACCCCATGGGGTGGAACACGTTAAAGCCTTTCATGCGCATATAGCGCGCATAGGAATCCGCCAGGCTGTAGTTGTACCAGTGGCCCATATGAAGGTTGGCGCCGGAGGGGTAAGAAAACATTTCCAGCACGTAATGTTTGGGATTTTTAGAATTCTTGTCAAACGAGTAGAGGCCGGTATCCCGCCATTTATCCTGCCATTTCTTTTCTAATTCCGCAAAATTCAACTTCTCTTAAACCTCCTTGGCAATAAAAATATTATAGTATAGGGGTATAAAAGTCAATTGTATTGTTGTAAAAACGCCCGCAGTTGTGGTATATTAAAACATACATGCGATGATTTTGACAGCATAGAAGTTGAATCTTGATCTGTGATGGAGGCCAAAATAAATGGACGCACAAAACGTGGGGGTAGGGATCCCGGAAATATTGCTGCCCAGTCTGAATGTGAATATGAAAAAATGGTCGGTGATCGCCTGCGACCAGTTTACATCGCAGCCCGATTACTGGGTTTCGGTGGAAAAGCTGGTGGGCAACGCGCCCTCTATTCTTCATATGATACTGCCCGAGGTATATCTGAACTTCGACGGGTTTGCGGACAATGTCGCCGGCATTAAAACGGCGATGAACGATTATATCCATAAAGGGGTTTTGGAACAGCTGCCCCGCGGCGTCATGATCACCGAACGCGTCATGGGCGATGTGGTGCGCAAGGGCCTGGTAATGACGGTGGATTTGGAATGCTATGACTACCGCGCACAGAAAAAACCGATGATCCGCGCGACCGAAAAAACGCTGCTTGAACGCATCCCCCCGCGGGTAAGCATCCGGCAGGAAGCGCCGATTGAAACATCGCACGTCATGATTTTAATGGACGATGTCCATGACAGGGTGATTGGTTCCCTGTATGCGCAAAAAGACGAATTTGAAAAAATGTATGATTTTGACCTGATGATGGGCGGCGGAAGGCTCCGAGGGTATTTTGTGGAAAACGAAGCGCTTCTATCAGGCCTGCTTTCCGCGGTTGCGGCCCTCCCGGTTCGGGACGGCATGCGTTTTTGCGTGGGGGACGGCAACCATTCCCTTGCGGCCGCAAAAACGGTATGGGATCTTGCGAAGGAAAACATCCCGGAGGAGGATTGGGCCGGCCATCCGCTGCGCTATGCGATGTGTGAATTTGTGAACATCCATGACGCGGGCATCCAGTTTATGCCCATCCACCGGATCATGTTCAAGGTGAACCCATCCGCCTGCGTGCATTATATTGCGGACAAGCTGAACAAGAAAGGCGCAAACGCCAAGATCCTGTTCGGCCGCTGGCGGGGCGGCTTTGAGGCGCAGAAAGGCACCGAGATTCCGTTCCTGTACCGGGAAGGCGCCGGAAGAATCATGGTGGAAAACAAAAAACATGCCCTTCTTTTGGAGGATGTTCAGGATATTTTGGACGAATATATAAAGGAAAACCCATCTTCCGGCATCGATTACATCCACGGCCAGGATGCCTTTGAAGAGATGGCGAGGTCTTATGACAATCTCGGCCTGTATTTTCCGGCCATACCCAAAGAGTCTTTCTTCGGAACGCTGGCCGAGTCCGGCGTGCTGCCCAAGAAAAGTTTTTCCATGGGCGAAGCGGAGCAGAAGCGTTATTATCTAGAGTGCAGGATGATCGTCCTGCCGGAGGAGGAAGCCCCGGCGCAGGAAGAAACGCCGGCACTGGAAGAGACGCCCGCGGCGGAGGAAGTTTTGGCGCAGGACGGCGGAACGGAGGGCCAGACGGAAGATGCGGAACAGCCGGCCGGACAAGAGGAAAAGACGGAGGAATAAAGGGTATGGCGGTCATTGTTGCCAAGTTCGGGGGCAGTTCGCTCGCGGATGCGGAGCAGATCATCAAAATGAAGAACATTGTCCTGTCGGATAAAAACAGGAGGTATATTGTTCCTTCCGCGCCCGGAAAGAGGCATGCGGAGGACGAGAAGATCACCGATCTTTTTTATGCGCTTTACCGGGAACCGGAAAAGGACGGATGCGGCGCGCATGCCAAAATCCTGGAACGCTTTTTGCAGATCAGGGACGGGCTGGGGCTGAAAACCGATATCGAAAAACAAATCGGGGACATCCTTTTGCGCCTGCGGGAGGGCGCGAGCGAGGACTATGCAGCCAGCCGCGGGGAATACCTGAACGGGCTTTTGATCGCCGACCTGCTGGAATACGATTTTGTGGACCCCGCGCATTTCATTTTCTTTGGGCAAAACGGCGTTTATGACCATGCAAAAACGGTCGCGGCGCTGTCCGCGGAACTGAAAAAACACGAACGCGCGGTCATCCCGGGGTTTTACGGGAGCCTGCCGGACGGCACCATCAAGACTTTTTCCCGGGGCGGTTCGGATATTACCGGTTCCATTGTTTCCTGCGCGGCTGATGCGGTGCTGTATGAAAACTGGACGGACGTTTCCGGATTTTTAAAAGCCGATCCGCGGATCGTGGACAGCCCGCAGAAGATCGACACCATCACCTACCGCGAACTGCGCGAACTTTCCTACATGGGCGCGACCGTGCTGCACGAGGACGCCATATTCCCCGTGCTGGCGGATGCGATTCCCATCTGTGTAAAGAACACCAACGACCCGGATGATCCGGGAACAAAGATAGTCCCCACGCTGGACGCGGAAGGGGACGCGGCTTCCGACAAGAGCATTACGGGCATTGCGGGCAAAAAGAATTTTACCGTCATCACCATCGAGAAAAACGGCATGAATGCCGAAATCGGGTTCGGGCGGAAGGTTTTGTCCTGCCTTGAAAAATTCGGCATCCCCTTTGAGCACATCCCTTCGGGCATCGACTCGCTTTGCGTTGTTATTGCGGACTGCAGGATAGACGGCTGCTCCACCCAGCTGATAGACGAAATCCATAGGGTCTGCAATCCCGATTCGGTGGAGGTGTCAAGCAATATGGCGCTGATCGCCACGGTGGGCAGGGGGATGATCCGGCGGGTCGGCATATCGGCCAAACTGTTTACCGCGCTCGCCGCGGGCGGTGTCAACGTGCGCATGATCGACCAGGGGTCGAGCGAGATGAACATCATCGTGGGCGTGGAGAACGATGATTTTGAAAAAGCCGTCCGGGCGATCTATAATGCGCTGGTGTAAACAATTGAGGAAATAAAGGAGTACAAATGATATTCGGTGCGATTGGATCCGTAATCATGATCATCATTCTGATCGCCTTGGGGTTTCTGGCATCACACATGGGATGGGTATCAAAGGGAACGCCGAAGTTTATCGCAAAACTCATCATCAATATCACGATGCCGTGCACCATACTGTACTCGTTTTTAAACAATTTCACATCTGAGGGCCTGCTTTCTTCCGGAAAGTACATACTGGCGGCGTTTGCGGGCTCACTTTTAATTTTCCTGGCGGGATGGATAACCGCACGTGTTGTGAAGATAGAAAGAAGGCGGAGGGGCGTTTTTACGGTTCTCTTTTCATTTGCGAACTCCGCGTTCATAGGGTTTCCGGTGGCCCAGGCCATCTTCGGCGACAACGGGATGGTTTTTGCCATATTCTTTTTTCTGGCCAACACGACCTGCTTTAATACCCTTGGATATATGCAGATCGCGGGAGACGGCGCCTGGATCAAGAGCCGGGAGGCGGCGGGGGAAGCGGCGCTGGCCGGGGACGACGGCGGCCTGTACGGGGACATGAATGAAGCGGCGCCCCAGAAGGAGACCGCGCTTTCCGTTATAAAACGGGTCCTTCAGCCGCCGCTGTTTGCCGTGGGAGGGGCGATCCTCCTTATACTGGTGGGCGCGAAACTGCCTTCCTTTATCAATTCAACACTTTTTTATGCGGGCGGGATTACATCCCCCCTTTCCCTGATGTTTGTGGGGATGATTCTGCACCGGGTGGGTTTCCGTACGCTGCGTTTTGAAAAGGGGCTTCCGGCGGTGATGATCGGCCGTTTTCTTATCGCGCCCCTTATCATGTTTGCCCTGTCCTTCCTGCTCCTGCCGGCGGATCCGTTTGCGTCCAAGGTGTTCATTGTCCAGATGGCGCTTCCCTGCATGGTTACGTGCGTGATTTATGCGGAAGCCGCGGGCGCGGACAGCGGTTACGCCACGCGGGGCATGGTGCTGTCCACCCTGCTGTCCTTTATTGTGCTGCCGGTGTTGGTGGTGCTGTTCGGCGGGATGTAGTTATTCTAAGGAGATTGAAAATGGTTGAAAGGTTGTATGTGGAAAAAAGGCGTGGCTTTGACGTGGAGGCGCAGGGCTTCCTGAAGGATTTCAGGGAGAACATCGGCATCCCCGGCCTTTTATCCGTCAGGATACTCAACAGGTACGATATTGAGGGCATGGACGGGGAGGACCTTGAAAAAGCCGTGCATACCGTGTTCAGCGAACCGCCGGTGGATACGGTTTCCCGGGAAGCGGATTTTGAGGGAAAGACCGTTTTCGGTGTGGAGTACCTGCCCGGCCAGTACGACCAGCGCGCGGACAGCGCCGCGCAGTGCGTGGCCCTGCTTACACTGAAGGAGCGGCCCGCCGTCCGGTACGCCAAGGTGTTTGTGCTGGAAGGGGACCTTTCAAAAGAGGAAACGGAAAAAATTAAAAAGTACGTGATTAATCCGGTGGATTCCAGGGAGGCTTCGCTAGCCCTTCCCGATACGCTGGAGATGAAAATAAAGCAGCCGAAAGACATAGAAACGGTATCCGGTTTGATCGATATGGACGGGGCGGCGCTGGAAGACCTGCGGCGCTCCATGGGCCTGGCCATGAGCGGGGCCGACCTTGTTTTTACGCAGGAGTACTTCCGCAGGGAAAAACGGGACCCTACCGTGACCGAAATAAGGGTGATAGACACTTACTGGTCGGACCACTGCCGCCATACGACCTTTCTGACCAAGCTGGCGGAGGTGGATTTTGAGCCGGGCGCGGGCCGCGTGCAGGAAGCCTGGGTGGACTACCTTGCCGCACGCGAAAAGCTGGGCCGCAAAAAAGATGTCTGCCTGATGGATATTGCCACCGCCTATGTGCGGGAAGCCAGGGGGAAATTAAAAAACCTTGACGAATCGGAAGAGATCAACGCCTGCAGCATCCGCCACCGCGTAAAAACAACCAGGGGCGATGCGGACTACCTTATCATGTTCAAGAACGAAACCCACAACCATCCAACCGAAATAGAACCCTTCGGCGGCGCGGCCACCTGCCTGGGCGGCGCGATCCGCGACCCGCTTTCGGGCCGCAGCTACGTGTACCAGGCCATGCGCGTGACGGGCAGCGCGGATCCGCGGGAAAGCCTGGCGGATACCATGGAATTCAAGCTGCCCCAGCGGAAGATCACGCGGGAGGCGGCGCTGGGCTATTCCTCTTACGGCAACCAGATCGGCCTTGCGACGGGCATGGTGCATGAAATATACCATCCCGGCTATAAGGCAAAGCGTATGGAGATCGGCGCGGTGATCGGCGCGGCGCCGGCCGAAAACGTGGTGCGGCAGCGCCCGGAAAAAGGCGATATCGTTGTTTTGATCGGGGGCGCTACCGGGCGGGACGGCTGCGGCGGGGCCACCGGTTCTTCCAAGGCACACGACGAGAAATCCATAGAGGAATGCGGCGCGGAGGTGCAGAAGGGCAATCCCCTTACCGAGCGCAAGCTGCAGAGGCTCTTCCGTAAGAAGGCGTTTTCGCGGCTTGTAAAGCGGTGCAATGATTTCGGCGCGGGCGGCGTATCGGTGGCAATCGGGGAGCTTGCGCCTTCCCTGGATATAGACCTTGACGCCGTACCCAAAAAATACGAAGGCCTTGACGGCACCGAACTTGCGATATCCGAATCCCAGGAACGTATGGCCGTGGTGGTTTCACCGGGGGACCTTGCGCGGGTGCTGGCCCTTGCGGCGGGCGAAAACCTGGACGCAACGCCGGTTGCCAAAGTCACGGACAGCGGCCGCATGCGCATGTACTGGCGGGGCCGCGCAATCGTGGATATGGCCCGCGGCTTTGTGGATTCCAACGGCGCGCCGCAGTACGCGAAAGTGAAAGTTGTGCCCGGAAAAAAGGCGGACCCGTATGCGGAGGAAATAAAGGAAACCGTCCGGGAAACCCTGCTCTCCTCCCTTGCGGATCTGAACGGCTGCAGTCAGAAGGGTCTTGTTGAGATGTTTGACGGCAGCATAGGGGCGGCCAGCGTCACCATGCCTCTCGGCGGAGCCAGCCAGCTTACCCCTGTGCAGGCGATGGCGGCCAGAGTCCCCTGTGAAGGCGCGGATGCGCTGACAACCACACTGATGAGTTTCGGTGCCGATCCAATTCTTATAAGCGCTGACCCCTTTTTGGGCGCGGCCTGTGCCGTACTGCATTCGGTCGCTAAGATTGCCGCGGCGGGGGGGAACGCGGCGGAGACATGGCTTACGCTGCAGGAATATTTTGAACGCCTGGGGGAAGACCCTGCGCGCTGGGGCAAACCCTTTGCCGCGCTGTTGGGCGCATACGCCGCACAGAAAGGCCTTGCCATAGCGGCTATCGGGGGCAAGGATTCCATGTCCGGAACTTTCCGAGATCTGGATGTTCCCCCCACCGTGTGTTCTTTCGCGGTCTGCGCCGTGGACGATCCTTCCCGGATTCTGACGCCCGAATTTAAAAAAGCAGGCAGCCGACTGTATCTGCTGGATATCCTGCGGGGGGAAGACGGCATGCCGGATTTTAAAGACGTGCGCAGCAAATACGCTCTGTTCAACAAGATGGCTGCCGCGGGGACGATCCGTTCGGCCTGGGCGGTGGACCGGGGCGGCGTGCTGGCGGGCATTGCCAAATGCGCGCTGGGCAACGGCCTGGGCGCGGCAATAACCCTGAAGGATAAGGCGCTGCTTACGCGCAAACTGTACGGCAGCCTGCTGGCGGAAGCGGAGGCGCTGGACCACCCGGATTTTACCGAGATCGGCAAGGTTACGGCAGACCCCGTGCTGACCGTTCTGGGAGAGACCGTAACGCTGCAGGAAGCGGCCGCGGCCTATACGGGTACGCTGGAAAGCGTGTTTCCCACCCGAGCGGGCCAGCCCCCCATGCCCGAAACAGGGCTGTATGAAAACAAACCCGCGTATGCCTGCAAACACAGGGCCGCGCGCCCCAGGGTCTTGATCCCGGTGTTCCCGGGCACCAACTGCGAATATGATTCTGCCCGCGCTTTTGAGCGGGCGGGCGGGGAAGCGGACGTTCTGGTGATAAAAAACCGCAGCGCCGCGGATATAGAAGAGAGTACGGCCGAACTTAAAAAACGCATCGGCAACGCACAGATCGTGATGATACCCGGCGGATTCTCGGGCGGGGACGAACCCGAAGGTTCGGGCAAGTTTATCGCCACCACCTTCCGCAATCCGGCGGTGTCGGATGCGGTGATGGAACTTCTGCAAGGCAGGGACGGGCTGATGCTGGGCATCTGCAATGGCTTCCAGGCGCTCATCAAGCTCGGCCTGGTGCCCTATGGCGATATACGCGCCATGCGGCCGGACAGCCCGACGCTCACTACCAATACCATCGGACGGCATATGTCCCGTATCGTGCGCACCCGCGTTGCCAGCGCGGCCTCGCCCTGGCTCGCCGGTGTATCGGCCGGGGATATGCATACCGTCGCCATCTCCCATGGAGAGGGACGGTTTGTGGCGGACGAGGCGGAAATCGCATCCCTTTTTGCTGCCGGGCAGGTGGCGTTCCAGTATGTGGACGAAAACGGAAATCCGTCCATGGATAGCGCGCATAACCCGAACGGTTCCATGTGGGCGGTGGAAGGCATATTGAGCCCGGACGGCAGGGTGCTCGGAAAAATGGGACACAGCGAGCGCGCCTCGCTTCATACTTTTAAAAACATTCCCGGCAACTGGGACCAGAAGATATTTGAGAGCGGCGTAAAATACTATAAATAGGAACCGGAAAAAGTATGGAAAATAAAAGACGCCTGCCGCGCAATGCGGCAGGCGTCCTGCATTACTGCTGGTTATTTCACAAAGGATTCAAGCGGGGAAAGATCAAGCTCCCCGTATTTTTTCAGGAATGCATACAGGCGCAGGGCGATCTGCCGCGCGCCTCCCGGACGGTCGCTTTCAATATTGATGGGCAGCAGGGGTTCGTGCAGGGAAAGGCGCAGCAGGAACCATCCGTCCCCGTCTGCGGGCGCAAAAGACACGCGGATGCCCTCGTGGTTGTCGGGCGCAATCTTATAGGCGGGTTCTTTCCCGGCAAAGGCCGTAAGCTCTTCGATCACCATGTTGCCGTACGCACGGAAATCCCCGGCCAAAATCTTCAGGCGGAATTCGCTGCTTTCGGCGGGTTCCTTCATATCGGCGATCATGGAGGTTAGGGTCTTGTTTTCCTTCCTGAGACGGGCAAGCTGGATTACCAGACGGGTCACCAGGTACGCGCCGTCGTCCAGAAAATAGTTTTCCTTCAGGGCCGCGTGGCCGGAAGTCTCAATGGCCAGGGGGGTATAGACTCCTTCGCCGTTGAGCCGGACCGCTTCGTTGATCACGTTCTTGTATCCGCGCTTGAAGCGGTGGTGCCGGCCGCCTTTTGCAGCAATAAATTCGGCAAGACCGCTGGAGG
>Ga0172371_10008419_pt1 | contig 14463 bp, 9 predicted proteins | sample Lak12m_FD_114543 | JGI IMG/M metagenome (GOLD analysis project Ga0172371, IMG submission 114543) | Freshwater microbial communities from Kabuno Bay, South-Kivu, Congo - kab_022012_12m | ecosystem: Environmental > Aquatic > Freshwater > Lake | place: Democratic Republic of the Congo: South-Kivu... | reverse complement strand
TGGGAGCAAGACTCGGCGATGTTTTCATTTATGACTGGGCGTACTTCCAAAATCACCTTTCGCAAATTTTTCTGCCTTTTGATATTTTCGATCACTGGCGATATATCGGAATATACGGAATGTCATATTTCGGCGGTTTGGTCGGAATCGTTCTGGCGTTTTATATTTTTTGCCGCGTCAAAAAAATTCCACTCTTGGAATTTTCTGATCTCTTCGCTCCCGCCGTTCCGCTTGCCTACGCCTTTGGCCGTCTCGGGAATTTCCTGAACGGGGAATTATATGGGAGAATCACAACCAAACCGTGGGGGATGTATTTTCCTCTCGACATCCTCGGTCAACTCCGCCACCCATCGCAGCTATATGAAATGTTCCTCGAAGGAATTTTGCTGTTTGTGATTTTGTGGCCGCTCCGAAAATACAAATTTCCAGTTGGCCACCTCACCGCCTTCTATCTCATTGGCTACGGCCTCGCCCGCTTCCTCGCCGAATTCTTCCGCCAGCCGGACAACAATTGGTTTTTCTTCTCCCTCACCATTGGGCAATGGTTTTCGGTGGGAATAATTGTTGTGGGAATTTTTTTGATAATGAAAAGCAGATCAATTCAACCTGCTTAATTCAAAAAATCTATAAACTATTTCTTTTCGTTTTCAATTTCTTCCTTCAACTTATACACAAATTTTTTCCATTCTAAATTAAGTTTCAGCCCAAGCTTATACATCCTTTCCTCGGTTTCTCGAAATCCGGGACTGAAGCGCAACGCCTCTTCGTTTTCCCTCATAGATTTTGGAACAAAACAAACTCGCGTATGCTCAAGTCCAAAACTGTCTCCAGTTTCCGCTAATCCATCGAAATCCAATTCTTGTAAATCAAGGTACGGATAACGCGGAAAGTCCGGCGGCAGCACGATATACGTATAGTAATTATATGAATAAGTTTTGAACCGAAATTCTGGAGGAAAAATTTCACTGCCTTCTTCAACACCTTTTGCAAAAGCGAGATTAAGTCTTTTCAAGTGTTCCATATTTTTTCGAACTTCCTCTTTCCCGATACGCGGATAGTTCACAACGCCCACCGAGTTAAGCCTGCCTCCAAGAAAATCCAGATTGGATTCCATTTTTCCCCTCAAGCCCTCGGTGTTCCAACCCACAACCCCTCCAAAGAAATAGTTTCTGCCGCCGTGCTGATATTTTGTCGCGCTGAAAGTTTTGATCAGTTCCAGATTGTCCGGAATTTCCAAATGCTCGCCCCAAAGCATATCGGCCGTTATATCAACAACCAAAGAATATTTTTCATTCGGATTGGCTTTCGCCTTGGCAAGAAAACCCGATATCATTTTTTCCTGCTCAGAATGAAACTTGTCCGGATCATCAGGATAGCAAGAATCTATATTTACAAATATCACTTTCGCATCATCAGGCTTTTCTGTAACCTGAAAATAATCTTTGATTATTTTCACATTGTCATAATACCATCCGATCTGGTAATGTGCCTTCATTTTTTTCGCCGATCGATCGGCCAGAGATTTGATCGCCAGATTGTTCGCGCTCAAACCTGAATTAGTAAGCAGGATTTCTTCGGGCTGTTTTCCTTCGATCGCAAAAAACTTTTTATAATGTTTTTCGTGTTTTTCCAAAAATCCTCGAGCACTCTCCCTTCGCAAAAATATCGACATTTTCCTTCTGTAATATCTGTCCGAAACACTCTCTTCAATGTTCGCAAGAGAATCTATATAATCGCCAAGCCTTTTATCAAAATAATCCTGGCTCAGCTCGCCAATATCTTCTGTTTTTCCTTTCTCGAAATCTGTTTCATCAACCTCATTCGTAGACAGAAATGAACAACCGCTTTCCATCAATGCGAGAATTTCTTCCTGTTTCGAGAGATTCAAATGGGTGAAGATCTTGCTTCGCAATCGCAACTTGTCCCCCTCAAAAGTTTGCATTACTCCCACCTTATTCGTAATTTTGAAACCCGCGACAACAATATTTTGAAAATCTTCTTTTTCTAAGAATCGATGAACCGTATCGCAAACGCGCTCATCTTCTTCACTAGTCTCGATAATTTTCGGAAGAACAATCAATTTCTTTCTTTCATTTTGAAGCAGCTCTTCCAATTTGGAAATGTCATCACAAATGACAAACGATAGCTTTTCATTTTTATTTCGACTGTTTTTCACGTCATCGCAATCAGCACCGAGATAGGCCCAAACCCGCATATTTGGATTCCTGCCTGCCTCGGTCAGCGCCTCCATATCTCTTTTTAGAACATTCGAGTCTAGAAAGACGGAAAGAACAATTGGATCAGCGCCTGCCTCTGTGCCTTCTTTCACATAAGATTCGTATGCAGCCGGGTATTCTCTTCCGTATCTTCTTTGGTATATCGGCGCCGCGTCACTGTCTCTCACCATCTCATCCAAAAAAATCATGTCAATTGTCGCCAAGGTAGTGTATTTCATTTTTTCCAGAAATTCATTCGACAGGTTACCTGCAGCATCGGCCTGAAGAACAATTTCAAGCAAATTCTTGACCGCATTTATCTTTTCTTTTGATTCTTTTTTTTCTTCAAGAATTTCAAGCATGTCCTGAAGCGATCCGGCGCAACCCAAAAGCAATTTCTTCTGTTTTTCCTTTTCTGCCTGCTCTTTTTGTTGATTTGATTCAAACTTTTCCATACATCAATCTAATCATTTTTCAGAAAAAAATGCAAAAGAAAAAGGCCGCGAAATAAAATATCTCTGCGACCTTTTTGTTTTATAATATCGTCCTCCTTTAACGAGTCGTCGAGGCCGGTGGCTTATTGAAACAGCCGCACACCCGACAATCGACATTCAGCCGCACTTCCCAGCCGGTCTTGAATTCTTTGTTGGGAATCTTGATGAGCTCCACCAGACATTGCCCCTTATCCGCAGCAGGTGTTCCGCACTGCGGACACAGCAGAACAATGTTATCCGGAATTTCGAAAGACCCGCTTTGGCCGGTCATGCTCTCAGTACCAATCCTCGTTCTCACCCCTGCCATTGCATTTCCCTCCTCGAATTCAATTGAAAAAGAGCGCACCGCTCTCTCATCAGCTTGGCATCAAGCTAGCAAACAGAGACAAAAAAATCAAGCATTGACCCTCCCTTCACCTTGGTGTAATATTATGGCTAGTAATCGAGTTAGGCGTAGTATCCAAATATATTCATATATAAGGTATACATAAAGTCGTCGCCTAAGTGAGAGCTATTCCCCGCCAAGGCGGGGGATTATTAACAAATTAGGCAAAACGAAAAATGGACTATCAAAATCGTCCTCAAAGACAGCTTTTTGACTGCACCGAACTCAACCTGACTTGCACCGAGTGCGGAGCGGCAATCAAAGAGCTCCCTTTCCAGCCAACCAAGCGCGATGACGGAACATACGGCAGAATCTATTGTCAGGAATGCAACCGGGCGCGCCGCAAGGACTTCGGCGGATCGAGAGGCGGATTCGGTGGCGGTGGCGGCCAAAGAGGTCGGTACTAATCGAACCAAAAAGCAACTCCCAATCCGGGGGTTGTTTTTTTGTCGCAAGAAAACTCCCTCTCCTTTATAAGGAGAGGGCTGGGGAGAGGTAAACAAAAAAAACCCGCCGCAACCGTCCGGATGGACAGCATTAGCGGGTTCAAGAAAGTTCAATTCTTACCCCAGCCCCAGCGCCTGTTGGCAATGGGTTGGAAAAAAAGGGCGAGGTACAACAACGAAAGAACTGAGAGCGCCTCTCCGCTCCCAACGAAGAAAAAAATGAAAGTGCCGAGAATTCCCGCAGCAATTTTTTCCAATAGCGGAACCCTTGGAATCATCCGAAAATGATACCACCGAACGAAGAAAGCAACTTCAAGCGCGGCCAACGTCATCCCAATGCCCGCAATTGTCTCGGGCGAGACAGGATGTTCCCAAAGCAAGAAGCTGCCCAGGAAAATCGCGGCCGCGGGAGAGGGAACTCCTCGAAAAATACCGGGAGTCGATTTTCCCTTCCTTTCCTGATCGGTAAAAAAATACAAGCGTCCCAAAGTTGCCAAAGAATATACCGCGGCGGCGATATATTGACCCAAAAAGAAGAGAGTGGCCGCCGGAGCCAAAGCAAAAGAAGCACCATCACCGATGTCATCGGCGAGACCGCCAAATGTCAGACCGGGTTTTTCTTTGGGCGGCTTTGTCTTTCTGGCAATGAGCCCATCCGCCATATCCATTCCTCCGGCAATGAGAATCAAGGCCACGGAACTTTTCAGTTCCCCTGCCCAAGCAAACAAAATAGCCAGCATGCCGCAGGAAAAATTCCCGAAAGTCACCACGTCTGCCGCATATCTCTCGAGCTCCGGATAAAGGCGAAAGATAATCGAGAAGACTGACAGCACAAGGGCGGCAACCAAGAGAAGAGAAATCCAAACCGGCCACCACGGCCAAGTCGGAAAGATGAAAACGGCCAGCCACAACGCGACGACAAGAACCACTTGAACACCAAACTTCCACTTGCCATAGATTACGGCATAAAGATGAATCTTCCGATCAAACCTTTTGCTCAGCGGCATCCAGATTCGACTAATCTCTGAAAGAACCATTATCAAGAAAAGAGTCAGCACGATCGCCTTCCAGAGAGAATAACATTGGGGGAGAAATCTCCAGATGAGATCCCCCGCTATGACCAACACTAGGCACTTGTCTGCGATCCCGTCAAAAATTCCTCCGTTGGGAGTCACTTGTTTTCTGACGCGAGCCGACTTCCCATCCGCCCAATCAGTCAGAACGAACAGGAGAAAAGCAATCAAGGCTGAGATACGGTATCCGCCAGACATCAGCCACCAGACGATTAATCCGCCCGGAACCCTCATCAAAGTCCACATGTTGGGTGGAAGCAGACCGAAAAATCGCATAACGGGCCGCATCCAAGGCTGCTTTTCCTGAAATTCCGGGTCGGTGAAAAACCTCCACCAATACCGGCAAAAATCACTTGCGTTCATGATGGAACCTCCCCGTGATTGGCATAAGGCCTTTATTTTTTGGTTGTTCAAGAGCTGGCTCCAATTGTACTCCGCATATTCAATACTAGTCAAGCAAAACCCCGCCGCAGCCGTTCGGTTGAACAGCGTTGGCAATATTTTTTCGGAAAAGCTAGTATAACAATAGTGAAAATGAATCGATTCCATGAAAAGAACTGCTAAAATTTTGATCTGGATAGTCCTGATCGCCGGAGTAGCCTCGCTCTTGGAGCTTTTTGTTTTAAGGAAGGATAATAAGCAAACAGCGCAGCTGGCACCAAGCAACGTTTCAAGCCAACAACAAACTGATGAAACAAATTCAATGGATTCAGTTATAGCAAACACTCCGGCCGCAACGAATTCTGATCCCGCCCCCGCGCCTGATACAGCTCCAGCCAGCCCCCTTCCCGCGAAATTTGTTCTCCCAATCCCCTTCTATTCCCAAGCGCCGCTTTCGAAGTGGGACGCGGTTCACGAAGAAATGTGCGAGGAAGCTTCAGTTTTGAACGCCGGACTCTATTTGCTGAATGAGAGACTATCAAAAGATGCCTTTGAAAAAGAACTGATGGCTTTCAAGAAACTCGAAGAAAAAGAACTGGGAGACTACAAAAGCAACACCATCGCTGAAATCAAAAAAGCCGCTGATATTTATTTCGCCGGGAAAATAAAAACAAAAATTATCGAAAATCCGACAATCGAAGATATCGAGACCGAGATCGCCGCCGGCTTGCCCGCCGATGAGGCGGGACATCCCGTGGTCGTGCCGCTCGCCGGACGCGATATTGGAAATCCCAACTTCACCCCGCCCGGGCCGGTCTACCATATGCTGGTCGTAAAAGGCTATGACGCGCAAAACTTCATCACGAACGACGTCGGCACGCGGAAGGGAAATTCCTATGCATATGCAAAAGACGTTATCATGAAAAATATGCACGACTGGAATCCACAAGATATCCACTTGGGCGCGAAAAGAGTCTTGGTATTATACAAATAGTTTTTCAGGCAATGTCATAATTCTTCAATATTTTTGGGCGAAATGTTTGAAAATTCAGTCATTATGTCATTGTAAATTGTTTGAAAATTGAAAATTAGAAATTGAAAATTCGGCGAAAAAGAAAGTTTGCACCCAGGACATGTTCCATATATAATAATATGAGCTAATACCTAACACAAATACCCATAATGTTCTGTTTCGTCGACTTTCGCAACAGGCCTCAATACAAATATACATTCCATTCCCGCGAAAAGGCCCGGGAATATCTTCGCAAAATACAAAACAACCCCCTGGGAGCCACAGTCATTCACGCCGATGGACGGCGGGAATATTTTGCCAGTGGTGTTCCGGCTAATTTATTGAAATCGGGAAACAATTTCCAGATCAAAAAAGGCTGCCATGTGAAATATAGCATCCGCCCGCTCGCCGTTCTCGACGGAATCGCTCCGAATTCGAAAAAAAAGGAATCTTCGAATATATCCAACTGGAAGAGCCGTTTTTCTTCCCCTCTTTTCATGATTGGAAACTTGAAATTTTCCGCTTGTCTTTTGATTATTGCTATTTCCGCGTTCTCCTTTTCGTATATTTTCCAAAAAAACTTCGGCCAGTCAGCCGCCGCTGAAGATCTGCAGAATTCGGGCGGCATTGTTTTGGGCGCGGCGGACAGCCAAGTTGACGACTCAAGCTCTCAAAATATCGACGATAATAATTATCTCCAGCTTGCCGATGAGGATGTTGTCATGAACCTCATCGCAAAAATCGATGATGAGAAGCACATTGACTTCACAAATGAAATCCTGACTTATGTCAAAGGCCATCCGATGGAGGATATGGCGCCGTATATCGCGAAACAACCCAGAATCGTCGCCGCCTTTATTGTCGGGATCGCCATGAAAGAAAGCAAATTTGGAACTTATTCCCCGCACCTTGACGGACGAGACTGCCACAACTATTGGGGATTCAAGGGTGGAGGAACCACCACTTCAGGCGGGTATACTTGTTTTGACACTCCTGAAGAGTCCATCCAGGTCGTCGGGAGAAGGATCGCCAGGCTTGTCGACGGCGGTCGAACCAACCCGGCAGAGATGGTCATTTGGAAATGCGGTTCGTCTTGCTCCTGGGACAATCCTGAAAACGTCCGCAGCTGGATCGCCGATGTGGGGATAAACTTCTATAAATTGAACACGAAATCATAAGAAACAATTCAAGGTATCCCAAAGAGATGCTCAGCCAAGGCGTCTTTTTTTGATATAAAATTCGTGTTTTGTCAACCCTTGACAGGGTTTTGGAGTGTGCTAGGATAGCTCTTGTGCAATGCAAAAGGGGTATATGTGATACGCCTTTTTTTATTGCCTGCCCGCTTAATATTGAAGGAATATTAAAACCGGCATGCAAGCTAATTTTGGCTTATAAGTGGTCATTTTAGCCCAAGCTAAATTTTGAAAAAATGCTCATGAGTAACTGGAGTAAATCCGTGATTTATGGAGGGATTTACACCAAAGCTCAATCGCAACTCGATTGTTCACAGGACAAAAAAAATACTGCCTGCGAAAAACAAAAATTCACCGACCAGCTTGAAAAATACCAAGAAATACTGCGAAAAAGCTGGAAAATATCGAGAAAAGCTCAACTTTCAATAAAAAACAATCTAAAAAGCCATATTTCCTCAAAACAGGAGATATATTGGCCCATTCTCATTGCGTGCGCTCTCTTGCTTTTCGTGTTCGCTTCAAGGATCGCTTTCGCAGAAACTTGTGGCGCGCCGAACAATCTGCCGATTTCGGACAATTCGAAATTGAACCTAATTGGTTTTGAAAAAATTCCCGATCCGGTGAAGGATTCCCCCGCAATCGCGCAAACCGCCCCGCAAGATGAAGGCAATTCAGAAGCCGAAGCCCTCAAGGACGATATCGCCAAAATCGTGAAGAACACTCCGATGGCCGCGATGATCGATTCAATTTCAGAAAAAGACCGTACAGTCGCCGCTTTCATTGTCGGAATTGCGATGAAGGAAAGCAAATTCGGAGCCTACGCTCCGCACATTGGCGGACGGGACTGCTATAACTATTGGGGACTGAAGGCTGGCGGCAAAACCACTGCAGGTGGTTATACTTGTTTCAGTTCGCCCGAAGATGCCGTGAGCGGTGTGAGCAAGACTGTTGAGAAAATGGTCGCCAAAGGCGTTCGGACTCCCGCTCAGGCCATTTCCTGGAAATGCGGCTCGTCCTGCGCCGGCCACGGAGCGGAAAATGTCCGCAAATGGATTTCGGACGTCGCCGTGAACTTCAACAAAATCAATTCGTAGGGAAAATTCATAAAAATAGTATCACAGAAAAAAGACCCTTGCGGGTCTTTTTTCTTTTTCTGTTTTCCTAACATTAAATGTTAGGAATGACGAGCTCTAGGGTTTTGAATTTTTGTTTCAATCTGCGATCTAATAATCCCACAATGCAAACTATTTTTTCTTTTTGCCGCGAAAAATTTTTTTTACCTCACGATCAAAATCCGAAATATAGTTTTTGTCTTGTTCTCGACGATATTTTTCGTATTCTCCCAGTGCCAAGCTTTCCGCCACTTCATGGCTCATACGTCCCGCGTCTCCGAGTATTTCCCGCTCATTGAATTTCAAAAAAACGTCCAATTTTGACACCCAGTCTTTCATCCGCATCAAAATCCCGCGTTTCGCCTGCATTTCCGCATAATCAAGATACATTGTTACAATTCTGTTGAGATGATCCAGCTCTTTTTCGTTCAGATAATTTTTCGCAATCACCACGTCAGTTTCCCGAATTGCGCCTTTTGGAGAATTTTTCCAAACAGTAAGTCCCATATTCTCTTTAGCGCTATCCGCTCTTTCGTGGATTGTCTCCGCCGCGGTTTTTCCCGTTATGGCGAAGTGAAGCTTGTTTTGCACAGCAGCGAAAAATTGTTTGGTTATTTTTTCGTTTGGATTATAATCAGCGCTACACTGAGCGTAAATGTCGGTAACTTTTTGATACATTCGCCTTTCGCTGGAGCGAATATCCCTGATTCTTGCCAGTTGTTCTTCAAAATAGTCTTTGCCAAAAATGGTATTGGGATTTTTCAGCCGCTCATCATCCATTGTGAATCCCTTGATTATGTACTCTTTGAGACGTTCTGTCGCCCAAATGCGAAATTGAGTCGCTTGCGCGCTGTTGACCCGATACCCGACGGAGAGAATCGCGTCGAGATTATAAAATCGCACAAATTGAGTTTGCGTTTTCCCTGCTATAGCGCCATGCTTTGTGGTATGTTCCAAAATGGAACTAACCCGATCTTCGTTCAATTCACCACTTTCAAAAATGTTTTTTAGGTGCTTGGTAATCGCCGGTCTTTGTACGCCAAATAAAGTAGCTATTTTATCCTGAGCAAGCCAAATATTTTCATCATGCAAAAAAATCTCCACTTTAACTTTGCCGTTTGGAGTCGTATAAAGCAAAAATTCGGTAAAACCATTTTGTTCGACAATTTTATTTTTTTTATTCATAGCGCGGCATGATCCCGCTTAGATATTAGCAACGTATGGCTTAATAATCCTTCAGCTTTTCCGCGAGTCCTGATTCACGGATTTTGTCGAGCGCTTTCGCTTCGATTTGGCGGATGCGTTCGCGGGTAACGCCGAATTCGTGTCCAACCTCTTCAAGTGTGTGCGTGACGCCATCCTCGAGACCGAAACGAATCTTCAAAATCTTCTGCTCGCGAGGAGTGAGATCCTTCAAAACTTCAACCACGTGGTCGGTGAGAAGTTTGCGGGCCGCGTTTTGGTGCGGCATCACTGCTTCCGTGTCCTCTATGAAATCACCAAGAATTGAATCGTCCTCGCTGTCCCCAACGGGAGTTTCAATAGAAACCGTTTCCTGCGAGATTTTCATGATGTGGCGCACTTTTTCCACTTCAAGCCCCATTTCCGCCGCCACTTCTTCAGGAAGAGGATCGCGTCCCAAGTCTTGGACAAGCCGCCTCGTCGCCTGCGTATATTTGTTGATCGTTTCCACCATATGGACCGGAATGCGGATCGTGCGAGACTGATCCGCGAGCGCTCGCGTGATGGCTTGCCGGATCCACCAGGTCGCGTAAGTTGAAAATTTGTACCCTTTTCGATAATCAAATTTCTCAACTGCCCGGAAAAGACCAATATTCCCCTCTTGAATGAGATCCAAAAGTGACAAATTGGCGCTCCGGCCGACATATTTTTTGGCGATCGAAACCACCAGACGCAAGTTGGCTTCAGTGAGCTTTTGTTTTGCCATCAAATCCCCTTTTTCATTGCGCTTGGCCAAACTCACTTCCTCTTCGCCTTTGAGGAGAGGCACTCTCCCAATCTCGCGAAGATACATCTGGACCGAGTCGGAGGAAACGTCATCGAGATCAAGCGGAACATCCATACGCTCGACCTTCTTGTCCATCTTTTCCGCTTCTTTCTCGATCTCGGTCTTGATGACCTCATCCGAACTGATGACTTTGACACCTGAAAGCTCCAATTTTTCATAAAGTTTCTCAAGGCCGGAAACATCCGTTTCCACCTCCGGAATGACGTGCAGAATTTCATCCTCCGTGATGAACCCGCGCTGTTTTCCGATGTATACCAACTCATCGATCGGTCCCCTTTTTTCAGCAGGAATATTTTCCTGCTTTTTCTTCGGAGCGCGCAAGGCCTTTTTCAGCGCTTCTTTCTTTTTGGAGACCGAGTTCTCTTTCTTCCCACCTCGGATAATCTTTTTCCTAGAAACTTTTTTTAGCGCTTTTTTTTTGGCGATACTTTTCTTTTTTTTCACGATTTTTTTCTTCTCAATCTTTTTTCGCACAACTTTTTTCACCGCCTTTTTCTTTGTCCGCCGATGAGGCGGGTTCGGTTTTTTTACTTTCTTGCTTTTCTGGGCTTTGACTTTCTTAATCTTCTTCTTTTTGGGCATAATTGATTGAAAAACATATTTACTGTTTCAAAAATACTTTAGCGCAGCATTATTTGCGAGTGAGCATGGCCCCCGACGTTGCGTCGGGGTCACAAGTGAATTCTGCAGTGAGCAATTCGCTGGAATTGCGAACGGTGCGATGAAGTATTTTTGAAACTAAAAAACTACTCCTCCTTCATTCCCTCCACCAGCTTCTGAAATTCCCCCATCAAAAACTTTGCTCCCGCTTTGTCGCCGGAGGCTTCGGCTGACTTGATATCCTGCATGACGCGAAAAATCTTTTCTTTGCGCCTATTTGCTTTGAGCCGCTCGACATATCCGCGCAGTTCTCCAAGCGGATCCAATTGACTCCTTCCATCACCATCCCGCTCAGCGGGACCGCCAAATCTCACTTCCGTTTCAAAAACTATTTCTTCAAGAAGTTTTTCTGTTTCATAATCAGAAAAAAGAGCCTTCACTTTTTCAAGGCTGAAGTTTTCCCCGTCTTCCTTGATTGCGCTTATTATAGCTCTTTCTTTCTCGTTTTGGAAGTCTTTGGCATCTATCCGGGCAATCTCTTTGCGACATTCCTTTGGAAAGGCAAGAATGATCCCCAGAATTTTTTCCTCAAGGCTTTTCTCGCGGTTGGTTTCTTCTCCGGGTTTATCATTGGAATTTTGTCTGGCTTCGCCAGATCTCGCGAAGCGAGACAGGATATCGTTCAATACTTTTTCTTCGGTTCCGATGCGCGAAGCCAAGAGCTTCAGCCAGTGGGATTGCTCGACTGGGTTGGAGATATCTTTGATCACATTCAAAAGCTCTTGAGCGATTTTTTTCTTTTCTGCTGCTTTTTTCGGATCATACCGGGAAAATATCTCTTTGAAATAGTACTCCATGACGCCGCTGGCACTTTCGACTGCTTTTTTCCAGGCTTCGGGATTTTCCTTGAGGCTCTCCGCCGCATCTTTTCCGGAAGAGAGTAGGATGATTTTCACATTGAGATCGTTTTCAAGGCAAGTTTTGATACTCCGACGGGCTGCCGCTTGTCCGGCCGCGTCCATATCGAATCCCATGTTGATGTTTTCGCCATATCGTTTGAGAATTTTCACCTGCTCCTCCGTGAGTGCGGTCCCGGAAACGGCCACTGTGTTGGGAAATCCCGCCTGATGCGCCGCGATCACATCCGTGTTTCCCTCCACCAAAACCGTTTCGTTTCTTTTTTTGATTTCCATCTTAGCCAAATTGAGGCCATAGAGAATCTTGCTTTTGTCATAGAGCACCGTCTGGGGAGTATTGATGTATTTCGCGTTTTTTTCGTCCCCGCCGGGCGCGACCCGGGCGCTATAGCCAACTACCCGCCCAAGAATATCCTGAATCGGAAACATTATTCGATCTCTGAAACGATCATAATGGCGATCGTTAATATTGTTCATTGTTCGTTGTTCGCTGTTCACTGATTTTTCGACCAAGAGACCTGTTTTTGCGATTTCTTCGATCGTATAATTTTTCTTCAATAAAAATTCCAGCATATTCCGCCAGCCATCCGGTGCATAACCCAGTCTAAATTTTTTGATACTTTGATCATTCAGCCCCCGCTCGCGCAGATACGGCAATATTTTTTCTTTTCCTCGCCCTTCCCATAAATTTTTCTCATACCACTTCGTCGCCAGCTCCAAAATAGCAAACAATCTCGCCTTATCATCTCGGACCTCTTGGTTTGTCCAATCACCCTTTGAATATTTTTTGAGTTCCACTCCCGCTTTCCCCGCCAGTTGTTCGAGCGCCTCCCGAAAACCAACTCCCTCAAGTTCCATCACGAAAGAAAAAATATCCCCGCCTTTCCCGCAGCCAAAACAATGCCAACTGCCTCGCTCTTCGCTCACCATAAAAGACGGACTTTTTTCATTATGAAAAGGACAGAGAGCTTTCCAGTTGCTCCCTGCTTTTGTGAGTCGTATGTACTCGCCCACCACTTCCGCGATATTCAGGCGATTTTTGATTTCGTCGATTTCCGGTGAAGACATTTCTGCCTATCATATTAGAGAGAATTTCCCAAATAGGCAAATTTATCCCATACCACAGTCCCGGTTTAATACTTAATAGGCCTTTAATCCCCCGAACTTATTTTTCAGCCCTGTGGTGAGGGATTGATTTGCTTTTTTTCACAATTTCCCCCGCCCGCATCGCTACGCGAGCAAGCTCGCTTGCGAAGCGTTGCGGGCGAGGCCCAAGTTGTCTATTATTACTCCATTTCTCGGATATTTTTTTCATTTAGCAGGGTAAACATCAATCACTGTGAAATCCGTGTCCAAACCTTCCCGGACATCGATTTTCTCCACTCGGCTCACGGGAAAATATTGGCGAAGACGGCTGATACGGCCGTCGTCCGCGTTCATCAGAAATATTTTCGAGGGAGTTTTTATTGTTGCTGGATCAAAATCAGGTTCGATAAAGACAACGTTTGACGCTTTTTGGTAAGTGAACAATTTCACAACTTCTGCTGATGTTTGCAAGCCGTCCTGCATTTTGATTCCCGGTCCGTTGTCAACGACATATTTCGGCATCGATGCCGGCAAATTGTTGATATAGCTGGACATATTCATATATTTCTCGTCGAACGCTCCGTGGACGTCCGCGCTTCCTCCCCAATCGACAAAATACATCCGCACTGTCCAAATTCCGCTCCCAATGATGAGAACAATTATGAGCGTCCAAATCGCTTCTTTATATTTGGCGTATTTCGCCCGCTCGGCCCATTTGAAAACTGCTTCGAGCGAAAAAGTAGCCAGAAGGAGCGCTACCGGCATCGTCCCGATGCTCCGCAAAGCGTGCGGAAGACCCTCCGCGCTGATCGCTTCCGGCAAAAGCATCACAAAAAACCAGGAAAGAAGAAGCGCGACCAAGATGAAGCGTTCGCTTCTCTCGCCTGCTCGGATTCGGCGCCAAAGAAGCCAGAAAAATTCATAGATGAAATAGACAAGCCCGATGAGGAAAAATATTCCGATCGTCGGAAAAATTTCCGGCCAGGATGGAAGATTGTGACGCCAGTTTTGATCGCCAAAAAAATTGAACTGAGCCAGGGATAGGCCAAATGTCTTGCCGAGCGTCGCGATCAAATGCCCCTGGTTCACATTCGGATTGAAAACAGAAACCTCGCTTGTCCGGCCGCTGAAATGGATCGGGTTGCGGGCAAAATCCAAAAGGATCGGAAGCGCAATGATCACCGCCGCCGCGATGAAAGCCAGAATTTCTTTCCAGTGAGTGGCCAGAAATCTTTTGCGACTGATCACAAAGGCCGCTAAAAGAACAACGAGAATGAGTGGCGCAATACGAAAAGCAATGTAGGTGTGGAGACCCAGGCCAAAGAACAGACCCGCGAAGACATAGTCGACGATTTTCTTCTTTTGAATGCCCCGGATCAAGAAAAAAACCGTGAACACGAGGACAAACGGCAACATAATGGCCCGGAAGGAGATCCGGCTAAAATTGATCGCCCAAAAGGATGTTGCCGTGAGAAATCCGGCAATGAGCCCGGCTCGCCGGCTCGCCAGAAGTTCCTCG
>Ga0172371_10008418_pt1 | contig 14464 bp, 11 predicted proteins | sample Lak12m_FD_114543 | JGI IMG/M metagenome (GOLD analysis project Ga0172371, IMG submission 114543) | Freshwater microbial communities from Kabuno Bay, South-Kivu, Congo - kab_022012_12m | ecosystem: Environmental > Aquatic > Freshwater > Lake | place: Democratic Republic of the Congo: South-Kivu... | reverse complement strand
GCTGGTTAAGTTGTAACCATTGGGGTTGGTCAGCGTGATGGTTAATGTGGACGTTCCGCCTGAATCAATGGTTGCGGGAGAAAAACTTTTACTCACGCTTGGCGCAAGATGGTCAAAAAAATCGTTGCTGGAACTAAACGAGCCGGACGTAACCGTTACGGCAATTTGATTGTCCGTCAATGCCCCCTGAACGTCGCCGGTAGAATAGTAATTTGCAGGGTCGGTTTCTTTGATGACATAATCTCCGTCTGGCATCCCATTAAATTCATAATATCCGCTGGAGGATGTGTTCGTGGTTGCAATGAGCGTATCGCCTGCATCCCATAAGCCGTTGCCGTTATTGTCTTGATATAACTGTACGGTAACGCCATTGATGCCTGTATCGCCCGCCGTGTAATTGGTCGAGCCGTCTGCATCGTTATAAACTGTGCCGCTAATTTTTGGCGCAACAGTTCCCAACGTGGAAGAACTTAACACGCCCGCGTAACCGCTGTAAGAAGCCTGCCCTTGGTTTTTGACTTGGTCGCCAAGCAAAGACCCGCCTGGAACTTGCCCGCAAATAAATACAGTGACAGATTGCCCCGCCGCCAAACTTGCCAGTGGGTTCCATGTGGCGGTTGTTCCGCCGCCGCCTATGCCGCTAAATGTGGGCTGCCCTGCCTGACTGCCGTTGTAGCTGGCGTAGGCGCAGTTGGGCGTTCCGGCTGGCACAAGCGTTAAGTTTGATAGGGCGTTGTCGGTGATGACAATATTATTAATAGGGGTTGCGCCGGTGTTGTAAAAGGTGATTTCGTAGCCTACTACATCGCCGGGCTGCAAAGAGCCGCCGTTGCTAGGCGCGCCATTAACATACTTGGCTTGTTTGAGTAGCGTGGCGTCCGTGTTGCCTTGAAAGCAGACATGGTTGTCGCCTTCGTAATAACGCCAAATATTATCTTGCGGTCCGCGTCCGGGTTTGTCATGGTCGCCGCCGGTGGAGTCCATGCAAAATTTTGTCCCGCTGGCAATATCCGCCGTAAACGCGGCTAAATCAGTGATGCGTAAGGTAATGCGGCTATATTCCAAATCTCCTACGCGCCGCGCTCCTTGAACAAAACGCACAGCGTTTGTGGAAGACGGCAACGGGCTGGAAGTATTGAGGACGTAACCAGCTGTGGTGACAACGCCGTTATTAATATATGTTCCGGTGGTTGCCGCCGCTGGCGATACCGCGCCGCTGGACGCTAATTTGGAGTTATCGTATTGAATTCTTTGCCATGGACCTACGCAACCCAAGTCTGCTTGAAAGACGCTTCCCGCATCGCAATTTGGGTTGTAATCGTTGGTGAAGTAAGTGTCGGCTCCCGCCACGGGAGAGCCGCTCCCATACCATACGCCGCCAATTTGTACGACAGGCGTAACGCCTTTTCCTTTATTCCCAGAGAGCGCTGTTGAGGTTCCAAACGCCACAATTTGGTCGTAATCCCATTGATTCCAAATGCTTTGCGGTGTAACCTGTGGTCCTGTTGGTTTGATGGAAAGCGCCGCGCCTAATAACGCTGTGCGCGAATCTACGCTGTAAAAAATTCCTGTGTCTTGCTGGTTTTCCGCTAAAACGCCGTTCTGATATGTGCCGGTTGTTGGCAACGAACACCCGCGCGCACCGCAGCCATCTTGGATGGAGGCGATGTCTTTTGCAGGGCGCGCGGAATAGGTTCCATCTGAGTTTGCCGTTACCAACTCTGCGCCAACAATTTCTACGCCCGCGGGGATGTAAGCAGTCGCCCATGCGCCCGCGCCCGCCACTGCGCCGTTTGTAATCTTTGGCGTGGTTTCCATAATGAAGCCAATTTCATCGCCCACCTGATAGCCGTCTGCCACAACGGGCATGCTGGCAGGGTCAATGAAGATGCGGTTGATAGCCGTGCTGACATAGTCAGCGGCAACCGCAAAGGGCGTTGCAAGAAAAATAAACAGAACTAAAATGTTGATTAGCGCGGAGACGCGAGATTTAATGTTGGCGCGCCCTAATTTATTTTGGCTCATAAAAATACTCCTTACACTTCTTAAACACAAAAATCGAAATCCGCGCGGCGGTTTCGCAAGAGGTTGCTCAAAGCCTGAGTTGAAAAAATAATGATGAAAGCGACAAAAAAATTCAGGCTGCGACCATTTACGCAAGTTGGGTCATAGCATTCGCGGATACAGGCAATGGGGTGATGTAGTTTTATTTACTTTTTCCTTTGTTGTAATAATCTACATGGCAGAGACTTACTTTTTTACATCTTATAAAATCTCTTTTGATAAGCCAGGGAATTTTACAGGCATACTAGCCAAACAGCAAGAAAAAAGCCGTTTTTGACCTGTAAATCCTACTTTTATCCTACTTGCAAACGACATTTTTGTCATTGCCAATAAATTACAGACTCGCTAACCCGCCATCTTTTTAACAAATTTGTAAAGCCGCCGCGCAAGCGTGTGTAGAATGTCGCGTAAAATGCCCGCCCAGCGCATCAAGTAGGACGGCGCAAGACTCTCTTTGCCCGTAAGTTGATAGCGGCGGCGCATATATTCAGCCGATGGAAAGACCAGCGCGCGCGCCATCTGTATTTTTCCGTTCAGGCGCAGCGTTTTCCATTTTTGAATTTCTTCTTCCGTGTGACTGAGCGGCTGCCGCCGCAACGCCTTTACCAACGGGGAGTTTGAGTCGGCGGCGTGGCGGAGTTGCTCTTGCGCCTCTGGCGGAATCGGCGAAGCAAAATACCTTTGCGTTTGTTCCAGCCCCGCCCGCAGCGCGGAAATCCATGCAATGCGTTGCGCCTCTTCCAATAGATTTTGCCAATTAATTTCATGCTCGTATTTCCGCAGCAACAAGTCCATATCTACAAACCAGCGCAGCGGAGCGGATTTTCCGCCATGTTGCAGCATGGCGTGCGCGGCGGCGTAGAGCAAATTGCCCTGCGGCGAGAAGGTCAGCAGCGCGGCATAACGCGGATGGGCGAGCGGCTGCGTTTGCCCCCAAAACCAATTTAGCGGCGCGGCATATTTGAAGGCGGCGCTTGCCGCCAAAGTGTAATGAATTTCTAGGGCGGCGCGGCGCTGCGGAGCATACATCCAAACTGCGTGACCCAGCAGTTGATTAAGATGAGGCGCGGCTTCCGGCGCGCTATCTTCAAAGCCAAGTTTTTTTGCAATCTCAACGGCTTGTTCTATTTGAGCGAAAGGCACGAGCAAATCTAGGTCGCTCATCGGGCGGGCGCCAAGGTCGGGGTAAAGGCGCAGTGCAAAGTTTGCGCCTTTAAGTAGAACGGCGGGCAGGTGGGCGCGTTTCAATTCTGCCGCCAGAGATTCCAGTTCCAATAATAGAATTTGATTGGCTTTCCAACTTTGCGCGTAGGCAGTTCGGAGTTCCGCCTGCGCTTTCAAAGGCAACGCGGGCAAAGTTCCGTGACGCGAGGCGTTCCAATACCAGAGCGGGGCTACGCCTTCGCGCACTGCGGCTTGCGTTAGCGCTTGCCAACTCTCCGCATTTTGCGCGGGGAGGGGTCCTCCGTTCAATGCCGCGCTTAATAATTTTCGCGCCTCTTCTTGATTCATTTTTTCTTTTCTTCTTCGGGCGGCAGCGTGGGCAGGCGCACTCTGCCCACTGGGCGCGTCCACGGAACGAGAACCCAATCGCCAACCAGCGGGCGTTCGTTTTCTGTTTGCATTCCGTTGTAATACCTAAAATCAAATGGATTGGCGCGTAACTTTTCCGCCAACGCATTGGCGGAAATGCCGCGCTCTTCTTCCGTCACCTGATACGCCACGAAAACGGGCAACCCGTTCACCTGCGAAAAGTTTACAGGAATCACCACCAGCACCGCCGCCCAAGTGGGGTTTGTCAAATTGTAGTTGAGGTAAAGCAGCGCTTCCACGCTGGTGTTGTATTGCGCGGCTAAATCTTCCAGCCGTTCCGCGCCTTGCGTTTTGTGAATCACAAATTGATAATAATCGCCGATGGGTACATCCAGCCCGCGTTTGCGGAGCGCGCTTGTGGATGTGGGCGCAACCGTCTCGACGGGCAAGGGAGTTTGCGTGGCGGAGGAATCTCTCGCCGCAGGCATTGCCGCCGCAAGGGTTTGCTGTGGCGGCGGGGTTGGGCTGGGCAGAAAGATTGGCGGCTGGGGCGTTTGCGGTTCTTTTGTCCAAATGGCGGTAAACGTAGGCGCGGCGGTGACTGTGGGCGTAGGCGCGCCGCTTAAGCAGCCCGTTACGCCAAACATCAAAAGAAAGAACGCCGAAAATATTTTTTTCATGTAGTTAAGGGATGATGCGTCTTTGCGGCACAAGGTAAAACTCGCCGACCAGTGGGCGCTCCATAAAACTGGCAATGCCGTTATAGCGTTTGAATGTTTCCAAATCCACATGCAAAATGAGGGCGAGGTATTCGTAATTTGCGCCGCGCTCCGATTCTCTCGTTTGGAAAATGCTCAGCGAGTTTAGCCCGCTCACGTCAAAAAATTGATAAGGGAAAACGACCAGCACGTCTCGGATGACGGGGTTTTGTAAATATAAATCATAGTTAATTTGATTCACCGCTTCAAAGGTGGTGTTGTATTGCAATAAATATTCGTCTAGTTTTTCGCCTGCTCCCAAGCGGCGGATGACGAACTGCCTGTCTGTTCCAATCGGAATATTGAGTTGATGTTTGCTCGCGTATGGCGCAAAAGTAGCGCTGGCGGTGGGCGTAGCGGAGAGGCTTGCCGTTACGCTCCCAAAAAAGGGAAGATGCAAAGTGGGGGTTGGGGTGGGCGTTGCGCTTGCCGCAGGCGTAGAGGTTTTGCTGGGCGCAATTGTTGGCGTGAACGCGGCTTTTGTTGGCGTGGCGCTTGCGGCGGCGGGCGGCGCTGCGGTTGGGCGCAGGAACGTTTGTTCAAATAGAAATAGAACCAGCAGCGCAATGGCAAGGGCAATGACGTTTCGGCGCAAAATCCAGCGTTTTTTTACAAGCGGCTTGCGCGCGTAAACTCCTTGCGCGTTTGCTTGCGGGTTTTTGAAAACGGCGCATTGCGTATGCGCCGCGCTTAAACAATAATTTTGTTGATGCGCGGTTCGGATTGCTTTGGCGCTAACTCCGCGATGGCAGTAGTTTTCGTTAGAAGCGTAAGCCAAATGTGAATCTGAATCGGCTTGCAGCCCTAAAAAGGGGCAGGCGTTTTGCGAATCAAAAGGTTGAGTCATGGGCGCATGTAAACGGCGCGGAAACAAATTCTATTTTTTAGAATCATCCTGCCAGCCCTGCGGGTTCATTAAACTATCGCGCAGAGATTCTGCGGGTTGTTCCTCATCCAGCGGCGATTCGATAAAAACGGGCGCGGTGGGTTTGGTTGCGCGTTTTTTATTCCAACCTAGTTTTGTTTGCAAACTTTTAAGCAGCGTGTTCTTTGTCGCGGGGCGCGCTTCCGCCGTTTCAATAAAATCTATTTGCTGCGGGTCGCCGTCTTGTTTGTTTTGAACATACGAATTGTTGGCGGAATAATAAGGCGAATAATAATGATAGCCGCCGTAGTAATACCCGTGTTGGCGGGAAATGCGGTTGAACACCGCGCCGATGACGTGCGCGCCGGAGCGGTCCATTTGCTCGCGGGTAATGCGCGCCGCGCCCGCGTGCGTTTTGCCGGGTTGCACAACCAGCGCCACGCCGTCCACTTTGGCGGAAAGAACTTGCGCGTCCGCCACAACGGAGGGCGGGCTGTCTATGACCACCAAGTCGGCGCGGGCGAGCATTTCTTCCAGTAGATGATTCATCTTATGCGAGCCAAGCAGTTCCGCCGGGTTGGGCGGCAGGCTGCCGCTGCTGATAATTTGCAAGTTTGCCATGCGCTCGGTTTGAATCATCACTTCGTCCAGCGTGTGACTGCCGCGAAACAGGTCGGTCATGCCCACGCGGTTTGGCGTTCCCAAAAAACGATGCAGGCGCGGGCGGCGCATGTCGCCATCCACCAAGATGACGCGCTTGCCGCCCTGCGCGAAAATTGCCGCCAAGTTTACCGCCACCGTAGATTTTCCATCGGAGGCTTCTGCGCTGGTCACAAGGATGCTTCGCAGTGGGTTATCTACGGCGGCAAATTCCAAATTAGCGCGCAAAGACCGAAACGCTTCTGCGGCGGGCGAGCGCGGATTTTCCGCCACATAGATGCCGATGTTGCGCTCGTCTATATTTGCGCCTAGTTCCAAATCCGCTATGTAACCAATCATAGGCAGGTCTAATAGCCGCTCTACATCTTCGGGAGATTTAATCGTATCGTCCAGAAATTCCGCTAAAAAGACGATGCCCGCAGCGAGCGCCAAACCGATGAACCCGCCAAAGGTTGCGCTTTGCGTTGGATGCGGGCGCACAGGCGAAGTGGGAACAGATGCAGGCTCAATTTGATTCACGCTTTGGGTGTTTTGTAGCCGCGCCAGTCTGATGGCTTCGCGGGTGTTGATAAGGTTCAAATAAATTTGCTGGTACAGCGAAAGCGTCTTTTCTAAACGCGCCGCCGCCGGGTCTGGCGCGGCGGCTACGCCGTTAATGCTGGCAGAGCCGGACACAGTCAGGTTGGTATAAATTTGCTGGTACAAAGACAAGAGCGGTTGAATTTGGTCCAGCCGCGCTTGCAACTCGGCGATTTTTTCTTTGCGCTCTGTCGTGACGGGCGGCGTTAAAATGGAAATGTCTTTTTGCAATTGCGTGGCTTCCGCTTGCAGCGGCTCCATCTGCTTTTGCACTTCCGCAATTTGCTCCGCCGTAGTCGTAACGGAGAGATTGTCCAAGTCGCTTTGATATTTGGCAATTTGTTCTTCCACCTGCCGAATTTGAACTTGCAAACTCTCATCGGAAGATTTATAACGCCCGGCTTCCAGTTCTTCATTTTGCGCGATGAGCGCCTGCACCACCGCGTTGGCAATATCCGCCGCGTGTTGCGGGTTGGAGTCTTCCGCCGTGATGCTGATAATGCGCGTATCGCTGACCTGCTCCGCGCTGACTTGTCCCGCTGAAACCGGATAATTCAAAATTTGCGAAACCTGCTCAAAAATGGAAGACGCTTTGAGTAACTCAATATAAGTTTGAATCAAAATCTGGTCGCTCATAAAAAAATCATACACGCCGCTTGTGGAACTCGTTGCGCCGGAGGCGGTTTGCATGGACGCGCGCGAAACAATGACGCGCGTGCTGGCTTGATAAATGGGCGTTTGTAATTTTGCGCTAATGTACCCTATCATCCCGCCCAGCGCCAACCCCACAACTAAAAGCCAAGCCCAGCGCCGCGCAATAGCTACATATTGTTTAATATCCATAATTTTAATAACTCCGCAATATTTATATCATATTATATCCGCGTCATATTTGATAGAATTTGCAAGAACGCGCCTCGTATACTTTTCCCATTATGACAAATTCCCGCATCTCCGGTTTTTACAATTTGAATATCGAAGCGCGGCGCGAAAAATTGAAAGAAGCCGCGCTGCCCGCTTCCCTCGACTTGAGTCCCTTTTCCTCAGGCGGACTCTCCCCCGAAGCCGCCGACCACATGATAGAAAATGTGCTCGGCATATATGCGCTGCCTTTGGGCGTAGCGCTCAACTTCATGGTGAACGGGCGCGATGTTCTCGTGCCAATGACGCTGGAAGAACCCTCTGTGGTGGCGAGCGCTTCCTACATGGCAAAACTTGCCCGCGCAGGCGGCGGATTCTTCGCCACCGCCAGCGAGCCGTTGATGATTGGGCAAATGCAGTTAATTCAGGTTGCCAATGTTCACGAAGCAAAATTTAAGATTTATGAACACAAGTTGGAACTGCTTGCCGCTGCGGACGCGGTGGATCCCGTCTTAAAAAAATTTGGCGGCGGCGCAAAAGACCTTGAAGTTCGCGTGATAGAAGATTCTCCCATCGGCGCGTTTTTGGTTGTCCATCTCATCTATGATGTGCGCGATGCAATGGGCGCAAACGCGGTCAATACCGCCTGCGAAAAACTCGCCCCGCAAATAGAATCCATCACCGGCGGAAAAGTTCACCTGCGAATTTTGTCCAATTTAGCAGACCGAAGAATTGCCCGTTCGCGCTGTGTGATTCCCGTTGGCGAACTGGCGTTTGATTCTTTCAGCGGCGAAGACGCGCGCGATGGCATCATTGCCGCTTACGCCTTTGCCGCCGCAGACCCCTATCGCGCCGCGACTCACAATAAGGGCATTATGAACGGCGTGGACGCGGTAGTGATAGCCACTGGCAACGACTGGCGCGCCATTGAAGCAGGCGCGCACGCTTACGCGGCGCGAAGCGGTAGATACACATCGCTTTCCACTTGGGGAAAAGACAAAGATGGAAATTTGGTCGGAACATTAGAAATGCCGATGGCGGTGGGCATTGTCGGCGGCGCGACCAAAGTCCATCCCGCCGCGCAAGCCGCCGTTAAGATGATGGGCGTAACCAGCGCGAGCGAACTCGCGCAGATTATCGTCTCGGCGGGGTTGGCGCAAAATATGGCGGCGCTGCGCGCGCTTGCCACCGAAGGCATTCAACGCGGACACATGAGTCTGCACGCGCGTCAAGTGGCAATCGCCGCAGGCGCAAGCGGCGCGCTCATTGAAAAAGTCGCCGCGCAAATGGTCGCGGAAAAAATCGTCCGAATTGACCGCGCTGAACAAATTTTGGCAGAGATGAAATCTTGAGCGCAGCATTGCGCCGCTGACTTTGTGGAGATTAAATGCCAGTCGTCTTGCGCGTTAAGGGATATAAATTTTGGTTTTATATGGCGGATGTTTTAGAGCCGCCGCATGTTCATGTGGGCAAAGACGGCAATGAATCTAAATTTTGGCTTGCGCCTGTAAAAGTCGCGCGTGAGGGAAGGTTTCGCCCTCTGGAATTGCGCGAGATTGAGCGAATTATCGAAGATAATCTTGATTTTCTTATCAATGTTTGGCAAGAGGAGAAAAGTAAACATGCTAACGGTTAAAGTGAAAATTCATGCGCGCGCGGGCTACGAGCCTATTCTTCCGCTTGCCATTCCAGATTTAAGCGAAGTTCGCGCTTTTGCAAATCATTTGCACGCGCTTGATAAAAATTGGCAAGGAGAAATTTTTGGCTGGCAAGCAGAATATACCGCCGAAAGCAGCTCAAAGCCTCTTGATTCAAATATGACCTTTACCCCCGCCGATTTTTGGATTGGCGAAAGCGGCATTTGGCTTTTTTCCATCATGTGGGAAAACGGCAAAGATAAAACGCCCGTAGAGTTTTTAGATGACCGCGGCGTGGTGAAGTAGATTCTGCCGAGCCATTCCTCGAAGAAATTTTGAAGGATACCTATAATTTATGACCACTTCTCAACCCTCCCTCCTCCTCAAACCCGTTCAACCTGTGGGCATTGTTGGCTATGGCGCATACACGCCGAGATACCGAATCCCCGCAAAAGAAATTGCCCGCGTTTGGACAGGCAAGACGGGCGGACTTCCTATTAAAGAAAAATCTGTGCCCGGGCTGGATGAAGACGTGATAACCATGTCCATAGAAGCGGCGCGCAACGCTTTGCTCCGCGCAAAAATTAACCCCGCAGAAATTCGCGCCGTCTGGGTTGGCTCGGAGTCGCACCCTTACGCGGTGAAGCCAACTTCCACAGTGGTGGCGGAAGCCATTGGCGTAGTTCCGCATACGCAAGGCGCAGATTTTGAATTTGCCTGCAAAGCAGGCACGGAAGCCTTTGTCGCCGCTATGGGCATAGTCGGCTCTGGCATGGGACGCTACGCGCTGGCGATTGGCATGGATACCGCGCAAGGCAAACCCGGAGACGCGCTGGAATACACGGCGGGCGCGGGCGGCGGCGCGTACATCCTAGGACCTGCGGAAGAATCCCTCGCGGTTATCAATGCTTCTTACTCCTACGTCACCGACACGCCCGACTTTTGGCGGCGCGAAAATCAAAAATACCCCGAACATGGAATGCGCTTTACGGGCGAACCTGCCTACTTCAAACACATCACCGAAGCGGCAAAATATCTGATGCAGGCAAGCGGCACAACCGCCAAAGATTACAAGTGGGCGGTCTTTCATCAACCCAATACAAAATTTCCGCAGCGCGTGGCGGGGCAACTTGGCTTTTCTATGGAACAAATTGAGCCGGGCTTGCTTGTGCCTGTGATTGGAAATACCTACGCGGGCGCGGCGATGATTGGACTCACCGCCACTCTGGATATTGCTCAAGCGGGCGACAGAATTCTGGTTGTATCCTTTGGCTCTGGCGCAGGCTCAGACGCATTTGACCTTACCGTTACGGAGAAAATCAACGGGCGGGCGGCGCTTGCCACGCAGACAAAAGAATACATTGCCCGCCGCAGCGAGATTGATTACGCAACCTATGTTCGCTATCGCGGCAAATTGGCGATGAAGTAATTAAGTGATTAGGACTTAGGCGATGAGGAAAAAATCAGCCGCCTCATTCCTCATTAACTTTTCAATGGAGAATACATGACAGATGTTGTAATAGCAGGAATTGGGCAAACCGAAGTTGGCGAACATTGGAGCGTTGGCTTGCGCGAACTCGCCTACGCCGCCATGCAAGCCGCGCTCGCGGACGCGGGCGAACTCCAACCGCAGGCGCTTTTTGTGGGCAACATGCTCGCGCCAAATTTTTCGCATCAGGCGCATCTTGGCGCGCTGCTCGCCGATTACGCCGGGCTGACGGGCATTGAAGCCATCACGCTGGAAGCGGCGGGCGCGTCTGGCGGCGCGGCGCTGCGTCAGGGGTATCTCGCCATTGCCAGCGGCATGGTAGATGTGGCGCTCGTGGTCGGCGTTGAAAAATTCACCGACCAAGTCGGCGCCAGCGTGGAGGAAGCCCTCGCCACCGCGTCCGACTCGGATTATGAATCTATACACGGCTTAACGCCCGCCTCTCAAGCCGCGCTTTTAATGAAGCGCTACATGCTCGAAAATAACGTCCCGTCCGATGGCTTTGCGGGGTTCGCGCTCACCGCGCACGCCAACGGCGCAAACAACAAATACGCCATGTTTCGCAAAGCTATCAAACCAGAGACTTACGCCAAAGCGGAAATGGTCAGCGCCCCGCTGAATCTTTTTGACGCCGCGCCCAATGCCGATGGCGCTGCCGCGCTGCTTCTCGCCCGTCGAGAGATTCTCCCGCGCGGGTTTAATCATCCCCTCGTAAAGATTGCGGGGTCAGCATCTTCTTCCGACACGCTGGCGCTGCATGACCGCAAAGACCCGCTTTACTTTGACGCGGCGCAAAATTCCGCAGGCAGAGCCATGAAACAGGCGGGCGTTCTCTTGGACCAAATTGATTTTTTTGAATATCACGACGCGTTCAGCATTTACGCCGCGCTGCAATTGGAAGCCGTTGGGTTTGCCATCAAAGGAAAAGGCTGGCAACTTGCCGCGCGCGGAGATATTGGCTTGCAAGGCAACCTTCCCTGCGCCGCTATGGGCGGCATGAAAGCGCGCGGATTCGCGGGCGGCGCTGCGGGCGTGTATCAGGCGGCGGAGGCGGCGCTGCAACTGCGCGGCGAAGGCGGCGCAAATCAAATTGCGGGCGCGGCTTGCGGTCTCATTCAATCTCTTGGCGGTCCGGCTTCTACGGCGGTTAGCCATGTGCTGCAAATTTTGCGTTGATAGATTTTGTCAGTCCCTTTTCCAAATCAAAAATAAATTTGATAGGGTTTGACAGACGCGCCGCGTAGAATACGCTCATAGAAAGGAAATCTACTTATGGAAATTCCACGACATTGGAGATTGAAAAAACAGCGCTACGGATTGGTCGGCGAGGTTTGCCCGCATTGCGAACATAAAATTTTCCCCCCGCGAGACGTTTGCCCAAATTGCAACGGCGAGGCAAAAGAAGAGTTTGCATTTAGCGGCAAGGGCGAAGTTTATTCTTTTACCACCATTTACGAAGCCCCCGCCGGGTACGAGACGCAAGCGCCTTATACGGTTGCCATCGTAAAATTGGACGAAGGTCCCATGCTGACCGCGCAACTCACCGACGTGGACAGCGCCGCGGTAAAAATTGGAATGCCCGTCGAGATGGTCACGCGCAAAATGCGGAATGATGGCGATGAGCGCGGCATGATTGTGTACGGCTATAAATTTAGAATCGCAGCGTAGGCGGCAGAAACTTACATAACCGATTTCAAAGATCGCCTTGTTCTTTTGTGAACAGGGCAATTTTTATTTCGCTAACTGCAAACGCCCACTTCCCCAATACCACCCATTCGGATTAATCTCGCGCAAGATATGTTGTTCCTCCATGCTTGGCGACTCAGTAACAGACAGATTGTCTACCACCAGAATCTCGAAGTCGCCGTTAGCTTGGACATCTCCCACTGTGACACCTGGGTGGAGGCTAAGCAGAGTCAGACATTTGAAATGCGCGTCGAAGCCGCGGACGCCGAATTGGGTAATGACCCGATAGGGGTGCGCACCCCGCGGGAAATCCCGCGAATTAGCGTGTCCTGTCGCTGGTCAGCCAGCCCAAATCCACGCGTGCCAGCGTAATCGCTTCACGCAGGTCAAAACGCCCGGTTTCAAACAAAACCAGGATTGTACCGTCCGAAAGTACGGCAAGTTGCGAATATCCGGCAGCGCCATCGTAGACCAGCCTCGAAACGGGCCAAGTTTCTCCTTCGTCATAACTCATTCGAATGGTCAAACTTCCGCGATACGGTATTCCCGGATTGGAAAACAAGAGACGATTTCTTGAATCAGTTACTTGTGTTGTAAAGCGCATGATGGAACCCTGTGTATCGGCATCTGGCAGGTTGGTATTGTAATGCCATGGTTCCCATGTTTTTCCTCCATCATGGGAGCATGAAACAATGCGAAATTGATTTAATCCAGAACGCATATTCGCGCACAACGCCCCATCGGCACGTTCAAATACTTGCGGTTCTTCGGCGGGAGCGATGGTTCCGCCACGCGTCCAAGTCTTGCCGTGATTATCGCTATAGATGACGGTTGCATCGTTTAGTGTGCCAGGAATCACCAATCGTCCGCTGATCATTTGGATGCCATTACCGGGACCCATGTGGCACCAAACTTCGCCAAGCCCAATTTCAATGGAAAGATTACGCGGCTCAGACCACGTTGCGCCTTGATCCGCGCTATTCATGATGTAAAGCGTTTTGTAGTCCATACAAAAAGGCAGCCAAATGATCTTCGCATCAGAGTCATATACCGGCGTGGGACTATGCACGGTATGCTTGCCATCATCGCGCACGATCTGTATCGGACTCCATGTTCTTCCGCCATCCAAACTGCGGCGCATCACGATGTCAATATCCAGAAGGTCGCTCATCGCCTCGACGCGCGATTCCGCGAATGCCAGCAACGTATCGCCCGGCAATACAATCATGGCAGGGATTCGATAAGCGCGTCCCGGCTGATCACCGGGCGCGAATAAGACGTGATGCTCGACTCCTTCCGCCCATTGTGGATGCCATGTCGCGGCAACAATCGCAAAAAGTCCAAAAGCCGCGAGAAATGAAAATCCCATCGCGATCGTTCCGGGAAGCAGACGCGCGTCACGCTGACCGCCCAGCCTTTGGATCAGGAAACGTAATCCGCTTGCCGCCAGCAAAGCGATGACGATGGCAAAGGGCAGCGCCAATAAAACAATCAAAGCGTTGGGAACCGAGCCAAGCGCCCCCATGACAAGAATTTTACCTACCCATGCGATTGGCACGCCAACAATAATATTCCATGCAGCCCAGCCTATATTCCAAGCATCGCTCGTCCGTTTGGACAGGCTTGCCGAATATTGACGCGCTCTCTCGCTAATGATGGAGACCGTTGTGTACAGAGCGCTCGCCGTTAATAACATCAGAAACAACGGGAGAATCCACATCGCTCTGGCGACAATCAAAAACTCGCCGCGGAACGACGTGTAGAAGATATAAAAGATTGCCCAGAAGAAGATGGCAATGACAATTTGAAGAATAGCCAAAGCCTTATATGCTTGTTGTTGAGTGTGCGATGGTTTCATTTGTATTCCATTGTATTCCATTTATCTGACAGTCACTTCCGAAGTGACTGTCAGGTTTTTAATCCCATAATATCACGCGCTTCATCAGGTGTGGCAGGCTCGCGCCCCATCACCTCCGCCACGCGGACAGCCCACTCGACCAATTCATAATTCCCCTTCGCCATGTCGCCGTTCGGCACGCGGACATTGTCCTCCAGCCCGACGCGCATGTGACCGCCCATCAGGCAGGATTGCATGATGGCGGTAAATTCGTCACGCCCAACGCCGCAGGTGGTGAAGTTGGACTTCGGCGGCAGGGCTTTTGTCAAAGCGACAAAAGTCTCAGGGCGGAAACGCTGTCCGCCCGCCACACTCCAGACAAAGTTGAAATTCAGCGGGTCGGAGAAAATCCCCTGCTTCATCAACAGCAAAACATTATCCAGCCCGCCAAAATCGTAGACTTCGATCTCTGGCTTGACCCCGTTGCTTTCCATT
>Ga0172371_10008417_pt1 | contig 14464 bp, 17 predicted proteins | sample Lak12m_FD_114543 | JGI IMG/M metagenome (GOLD analysis project Ga0172371, IMG submission 114543) | Freshwater microbial communities from Kabuno Bay, South-Kivu, Congo - kab_022012_12m | ecosystem: Environmental > Aquatic > Freshwater > Lake | place: Democratic Republic of the Congo: South-Kivu... | reverse complement strand
TAAATGAGTTTGGAAAAAATAGTCAATAAATTAAAAAAACAAATCGGCGAATTCGAACCGAAAATGGAAATCAGCGAAACTGGCCAGATTTTGGAAATCGGAGACGGTATCTGCCGCCTCAGCGGCCTGAATAAATGCCAGTCTTCGGAGATGCTTCTTTTCCCGCAGGATACTGTCGGCCTGGCCCTGAATTTGGAGGAAGACACGATCGGCGCCGTCATTCTCGGGAAATACCAACACCTGAAGGAAGGAGATGTCGTTAAAAGAACCGGCCAGATATTGTCCCTTCCCGTAAGCGACGATTACCTCGGCCGCATAATCGACCCTTTGGGTCAACCCCTTGACGGTCGGGAAAAAATCAAATCCGAAAAGCGGTATCCGATTGAAAAAATCGCACCGAACGTCATGGAAAGAGAACCGGTTAGTCAGCCCGTTCATACCGGAATTAAAATGATTGATTCTTCTATTCCTATCGGCCGCGGCCAGCGGGAACTGATTATTGGCGACCGGCAGACCGGGAAAACCGCCATTGCCATCGACACGATTATCAACCAAAAAAACGAAAACATGATCTGCGTTTACGTCGCCATCGGCCAAAAACAATCCAAGGTCGCCAATTTGGTGCAAAAATTAAAGGAGACCGATGCATTAAAATATACTATTATCGTCTTCGCCGGCGCTTCAGAACCCGCTTCTTTGTCTTATCTGGCCCCTTATGCCGGCGTGACTTTGGCGGAATACTTCATGGATCAGGGCAAAGACGTGCTGATCGTATATGACGATCTTTCCAAGCACGCCTGGGCTTATCGGGAAATTTCTTTGCTTCTCCGCCGACCGCCGGGACGCGAGGCTTATCCAGGCGACATCTTTTACCTTCACTCCCGGCTTTTGGAAAGAGCCTGTCGCCGCCACCCGCAGGCCGGCGGTGGATCAATCACTGCCCTGCCTATTATTGAAACGCAGGCTGGCGACATCAGCGCCTATATCCCTACCAACGTCATTTCTATCACCGACGGCCAGATATTCCTCGACTCCAATCTCTTTTATAAAGGCATCCGGCCGGCTATTGACATGGGCATTTCCGTTTCCCGTGTCGGCAGCAGCGCGCAGATAAAATCAATGAAAAAAGTCGCTGGCAAACTGAAACTCGACCTGGCGCAATTCCGTGAACTGGAAGCTTTCACCCAATTCGCCAGCGACCTTGATGCGGAAACCAAGAAACAGATCAAGCGCGGCCAAAAAATAATCGAATTGCTGAAACAGCCGATTTATTCTCCTCTACCCATCGGACAGCAGGTGGTGGCGATTTATGCGGTCAATAACGGATATTTCGACGAAATCAAGGCGGAAGACGTGAAAAATAAGGAAAAAACCCTTTATCAATTTCTGAAAATGAGTAAAAAGGAGTTGGTTAAAACATTGGAAAAGGATTGGAACGAAAAAATCGAAAAGGAATTAAAAGACGCCCTGGAGGAATTCGGGGAAACGCATCTGAAATAATATGTCCGGCACATCAAAAGTCATAAAAAACAGGATAAAATCCATCGGCAATACCAGGAAAATCACCAAAGCGATGGAATTGGTGGCGGCGGCGAAAATGCGCAAAGCCACGGCCAGCTCTTTCACCAGTCGTTTTTACGCCCGGCACGCCTGGGAACTTTTAAAAAATCTGGCAAAAGAAAAATTTCTGAAACATCCCTTACTTCTTAACGTCAAGAACAATAAGGAATTATTGATCGTCATTTCCTCCAATCGCGGTCTTTGCGGCGGCTATAACGTCAATATCATTAAAACGGCCATCCAATACATTGGGAAAAACAAAGATAAGGAGATTGATCTGATAATCGTGGGACGTAAAGGTGAGATTATCGGCCGGAAAACGAAAAACAAAATCATCGCCAGTTTCATTGAACTCAGCGATGACCTTAAAATTGAGGAGATTTCCGGTTTGACAAAAATGATTATGGAAGAATTCATCAAAGGCAAATATCATCGGATATCGATTGCCTATACTGATTTCATTTCCAGCATAAAATACGAACCGAAGATCAAACCTCTTCTTCCTATAAACAGAGAAAGTTTTATCGACGTCATTAATGAAGGGATAATCGAAAAAGAAAAGAAAGGCGGAAAAGCGAAGCCGCTGATAATCTTCGAGCCGGACGAGAAAAACGTCCTTGACTTAATTCTCCCCCGCCTGACCGAAGTACAACTCTATCAGGCCTTACTGGAGGCCAATGCCAGTGAGCATAGTACCCGGATGTTGGCGATGAAAAACGCCAACGACAATGCCAAAAACATGATGAACGAATTGATGCTTTATTATAACCAGGCCCGCCAGTCCAATATTACTCAGGAAATCGCGGAAATCTCCAGTGGCGCGCAGGCCCTGATGAATAATTAAGGGACAATGACGAATATCAAAAGATATAAATAATTAATGTTAAATATTCATAAAATGCATAACAAAGGAAAAATAATACAAGTAATTGGCGGCGTAGTAAACATCCATTTTGAAGAAAAACTGCCGGCCATCTATTCCGCCCTGGAAACGGAAATAAAAGGGAAAAAACTGGTCTTGGAAGTGGAACAGCATGTCGGCTTGAATCAAGTAAAGGCCCTGGCTATGGGTTCGGCTGACGGCTTGGAAAGAGGTCAGGAAGTTGTTGACACAGGATCCCCTATTTCCATTCCGGTCGGAGAAAAAACCTTAGGCCGAATGTTCAATTGTCTGGGCGAACCGATAGACAATCAACCTCCGGCGCAGGGCGAAATAATGCCCATTCACGCTTCCGCACCAAAATTTACCAGTCAATCCACGAAGATGGAAGTATTGGAAACGGGCATTAAGGTAATCGATTTAATTTGTCCATTTTTAAGGGGTGGCAAAATCGGGCTGTTCGGTGGCGCAGGCGTGGGGAAAACCGTAATTATTCAGGAATTAATAAGAAACATCGCTCAAGAACACGGCGGATATTCCATTTTCGCCGGCGTGGGAGAACGAAGCCGTGAAGGCAACGATCTTTATCGGGACATGAAAAGCAGCGGGGTTTTGAATAAGACTGCCCTTGTTTTCGGTCAAATGAACGAACCGCCCGGCGTCAGGGCAAGAGTCGCCTTGTCCGCTCTGACCATGGCGGAATATTTCAGGGACAAACAAGGAAAGGACCTGCTTCTTTTCATCGACAACATCTTCAGATTCACGCAAGCCGGCTCGGAAGTTTCCGCCCTACTCGGCCGCATGCCTTCGGCCGTTGGTTATCAGCCGAATTTGGCTACGGAAATGGGCGCCTTGCAGGAAAGAATCACCTCAACGGACAAAGGTTCCATTACTTCAGTGCAGGCCATTTACGTGCCCGCCGACGATTTAACCGACCCTGCTCCGGCTACGACTTTCGCCCACCTTGATTCCACGGTCGTTCTTTCCCGCTCCCTTTCTTCTCTGGGTATTTACCCGGCCGTTGACCCCCTGGATTCCAATTCCACTATTCTTGATCCGAATATCATCGGTGAAGACCATTACCAGACTTCCCGTGAAGTCCAAAGAATCCTGCAGCGATACAAAGATCTGCAGGATATTATCGCTATTCTGGGTATGGACGAATTGTCGGAAGAAGATAAATTGACGGTTTCCCGGGCGAGAAAAATACAAAAATTTCTGTCTCAACCCTTTTTTGTGGCCGAACAATTCACTGGGGTTGCCGGAAAATACGTAAGATTGAAAGATACTATCAAAGGATTCAAAGAGATTATCGACGGCAAACACGACCATAAAAACGAGCAGGATTTTTATATGAAAGGAACCATTGAAGAATGTCAAAAATAAAAATAAAATTCAAAATAATCACGCCGGAAAGGATCACTTACGAAAACGAAATAGACCAGGTAACCATTCCTACGGAAAACGGAGAAATAACCGTTCTGGCCAGACACGCTCCTTTGGTTTCCATACTGAAACCCGGAGAAATAAGGATAAAAAAGGATGGGAAAGTTATTTCTCTGGCGGTTTCCACCGGCTTTGTCGAAGTCCAACCTAACAGCGAGGTATATATTCTGGCGGACACGGCGGAGCGGGCGGAAGAAATAGATCTGGGGAAAACCGAAGAAGCGAGATTAAGGGCGAAAAAACTATTGGAAGAAAAGCAGGATATGGCGGATGTGGACTTCGCTAAATTGCAGGCCGTGCTTAACCGCGAGATGGCCAGATTGAAAGTGGCGCAAAAATATAGAAGGATAAACAAATAAACATAACTAAATAAGCGATATGCGCGATCTATGAAAGTAAAAGATCTAATGTATAAACATGTCATCAGTTTGCGACCGGACAACACCTACGAAGAAGCGGTTAAAATCCTTTATAAGAACGATATTGCCGGCGCGCCTGTAGTCGACGAGGAAGATAATATTATCGGTTATGTTTCTGAAAAAGACCTGTTTCGCATCCTTTATCCCCGTTACCGAAACTATTACGAGCACCCCGAGAACTATACCGACATGGAAAAAATGGAAAATAAGGCCAAGGAAATAAGATACCGGCCAGTGAAAGAATTTATGAACAAATACCCCTTGGTCGTTGAACCGGATACTCCTGTTTTGAATGCCGGCGCGATTATGCTTGCCCATCAGGTTCATCAGTTTCCGGTAGTGGAAAACAGGAAGCCAATAGGGATTATCAGCCGGGAAATGATTTACCGGACGATTTTCAAAAAGAACTTCAACCTATAGTTATTCTGACAAATAAAAAAACCCGTGGTTCGTGGGAATCATCGGGTTTTATATTCCTTTAAATCTTTCCGGCATTATCGCCAGCCAAATAACCGGTACTCAAACAGGCTTGAAGATTATACCCGCCGGTCGGACCGTCAAGGTCGAGGATCTCTCCGGCTAAATACAAATTATCAACCCGTTTGGATTTCATGGTCTGCGGATCGACCTCGCGCAAATTAACTCCCCCGGCAGTAACAATCGCTTTATCATAACCAGCCAAACCGACCACCTCCAAAGTAAATTCTTTCAAGAGATGAACCAATTCCTCCCTTTCCTTGCGCGTGACAAGATTAATCTTCTTGTCCGAATCGATTCCGGAAAGGTTTATTATCACCGGGATGAGCTTTCGGGGCAAAAGTCTGTCAAGGCTATTTTTAAATTTTTTATTATTTGCCTTCTGAAAATCGCTCTGTATCCTCTTGTCTAATTCAGCAGAGCTTAAAGCCGGCTTGAAATCTATTTTAAGCCGGATCTTTCCTGGCTGGTCGATTATTTTCCTGCTTAAATCGAGAATAATCGGACCACTTAAACCGTTACTGGTAAAAAGCGCTTCTCCGAATTCCGTCCCGATTTCTCGACCATTATGATATAGGCTGATCCTGACGTTCTTTAAACTCAACCCCTCAAGTTCTTTGATAAATTTTCCCCTGACTACAATGGGGACAAGCGAGGGAGAAAGCCTGGTAACCGTATGCCTCATCTCCTTTAACCATTGATAACCGTCGCCGGTCGAACCGGTTAAAGGATATGACTTACCGCCGGTACAAATGAGATATCGGGTGGCAGTTATTTCCTGTCGGTTATCCAAGATTATCCCCCTGATCTTGTTTTCTTCCCTGACTATTTTCCATACTCTCCTGCCAGTCATTATTTCCACTTTTGATTCTCTTAAATAACCGATTAGGACATCAAGAACGTCTCTGGCCCTGTCGCTTAAAGGAAAAACTCTTCCTCCTCTTTCCGTTTTCGTTCTTACTCCCCTTTTTTCAAAGAAATCAATCACTTCATCCGGCCCGAACCTATAAAAAGAAGAGAAAAGGAATTTGCCGTTTTCCCCGAATTTCCCGATCATTCCTTTCAAGTCATCCCTTTTATTGGTAATGTTACATCTTCCTTTGCCTGTAATTAAAAGCTTATTTCCTAATGTCGTGTTCTTTTCGATCAACACGACGTTAAGACCACGCTCACCGGCTCGGCCCGCCGCCATCATACCAGCCGGCCCGCCGCCAATGACCGCCAAATCGTATTTCATAAGTTCATTATAACACAATAACCATTTAAAGCCAAAGAATTAATTATTATAAAAGGGCCGTCCGGGATCCGGAACAGCCCTTTAAACATCCAAGTGAATCCTATTTCGTCCAAATCCGCCTGACTATCCGCCAGCCGTATTTGGCGACGATCAGGATAATGAATAAATAAACGGCATATTGCAATATCTGGAACAGCAATCCCGCCAGATTTATGGTAATATCCTGGATTACTCCATTGACGTTACGGACGAACGATTTTACCGCCGCCTGCCATGATTCTTTCAGGCTCTGCCAATCAACGAATTTATTCTCCGTGATATAGACGTTGAAATAGGTATAATTCAAACGGTCGAGCTGTTCTGTCTTGGCGCGTTCCAGTCGTTCTAGCTGGGCATTAACGTTAATGTGTTCCTGGGTTAGTTTCTCAATGATATTTATCTTGCTGTCGATGATTTTTGCTAAACTTTCCGCATCCTGGACCCGTGTGGCGATTCTGGCGATGTCGTCATAAGCCGCTGTCGCGTTGGCCAATGTTTCGTCGATGGAATTCATTTTTCTCTCCAATATCTCCAGTTCGCTGGTATAATCGTCGACTAACCGCTTGATGGTATAAGTGCTTTCATTAAGTTCTTTGGGTTTTAATTCATTGATGACTATTAGTACTCCTTCCACGCTTTCATGCTTGACCTTAAACCCGTAACTACAGCTTTTTTCGTGTTCGTTGGCCGTTTCGAAAATTACGTCCGGACGCGATTTTAGATCCGTAATCCGACCGCAAGTATCTTCCAGGCGGCGCGTTTCAATATCGACACCGTATTCCGTCACTTCGAATTCTTCCGCATTGTCGCCGCTGGTCAAACTGCCATCCGGTGCCGGAACAGTAGATGGCGTTACGTTACGTAAAGACAAACCGACGCTGCCGGCCTGATCGTAGTCTTCACTATAAGCCTGTTTAAAAGCCAATGGACTTTCACTAACGCTCATATTATGCAACGAACCGATTGAAGAGCCGATCAAACGGAAAGCCAAGCTGATGAGAATGATCGCTATTAAAATCAAGCCCGCTATCTTCAGGATATTTATCGGTTTCAGATTGAGATTAGAAGGAAATTGCATATGTTTTGTTTAGATTAATTATTATTCAATTATAACAAATTTTTGCGGGAAAGCAATAAAATCAAGTCTGAATCTTAGAAAAGAGATAACTGCCGATTATTAAAATCACGACCGTGACGATGCTTAAAATCGAAAAATCTGCCAGCAATCCGAAATGGGCGCCACTAACCAAAGTTCCTCTTAATCCATCGACGCCGTAAGAGAGCGGGTTGACGCTGGCAATGGTGGTGATCGTCTTAGGTAAACCTTCTAAGGGAAATAAAGCTCCTGAAAGAAAAAATAAAGGCATAAGCAGGAAATTCATGATCAGCTGGAATCCCTGCATATCTTCAAGTAAAGAAGCAATAGCCGTTCCCAAAGCGGTGAAAAAAAGCGCGATGAGAATCATAAAAACCAGGGAAAGAAAAAGATAATGGAAATTCATCGGCCTAAAGCCCACAAGCAGAGATATAACGAAAATAATAAGCCCCTGGATGACGGCTACGGTCCCTCCCCCTAATGTCCGGCCAATCATAATTTTCATTCTGGAAACCGGGGCGACTAATGTTTCCTTAAGAAAGCCAAATTGTTTGTCCCAGATTATTTCCACGCCGGAAAAAACAGCGGTAAAAAGAATACCCATGGAAATGACGCCCGGCACCAGAAACTGGATATAGTCTCCACCCCCGGCCTTTTGGTAAATCGGACCAAAGCCGAAGCCTAAAGCAAATAGTAAAAGAAGCGGCTGACCGAGCGAACCGATGACTCTCGCCCTTGAACGAAAGTGCCTTTTTATTTGTCTTAACCAGAGAATATAAATCGTTTGCATATTTTCATTAATGATGAAAAACCCTCCGGTGTATCCTCATTCTATCCAGAGAACTGACTTCTTGTTCACGGATCGTTTGGCCAGTTAAGCTTAAAAACGCCTCTTCTAAAGAAACGGTTTTCGTCTTTTCCTTCAACTGTTCCGATGTCCCTTGGATGACGATCCTGCCTTGATCAATTACGGCAATCGTCTTGGCTACTTTCTCCGCTTCTTCCATGTAATGCGTGGTAAAAAAAACCGTCATTCCTTTTTCCTGATTAAGTTTCTTGATATAAGTCCAGATGTGGTTTCTGGTCTGGGGATCCAGCCCCAAAGTCGGTTCGTCAAGAAAGAGAATTTTCGGATGATGGATTAGGCCTCGGGCGACTTCTAGCCGGCGCCTCATGCCGCCGGAAAAATTCTTCACCACTTCGTCCCTTCTTTCCCAAAGTTCGACGAATTTCATCAGATATTCTATTTGCTTCCGGCGGATTTCTTTCGGCACGCCGTAAATGACGCCATGGAATTCCATATTCTCAAAGGCCGTCAGTTCCTCATCCAGACTCTGATCCTGAAAAACAATGCCGAACGATTGTCTGACTTCACTTTGTTCTTCTAAAGAATCGTAACCATTGACTTTAATCATGCCTTCCGTAGGCCGTAGCAGAGTCGTAAGCATTTTAATCGTCGTGGTCTTCCCTGCTCCATTCGGTCCCAAAAAAGCAAAAATCTCCCCTTCCGGAACAGTAAAGGAAATGTTGTTAACGGCCGTAAAGCCGTTAAATTTCTTGGTTAGATTTTCCACCTCAATCATAGGTTTTATTATACTGAAAATTACCTGATTGACAATTCCTTATTCGTCATTTTTCTGTTTCAATTCCGCCAGACAAAAGCGGATAAATTGAATCCGCTCTTTAAAAGTTTAATCGCTTTGCGCAGTTCATATTGACTGATTCCTTCGCCCCATTTTTCACGGTCTGGAATTTCCTCTCCAGTATCGTATTTCTCTAAAAGGGGCAAAGCTTTCCTGTCGCCCAACTGCCCTAAGGCCCAAATGGCGTCGTTTTTCCCGGATTGACTGGACTCGTCGGCGATTTGCTTTATTAAAGCATCGATGCATTCGCCGCCATATCTATTCTGCGCCGATTCGCAACGCTTTCCGACATCATGACCGATTTGCGTCCCAGTAAGGAAAAAAATTAAGAGAAAAAAGAGAATCCCCGTTCCGAAAACATAATTTGCTGAATTTTTATCAATTTTTTTAAACATATTTTTATTTTACTTGGAATCGTTTTGATACTCAAAAATCTTTTCAATCGTTTCATTGAAGACCTTGGCGATCTTAAAGGCCAGCTCCAGAGAAGGGACATATTTATTTTTTTCAATGGCAATAATGGTTTGCCGGGTAACGCCCGCCTTGTCAGCCAGTTCTTCCTGAGTCATGTCACGCATCGCCCGATAAATCTTAATCTTGTTCGTCGTTTGTCTCGCCATATTTTTTACTGAAATATTTATAGGAAAGTGAATACGAGGCGACGCTGAATAAGGTTATGTAACTCAGAATAATCCCTAATGTCTCGTAGTCTGCCTCACCGGTTTGCCGTCCTATCCCGACAAAAATCAAAGAAAGAAAAGCTATAATGACGGTTGAAATCACATAAGTCAAACGAGCGGCACGACCGGCGATAATCTGAATTCTTTCATCTACGAGAATTATCTTCGTTTTTTTTCTCACTAAAAAAAGGAAAAGCACGCCGATTAAAACGCCGGCCAAAGCCAAAATAATGTTGTCATAAACGACGGCAATGGCTACGATGGCGGAAATAAAGGAAGTGGTTAAAATCTTTATTTTTTTAAATTCTTGGTAATTCATATGAATAAAGTTATGTTTATATTACTTATTGTAAGGTATACTTTACAATAAGTCAAATGAGTTATCCACAAATACAAAAAAGCTTATTTTTTAAAAACAAGCCTTTAGTTTTAAAATAATTTATCCGAACATCAGCCATCCCGGCTTGAAAATCAATAACAAACCGATAATAATCATCAATGAACCACCGATTAACTTTGAAACCCGACTGTACTTGGTGGTAATTCCGGTCATTTGTAAAGTAATCATGGCCGCAAAAAAGATAATCAGGTCATCTAGTATAAAAATGAAGACATAAAGCAAAAGATAAAGATAATATTGCCATTTAACCAGATGACTTAAAGCCAGAACCTGCGTATATATCGCCGGCAAACCCGCGGAACAAATCAATTCCACTAAATTAACGGCAAAGGCCAGGATAATGATACCGCCCAGAGCGAGATAAAAATTTTTTTGCTGGCTGATATTTTTTAATTTTTCAAAGACCTTCTGCCTTTTTTCCGTCTCGGTAATTTTACATCCGGCCTTCGGGGCGGTGAGATATTCTTTAAAATTATAACCGCCAGTCAAAATGCCTGTTATTCCAATGGCGACTCTTACCCAAACGACAAATCCTAAAAATAAAATCAAATTAAGCCAAGCAGCTATGAATAAAAAATAAACCGCGGCGGAAGCAGTAATAAAAGTGGCTCCCAAAATCCACATTCTTTTTTTGTCTTTCATGCCTAAAAGCAAAGAAATCAAGAACAACAAAATCCACATGGCGCAAGGATTAAATCCATCCAAAGCACCCAGGATAATGGTTAGTAAAGGTAAAGACAAATTTTTTATTTCAATTTCTCCCAAAATAGGGATTTTGATTTTTTGCTGGATCGACGATTTTTTTTCTCCGCAACTGCAATTCCCGTTTTTGGTTTCTTGATTATTTTGATTTTCAAAAGATAAAATTTCCGCACCCACATCCCGACAACCTCTCTCTAAGGCACACCGCACAGCCTCTTCAATAGCTGCGCCAGTGACTTCTTCGTTATACCAGCCGATGAAATATTTTTCTCCCACAAGAGTAAAAGGCACCCCTGAGACATTAACGTTTAATTTTTTGCCGAAGTCAACCAATAATTGTCTGTTTTCCGAATTTTGCCACGTTTCATAATCATAAATCTTTATCTCCTGATATTCTTGCTGCAATTTTTCTAAAAATATTTTTTCTTCCTCGCAATGTGGACATCCCTGGCCCCAGAAAAAATAGACGTTCACACCATCCCCAGCCATCGTGATGTTGGCCGAAAACAAAAAAACAAAAAAAACGGAAAGAAAAAACAATACCCTTCTTCTCATAAATTATTCCCCTACTTCTCTTTTAACCTCTTCCTTTCCTGTGGCTAGTTCCTCGACCTGCTGCTTGTCCCTGTTTAATAATAAGGCCTGAAATTCTCCCACGTGCGTCTTTTCCTCTTTGGCAATATCTAATAAAATCGATTTGATGTTTTCGTCCTGCGCCATAGCCGCCATCTGTTCATATAGATTGACCGCGTCCAGTTCGGCGATAATTCCCACCCTTAATATCTCCGCGTCTATATTTCTTTTTTCGATTCTGTCTAAATTGATTGGAATTTGCGACAACATAAAATATGTATTTTAAAAATCAAATTAATTATCTCGCTTATCGAACATATAGTCTAAAGAATATCCGTATTTTGTCAAATATACTCTAATCAGTCGATAGGACTATTCCGTCCCCATTAAAATTTTACCGCATCGTGGTTCGACCGCGACTGTCAGGATCATTATTTCATCAATTATCGGTTCAACGCCACTCAATTCCCCTCCATTTTTCAATTCCGCCTTAACTGTTCTGTCGTGTGCCTGCCAAACGGATTTCACTTCGCAACTATCAATGGCTTTTTTTATTAATTCCCAGCCGGAAATATTAGTCAAAGCGACTTTTTCTACTCTTTTAATAATATTTTTCCGGTTAAAATCAAAAATTTTCTGCCATATCTCCTCGGGAAATATCTTTTCGACGTCCATGGCATAATGTGCGCCATCACCAGGCTTCCTATGGGAAAATTTGCTTAAGTCATAAAAAGAAAGTTCGTTCGGGTAATCTATCTCCGCCGGACCGGATGAACCGCTCAGCGTTTTTAACTCGTCATTTTGAATGATATATTCTCCGCAATACGCCCAAATATATAAAGGAAATAATTCCTTTTCCGGCATCAGGTTTTCCGCGACGCAAAAATTATGGCTTCCGTCCCGCGTTTTCCAACTAAAATCATTCTGTGTCAAAAGATAATCAGTAATCGCTTTTTCTATTTGATCATTACCAAAACCAGGCAAACTCTCGTCCGCATAGGCAGACATCTCTTGGTTCGGCGCGATATTCAATCGCCAAATGGAATAATTGAGGTAAGTGGCAAAACTCACCCAGAGAAGGTAGGGTGTCAAAAGCCAGGCCGCCAAACGGCCTGCCGGCCTTATTCTCCTAAAGGTCATCATCGTGATTAGGATGGCTAGCCAAAGGAAAAATATTTCCACCAGTGCCCCAAGGGGAGAACGCAGGCCAAAAAAGATGATTGACCAAAGGACGTTTAAAAATAGTTGGATGAAGAAAAAAATCACTCCCCTCTTTCTTTCTTTAGGATCGACAAAAGGATCACTTTTCCATATCAGGAAAAGTGAAATCCCCATTAGGGCGAATAAAATTGTCCAAACCGGCGCGAAAATCCAGTTTGGCGGGCTGAACGGTGGCTTTATTATGCCCGCATACCAACTACCAATAGCCGACCTGGTAAAAACCGAACCAATAAGCCCTGCTAACTCGCAAATTATCACCGCAATGATTAATTTATATAGATGATTTAAGCGCATCTCTTTATTTCATGTTAAAACTGGCCTTAACTGTCACCATTACCTCTTTCTCGATACTGGAAGTGTCATAGGCGCCGTAGTCGCTTATCTCCACGGAATTAACCGGCAGAACCTGGACTACACCGATACTGGCAGATTTGATGACGTCGACTTTCTTGTCGCTGCTGGCGGCAATTTTTTCCGCCCGCGCCTTCGCGTCCTTAATGGCATCGGTCAGCAAGTCGATTCTCAATTCCGGCAATTTCGTATAAACATACTCGACGTACTGCGTGGAAAAAAGAACTCCCTGATTAATCAGTTCCTGGGTATTCTTGGAAACCTCTGTAACTTTCTGCACTTCAGATGATTTCAGTTCAACCGCCTGCCTCAGATTATATTCCTTAGGTCCTCCTGTCGAATCGTATTTGTAAACCTGATCCATGAACACGGGAGAAATGACGACATCCTGCTCGTCGAATCCCTGGCTGGCAAGAAACATCAGAACCGTTTCCTCGTCGTTCTTCATCTGCGTATAACCGCTTTTTAGATCGGCCTCGTAGACGGTGCGGGAAAAACTGCTTACCCATTTTACTGCGTCGGAAACGACCTTCTGCTTTGTGGACCCGGTGACGGAAAGGGTATTATCCAGCTGCTTCACCTTGTAAAAAGTCTGGGAAACAAGGACGCAGCCGATAATAAAGCTCAGTCCCAGGATTACCGCGCTGTTCAATTTCGCTTTCAAATAATGATCTTTTTCTTCCATAAATTATAATTATTTTTATTATTTATCTTGATTTAACCTCATTATCAAGATTATAAATAAAAAGACTTTTTGTCAACACCTTAACATAAGCCCTTCTTTTTCTAATATTTTTTTCTTGATTTTTTCTCCCCGGTTATACCCGCCTATCCGGCCGTCCGATCTGATAACCCGATGGCAGGGAATGTCCTGATTGTGATTCTTGTTTAGGATGTTCCCCACGGCCCGGGCCGCCTGCGAATTACCGGCTCTTTCCGCCACTTGTTTATAGGTCAAAACCTTGCCTCGCGGTATCTTTTTAACGATTTCATAAACTTTTTTGAAAAACCAAGCATCCGCTTCATTATACCATTAAAAAACAAGTGCGGACAGATGGTTTCTGTCCGCATAAACTTTATCGGTTTAGGAAGCGATGAGCTTATACAGGCACATGGGCATGTGCCTGAGGATCCGTTCCCTTTTTTCCCACGCCTCCCGGGAACGGGTCCGTTTCTGAGTTGATTCCGGACAAAACCATTCGTCCGCTGAAATTGACGGATTAACAGGATGGATTGCAAGAGATTCTCCTACGTCCGCTTCCTTGACGGCGTAGTTTACGTCTCTCATACATCTCCACATATGCGGCTTGGCCGCAATTACCCAGAGATGCCTGAATCCCTCTCGCTTCGCCCAACGCACGGCAGCGCGGGCGATCCTTAGGGTCGGCGGAGGAGAATCATTCTGCTCGATATACTCCACCATAACATCCTTATCCTTAATAAGAATATCTTTTTGGGTAAAAATTTCTGTTGTAATCCGTTCCGACATAGTCATAATCCATCTAGCTTCGGCTACCGCGGCTTTAGCTAGATATACATTGGACCGAATATTCCCTGGTTGTCCAAAAGAAAAGACCACAATACCTAAATTAATTTTATCCAAGTTTTCCTCCTATTTTTTATTTCAAAGATTACATATATCCTATCACAAAATTGCCTTTTTGTCAATAATAATTCACCTCAACACATATCCTCCATCCACGATTATGGTCTGCCCGGTTATGTAATCGGCCTTGTCTG
>Ga0172371_10008416_pt1 | contig 14465 bp, 14 predicted proteins | sample Lak12m_FD_114543 | JGI IMG/M metagenome (GOLD analysis project Ga0172371, IMG submission 114543) | Freshwater microbial communities from Kabuno Bay, South-Kivu, Congo - kab_022012_12m | ecosystem: Environmental > Aquatic > Freshwater > Lake | place: Democratic Republic of the Congo: South-Kivu... | reverse complement strand
GAGAGCTGGAAAGGATCATCAATCCGTCAACAAGCTGCGAGGCGAATTTTTGCCTGCGCATAGCCTCAAGCCGCTTGATGATCAGGATGGGAAGGGCTAACCCCATAAGCCCTGCTGCCGCGGCAACCCAGATATTGCGGCTGATGAAAAAAGCCAATAACCCGCTGGCCAGGGGCGAAAGCACGTCAATCAGCAACAGTTTATCTAACGGGATATCCAGGAACATCCGGTCAAGTTTCGGGGTTATTTTATCCATCCTTTTTCTCTGCCAGCGATCCATTAACGCCTCAAAAAAAGGATACGCCAGGCTGACAAGATAAAAGACCCCGGCGAAAACCACTAAAAATAATAATATTTTTATCGGCATTTACAAAACCTCCCTATTTATATTCTCGCCCCTTACTTCCACCAGAATTCTTTATCGGAAGTAGCGACCTCTTCGCTTCCGGTTTTAGTGCTCTCCTGGTTCCCAATGGTAGATACGGTTACCTTATCTTTAAGCTCCTCCGTAGATGTGGAGCTATTGGTAATCGTATATTTGCTTGTGGTATATCCCGGAGAGAACTGCTGGCCCATACTGTCGGCGCTCTCCTTTAATTTACCCTGATACCCTCTTTTCAGGTAAACCTGCATCGCGATAAGCCCGGCGACAATCACGCCTATTAAAATGGCGTACTCTAAAGTTGTCTGCGCCTTATTCCGGTTAAGTTTATTAAACATTCAACTCACCTCCTCATTATATTTTATTCTGTCTTTGGCGCCAATATCGTCTGAGAACCGCTCCTGGCGCTTGTCTCTTCGGAGGCCCTGGTTACCGCGCCGCCTTCTACGAACTCTTCGGTGTCTTCCGAACTGCGCTCGCTGGTAAACGAGGATTCCAGATAATACGGCTCATATTGCTTAGTCGTGAAAGCAACGGTATTTCCCGCTTGGCCTCCCTGGTCAGTATAATCTACTGCATCCTTGATCCTGCCCTGAAAGCCTCTCTTAACATAGGTCTGCATAGCGATTACTGCCGCTACTATCAGGCCCAGCACGATCACATACTCTGCCGTGCTCTGCGCTTTTCTATGCCTTAACATTTTTATTCACCTCCTTAAGATTACTTTATTGGAAGCTAACATGCTGGACCGCGTTCTCCGCTTCTTCGGCTACGTGTTCAAGCATGCTGTTTACCTTTGGCTTGATAATGGTGTTGGCAGCCAAAAGTATCGCTCCCACTACCGCCGTGAAGATAATGATGTATTCAAGTGTGCTCTGCGCCCTTTTCTGCCTTAACATTTTTCTCACCTCCTTTAATAAATACTTTCTAAAACTATTTAACGGCCTAAAAACAAAAAAAACCGAAGTTTTAATGTCCATAAAAGACTCTTCGGCTTTAGCTAACCCGGATAATGTTTCCGCCTGACCCTGAGCGCGAAAATTAAGAAATGTAAATTGTGGCGAACATCGTCCCGTGGCTTTGCGCATCCGGCTACCTCCATAGCGGAATTGCTTTTTCGCTGCCGCCTTTAAACGCATCTCAAATATAACACCTATTATTTAATATGTCAATAATACTTAAGCGCCTTCGGGAAAGCGTTTTCTAAGACAGGCACCAAAGTCGGCTATTGTCCGCAAGCAAAATCTCCTGCTCGTTGATCCTGTGGCAGGCATATTCCAGCTCCTTCTGGAATAAATAACCCTGGGGGGGGTTGAATTTAACTGTAGTGCGGCCATTCCCCCGCTTCACGACGGCATTAAGGCCATAGAACTGCTCTTTTATCGTCGGGAAATCTTTTTCTTTAAAGCCTTCCGGCAGGAAATGCCAGCGGACATAAAGGTCCAAAACCTTTAAATAATCGCTGAATATGGTTTTGGCTCCGGGAAGGCCTTGCTCCGGTTTCAAGTTCTCCAGCGAAAAAAAACGCTGGGATGAGCCCATGTAGGTGAAAAGCTCGATCTTGCGGCTGTAATCCTGAAATGTCTCCCCTAGATTCGGCCAGCGGTTAAGATAAATATTTGCCAGGTTCTCAGGCTGGACCGCCTCGAGGCCAAGGTTGCTTAAGATAACCAACCGGGTCTTTTCCGAAAGCAGGGTTTTCAGGGCGCAGCCTCTTAATGTAAGTGGTTGCTTAACATCAGGTTGCAATAATTCAATCTCTATTTCCGAAAGGTAAAGATTCAATTCCAGCGGCTCAAAATAAAACGGCTTGAATTCACCGATCTTTACGACCTTGCGGTAATTCACAAACTGCCAGGGCCACATCGCAAAAACAAAAAAGCGTTTTTTGGCCCCTTCAAAAGTTATCGAATCTAACTCTTCGTATTTATCACCATATATCTTCAGGCCGGTTATATTTTTGCTTTGCGATTCTAACCCTGAGATAAAACCAAAAAATTCCTTGGTGGGCGCGTTGTAACCAGGTGCGGTAAATAAGACCAAAGGCGAGCTATCATTGAAGTGCATATTTATGTAACTATTTGCGTTATATATAGTTGTAGAAAAATCATAGGGGGTATGGGGGGTAGACCAGACACTATACATCTGGCCATCAATATATAAACTGTCTTTGGTTGAGAAATCAACTTTTATACAGCGGGCCTCTTTAGCTACATCCCCAATGATCTGGGAAATACCGTTGCCTAATGTCGTAACTGATTGCAATTCATTATTATAGGAGACTATATCTTCGAAGGGGATACCCCTGCCGATTAAGGCTTGTAATGGCTCTAATTGGCCCCCTTGGGGTGTTTGGAAAAGCGGTAGATAGATGACGGCTTCGGTTTTAGCCCATATTTGCTCATTATCGATATTAAGGCTATTTTTGATCAATTCGGCTGCGCGCCGGCTGCCTCCCAGCAGGAAATCGGCAGCTTTCAGCAAAATTGCCCCTGTGCAGGGCATCTCCGACGGGAGGGGGATCTCGTCGGTATAGGGCCTTGGCTGGACCTTTGGCGGCGCCACTGGCGGTTTTTCAGGCGCCTTCTCCGACGCTAAAGGCTCCGGCGGTTTGACTGCTTCCGGTATGGGGATTTCCGGTTTAGCCGGCTCTGGTTTTACAACCTCTTTTTTAGGGGCCCTAGCTGCGGGCGTGCCCAAGCCAGCCTCCTTGAACACTGAATTAATGCTTGATTTGGACACTTCTATATTAAATCTTTGCAGAATAAGATAACTCAAGCTCCGGCAGCTGATCGCTGGATTGGCCTTTTTTTCATCTATTATTGATTGTTTTATTTCCGGCCTTAACTTATGTATTACTCCCATGCTTCCTCCAGATTGGACATTCTTGGGTCAACTAAAGTATACTATAAGATCAAACCAATGTCAATACAAATCAGTTTGGACAGTTAGGGACGTTTCCAGATCCAAGGCAGGACCGTTTCCGCATCTAAAGTGGAAGCTGTCCCCATCTTAGATTTATGTTTAGTCTTTGTACTAATGAGCTTGAATAATTATTCTTTAATGTCCAATCTGACTAAGGAGTGAAATATTCAATGCTACCAGCCGATTTTACTCAAATAAACACATAATGGCTGAAAGTGGATTTTGTTAGATTTTTGCCAACTTGGCGTCTATTGATATTAGACTGGAGGTGCAAATATGTCAAGAGGAGCAAGGTTGATTCTGGATAACGCATGCTACCATTTAATGGCCCGTGGGAACCGAAAACAAAGCATCTTCCTTGAAAATGATGACTTTAATGAATACCTAAGGCTATTAAGGCGATACAAGAAAAGATACTGTTTTAAATTATATGGTTATTGCCTGATGCCCAATCATGTCCATTTAATAGTGGGGCTTGAAAAATCGCTTATGCTGAGTAAAATTATGCATGGCTTAAACCTGGCCTACGCAAGCTGGTTCAACAATAAATATAACAAGGTAGGCCATCTTTGGCAGGGAAGATATAAAAGTATGGTTATAAATAAAAATAAATACTTGTTGGATTGCATAGAATATGTGGAAATGAATCCGATAAGAGCAAATATGCATAAGTCTCCATTTGATCACCCGTGGAATAGCTGGAGAGAGCGAACGGGATATGGAAAAAGTGACTTATTAGATACCCTTGATCTAATCTAGGGGTACAGTTTCCGCCTTAGGCGCGGAAACGGTCCTGCTTTGGATCTGGAAACGTCCCTACTAAATCGCCGGGCTGGGTGGAGGTTTTTTCCAGGGTTCCTGTGGGAAGCTCAAGGCAAAAAACAGCTTTTAGATAGATGCCGCTTATTCTAAATGGCCGCATGCCGTGGATTGTTTTGGTAATCCTGTTATTGGCATCAATAAAAGCCAGGTCTATGGGAAAACGCATGAAAAAGGTGTGGATCGAATTACAAGGTTTGATTATCAACGCCTCCCCCTGCTCAAAGCTCTTTCGGTTTAACAGGCCGATCATTCTTTTTGAAGGGGTTTTGGCAATAACGGCATTTTCCGCTAAGATTGTCTGGCGGGTTTTGTTGATTACCTTCATAAAGCGGGGTTAAAGATATCGTTGGAGATCTGAATACCCTGAACCTTAAGTATCTCCATAAAAGAGGGGATATAGCCGGTAGGCTTAAATTCACCGAGGACCTTGCCATCCTTGTCAATTCCAGACTGCTTGAACATAAAAATATCCTTTAGCCCTATGTGCACCTCATCAAGCATGCCGGTCATCTCTGAAACCTGGGTTACCTTTCTTGAGCCGTCGGATAGCCTGGCTGTATGTATAATGATATTGATCGCCGAGGCGATCATTTCCCTGATCGCCCGCACCGGCAATTCTGCCCCTGACATAAGGATCATGGAATCCATCCTAGAGATGACATCTCGGGTGGAGTTGGCGTGTATCGTGGTCATTGAGCCGTCATGGCCGGTATTCATTGCCTGAAGCATATCCAGGGTTTCAGCCCCGCGGCACTCTCCGATTATAATCCTGTCCGGCCGCATCCTTAAGCTATTGCGGAAGAGGTCCCTTGAGGTAATTGCGCCCTTGCCTTCAACGTTGGGAGACCGAGATTCGAGGCGCACCCAGTGCTCCTGCTTTAATTTTATTTCCGCGGCGTCTTCAATAGTAACAATGCGCTCAGAGGCCGGAATGAATACGGAGAGCACGTTTAGTACGGTTGTTTTCCCTGAGCCTGTGCCGCCGGAAACAATTATATTCTTCCTGGATAATATGCAGGCCTGCATAAAATCGGCCATTGGCTTGGTTAAGGTGTTCAAGCGCAGAAGGTCATCCATGGTCAACCGTTCCCGCCCAAACTTTCTTATAGTCAGCGTGGGCCCGGTCAAAGAAAGCGGGGGGATGATCGCGTTAACGCGGGAACCGTCGGCAAGCCGGGCGTCCACCATTGGCGCGCTTTCATCAATACGCCTTCCCAGGGGAGCGATTATGCGCTCGATAACCTGGCGCACCTGGTCGTTAGAAAGGAACCTCTTGGGAGAGAGCTCTATTTTACCGTGGCGCTCAATATATATCTGGTTCTTGTTATTGACCATGATATCGGAGATATCCGGATCATTTACCAGATCCTCCAGCGGCCCCAGGCCCAAGGCCTCATCGGTTATCTCTTTAACCAATCTTTTTCTCACATCCGGAGAAGAAAGAAATACCCCGGTTTCCTCGGCCAGCGCGTTGGTAATGACCCTCTCGGTCTTTTCCCTTATTGCCTGGGCTTTGGCCGGATCATTCATGTCTATCTCTAAATGCTTAAGGTCTAATTTCTCGATCAGCCTTTGATGTATGCGTTTTTTAAGCTCAATTATCTCATCCGGCTCCTTATCCTCTCCCTCCGGGGTAAAGGCATCGCGGCCTAATTTAAATTTCTTCCAGAAATCCCCCTCTTTGGCAAAGAACCCTTCCCCGGCGGCGGCAGGCAAGGCAATTTCATGGTGTTTGAGAAAGACGCTTTCATCTTCGGTAAGATCAGTGGCCAGCTTTCTGATTGTCTGGCTGGCCTTGCAATTCAGGCAATCCACGACCAGCGGGACCCTTCTATTCAGAGCTAGCCCGGCTGCCTTGCCTTCCGAAGGAACCCGGCTTATTATATCGCAGGGAATAGCCGCGCGCACCTCCTGCCAGCTCACCCCGCCTAAGCTCTGGGCGCGGTTTAAGACTATTTTGATCATACCTAAAGGGATATATAAGGACTGTAGGACATCCAAAGACCACTTTGTCTGGTAAACAGATAATATATCGGGAGTCACTACAAGAAGTATCAGGTTGGCGTGGTTAAATACGGAAAACAGGCTTTCGGTAAAGGCCCTTCCCGCGTCAATAACTATGTAATCATATTCTTTTTCCAGGACATCCAGGACTAATTTGATCTTTTCGGGGTCCACGCGGAATATCTGGTTGGGCTTTAAGACCGCCGGAAGGAAATCGATGCTGTATTTTTCTACATGCAGCAGGTCTGCCGCTACAGAAGGCCTGGCGGGATTTTTTTTCAGGGCCTCCGCCAGCTCAAGCATAGACTTGTCCGCTTTGATATCAAGCCAGCGGGGCATATCCCCGGCGCCCTGCAGGTCCAGGTCAACAAGCGCGACTTTCTTGCGCAGGTAATAGCCAAGGCTGACGGCCAGGTTTGTCGCCACCAAGGTCTTGCCTACGCCGCCTTTTGTGCTGAATATGACTATTGTTTTGGACATGAGAAACGGTTAATTGCTTTTATAGGATATCGGAACGTCAACCCAAAGCTCCTGGGAATCTATCCGGGGAGGAAAAGGAGGATAGGGCGCCTGCTTCTCGGCTATCGCATAAGCCGCGTCATCCAGAACCTTATAGCCCGAAGATTGCACTAATTTTATGCCTTTTAAGCCCCCATTCGCAGTAATGTTAAGATTAAGCCTTACATTGCCTTCCCATCCGGCATTCTTGGCTTGCTGGGGATAATAAGCGGCTTTAAGTATTTTTGCCTGGACCACCCGGATATAATTTTCCAAACTCTCCGGCAACTCCGGTTCAATAAAAGAAATCTCTTCTTTTACGACGGCTGCGGGAGAAGATTGTTTAACCTTGGGCATCTCCCGGGCTACTATAGTGGGGGTAAGGGTAACAAATAATTCCGTGTCATCCCTTGAGCCGGTGCCCTTGCCTTCCTTGGTTATCCTTTGCCTGAAAAACATGCCTAATACCGGTATATCCGCCAGCCAAGGGAATTTCCGCAGATCCTCCTCTGTTTTTTGCTTGATCAATCCGCCTATTGCCATAGTTTGGCTGTTATTCAGATAAAGTTCGCTGGAGACCGAGCGTTTAGTCAAAGGATACGCCCTGGCAGTTGTATTGGTTACCGAGCCGAGGATTTCAGCTTCCCCGACGTCGCTGACCTCCACGTATAAATTTAACTTTATGCGGTCATCTTCGGTTACGGTGGGCTTTATTTTCAATTTAATGCCGAACTCTTTATATTCTACGTTTGTGGATGAGCTGCCTCCGGTTGAGACGGATGTGGTAAAGACGGGCTTTTCCCCGCCCACGAGCAACTCCGCCTCTTTATTGCTTTGGCAGGAGAGCCGCGGCCTGGAGAGGACGCGCGCTTTGCCTTCCTGTATTAAAGCATCCAGTTTTAAGGTAAAGGCTGCGCGGGTAATATTAGCGACATTGAATAATTTTCCCCAGGTCGTTCCGGCGGCCTGGATACCGGCAGAGCCGACTTCAGTCAAGGTCATCGTACCCGGCCAGGTAAAGCCCAGGGTCTTTGTGGCGTCCTTATTAAGCTCAAGTATCTGCACATCGATCTCAATTATTGTTTCATCTTCCTTGACCTCTACGAGATCGGATATTTTATCTTTAAAATCACTTAAAGTCAGGGCGATCCTCTCTTTATCCCCGGCAGTTTTCACCCTGCCCAAGATAACAATCTTGCCTTCATCCTCCTCCGCCTTGGTATAAACCTCTCCAAGATCCAACTTGCCCAATAAGTTATCCACCCGCTGTTTAAGCAGGGCCATGTCCTCCTTTATAACCTTTATGTTTTCAGACTGTTCTCCGAAAACATCCCAATATACCAATGAAGTCCGCCCCGGCCCCTTTGCCGAAAGGGTAATCTCCGATTCAGTTACATTGGCGATATCTGCTACTTGGGGATTGCCGATAATGACCCGCGTCGGGCCTTGCACGGGGATTATCTTTGTCTCGCCCGCAATTAATTTCAGCGTTTCCTGCCCCATATCCTGCGCTGATACGGAACTAATCCCCGCTAATACCACGAGCAAAAATAAACCTCTCCCTAAAAAAACATTTATTTTCTTACGCATGCTCATCCTTAAGTTTATTCAAGAGTTTTCACTTCTTTATTTAACCCGCGAAAAATCTCAACGGTCTTCTTGGGCTTAGCCGGAGCTGCCATATTTTCCGCTTGAGGGAAAGCCTGCGGCATCACGGTCCTGAACAATGTGTCCCAGCTTGCCGGGGCTACCGGCTGCACCTGGGTGTCCCCGGGGGAACGTAATACCAGGCGGATTTTGCCTTGCTCCTGCACAAAAACGATCAGATTCGCCTCCTGGGGAGACAAGGCAAAAGTTATAACCGGGGATGGCGATGTGGATTTTTCTTCTGTCTTTGCGCTTGAAACGCCCATAAATTCCTGGCCGACTGCCAGGACCAGGACATCCTGGAATAAAGGCATGGTGGCCAGCTGATTTACCTGTTTGCCCTCGGCATTCGTTGCCGGGATCGGCACCATCCCCACGATATCAACATGATCCCCGGGCCTGAGCATCCCTCCGACCGAAGAGATGTTATCCACGGAAACCGTTACCGCCCTTTTGCCGACAGGCACCTTCATCGCTAAAGAGCCGGCCTCTCCGGAGACGGTAACCTTATTCAAAAGCACCTGCTCCCCTTTGGCTATCGGGGCAATGGCTATCTTATCTATCACCCTGTCTATGGATACTGCCGCGCGTGGCTGCACCATACTCTTATTAAGCGTTGCCTCCGCAAGCATAACCGCTTTGATGGCGGCTCCGGCAGGAATATCCTGTTTGGCCACCACTACGGTAACCAGGTTTTTCTGGCTCTGCGCAACTATCTTCTTGGCTTCTTCGGTCTGCTGCTTGACATAATTATTGATCAGGACAACCGCGATCAATCCGCAGATCCCGCCGATAATCAGCGGCAGGTATTTCTTGATAGCCTGTATTTGCATATCTTATTGCACCTTTTCTTCGTAAATCGCTATTTTAGTCTCCCCTGACAATTTATTGGCCAGCTCAACAATGGCCTTCTGCTGCTTTTCAAATAACAGCCAGGATTTTATATTATCCCACAGCTCGGTGAGGGATTTGGGTTCGGATTTCTTTATGCTGTCGACTTTGATGATATAAAAACCCTCCGGCGTCTTAAATATGCTGCTGGTGCCGCCTGCTTCCAGTGACGGAGAAAAAGCCGTTTCGTAGAATTTTTCGGGCCTCATCCTATTCGCGGGATTTGTTTCATAAGCCATAAGCCCTACCTCCCCGCCGGCTGAAGCAGTCTTGGCTTTTGAATGCTGTTTGGCTAAAGAAGCAAAGTCCGCCCCTTTGAGCAACTCTATATAAACCTGCTTGGCTTCCTCTTCGGTAGAGGTCATGATCTCGGATATTTTTCTCTGCTCCGGCTCCTTAAGCAGCTCTTTATTCTGGTTATAAAAATCCTCTATCTCTTTGCTGCTCACATCTATTTTCTCGATCTCCTTGCGCAATAGCTCGGCGATCAAAAGGTTCATCTTGACGGCATCCAGCTCCTTTACGATCTCGGGCTTCTTGTCCAAACCCCTGTCCAGCGCCTCCTGATAGAGGATATATTTACGCACGAGCTCATCCCTTAGATATTTAACCTTCTTATCCCGCGTGTCGATCTTATTCTTGTCCAGCTTTTGGGCCGAGGCTAGGGAATTAAAATTATCTACCTCTTTGTTCAGGTCAGAGGTAGTGATATAAAAATTCCCCACCATCGCGACAACCGTTTCCCCAGCCGGAGGCTTAGTCGCTGCCTGCTTGGCAGGCCTCCCCTGGCCTATAAAGGGTAACTTGTCGCAGGCGGCAAATGAGAGCGCGACGAAGATAATTATCAGAAAATTTGTTAATCTGTGCATTTATCCTCCCTTTCCAACCTATTTATTTTTTATTTCATGGACCTCGTTGATGATCCTGGTCAAAAGGTCTGCGATCTTGGCAATAAGGTACAGGAAGAAAAAAAGGAACGCGTATATTGCCAAAACTATTAACCCCATCCAGCGCGGATTACCCTGTACCAGACCCAACAGTAAAGAGGAACCGCCGAGGATGCCTAAACATAAAAAAATCCAGGCAGCAACTTTCACCGCTGTGCTGGATGTCCGCAAAAAACCTAAATGTTCCCGCATCAACCCTCCTTCTTATTGTTTTACTTTTATCATAAAGCAATAAAAAAAGCAAGAGAAATATTTTTTAATAGCCCCAACCACGTCCCCCGCGCCCCAACGGCCCTCCTACGGAGGGCTCGGTTGAAGATTCTAATAGCCCCAACCATGTCCCCTGCGGGGACCGGTTGAAGATTTAATAGCCCCAACCGGATTTGAACCGGTGTTTAGAGCCTGAGAAGCTCGCGTCCTAGACCAGGCTAGACGATGGGGCCAAAAAATTACGTAGAGGTATTTTACTATACAAGCGCCTTTAGTCAACAATTTTATTGACCCTCATATATTTACATTATATACTGTTTGGCATGAATATCAGTTTTGGTTTTAGCCAGACCAAAGACCATATCCGCGCCGCCAATGAAGCGGTCGGCCAGGCGATGATCGGATTAGGCAATATACCCGCGGACTTAGCGGTTATTTTCACTACCATAGAATTTACGCATCCGGTCGTATTAAAAACCGCCAATAACCTGTTGGGGGAAATACCCGTATTAGGCTGCAGCACCCTGGGGATCATGACCGGTAAAGGGATATTTAAACACGGGTTTGCGATATTGCTTATCGCTTTAAGCCGGCATATGTTCCTTAATGTCGCCTCGGTCAGGGATATAAACAAAAGGACCTCCCTTATCGCCGGGAAGGAATTGGGGGAAAAACTGCTCTACGGCTGCAAGAACGTGCGCAGGAACTTAAGCATAATCTTTTCGGACGGCTTGATAAGCGACGCGACGAACCTGGTCAATGGACTGCAGGAAAACCTAGGCAGGAGTTTTCCCTTGGTCGGCGCAGGCGCCTCGGATAATTTTACCTTCAAGAAAACCTTTCAGTATTTCAACAAAGAGCTGCTTAGCGAATCCTGCTGCGGAGCCCTTTTCGGCGGGGGGATAAATTTCGGGCATGGCATCAAACATGGATGGAAGCCCCTGGGAAAAATACGCTCCGTCACTAATTCCCGCGGTAATGTGGTCAAGGATATCGATGGACGGCCCGCTGTAAAGCTTTACGAAGATTACCTGGCCAAGGATGCCCCGGAGCTCGCCAGGGAGCTGCGGCGCATATCTATCTTTTACCCGATAGGCATATATCTTCCGGGAGAGAGGGAATACCTCCTGCGCAATGTTATCTCCATCAAAGATGACGGTTCCCTGGTCACCCAGGGGGATATACCGCAGGATAGCAAGATCAGATTAATGATCGGCACCAAGGATTCCTGCCTTGAAGCCACAGCCGAATCCTGCGCGGACGCAAAAAAGAACCTTATGGGCCAGAAGGCAAGATTCGTGATGGTCTTTGATTCCGCCTCAAGATTTTCCCTGTTAGGCAGACAATGCGTAAGGGAGCTTGAAATAATCAAGGAGGCCTTCGGGGAGGAACTTCCCCTGATAGGCATCTATACTTACGGGGAACAGGCCCCGCTTAAATCCCTGAACTATCTTGGGCGCAGTTACTGCCATAACCAGAGCATAAATGTCCTGGCTGTAGGAGGCCAATAATATGTTGAACTTGATATTCTTCATTATTTGTTTGGTTATCGCCGGCATGGGGATAGCCCTGCTTCTTAAGATGCAAAGGTTAAAAGAGCTGGAAAAAAGCACGGCGGGATTAAATGCCTCCCTTGAGGAGATGGATGAGCAGGCCAAGCTGATCATCCGCACGGATATAGAATTGAATAAAACCCAGGAGGAGCTGGATAAAAAGATCGCCGGCCTTTCCACCCTGCAGAAACTATCCCGGGAGATGAGCGAAACCCTAGAGGAAAGACAGATCTTTAAAAAGATAGGCAACGAATACCTGGAGGATCTGGGTTTTGAGAAATCTTCGGCTTTCCTCTGGGATACCCTGGCCAGGGAATTTCATCAATACCTGAGCATAGGTTACAGCGAAGAGGAATCGCTGAAGATAAAAAACGCGGTCAACTCGGATAAGGATCATTACCTGGATTTAATGCACGGCGGAAAGACCGCCTCCTCCGTATTCGTCCCCGAGGGTTTTCTGCCGAAGGATAAGCTCTGCCGTCTATTCCAGGTGAATGAATTCATTATCTGCCCGATCATCCCCCAGGAAGGGGATCAGGGGTTTATCTTTGTGGGCACGCAAAACATTGAAACCCGCATAACCGAGGGGGAGCGGGAAATAATTACCATACTTGCCAATCAGATCGGCCAGGCCCTGGACAATGCCAGGCTCTTTGAAAAAACCTGGAGGTCCCAGCAGGAATTGGAAATGAAGGTTGAAGAGAGGACCCGCCAGCTTACCGAAGCCCTGGAGAAGGTCAATATAATAAGCAAGCGTAAAAGTGATTTTATTTCAAGCGTTTCCCATGAGCTGAGAACTCCCCTTACATCCATCAAAGGGTATGCCGCGATACTGCTGGCCGGTAAGTTAGGGGCGGTCCCGGATGAGATCAAAGAACGGCTCGCTAAGATCAACCGCCATTCTGATGAACTGGTGCATATGGTAAATGACCTTCTGGATATCTCGCGCATTGAATCCGGAAAAGTCAACATGAAGATAGAAGCCCTGGAGCTTACCCCGATAGCCGAGAAGGTCGGGGATATGCTTTCGGAACAGCTTAAAACAAAAAATATCACTTTCGGCATAAATATCCCGCCGGAGTGCAAGAAAATATTGGCTGACCGCGGCCAGATCGAAAGGGTGTTCATCAACCTGCTCGGCAATGCCCTGAAATTCACCCCCGAAAAGGGCGCGATCGGCATAAAGGCTTCCTGTTCGAACAAGAAAATCCAGGTTGATATTACGGATACCGGCTTCGGCATACCCGAGGAGGCCCAGGACAAGATATTTGAAGAATTCTATCGCGTGGATAATACCATCAATCAGGAGGTTAAAGGCACAGGGTTGGGCTTGGCGCTGGTAAAGCATATCATCGAGGCCCACGGCGGAAAGATATGGGTAAAGAGCAGGATCGGTGAAGGCTCTACTTTTAGTTTTACCGTCAGCTGTGCCGAATAAAACTATGGGAATAAAGATACTTATTGCCGATGATGACCCGGATATCCGGGATATACTGAAGCTCACCCTCTCCGAGGAGAATTATGAAACCATTGAAGCAAAAGACGGGGAGGAGGCGCTCAAGACCATCCGGGCCAAGCCCCTGGACCTGGTCCTTCTGGATTACAAGATGCCCAAGATGGACGGCAGGCAGTTGTGCAACCTGATCAAGAAGGACCTGCTGCTGCAGCACCTGCCGGTGATCATGGTAACCGGGAAAGGCGAGGTCAGTGACAAGATCGAAGGCATTGATTCCGGGGCGGATGATTATATCGTCAAGCCCTTTGAGCCAAAGGAGCTATTGGCAAGGATACGCATGGTCTTAAGGCGCACAAAAAGGGACCTGGAGGCAAACCCGCTGACCCGGCTTCCGGGAAATGTGGCTATCCTCAATGAACTTTCCAGCCGCATAGAAGAAAAAAAGAATTTCGCGGTTTGTTATGTGGACCTGGATAAATTCAAGGCCTATAATGACAAATACGGGTTTGAACACGGGGATACCGTGATCCGGGAGACCGCCCGCATTTTGCTTGGCGCATCCAAAGAATACGGCTCCGTACAGGATTTTGTCGGGCATATCGGAGGGGATGACTTCGTGGTAGTGACCACCCCGGACCTGTCGGATAAGGTCTGCGAGAAGATAATCCGTGATTTTGACAAGATCTCCCCTTCCTTTTATAATGAAGAGGACAGGAAAAGCGGTTTTATCGTCGGAAGCGACCGCAAGGGAGAAATCCAGAAGATCCCCTTATTATCGGTTTCTATCGGCGTGGTCTCCAATGAAACGCGCGATATCACCCATGTGGCCCAGATCGGCGAGATCGGCGCGGAGCTGAAGAAGGCTGCCAAGAGCGTTGAGAAAAGCAACTACGTCAAAGATAAGCGGCAAAGCAAGCCTTAAGAATGCTCATTATACTGCAGTTTTTAGTTTTTCTCCGGCCCTTTATATCCTCTGCTGCCTTTCCTTACCTGAATTCCCTCTATTCCGCTTTCCTTATATTATTTTTGATTTTCTGGCGCCTCACCCGAAATAAACCATTTGCGGATATTCAATACCTGGGACTGCCTTTAATCACCTTTTTCCTGGCCCTGGCTGTTTCATTGCTCTT
>Ga0172371_10008415_pt1 | contig 14465 bp, 10 predicted proteins | sample Lak12m_FD_114543 | JGI IMG/M metagenome (GOLD analysis project Ga0172371, IMG submission 114543) | Freshwater microbial communities from Kabuno Bay, South-Kivu, Congo - kab_022012_12m | ecosystem: Environmental > Aquatic > Freshwater > Lake | place: Democratic Republic of the Congo: South-Kivu... | reverse complement strand
TCCTTCCGGACCGGGCTGCGGCGCGGCGGATTAAGCTTGAGCGGGTTCACAGCCGAGCCGAACTTCCGCACCTCATAGTGCAGGTGCGCGCCGGTGGCAAGCCCGGTCGAACCGACATAGCCGACCACCTGCCCCTGGCGGACCGAAGCGCCTGACCTGATTCCCTTGGCGAATCCGGACAGGTGACCGTAGCGAGTCTGGTAGCCCTCAGCATGCCCGACCACGACCAGCCGGCCGTAACCACCCGACCAGCCCGCTGATACAACGCGGCCATCGGCAACGGCCTCGACCGGCGTACCGCGGGGGGCCACATAATCGATGCCCGCGTGCTGGCGGACGCGGCGGAGGATCGGATGGAAGCGGCGGCCGAAGAAAGAGGAGACGCGCGAGAATCGGAGCGGCGACTTCTGGAAGGTCTTGCGCAGGTTCTGGCCTTCGGCGTTGTAGTAGTCGGTCAGGCCTTCGGGGTCCGTGAACCGGTAGCCGGAGAATGAGCCGACCTGGCCTGAGTAGGTGGCCGCGAGAATCACACCGTAGCCGATGCAGGCCGAGTCGCAGTACTTCCGCTCAAAGAGTATCGCAAAGCTGTCGTTGGGCTGGACCTCGGAGAAAAAGTCGACCTCCCAGCCGAATACGTCGGTGTAGTCCATGATGAGCTGGGGCGTTTCGCCCAGTGCCATCATCGTCTCGTAGAGCGAGCCCTTGATGGTCCCTTTGACAAATGCTGTCGCCACGCTGACGTTTTTGTAGAGCATCGAGACGCGGACGCCGGCCGAGTCGAGGTCGATGCGGTAGACGGCCTCGATGCTCTGTTCGTACAAGAGCCTCGCCGCTTGCCCCCCGCCGGTCACTTGATACCTTTCTTTGAGTACGAACAGACTGTCACCCGGCCGCATCTTCTGGAAGCTGAAGCCTGCTTCGCGCAGCGCCGGCACAATGCGGCCGATGTCCTGAGTCGAGAAACCGGCACGCGCGAGCAGGGCGGTCATAACCTCGTTCGGCCTCACTGCGTAGGCCGAAGTGTCATACAGGGCCGAGGGGCGAGGGGCGCGGGACGAGGGACGAGTTCGCGCGATGTTCGCGCGGTGCGCGCGGGGGACCAGCAGGGCTAGAAGTGCGAGGGCGACGATGAAGGCCAGCGTTACGCCGACCGCGACCCAGCGGCCGTAGCGCGGCGGTTCTTTGGGTTTGGGAGGAACCGGCCGGCCGACAAAGGGCGGCAGGGGTCCGCGTTGATGCTGAGGCGCGTGCGGTGTCTCAGGCACGGACAAGATGATACTCGTCTGCCGGGCTCCGTTCAACCTTGGTCAGGCGCCGTGCCGCCGTGCCGCCTGTTTCTTGACAGTGCCGGTTTTGGTAGTAGCCTAACTGAGGCATTCGGAGCTGCTCCTGATGACGCGGAGCGGTTCCGGAGACTGGCTAAGCGATAAGGAGTATGAGATGAAGAGACTCGCACTCGGCGTGCTTTTTGGCGTCGCGGTGTTGGCATTGGTTCAGGGCTGCGGAGTGCTCGGTGGCCCTCCGACCGGGGTGGCAGTGAGCGCCGGGCCCGGTGATTCGGACAGCACGGTTGTGGTTTCCTGGACTACGCCGGCCGAGGGAGCGCCGGATAAGTACGTGGTCTACTTCCGTCCGGGAACGGATACGGTCTACACGGTCGTCGGCGAGACGACGGCGACGTCGTTTGCTCACGACCCTCACGGTGCGACCGGCCAGTACAAGGTAGACGCGGTGTTCGCGTCGGACAAGTACCCCGGCGCGGAAAAGCCGTCGACGGTACCGGTTGCGGGCGGCGCGGTTACGTTGTTCGAGATCAACGCGGACTCGAGCCGGTGCGCGTTTGGCTGGTCGCGTGACTCAGGAATCGGGAGCGTCTACGGCATGACCGACAGCGCGAACTGCGCCTACGTTGACTTCTACGTTTCCGATCGGGAGGTCGGCGTGGGTAATCCACTGGATATCGTCAGTCCGAACAAGGCAGACTCGATTGACGCCGGCGCGGTCGGCATCGTGCCTACGGCCGAATGGCACGTTAGCGGTTTCTCGAATGAGTTGATTGACCCTCAGGTCCCAGTGCCCCGACTTGACTCCGTCGGCCCCGTGAACTACTACATCTACTGCCCGGTCACGAAGCAGCCGTTCTACCTGGCCTATGCGGCTGCAGGCCCGCAGGAAAAGCACTACGCGCTGATACAGGTTGACAGCTTGAACGTGGCGACCGGCCAGGTCTGGCTTCAGTCGTGGTACCAGCTTGTGCCCGGGCTGAGACTGGTGCGGCACTAAGCTGAATGACGAATGACGAGTTGCGAATGACGAATGACGCTGTGCTGCGGGCTGTCGTCTTTCGTGCTGCGTGCTGTCTCTTTGGCCTGCTACTGCTGGTCGGCTGCGGCGGGAACGGTAAGGCGCCCTCGAACGTGAGGCTGGAGGCCGACACCGACAGCACCGTGAAGGTCATCTGGAGTGTCCCGGTCGACGCGACACCGGACAAGTACCTGGTCTTTTTCCGGCCGGCAGGTGAAACGACCTACAGCCTGGTTGCGGAGACAACGGCGAATCTCTGCGTCCACAATCCTGATGGTGCCACCGGCTGGTACCGGGTGGAGGCCGAGTACGGGACTGAAACCTACGCCGCGAGCACGACTCCGGGCACGGTGCCGGTCTGGACCGACACCGTGGCGCTGGCCGAACTGAATGGCCCGGGCAACTCCGGCTTTGGCTGGGACCGGCTTACGGGCCGGGGCATGACCTGCTCGATGACCGACATCCGCAACGCCGGCACGGCCGACTTCTACGTTACCGACTTCAAGCCCGCGCAGATGAATCAGCCGCCGTACTCGATTGCCAGCCCGGGGATGGGGCCGAGCGACCCGGGCAACGTCGTGCCGACCGATACCTGGCGCGTGAGCGCTTTCACCGATTCCCAGCCGGGCGAGAACGTGCTGTTGCCGGCCTTGTCCCCGACGGCCTATTTCAACTACACCGATATTCTGAACGTGCCGTGCAGCATCGGCTGCATCACCGCGGATAACCACTACGCGCTGGTCAAGGTCGTGGCGGTTGACGTTGAAAATCACCGACTGCTGCTGGAAACGTGGTACCAGTTGCTGCCCGGGCTGCGTCTGACGAGGCACTGAGGCAAAGTCCGAAGGCCGAAGGCCGAATGGCGAATCCCGAATTGAAACCGGACGTGCTGAGCGCCGGCAAACCCGCTTCGAATCGGAGCGGTCCGGCGCCGGAGCTCGTTGAGCAGTTCCGGCAGCTTGAAGCCAGGGTCGGCGAGGCCGTCCGGCTGATTGAGCAACTGCGGCGAGAGAAGCGGGACCTTGAGGCCAAGCTGGAAGAGGTGACCCGAACCCGGGCCGAGGCCCGGCGGCGGATTGATGAACTGATTGACAAGATTGACCGTCTGTTATAGAGTGAAAGCAGATGGGAGCCGATGAAATCAGTTGTCGTTAACGTTTTTGGCAGTGACTACAATGTTCGGGCCGACAGCGACGGCGAACACGTCCGCGAAGTTGCGGGCATCGTCGACCGGAAGATGCGGGAGATCGACCGCCAGTTCAATCAGGGTTCGAGCACCAGGACCGCGGTGCTGACCTGCATGAACCTGGTTGATGAGCATCTTCTGGAGCGGCGGGAAGACGCCCGCTGGGTGTCGCGTCGCGTCGGTGGACTGATTGAAAAACTGGAGTTAGTTCTCGCGGGCCGGTAGCATTAGTACCGGCCCAGGCGCAATAAGGCTCCCTGCTGTGCCCGTGATAGTTGGCTGAGTCTTGAGCCAACACCCGTGATGAGGGCGCTAGATAGGACCGTGGACCGCCACTCTTAACTGAGCGGCACGAAGCGGCCCCGAGGCGCCCAGCTTACGACGGGTTCATAGACTTACCACTACACGGCACCGCGGGGTTTTGTTTTGCTTGGAGGAGGATTCGTGAGGTTAACGCCGCTGGAATTGGTGCTGGCAGTTGCCGGTTTTTTAGTTCTGGGAGTTGCAGGATTCTGGATCGGGTTCGTACTCAGCCGGCGGGCCGCCCGTCAGCTCGTGAACGGCGCCGAGCAGGAGCGTGAGCGGACCATCAAGCAGGCGCAGGAGGAAGCGGAGCGGGCGCGGGAGAAGTCCGAGGCCGCTGCCCGGATCGAGTGGGAGCGGGAGAAGCTGAAGTTCGAGACCCAGACCGCGACGACGCGGCGGGAGCTCGAGCGGCTGGAGGCGAAGCTGTCCGAGCGCGAGAGTTTTCTCGCCCGCCGCGACAGCGTCCTGACCCAGAAGGAGGCGGATCTCATTCGCAAGGACCGCGACATCGGCGCGCGGGACAAGATTGTCCGCGCCAAGATGGAGCGGCTCGACCAGCTTATCGGCCAGGAAAACTCAAAGCTCGAACGTATCGCCGGCCTTTCTTCCGAGGAGGCGCGTCGCGAACTTTGCCGCAATCTCGAGAACCAGGCCCGGCTCGAGGCGGCGCAGATTGTCCGCGACATCAAAGAGGAAGCCCGGGGACAGGCCGAGGAGGAGGCGCGCGAGATCATTACCCGGGCCATCCAGCGCTGTGCTGTCTCGCATGCGGCAGAGTCAACGGTCTCGGTCGTCAGTCTCCCTTCGGATGAGCTCAAGGGCCGGATCATCGGCCGCGAGGGCCGCAACATCCGCACCTTTGAGACCCTGACCGGAGTCGAGGTGATGATCGACGACACGCCCGGCGCGATAATCATCTCTGGTTTCGACCCGGTCCGGCGCGAGGTCGCCAAACTGGCAATGGAGAAGCTCGTTGCCGACGGCCGAATCCACCCGGCGCGAATCGAGGAGATTGTCGGCCGGACCCGCGACGAGATGAACGCAATCATCAAGTCCACCGGCGAGGCGGTCGTGCTCGAACTGGGGATTGTCGGCCTCCACCCGGAGCTGTCCAAGCTCCTGGGGCGACTCAAGTACCGGACCAGCTACGGCCAGAACGTGCTCGTCCATTCCAAGGAAGTCGCGTACCTGGCCGCGCTGATGGCCCAGGAGCTCGACCTCGACCCGGCGCTCGCAAAGCGGGCCGGCCTGCTGCACGACATCGGCAAGGCCGCCGACCAGTCGATTGAGGGTCCGCACGCGAGCATCGGCGCGGAGCTGGCTCGGCGGTACGGCGAGGACGAACTGGTGGCGAATGCCATCGCCGCGCACCACGAAGAGGTGACACTCGATTCGCCATACGCTTTTCTGGTCGCTGCCGCGGACAGCGTTTCCGGCTCGCGGCCCGGGGCCAGGCGCGAGAGTTTTGAGACCTACGTCAAGCGGGTGGAGGCGCTGGAGACGATTGCCTCCTCGATGGAAGGGGTCGAGCGGGCGTATGCGATACAGGCCGGCCGCGAGATTCGGGTGCTGGTCGAGCCGGACAAGGTGACCGACGGGGATTCTGCGGAGCTGGCCGCCAAGGTCGCGGCGCAGATTCAGGCCGAGCTCAAGTACCCGGGCCAGATAAAGGTCACGGTCATCCGCGAGACGCGAGCCGTCGAATACGCGCGGTAGGATGGCCAGAGGCCAAGATTAAGGTTAAGGCTAAGGTTGAGACAGGACATGGGGCAATCCGAATCTGAACCTCAACCTCGCCCGGGGGTGTTGCGAGTTCTCTTCCTGGGCGACGTCTGTGCGGAGCCGGGGCGGAAGGCAATCGAGCAGGAACTCGCCGGCTTGCGGCAGCGGCTGCGGATAGATTTCGTCATCGCCAACGCCGAGAATGCGGCCGGCGGGTATGGCGTCACTCCAGCCATCGCCGACGCCATGCTGAAGTCGGGCATTGACTGCATCACGACCGGTGACCATGCGTACGACCGGAAAGAGGTCTGGGAGTACCTTGGCACCGAGCCGAGGATTCTTCGTCCGCTCAACTTCCCGCCGCAGGCGCCGGGGCGAGGCCACGGGATTTACGACTGCCGATTGACGAGTGGCGATTATCCCGAGGTCAAGGTTGCGGTGGTGAATCTGCAGGGGCGGGTTTTCATGAAAGCGCTGGACTGCCCGTTTCGGCGGGTCCTGCCGGTGCTGGATGATATCCGGCGGGAGACGCCGGTGGTGATTGTGGACATCCATGCCGAGGCCACGGCCGAGAAGCAGGCGATGGGCTGGTTTCTGGACGGGCGCGTGTCGGCCGTGCTCGGCAGCCACACCCACGTCCAGACCGCGGACGAGGCGATACTGGCCGGCGGCACCGCCTACATCACCGATGCGGGCATGTGCGGCTCCTTCGACTCCGTTCTCGGCATGAACAAGGACCTCTCCCTGCGGCGGATGATCGAGCTGGTGCCGGTTCGGCTTAACCCGGCGACCGGCGACGTGCGCATCAACGGCGTCTGGGTAGACGTCGAGCAGCAGACCGGCCGGGCCCTGGCGATCAATCGCCTGCGTCATCCGGTAGTATCTGCCGGGAATCAGACCAGCGCAGGCTAGCGTCTAACAACTACCGTGGACAGATTCAGGCGCTTCAACGCAATAGTGTCTGTCAGCCATGACATCGACGACCTTTTTGAACGTTTCTTCGGAGTCCAGGAGAGCAACGCCGTCTGGGAGCCTCCGGTCGACCTCTTCGTGACCGAGCGAAAGGTGTATCTGATGGCCGAGGTACCGGGAGTGGCGGTGTCGGAAGTCAACGTCCGGGTCGGCTCCCGGGGGGTTCAGATTCTCGGGACCAAGCGCCCGCCGGAGAAGATGCGGCGGGGCGTCACGTTTTACGAGTCGCAGATTCCGTACGGGTCGTTTGAGAAACGCGTGAGCCTTCCATTCACGGTCAACCCGGACAGCGTGAAGGTCAGCGTCAAAGACGGCGTGCTCAGTCTGGAACTGGACCGCGCCGGCGGCAGCACGGTAAAGGTGATAAGAGTTGAGTGATAATCCTGGTCCAACAATCAAGATCGATGACCCGGTGAAGCTGGGGCAGTTCCCGCCCGAGTTGCCGGTGCTGGTTGTCAAGGGCGGGGTGGTTTTCCCCGGTCTGGTGTCGCCGCTCGTCGTGTCGACCGAGCGTTCGGCCAAGCTCGTGGATGAGGCGCTCGCCGGCGACAAGCTGGTCTGCGCGGTGACGCAGCGCGATTCGTCGCTCGAGCGCGAGGCCGAACCGGCCGACCTGTACGAGGTCGGTACAATCTCGGTCATCCTCAAGATGCTCCGGTTCCCGGATGGGACCATGCGCCTCCTGCTCCAGGGGATGAGGCGGGCGCGAGTCGAGGAATACGTCTCGCAGTCTCCCTATCTCAGGGCAAAGGTGAAGCCGCTGGAAGACGTGGGCCAGAAGGACGTCGCGACGCGGGCACTGATGCGGAGCGTGGCCGACACGTTCGCGAAGCTGGCCGAACTGGCGCCGTATCTGCCGGATGACGTCAACACCGTGGTCACCAATATCGATTCGCCGGGGCGACTGGCCGACTTCTCGGCGACCTACGTGAACTTCGACCTCGCCGAGAAGCAGCGGCTGCTTGAAATGCTCGACGTGAAAGAGCGGTTGCAGGCGCTGTTGCCGCTGCTCTCCAAGGAAATCGGCGTACTCGAACTGGGCGCCAAGATCCGTGACCAGGTGAAAGGCGAGCTCGACAAGTCCCAGCGCGAGTACTTTCTGCGCGAGCAGATGAAGGCGATCCAGAAGGAGCTGGGCGAGTCGGACCAGACCCAGGCCGAAATCGACGAGTTGCGGAAGAAAGTGGAGGAAGCCGGCATGCCGCAGGCCGCGCTGGAAGCGGCCCGGCGCGAGCTCGACCGGCTGGCGCGGATGTCGCCGGCAGCATCGGAGTACGCCGTTACGCGCAACTATTTCGACTGGCTGCTGGCCGTCCCGTGGAAGGTGCGAACCGAGGACAACCTCGACGTCAGGCAGGCCGGCAAGATACTCAACGAAGATCACTATGACCTCGAGAAGGTGAAGCAGCGGATACTCGAGTATCTCTCGGTGCGCAAGCTGAAGAAGGATTCCAAGGGCCCGATATTGTGCTTCATCGGTCCGCCGGGAGTGGGTAAGACGTCGCTCGGCCGTTCGATTGCCCGTGCCCTGGGCAGGAAATTCATCCGGTTCTCGCTGGGCGGCATCCGGGACGAGGCCGAGATCCGCGGCCACCGCCGGACCTATGTCGGGGCGCTGCCCGGACGGATAGTGCAGGGCCTGCGCACGGCCGGTTCGATGAACCCGGTTTTCATGCTGGACGAAATCGACAAGGTCGGGACCGATTTCCGGGGAGACCCGTCCTCGGCCCTGCTCGAAGTGCTCGACCCGGAGCAGAATTCCAGCTTCTCCGACCACTATCTCGAAGTGCCGGTCGACCTGTCGCAGGTTATGTTCATCACGACCGCGAACGTGGCCGACACGATCATCCCCGCGCTCCGCGACCGGATGGAAATCCTCGAGCTGCCGGGCTACACCGACGAAGAGAAGATCTCGATCGCCAGGGGCTTCCTGGTGCCGAGACAGTTGACGCAGAACGGTCTGAGCAAAGAGCAGGTCGAGTTCAAGGATGAAGCACTGGAGTTGATCGTGAGCGAGTACACACGTGAAGCCGGTGTCCGCAACCTGGAACGGGAAATCGGCTCGGTGATGCGCAAGCTCGCCCGTCGGTTTGCGGAAGGTCGGACCAGGGCAGCGGTGATCGCCCCGCCCGAAGTGCGCAAGCTGCTCGGGCCGCGGCGTTTTTCCTCCGAGGTCGCGGCGCGCAAGATGCAGCCCGGCGTTTCAACCGGGCTCGCGGTCACGGCGTTCGGCGGCGAAATCCTCTTCATCGAGTCCTCGCTGATGAAGGGCAAGAAGCAGTTGCTCTTGACCGGGCTGCTCGGCGACGTGATGAAGGAATCGGCCGAGGCCGCGCTCACCTACGTGCGGGCGCACGCCGTGGAGCTCGGGGTGGACGAGAAGTTCTTCGAGGAGTCGGACATCCACATTCACATCCCGGCCGGCGCGACCCCGAAGGACGGGCCTTCGGCGGGTATCGCCATCGCCGCGTCGCTGCTCTCGCTCCTGCGACATGAGCCGCTGGACCCGCGCGTCGCCATGACCGGTGAAATTACGCTCAGCGGCCGGGTGCTGCCCATCGGCGGGGTCAAGGAGAAGGTGCTGGCGGCGAGCCGGGCCGGCATCAAGGCCGTTATCCTGCCGGCCGAGAACCAGCGCGACCTGAGAGACGTCCCGCCCAACGTCAGAAAAGCGATGAAGTTCTACTTTGCCAAGTCGGTCGGCGACCTTTGTCGCGTGCTGTTCCCCAGGACCTGCGGCAGCACCAGCGCGGCCGGGGTTGCCTGCGTGCCGCGTCCGGCCCGGAACGTGGCGCGCGGAGCGTAGGTATACAGCGGAGCCGGATAGTTCAGAGTCCGGAACCCGGAGTCCAGAATTCAGAGTGCCGTGACATTCCGAATGCCGGTTGCTGAGTTACTGACCCGTCCGATTAGTGTCTGCGTTATCTGCGCGATCTGCGGTTGATTTCCCCGTCCTCAATTCTGAATTCTGGTCGCTGGACTCTGAATTCCGAACTATCGGTGCCTGAGTAGCGGCTTCAGATACCTGCCCGTGTGCGACGGGTCGTACGCGGCGACCTGCTCCGGCGTGCCGGCAACGACCACCGTTCCGCCTTCGTCCCCGCCTTCGGGCCCAAGGTCGATTATCCAATCCGCACACTTGATGACTTCGAGGTTGTGCTCAATGACGAGCACCGTATTGCCGCGTTCAACCAGCCGGTTGAGCACGCCCAGGAGAAGCCGGACGTCCTCAAAGTGAAGTCCGGTCGTGGGTTCGTCAAGCAGGTACAGGGTGCGGCCGGTGGCGACCTTCGATAGCTCGCGGGCCAGTTTGATGCGCTGGGCCTCGCCGCCGGATAGCGTCGTCGCCGACTGGCCGAGCCTGACATAGCCGAGGCCGACCTCCTCCAGCAGCCGCACTTTCCGTGCGACCGCCGGGACGTTGGCGAAGAACTGGGCCGCCTCCGCCACCGACATGCCCAGCACGTCGCTGATGCTCTTCGTCTTGTACTTCACCTCGAGCGTCTCGCGGTTGTAGCGTTTGCCCCTGCAGACATCGCAGGTGACGTAGACGTCGGGCAGGAAGTGCATCTCCACCTTGATAATCCCGTCCCCGCCGCAGGCCTCGCACCGGCCGCCCTTCACGTTGAATGAGAAGCGTCCCGGTTTATAGCCGCGCATCCGTGCGTCTTTGGTGCGGGCGAACAGGTCGCGAATCGGGCCGAACGCGCCGGTATAGGTAGCCGGGTTCGACCGCGGAGTGCGGCCGATGGGAGACTGGTCGATGTTGATTACCTTGTCGATTTTCTCCGCGCCCGAGATGCGGTCGTGCTCTCCCGGCTTTTCGCGCGAGTCGTAGAAGCGGCGGGCGAGGGCGCGGTAGAGGATATCCGAGACAAACGTGCTCTTGCCCGAACCGGAGACGCCGGTCACGGCCACAAACAGGCCGAGCGGGACAGAGATGTCCACGTTCTTCAGGTTATTCTCTTTGCAGCCGTGGACGGTGAGAGTGCCGATTCGCGGCTCGCGCCGTTCAGTCGGCCGCGGGATGGATTTCCGGCCGGAGAGGTAGGCGCCGGTCAGCGAGTCGGGGTTGCGTTTGATATCATCGGGCGTACCCTCGGCTACGACCTTCCCGCCGGTGTCGCCCGCTCCGGGGCCTAAGTCAATCACGTGGTCGGCTTCGAGGATCGTCTCCTCGTCGTGCTCGACTACAATGACGGTATTACCGAGGTCGCGGAGCCGGGTCAGGGTCGAGAGCAGCTTCCGGTTGTCGCGCTGGTGCAGCCCGATTGACGGCTCATCGAGGATGTAGACTACGCCGACGAGACCGGAGCCGATCTGAGTGGCGAGCCTGACGCGCTGGGCCTCGCCGCCACCGAGGGTCTCGGCGGTCCGGTCGAGGGTGAGGTAGTCGATGCCGACCGCGGTGAGGAAGCCGAGCCTTTTCCTCAGTTCCTTCACGACTTCGCGCGAAACTTCCTCGTCGCGGCCGGTGAGCTTCAGTTCCCGTGTGAAGTAATCGTGGCAGCGGCGGATCGAGAAGGCACTCAGGTCGGCGATATTCACCCCGTTGATGCGCACTGCGAGCGCCTCCGGCTTCAGACGCTGGCCGTTGCAGGCCGGGCAGGGGAGCAGGGTCATGTAGCCCTCAATCCACTCGCGGCGGGCCTCGGACTCAGTTTCGTGGTAGAGACGTAGCAGATTCGGGACCAGACCCTCGAACTTGTGTTGCCAGTAGAACTCGCTTTCGTCCCAGCGGGTATACTTGACGTTCAGCTCCTCTTCGGAGCCGTAGAGGATGAGCCGTTTGGCGGCGGCGGGCAGTTTCTTCCAGGGCAGGTCCAGCTTGAACCCGTGGCGGCGTGCCAGAGTCTTCAGCGGCGCGGTGAACCACTGGCTGCGGATGCGGGCCTCGCCCCAGGGCGCAAGCGCACCGTCCAGCACCGAAAGGTCGGGGTCGGCGACGACCCGGTCCGGGTCGATTTCCATCTTGGTGCCGAGACCGTGGCAGGTCGGGCAGGCGCCCTGCGGAGCGTTGAACGAGAAGAGGCGGGGCGAAATCTCGCCGAAACTGAACCCGCACTCCGGACAGGCCAGCGCGGCGCTGAAAATGAGGTCGCCTTCTGTTGTCGGCGCACCGCCTTCTGCCGGCCGGTTCTCACTTTTGGCTTTTGGCTCTTGGCTTTTGCCTTCTGACTTTGCCGCTCCCTCCGTACCTCTAGCTTCTAGCTTCTGGTTTCTAGCTTCTGACTTCGTCCCCTGTGTGGCAACGATACACAGCCCATTGCCTTCTTTCAGCGCCAGCTCGACCGAGTCGGCCAGGCGCTTCCTCGCGTCGGGCTTCGCCTGCAATCTGTCCACGACGACTTCGATGTCGTGCTTCTTGTAGCGTTCGAGTTCCGGCACTTCGTCAATCTCGTAGAGCTTTCCGTCAACCCGGACGCGGATGTAGCCGCGGCGCTTGGCCTTGACCAGCAACTCCTTGTACTCGCCCTTGCGGCTGCGGACAAGCGGGGCGAGGACGACCATGTTCGTGCCCTCGGGCAGGGCGAGCAGGTTATCGACAATCTGGTCGGTGGTCTGGGACGAGATCGGCTTCCCGCATTTAGGGCAATAGGGTTTGCCGATGCGGGCGAAGAGCAGGCGCAGATAGTCGTAGATTTCCGTGACCGTGCCGACTGTGGAGCGAGGGTTGCGGGCCGAGGTCCGCTGCTCGATGGCGATGGCAGGGGAGAGGCCGGTAATCTGGTCGCAGTCCGGCTTCTCCAGCATCCCGAGGAACTGCCGGGCGTAGGCCGAAAGCGACTCGATGTAGCGGCGCTGGCCCTCGGCGTAGATGGTGTCGAACGCGAGCGAAGACTTGCCCGAGCCGGACAGTCCGGTGATGACTACCAGCTTGTTGCGCGGGATGTCGAGGCTGATGTTCTTGAGATTGTGCTCCCGCGCCCCGCGGATGCTGATGACATCGTTGGTTAGCGACTGGCGACTGGCGATTGGCGACCGGGAGGACTGCTCTTCGGCTCCGCTTTGCGCTCTTGGCGACCCATTCGGCTCGCCGCGCTTAGTCATTCCGAGTCCGTCCCGTCTGTCATTCCGAGCTTGTCGAGGAATCTCGACTCCCGGCTGTGCTCAGGGCGCGACTGCGCTGCGGCTCGCTCAGGGCAAGCCTTTGGCGGCCTGTCTTGTCCGCTATCGGCGCTCGGAGTTCGTCATTCGTCGCTCGCACTTTGCTGTCTGGCATGGGAAACAAAGAGTAGCTGACCGAGTCGGCAGGGTCAAGGAACAGGAATGCCCATCGAACCGCCGGAGAATCTCGGTTCACGGGTGCGAGTACGCTTGACTCGGCTGAGGCGGGTATTATGCTCACTCATCTTCCCATGACTAGCGAGACAACACCATCTGACAAACTGCAGGCCCTGCGCGACCGGATAGCCTCAGCCGCGACTCCGGCTGAGCGAGTGGAGGCTACGCTGAAGCTCGCCGAGGAGCTCTGGCTCAGCGACCCCGTGGAAGTCAGGCCTCTGCTGGAAAGGGTCGTGGCCGAAGCCGACGCCGCCGGCAGACCCATCGCTGGCGGCCGGGCCGCGTACATGCTCGGCGAGCTTGCACGCCGCGCCGGCGACCTCGATGAAGCGGCGCGCTATGCCGAGACAGTGTTCAAGATTGCGGACGCGACCGGCGACCGTCGAACTCGTGCCAGCGGGCTCAATCTCCTCGGCATTATCCACCGGGAGCGCGGCGAGCTTCAATCCGCACTCGATTGCTTTGAGGAACTCCGGGAAATCGCCCGACAAATCGGTTTCGAGCCGGGAGAGCGAATCGCGCTGAACGAGCTCGGCGGTGTCTATGGTCTGCAGGGCGAGCTAGACGAAGCACTCGCAGCCTACCGTCAGTGCCTGAACGCTAACACGGCAGCCGGAGATGTGCGTGGCAGGGCCACCAGCTTGTACAACATCGGCTGGACCCTCGCGGCCATGGGCCGCTGGACCGAGGCGACCGAGAGTTTCCACCGGTCAATCGCGCTTTGCGAGGAGCATGGATTCCCCGACCCGCTTGCTGCGGCTCGGATGGCGCTCGGCGAGCTGTCGCTCAAGCGGTCCGACTACGAAGATGCCGCGCTCATGTTCCGCGCCGTAGTGGAGGAAGAACGGGCAAGGCGGCATTCCGGACGCATCTACAGAGGAGCTCTTTCCGACTTGGGCTGGGCTCATTTCCGCGGCGGAAACTTGGCTCAAGCGGCGGGGATTCTGGATGAAGCTGCAAGGCTCAGCGAGGCAGCCCAAGACCGCCGTGGGCTCGCGACCGCGTCACGCCGCCAGGCCGAACTCGCGTGTGCTCAGGGTCGGCTCGACAAGGCCGAAGACCTGGCCGCTCAAGCTCTGCATCTCGCGACCGACCTGAATCTGACAAAAGAACGAGGTGAGGCCGTGCGCGTTCAGGCGCTCCTTTCCGCCGCTCGTGGCAGGACCGACGAGGCCCTTGACCTCTTCGGCCGTTCCGAGGCCACACTGGAACCGCTCGGGGACACCTTTGAGCTTGCTCTCACCCGGCTCCAGCGCGGCCGCCAGATGCTGGAAGCCCGACGGTGGGAAGAGGCCCGTCCGTTACTGCAGGATGCGGCCCGGACGTTCCGCCGACTCGCCGTTGTGGCAGAGGCCGACGAGGCGAATCGGCTGCTCTACGGACTTGAGATGCGTACCGACCGCGTCGCCGCGTTGCTACAGGGGTTGCTTAGCATTACCGCTCTCGGACTGGTGCCCGAGGAGTTCATCGAGCGGGCCCTCTCCATGCTGTGCGATAACTTGCGGTTCGAGCAGGGCGCCGTGCTGGTTGGCGGCCGGCCGGTTGCTCTGCGGGGCAGGCCCAAACTGCCTAGGAGCCTGTCGGAGAACCCAGATTCTCTAGAACGGACTGATGCTTTGCGCGTCTAACTGATATGGGCGCGCAACGTTTCCGAGAGTACAATCCTGATCAGGACTTCCTGCTACCACCC
>Ga0172371_10008414_pt1 | contig 14467 bp, 10 predicted proteins | sample Lak12m_FD_114543 | JGI IMG/M metagenome (GOLD analysis project Ga0172371, IMG submission 114543) | Freshwater microbial communities from Kabuno Bay, South-Kivu, Congo - kab_022012_12m | ecosystem: Environmental > Aquatic > Freshwater > Lake | place: Democratic Republic of the Congo: South-Kivu... | reverse complement strand
GCAACGGCAGCTTGTGGACGGTGCCAGACTTTCGGGGCAAGGTGCGGGCCTTGCAAGGCCGTGGCGGGCGGCTGGTGGTGATTGACCCGCGCCGCACGGAAACGGCGGCGGTGGCCGATGTGCATCACTTCATCCGGCCGGGCAGCGATGTATTTTTGCTTGCTGCCATCGTGCAAACGCTGTTTGCGCGTGGCTGGGTCAAGCTGGGTTCAGCTGCACCCTGGGTGAAAGGCTTGGACGCAGTCGCTCAAGCCGTGGCGGCGTTTACCCCGCAGGCTGTGGCGGCGCGTTGCGGTATGTCGGCCGACACCATCATTGAACTGACCGACGCATTGGCGCATACCCCGCGCGCGGCGCTGTACGCACGCATCGGCACCTGTACCCAGACCTTTGGCACGCTGGCCAGCTGGTTGGTGGACGTGGTCAACATCCTGACCGGGCATCTGGATCAACCCGGCGGCATGCTGTTTCCAAAGGCTGCCGCGCTGGCCAGCAATACGCAAGGTGCAGCGGGCAGCGGACGCGGCGTCACCACCGGGCGGCACGCTTCGCGCGTGAGCCGCGCGCCCGAGGTGATGGGCGAACTTCCGATGACCTGTCTGGCCGAGGAGATCGAAACCCCTGGCGCGGGGCAGGTCCGGGCGCTCGTCACGGTGGCCACCAACCCGGTGCTGTCAGCGCCGGGCGGGCCGCGGCTGGCGCGGGCGTTGGAAAAACTAAATTTCATGGTCAGCGTGGATATGTACCTGAACGAGACCACGCGCCACGCCGACGTGATCTTGCCTGGGATGTCGCCCTTGCAAGACGACCATTACGACGTGATCTTTTCGCAGCTGTCCTGGCGCAACCAGGCACGCTACAGCGCCCCGGTTCTGGCGCCCGAAGCCCGCCCCGCAGAGTGGCAAATCTTGCTGAAACTGGCGGCGTTGGCGCAAGGCCTGCCGCCTGACGTTGATGTCAACGCGCTGGACGACGCGCAGTTTGCGCAAGAGGTGCAACGCCAGTGGGGCGATCAGGCAACCGGGGTGTTGCAGGCGACCCAAGGCTTACGCGGGCCGCAACGCCTGCTGGATGTGGCGCTGCGCAGTGGCCCCTATGGCGACGGCTTTGGCTCCCGCCCAGAGGGTCTGTCGCTGGCGCGCTTGCAGGAGGCGCCGGCGGGCATCGACCTGGGTGACTTGCAGCCACGCCTGCCCGAGGTGTTGCGCACGCCCAGTGGTCGCATCGAGCTGGCGCCCGCGCTACTGCTGGCGGACCTGCCGCGCGCCTGGGCCGACCTGGCCACACCGGCGCCTGATCTGGCGCTGATCGGGCGGCGCGACGTGCGCAGCAACAACAGCTGGATGCACAACCTGCCCACGCTGGCCAAGGGGCCCATGCGCTGTACCTTGCTGGTGCACCCGCAAGACGCCGAGCGCTTGAAGCTGGCCGACGGCTGCACGGCGCAGCTTGCCACCGCGGCAGGCAGCGCCCGCGTTCAGGTGCAGGTCAGCGCTGACATGATGCCCGGCGTGGTGAGCCTGCCGCACGGCTGGGGCCACAACCTGCCCGGTGCGCGCTTGGGTCTGGCCAGCGAACGCCCCGGGGTGAATTTGAATGCGTTGCTGGACGACGGCGCACGCGATCCGCTTTCAGGCAACGCCGTGCTCAGCGGTGTGCCGGTTCAGCTTACCGGTATGGCCAAGGCGACCACACCCGCATGAAAAAATAGCCGCCGCTGCGCGAATTGCCCCGCGCCGTTGCGCACAGATTGAAGCCGGGGTTCAACCCTCTCAAGGGCCAGTCGTATGACCTGAATCAGACCATTCGGGCGCGGGCTGCCAGCTTGCCGCCCACGCCGGCAGATTGTCACCAGACATGGGGCGGGCGATGCCATAACCCTGCGCCAGGTCGCAGCCCAGTTTCATCAGCAAAGCGCCATGGGTTACCGACTCCACGCCTTCAGCAATCACTTGCCGTTTGAACGACGCTGCCAGTCCGATGACACCCTGCAAAATGGCCAGGTCATCAGGGTCGTCGAGCATGTCACGAACAAAACTTTGGTCGATTTTGATGACGCTCACACGCAAGCGTTTCAGGTAGGTCAACGACGAATACCCGGTGCCAAAGTCATCCAACGCAAACGCCACGCCAAGTTGATCGCACGCCTCAATCAGGCGCGACACCTGTACCATGTCATTGAGCGCACTGGTCTCCAGAATTTCAAGCTCAAGACAATTTGGTTCAAGCTGCGGATGCGACGCCAGGATGTCGCACAGGCGCTCAAAAAAGCTCGGCTGCTGCAATTGCCTGGCACCAACATTCACGCTGACCGGCAGCACCAGTCCGGCGGCGCGCCAGCGCGTCACCTGGCACAGGGCCGTTTCAATCACCCAGTCACCGATTGCCACGGCCAGCGGGTGGTCTTCAATGACCGGCAAAAAGGTCGCTGGCGCCAACAAACCGCGCTCAGGGTGTTGCCAGCGAATGAGCGCCTCAGCACCCATCACCTGACCGGTGCGCATATTCACCTTGGGCTGGTAATAGAGCACAAATTCGTGCTGTTCCAGCGCCAGGCGGATGCGCTCCAAGCTCTCATTATGAATACGAATGCTGCTGTCCTGTTCCGCATCGAAGACGTGGTAACGGTTCTTGCCCGCCACCTTGGCCTGGTACATGGCCTGATCCGCCTGACGCAGCAATTGATCGGCATCGATCTCGGTGGACTGTGGGTAAAACGTGGCACCGATGCTGGCCGAAATTTGCAACACCAGTGCCCCGACTTCAACCGGTTGTGCCGCTGCGGCCAATAGCCGGGTCAGCATCGTCAGGCTGCTGGATGCCTCATCCAGATCAGCCAACACAACCACAAACTCATCACCTCCCAGGCGCGCCAGGGTATCAAACTCGCGCAGCACCTGCTTCATGCGCGCCGCCAGGGCGACAAGGACCTGGTCGCCAATTTCATGACCATGATGATCATTGATCGACTTGAAGCCGTCGAGATCAATAAACCCCACCGCCAGTTTTTTACCCAAGCGTCGTACCCGCACCATGGCCTGCTGCAAACGATCTGAAAGCAAGGTTCTGTTGGGTAAATCGGTCAGTGCATCATAGTGGGCAATGTGCTCAAGCTGAAGCTGGTGTTCCTTGAGCACGGTGATGTCGGTGAACAGGCCCACATACTGCGTGGTGGCACCTTGGTCGTCTTTCACGGCACTGATGGTGAGCAGTTCAGCAAAAAGAGCGCCGCTTTTATGGCGATTCCATATTTCACCGCTCCAGTAGCCCTTGTCGATCAAATCACGCCACATCGCAACGTAAAACGCCCGGTCCTGCCGCCCGGACTTGAGCAGGGAGGCATTTTTTCCAACGGCCTCCTCCTCGCTGTAGCCCGTGATGCGGCTGAAGGCTTCGTTGACCTGGAGGATGTTGGCCTGTGGGTCGGTAATGATGATGCCCTCACGGGCGAAGGTAAAGACACTTGCCGCCAGGTGAAGCTTTTCCTCGGACGCCTTGCGCTCGCTGATGTCGCGGATGACGGCCGCAAACATCCTGCCATGCGTGCCGATCCAGGACGACAGCGAGAGCTCGATCGGAAACTCAAGCCCGGCCTTGTTCAGCCCTGTCAATTCACGTGTTTGACCAATCAGACCCTGTTGATCGACCGTGAAGCCACGCTTCATGGCCTGTGAGTGCATGTCCCGGTAGCGCTGCGGAATAATCAGGGTCAAGTCTTGGCCGATGGCCTCGGCTTCGGTGTAGCCAAAAATGCGCACTGCGGCGTCGTTCCAACTCAGAATGGTTTGGGTCGGGTCGGAAGTGATGATGGCATCTGCAGCAGTCTCGGTCAGGGCGTGGGCGTTGGCCAGACTGGCACGCAACTGGTCCAGACTGTTGTTCAGCTCGGCCGTGCGCGCCGCAACCTGCGACTCCAGGGTCGCGTTGGCCTGGCGCAAAGCCAGCTCAAGCGATTTGCGCTCCATCGCATAACGCAGGGTGCGGGCGATCAGAGCGCCGCTGCTGTCATTTTTGACCAGGTAATCCTGGGCCCCTTGCTGAATGGCCAACGAGCCCATGGCGTCATCGTTGGAGCCAGTCAGTACCACCAACGCCAGATTGGGTGCGTGCTGCACCAAGGCCGCAACGGTCTCAAGGCGGTCGCTGTCGGGCAAAGTCAGATCGGACAGCAGCACGTCAAAAGCGCCGCTGGCCAGGTACTTCAGGGCATCGGCCAGGCGCTCGGCGCGGGTAATCTCAAAGCCGCCAACCGCAGCATCAGCCAATTTGGCCTGCACCAGCCGGAAGTCGCCAGGGTTGTCTTCCAGCAACAGCAGGCGGGTGGGGCGCTCGGCCACAGTTTTACCTTTTGGGCAGGGTCACCAGATTGACCCAGAAGTCATCGATCTGCTGAACCACCGACATGAACTGGTTGAAGTCAACGGGTTTGGTTATATAACAGTTGGCGTGCAGGTTGTAGGCGCGTTGCACATCCATTTCGGCAGACGAGGTGGTCAGTACCACCACCGGGATGCTTTTCAGTTCTGGGTCGACTTTGATCTCGGCCAGCACTTCGCGCCCGTCTTTGCGCGGCAGGTTCAGGTCAAGCAGAATCAGGTCGGGCCGCTTGGCATCAGCAAAACGGCCCTCGCGGCGCAAATAGGCCATGGCCTGTTCGCCGTCGTTGACCACGTTCAGACAGTTGTTGATCTTGCCTTCTTTCATGGCTTCACGGGTGAGCCGCACGTCGCCCGGGTTGTCTTCAACCAGCAGTATTTCGATGCTGCGGGGGTTGCCGCGTTCTGTGTTCATGTGTTTTGCTCCGCATCAAGGGTAAACCAGAAAATTGAACCGCCACCAGGCGCGGCTTCGACACCGATGGTGCCGCCATGGCGCTCCACAATGCGCTTGCAGACGGCCAGGCCGATGCCGGTGCCCTCGTATTCCTCGCGGGTGTGCAAGCGCTGAAAAATGCCAAACACGCGTTCCCGGTATTCCTCGCTGATGCCAATGCCATTGTCGGTGACGCTAAAACGCCATTGTCGGCCTTGACGGACCGCATCGACCTGAATTTTTGGCGCGTCCTGCTTGCAAAACTTGATGGCGTTGCCAATCAGGTTTTGAAACAATTGCACCAGTTGGGTACGGTCGGCCTGCACCACGGGCAGGCCTTCTGACTGCACGACCGCGCCGCTGTCGGCGACCTTGTTGCCAAGCAGGAGCAGCGCTTCGCTGAGTGCGTCGGCACTGTCCACGGTAGCGGGCGGCGCGCCGCGGCTGCTGACGCGCGAATAGACCAGAATGTCCTGGATCAGCTTTTGCATGCGCAGCGCACCGTCCACGGCATACCCCATGAACTCGCGGGTTTCGCCTTCGACCTTGTCGGCCAGGCGCTTTTCGAGCAATTGCACAAATCCCACCACCATGCGCAGCGGTTCCTGCAGGTCGTGTGAAGCGACGTAGGCAAACTGTTCAAGCTCGCGATTGGAGCGCTTCAGGTCGGCACTTGACTCGGCCAGCAGCGCGTTGGCCTGCGCCAGCTCTGCGGTGCGCTCGATCACCCGCGCCTCCAGGGTCTGATTGAGCTGTTGCAACTGCTCGGTCATGCGCTCCAGCTCGCGCTGCGTGCGTTTGCGTTCGGTGATGTCGCTGGCCAAGATGGAGGCACCGCTGACCTGCGCCTTTTCATCCAGAATGGGCGACACGGTGAAGGCTACATCAATCAGACGACCATCCTGGTGAATGCGTTGGGTTTCGAATTGAAAAATCGATTCGCGATGCAGAACAGCTGTCAGAAAATCATGCTCCTCAAACTGGCGCTCTGTCGGAAACAATTTGGTTGCGTGTTGGCCAATCATTTGCTGGGCCGTGTAGCCAAAAATTTTCTCGGCACCGCGGTTCCAGGAGACGATGACGCCGTCCAGGTCTTTGCCGATTACCGCCTCGTTGCACGACTCCACAATGGCGGCCAGCAGCAGCACCTTTCTTTGCAGGTTGTCTTCAGCTTGCGCGTTGGCCAGTCTGAGCGCTTCCTCCACCTTTTGGCGCTGATCAATCTCATGATGCAGCGCTTCGTTGGACAGGCGCAGTTGGGTCGGGCTGGGCAGCTTGAGCGCGTGCGGCAGCAAGGGCCACAGTGCAATCGCCGTGGCCACAGAAATCGTGGCCGTGATCGCCTTGAGCAACGCATCGAGCCCATACATGGGCTGCCACAGCACCACCGCTCCCATCAGGTGCGTGGCACCACAGGCCATGATGAAAGCCGAAAACAACCACAACAGCCACCGGTAGGGAAAGTCCTTGCGCTTGCGGGCAAAGTAGATCAAGACCAGTGGCATGGAAAAGTAAGACAGAAAAATCAGCACATCGCTGGCTACAAAAGTAAACACCAGCGTCGGCGACCAACTCAGGCAATAACCATGGGGAATGTAGCCATTGACGGCCAGCAAGCGGCTGAGTTCTTCGATCATGGTGCTTATTGCCTCACTCAAAACGACGCGACTGGTACAAAAGCCATCCGCTTGCCGATGATGTAACTGGCAAATTCTATGGCGTTGTCAGTGCAAATCCCGGCCGGTCCATACTGGGCATCATCGAACCGTGAAAACAGCGCGATAGCGTACCGGGGTCCCCATCGACGTGAACAGGTAGCCGTGAAAGAGCAAGCGGACGCCAAAGAAAAAGGTGTCATGGACTGCGGGTCGGCACCCGGCATGACACGCGTCAGTTGCGCTGCGCCAGCCGTTTGCCGTGCGGCAGGGTGGGCAGGCGCGCCAGCAGGTCGCGGCAATAGCCGTTGATCTTCAGGCATTTGTTGATCTCATCCACCGGCAGCGGCCCCGAGACCACGACCAGGTCGTTGGCGCGTGCCACCGCCCCACTGGCACGCAAGCGTCTGCGCGTGTTGTTGGCCCAGCAATGGATGCGCAAGGGGCTGCCGTGTTCACGCAACGCGCCGGTACTGGCGTCAAACGCAATGGCCACACTGTCGGTACGCAGGCGCAGGCGGTGTTCACCGGTGATCCGGCTCGCGGGCGTACTCAGATCGTACAAGTGGTAGTGGCCTTCCTTGAGCTGGTACTGCAGTGTCATGAAACCTCCGGTCAATGGTGTCTATTTTGACAAAGGCCGGCAAAGCCAAAGCCCAAAAAGGCGGCACTGTCAGCGATAATTTCTCTGGTTCAAGGGAAAACCCCAAGGGACCAACGGCGGCGTATAAACGGGCCCTCACCATCCGCACAGCAAAGGCCTTATGAGCACGTTTGACCCTGACGCACTGGAGTGCCTGGCCGCCATCGTGGAAGAGGGCGGCTTTGAGCGTGCGGCGGTGCGCCTGTCGATCACCCAGTCGGCCGTGTCGCAGCGCCTGAGATCGCTGGAAGAGCAGGTCGGCACGGTGCTGATTGTGCGCAGCCGCCCGCTCAAAGCGACCAGCGCCGGCCACCTGCTGCTCAAGCACGCCATGCAGATGCGCCTGTTGCGCGCCGACCTGGAGCGCGACCTGAAAGAGCTCGCCCCCGGCGTGGCCGCTGCCGCCGGTGAAGATGAGCGCATCTCAATTGCCGTCAACGCCGACAGCATCGCTACCTGGGCCTTGCCCGCGCTCACCCCGCTGGTGCACCAGGGCGTGGGCTTGGAGATCATCACCGACGATCAGGACTTTACCTTTGAATGGCTGCGTGAAGGGCGCGTGCTGGGCTGCGTGACGACGCTGCATTCAGCGCTGCGCAGTTGCAAGGTACACGCGCTGGGCGCTATGCGTTACGTGGCGGTGGCCGAACCCGGTTTTGCCACCCAGCGCTGTCCGCAAGGGCTACATGCGCATAACTTCAGCCAGTTGCCGTTCATTGCGTTCAACCGCAAGGACGACCTGCAGTCCGAATTTGTGGCGCGCGTGTGCGGTCTCAAACACGTGACGCTCAGTCAGGTGTACGTGCCCAGCTCTGAGGGCCAGGTGCGCGCGGTGCTGGCGGGCTGGGGCGTGAGTGTGTTGCCCGAGCTCAAGGTGCGTGAGCACCTCAAGAGCGGTGCGTTGGTGGAGTTGATGCCAGGTCGCACGCTGCCGGTGGCCTTGTACTGGCATTGTTGGAACCTGAATTCGCCCTTGCTTGATGCACTCACCACCGCACTGCAATCTGAAGCCGCCAAAGTGCTGGCAGGCGACCTTGAAGCGACCGGGTAGTAGCCAAATAACCCGTTGCATTCATTTTTTGGACGGCTCCGCTAATATGCAGAGATGAACTCTGCAACCGTGGCCAAACCGTCCTTCAAGCAACGCATGTTGCAGGCGCGTGAAGACGCCATCGTCCATACGGTCAACCGCCTGCTGGCCGAGAAAGACTTTGAAGCGATGACGGTCGATGAGGTGGCGGCGCAGGTGGGCATGGCCAAGGCCAGCCTGTACAAACACTTTCCCAGCAAGGAAGACCTGGCCGCTGCGGCCATGACACGGCTGATGCGCCAGGCGCAGGACTTCATTGACCAGTTACCTGAGGATGGACCGCCGCTGGACAAGCTGGGCGCTGTGGTGCGCTGGGTCTTGCAGATCAAACTGGCGGGCGACATGCCCACTTTGCCCAGCCAAAACTCAAGCCTGCGCGCCACGCTGATCAACCACCGCGACTACATGGACGGGTTGATGCAGGTGAGCGACCGGCTCGGGGCATGGATTGAGGCGGCGCAAGCTCAAGCCCAGCTCAACCCGGCGCTGCCGGCCATTGCCATCCTCTACACCTTTTTTGCGCGCGCCTGCGACCCGGTGGTCGAGTTTCTGAAAACCGGCGGTCTGTTTACCGACGAACAGATCATCAAGCTGGTTCTGACCACCTGTTTTGACGGTATAAAACCACGCTAGCGCTTGTCAATCAGGCGCTAACAGCTATCAATTAGCTAGCGTACAATCAGCACCGGTACCTTGCAACTGGCCAGCACCTCGGTGGCCACTGAGCCCACCACCAGGTTGACCAGCGCGCCATGCCCGTGCGAGCCCATCACCACCAGGTCGAACTTGCCGTCGGTGGCCATCTTGGAAATCACTTCACCCGGTTTGCCGGTCTTCCAGACACCCTTGGCGGTGACGCCATGACGCTCCACAAACTTGTGCACCGGCGCAAGGATGCGCGTGCCTTCGTCCTCGTAGTATTTCTGCACCAATTCTTTGCCCAGCGCAGCGCGTGCTTGCGCCGGCAACACCACTTGCGCTGTCAGCGCCACGTATTCGTTTTTGGGTGAAAACATGTTGTTGGCGGCCAGATACGCCAACATCTTTTTGGTATAGGCACTGCCGTCAACGGCCAATAGAACTTTCATCGCAGAGCTCCTTAGAAGTTTGGTGAAGTTTACCTAATGCAAATCGCAATGTGTCGCTTTTTGTCAAGCAATTGATCGATTGTGCGAACCGTCTTGTGGGTACGCTTAGACCAGCAGCGCCGCTGCCAGTCCGGCTTGATGCAGTGCACCCAGCACGTCCTGAATGTGCTGCGGACCGCGCGTCTGGATCACCAGCTCAACCTCAACGTTTTGCGCCGCCAGCGTGGTAAACGCGCGCTGGTGATGCACCTCGTTGATGTTGGCACCGGCCTGCGCCACGGTGGCGGTGATGGCAGCCAACGTGCCGGGCACGTCGCGCGCGCTCACGCGCAGGCGCGCCAGACGCCCTGCGCGCACCATGCCGCGCTCGATGATGGCCGCCAGCAGCAGCGGGTCGATATTGCCGCCGCACAGCACCAGGCCCACGGTCTTGCCTTGAAAGCGCTCCGGAAAGCGCAACAGCGCCGCCAGCGCTGCTGCGCCAGCCCCTTCAGCCAGCGTCTTTTCAACTTCCAGCAGCAAGACAATCGCCTGCTCAATGTCGCCTTCGTCCACCAACAGCAGGTCGCTGACCAGACGGGCGATGATGGCCTGCGGCAACTGACCCGGCGTGCCCACCGCAATGCCTTCGGCGATGCTGCTGCTGCCTTGGGGCAGGTGCGTACCCTTGACAGCGTTGTACATGCCGGGAAAACGCGTGGTCTGCACCCCGATGATGTCGATGCCCGGCTTGATCGCCTTGGCTGCCGTGGCCATGCCAGCGATCAGGCCACCGCCACCCACCGCCACCACCAGCGTGTCAAGTTGCGGTACCTCGGCCAACATTTCCAGCGCTACCGTACCCTGCCCGGCAACGATGTCGGGGTCGTCGTAAGGGTGCACAAAAACCAGTTGCTCTTGCGCGGCCAGCGCCAGCGCATGGTGACGTGCTTCGTCGAGCGTGTCGCCGTGCAGCACCACCTGTGCGCCAAAGCCGCGCGTGCGCTCCACCTTCACCCCGGGGGTAAAACGTGGCATGACGATGACCGCGCGGATGCCCAGTCGCTGCGCGTGGTACGCCACCCCCTGCGCATGGTTGCCTGCACTCATGGCGATCACGCCACGCGCGCGCTCGGGTGCCGTCAGTTGCGACAGCTTGTTGCAGGCACCGCGCTCCTTGAACGACGCGGTGAATTGCAGGTTTTCAAACTTCAGAAAGACGTTCGCGCCAGTGATGTCCGACAGCGTGCGCGAGGCCACGCAAGGCGTGTGCAGCAAGTGGCCAGTCAGGCGCTTGGCAGCTTGTTCGATGGAGGTCAGGTCAATCATTTGGAATTTCAAGTTGGGGCATCTCACCCATCAAACAAAATGGGATGCAAGGCCATGGGCCATTATGGGACTCACTGCGGCGCTGTAGCGGCTGGTCGGCTGGCGCGCCTGCCCAGCCAGGCCGCCGTGATGATCATTAGCGCCGCCACCGCCACAGAAACCGTCAGGCGCTGGCCATTCACGCTCATCAGCAAGGCCGTGGACAGCAGCGGCGTGAGGTAGCTTAGCAAACCAATCTGTCGTGGGTCACCGGTTTTGAGCGCTTTGTCCCACAGAAAAAAAGCCGCACCCATGGGCCCCAGACCAATCAGCGCAATCAGCAACCAGTCTCGGGGGCCGAGCATCGTAGCGGGCTCCATCAGCGCATGGCACAGCAACGACAACAACCCCGACAGCAGCGCGAACCCGCCAATGGCAGAAGTGGCAAACGGTGCCACCCGGGTGGTTAGCAACGAGTAGCTGGCCCAGATAAAGGCTGCGGCTGCTGCAGCCAGATAGCCCCAGGACCAGTGCACCTCCAAGGCCGCAGCGTTGCCGGCGCTGCCGCCCAGAATGACCAACACCGCACCGGCAAAACCCAGTGCCGCTGCCGCGATGTGCAAAGGTCGCAGTGTCATGCCCGGTAGCAGCACCGGTGCCAACACCACAATCAGCAGCGGCCACAAATAGTTGAGCAAATTGGCTTGTACCGGGGGTGCCGAGCGCAGTGCCACAAACAACAGGAAATGGTAGCAAAACAGTCCATAGACGCCCAGGGCCAAGGTCGGTGCGGGCACGCGCCAGCGCGACGGTTTAAAGCCCGACAGTGGCAGCGCAATCAGGCTGCCCACCAGCAGCGACAAACCGGTCAGCAGAAACGGCGGCACATGCCCCAGCGCCACGCCCAGGCTCGCCAGTGACCCCCACAACACAATGGCCGCCAACGCCAGCAGGGTTGAATGCGAGGGGTGCGCCTTGGGTTCTGTCATTTAAGAAATAGCATTCAAGCCTTCATGAAAGACCTGTACCTGGTTGCGCCCAGTCTCTTTGGCGTGGTACATGGCCGTATCTGCGTTCTTGAGCAAGTCGGCTTCGCTGCTGCCGTGCTCGGGGTAAATGGCGATGCCAACGCTGGATGAAATGCTGACCGTGTGCGCGCCCAAATCAAACGGTTGCTCCAGTGCTTGGCGGATTTTGATGGCCACGATCATGGCGTCCTGGATGGAGGCCACATCGAGCAGCATCACGACAAATTCGTCGCCTCCGATGCGCGCCACGGTGTCGGAGTCGCGCAGCACGCACTGTTGGAGGCGTTCAGCCACAGCCTGCAACAGCAGGTCGCCCACCGGATGCCCCAGCTCGTCGTTGACGGGCTTGAACTTGTCCAGGTCGATGAACATCAGCGCCAGATGCTGGCGTTCACGTTGGGCCACCGCCACGGCTTGCGACAGCCGATCCGCCAGCAGCGCCCGGTTGGGCAGCTCGGTCAATACGTCGTAATGTGCCAGGTGGTGCATGCGCTCTTCACTGGCTTTGCGCTCTGAAATATCTGAAAACACCGCTACGTAATTGGTGAGCAGGCCCTGCGCATCGCATACGCGCTTGATGGACAACCATTCCACATACAACTGGCCGCTCTTGCGCCGGTTGCGGATTTCGCCATGCCAGCCGCCTTGTGTTTTCAGGCTGACCCACATCTCTTGATAAAACGCCTTGTCGTGTGTACCCGAAGCCAACAGACTCGGCGTCTTGCCAATCGCATCGCGCTCGCTATAGCCTGTGATGACGGTAAAGGCCGGGTTGACCGAGATGATGATGTTGTTGGCGTCCGTGACGGTCACCGCTTCGTCCATGGTGTGCAACACGGTGGAAGACAGTTGCAAGGCTTGTTCGTGTTCGTGGCGCTCGGTGATGTCGTTGTGCGTTCCGATCATGCGCAAGGGTTTGCCCTGTGCGTCCCGGCTGACCACCATGCCGCGCGACAGAATCCACTTCCAGCTGCCGTCCTTGCACAGCATGCGCCGCTCGCTGACATAGCTGGGCGTAGATCCGCGAAAGTAGGCTTCGCGCTCGGCGACCACGCGGGGCAGGTCGTCCGGGTGCACGCGCGCGTCCCAGGGTTCATGGCGGTCTTGCAGCTCATTTTCAGAAAAACCGTAGATTTCTTTGTAGCGCTTGGACACCACCACTTCGCCGGTATGCAGGTCGCGGTCCCAAACGCCGTCGCCAGCGCCTTCCAGGGCAAACTTCCAGCGTTCTTCACTTTCTTGCAGAGCGGTCTGCGCGCGCTGGCGCGCCAGGCTTTGGGCAATCAGGCGGCCCTGCGCGCGTTTGACGATGGAAAACACCGTCAGGTACAACAGCGAAAGCAGAATAATCACCGCCCCGACCAGCTTGAACTCGCGCTCGCGGATTTCCGCAAGCACCGCTGTGGCATCGCGGTAAATCTCAAAGACACCGGTCACCTGCCCCGATACTGGGTCAAAGCGCGGGATGTAGCTTTCGATCATGTCGCGGTCGGTCAACTCACCTTCAAACGTGCTGAGCTGGTTGTGGTGCACCAGTTGCGAACTGCTGTTGCCGCGCAAAGCCTTGATCACCCCCGCGTTGCTGCTTTTATCTTGTCCGATCTGGCTTCGCTCGCTTGAAAAAATCGTTCGCCCGCGCAGGTCGTAGACCTTGATCTTGAAAATGCTGGTGCCCTCAAGCAGCTTTTGCAGGTTCAGCGAAATTTCGGCAATTTGAGGGTTCTGCGCCAGTTCGGCGTCGGACAACTGCGCTCCGTTCTGGATCAGCGGGCCAAAGTGGTCGTCCCAGGTTTCATTGGCGATGATGCGCGCGTGGTTGACGTGCTGGCTTTGATAGTCATTGATCAGGTTGTCGACCGACAACTCGCGAAACACGTAGCCCAGCAGCGCCGCCACCACCACAAACGCCAGCAAGCTGGCCGCGGCAAAACGCCGCAGCAGCGTAAAGCCGGTGTCGTCATTCTCGCGGGCGTGTAGTGCTGCCATGTTGGCCATGAGATTAGGGGCGACATGTTAACGCGCCCACGCCCAGGGCTGGCCCGGTCGTGTGGGTGTTATGGTTACGTCGTTGACTCGTGGACGCGCTGCAGGGCGAATAGTCAGTTGCTCAACGCCTTGTCGCACTGCTGATTTACTGGTCAACCAAAATCAGGCGCAATTCTTGCTTTAGTTTGGTGCGTTTTCAATAAATTCACGAAATACGCACCATTTCAAAACAATTTATACCCCGAGGTTTTCATGGATGCACTTCAACAGGGCGCAAACACTCTGTTCATTCTTTTGGGCGGCGTCATGGTGTTGGCCATGCACGCCGGATTCGCGTTTCTGGAACTGGGCACCGTACGGCGCAAAAGCCAGGTCAATGCACTGGTCAAAATTCTGGTGGACTTTTCGGTGTCGACCGTGATGTATTTTCTGGTGGGCTACGGCGTGGCGTACGGCACGCACTTTCTGGTGGGCGCCGAGCAACTGGCGGCAAAAAACGGGTACGAGCTGGTCAAGTTCTTCTTTCTGCTGACCTTTGCCGCAGCCATCCCCGCCATCATCTCGGGCGGCATTGCCGAGCGCGCCCGCTTCTGGCCGCAGCTGATCGCCACCGCGGTGATCGTCGGCTTTGTCTATCCGTTTTTTGAGGGCATCGCCTGGAACCAGCACTTTGGCGTGCAGGCGTGGCTAAAGAATCTGACCGGTGCCGAATTTCACGACTTTGCCGGCAGCGTGGTGGTGCACGCGGTGGGCGGCTGGATCGCGCTACCGGCGGTGATCTTGCTGGGCGCGCGCGCCAACCGTTATCGCAAAGACGGCGGCATGTCGGCGCACCCGCCCAGCAGCATTCCGTTTCTGGCGCTGGGTGCCTGGATTCT
>Ga0172371_10008412_pt1 | contig 14468 bp, 14 predicted proteins | sample Lak12m_FD_114543 | JGI IMG/M metagenome (GOLD analysis project Ga0172371, IMG submission 114543) | Freshwater microbial communities from Kabuno Bay, South-Kivu, Congo - kab_022012_12m | ecosystem: Environmental > Aquatic > Freshwater > Lake | place: Democratic Republic of the Congo: South-Kivu... | reverse complement strand
CGGGCGCAGAAAAAGGGTAAGGTTAAGATCATTGTGCATGACCTAAGGGATTATACCCTGGACAAACACCGCAAGGTTGATGACCGGCCTTTTGGCGGAGGCTCAGGCATGCTTATGCAGGCAGAGCCGATATTCCGGGCGGTAAAGGCGATCAGGAAAAAGATCAAAGGCAAGCCAAAGGTAATATTACTCTGCCCCCAAGGAAAGACATTTACCCAAAGCAAAGCCAAGGCATTATCCGGATGCGCTAATTTAATACTTATCTGCGGCCATTACGAGGGGGTAGATGAGAGGGTAAGGCAATACCTGGCAGATGAGGACATTTCAATAGGGGACTATGTCCTGACCGGAGGAGAGCTGGCGGCAATGGTCCTGGTGGACAGCGTAGTCCGGCTTATTCCGGGAGTCCTGGGAGATAAAAATTCCTTGAATTTTGAGTCATTAGAAGGTAATCTATTAGAATATCCGCAGTACACTAGGCCTTCGAAATTCAGAAATTGGTCGGTCCCGGAAGTTTTGGTTTCCGGCGACCATGACAGGATCGCTAGCTGGAGAAAACAAGAGGCCTTAAAGCGGACCAGAGCGAGAAGACCGGACCTATTCAACCTTTATAATAAAGTCAGGAGGAAACGATGGACAAGATGAAACTTATTGAAGCGGCGTTTATTAAGAAAGAGATGCCCAAATTTAATGTCGGGGATACGGTGAAGGTGCTCACCAAGATCCCGGAAGGCCCGGATAAATTCCGGCTTCACCCTTTTGAAGGGGTGGTGATCGCCAAAAGCAGCTCAGGGCCCAGGCTTAATTTCACGGTGAGGAAGGTATCTTTCGGCGAGGGGATTGAGCGTGTATTCCCGCTTTATTCCCCGGCTATTGAACGGATCGAAATTCTCCGTTCCGGCAAAGTGAGAAGGGCCAAGCTTTATTACTTAAGAAGCAAGGTAGGTAAACACGCTACTAAGATCGACGGCAAGGAAGAAAAAGCAGTATAGAGTACCGGCGGAAAAACTCCGATACGAAAGAAGGCTAAAAAAGCAGGGGTTTGACCTGATCATCGGCGTGGATGAGGCAGGAAAAGGGCCTCTGGCAGGGCCGGTAGTTGCGGCAGCAGTGCTCCTGAAAAGTTTTCAGTTTGACAACCGCATTGATGATTCCAAAAAGCTCTCCGCCTTAAGCCGTAAGCGGGCGTTCTTTGAGATAAGAAATAAATCCCTATATGAGATAGCGGCAGTGGATCACGAGTCTATCGACCGGATCAATATCCTGCGGGCGACTAAACTTGCCATGCAAAAGGCGGTCTTCGGCCTGCTTAAGCAATTAAAGCCCGCGGAGCTTGGCCGTGTATTCGTGATCATTGACGGCAATATGCGTTTTGAGCTGGGCATTCCTTACCGGAGTATTATCAGAGGAGACGGTAAATCCCTGAGCATCGCCGCTTCCTCCATTCTGGCTAAAGTGAACCGGGATTCCCTTATGGAAAAATACCATAAGATTTATCCGCAATACGGTTTCAATAAGCACAAGGGTTATCCTACCTTGGAGCACCGTATGATCCTAAGAAAAATAGGCCCTTCGGCAATCCACAGAAAAAGTTTCCTAAGATGCCTGGAAACTTAGATTTTGGTAAAGAAGCAGAGGCAGCGGCTCTAAGATTCTTAGAGAAGCAGGGGTACAAGCTCCTGGCGCGTAATTATAAAAATAAATTCGGCGAAATTGACATAATAGCTGTTGATAAAGGGGTCATCTGTTTCGTAGAGGTAAAAGCCAGGCACTCGGAATTGTTCGGCTCTCCCGCAGATGCAGTTTCGCGGCATAAGCAAAGACAAATTTCTAAAGCAGCGCTCTGCTATTTAAAAGAAAATAGGCTGCTTGAACGTTCGGCGCGTTTTGATGTGGTAACACTGCTCTATGAAAGGGACTCTCCGGAAATATCCCTGATCAAAGATGCTTTTGAATTGAGCTATGGAATATAAAGATCAAAGTTTAACTAAATATCTGGATGACCTATCCGCTAAGCTTCCCGCTCCCGGCGGGGGCTCAGCTGCGGCATTGAATGCGGCCATGGGGGCAAGTCTCATCAGCATGGTGGTGAACTTTACCCTGGGCAAACCTAAATACGCCGCCTTCGAAACAGAATTAAAGGGCATCCTGGCTAAGTCCGAGAAACTAAGGAAAGATTTCCTGGCGCTGGTGGACCTGGATGTAGTTGCCTATCAAAGCAAGGATATCAGGAAGGCATTGGATGTGCCGCTTATGTTGGCTCGGCTCTGCACCCAGGCAGCCAAATTATGCCCGCCTTTAATAAAAAAAGGGAATATTTATTTGATCAGCGATGTGGCGGTTGCGGCAGTCATGTTGGAATCGGCTTTTACCTGCGCGGTTTTTAATATAGAGATCAATTTAAAAAGTCTGGGTCAGAAGAAGCTGACCCAGGGGATCAGGAAAGAATTAAATCAGATGAACAAGATCGTCCAGGAAATACGCAAAAACACGGAGGAGAGAGTTGGCAAAATTATTAGAGGGTAAACCCTTAGCCGAGAAAATTAAAGAGGATATCAGGAAACAGGTATCCTCCCTGAAAAAGAAACCGGCGCTAGCCAGTATCATGGTCGGGGAGAATGCGGGTGCTGCTTCCTATGTTAAGTCGCAGGCCAAAACAGCGGAGGGATTAGGAATTGAATACCGTCTTCAGACTCTGCCCCAGGACACTTCGGAAGCCTCTCTTATTGATCTTATCCGTAGACTGAATTCCGACAATTCCGTTAACGGTATTATTATCCAAATGCCCCTTCCGCAGCACATAGATTATAAGAAGATCAGCCAGTTCATTGATCCCGACAAAGATATCGAAGGCATGCATCCGGCAAACATTGGAAAGATATTGTTCGGCAAGGCAAAGCTCATTCCATGCACCGCTGCTTCGGCAATGGAGCTGATCAATTCCAGCGGGATAGACCTCTACGGTAAAGAGGCAGTGGTCGTCGGCCACAGCGAAATAGTGGGCAAGCCCTTAGCGCTTTTGTTATTGGATAAATTTGCCACGGTCACGGTCTGCCACATCGGCACCTCAAAGGCGGGAAAATTAGAGGAGCATGTTAAAAGGGCGCAGGTTCTGGTTGTCGCTGTCGGCCGCGCCGGTTTGATCAAAGGTGAGTGGGTTAAAGAGGGGGCTGTGGTGGTCGATGTGGGGATAAACCGGGTTGCCGATAAAATTGTGGGGGATGTGGAATTTGAGACGGCAGAAAAGCGCGCCTGCTGTATTACTCCTGTTCCAGGGGGAGTAGGCCCGCTTACCGTAACCATGCTGATGCGTAATCTCGTTGAAGCCGCTAAAGCGCAGCAATAGATGAAAACAATCGCTCTTTTGACCGTATCAAATGTGTTCATGACCTTTGCCTGGTACGGTCATTTAAAGTTTAAGAATTCGCCGCTCTGGATAGTTGTCCTGATCAGCTGGCTCATTGCTTTTGTGGAATATTGCTTCCAGGTGCCGGCCAACCGCATCGGGCATTATCATTATTCCGCGGCGCAATTAAAGACTATCCAGGAGGTCATCACCCTGGTGGTTTTCGCGGTCTTCTCGGTGATCTATCTCAAGGAGGATTTCCGCTGGAATTACGCAGTAGGGTTCTTATTGATCATCGCCGCGGTATTCTTTATATTCAGAAAATGGTAGATAGGCCGGTATATTAAGAAAGGGGGAGGGTATGGAGACAGGAAAGTTCCCGTTTGGAGCGGCGGTAAAATTCGGGTGGCAGAAGATCAAGGAAAACTTTTGGCCACTTGTCGCGGTTACGGTGATCGGGATAATAGTCAATGCTATGTTCAGCTATTCTGTAAAGAGCCTTGAGAAGACCATGCCTGCGGCCTCTTTTATCGTCAACCTCTGTTCAACGGCAGTTAATATGATCATGACCCTGGGAATAACCAAAATAGGGCTTAAGGTTTATGCCGGCGAGAAATTTGAAGTTTCGGAGATCTTTGAAAGTTACCGCCTTTTCTTGAAGTATCTTCTCGCTACAATTCTTTACTTTTTAGCAGTAATAGGAGGTTTGATTTTATTGATCGTGCCGGGGATAATCCTCATAATCAGGATGGGGCTTTACACTTATTTGATCGTGGATAAACAAATGGGCCCGCTTGAGGCGCTTAAGGAAAGTATGAGGCTGACCAAGGGGAATGCCTTTAACCTATTTTTATTCTGGTTCCTTCTCTTGGGCGTATTAATATTAGGCTTTTTGTGCCTGATAGTCGGATTGATCGTGGCTATCCCTGTATCGCTATTAGCCTATGTTTTTGTATATCGCTACCTGGAAGCAAAGAACCAGCCGGCGCAAACCCCGGCACCTGTTCAGCAGGTATAAATATCTTTCAGATTGTATAGATAAATGACTTTCAAGGAAAAATTACAGGCAGGGAAGTTCCTTGTCACCTCCGAAGTTGGGCCGGCCAAAGGCATCCAGACCGAAAAGCTGCTGGAGGATGCCGAGCTTATCCGTAACCGCGTTGACGCGATCAACGTTACGGACTTGCAGAGCTCGGTAATGCGCCTGGGCTCCCTGGCAGTAAGCTTCCTGCTTAAACAAAAGGGTTTTGAGCCTATATATCAGTTGACCTGCCGTGACCGTAACCGCCTGGCTTTGCAATCCGACCTTTTATCCGCGGCAACCTTGGGTATCGAAAATGTTTTGATCCTTACCGGCGACCATCCGGCTTTAGGAGATCATCCGGAAGCAAAGCCGGTCTTTGACCTGGATTCAGTTCAATTGCTGCGGGTGGCAAAGAGGATGCAGGAAGGCCTGGATATGAAGGGTAATAAGCTGGAGGGAAAAGCGCCGAAATTCTGCCTGGGGGCGGTGGTTAACCCGGGTTCAGACCCGCTTGAGCCGCAGATAATGAAGATGGAAAAAAAGGTCGCAGCCGGCGCGGAATTCTTCCAGACCCAGGCGGTTTATGATATAAGAACTTTTGAGAATTTTCTTTCCAAGATAAAACATATCAAGGTGCCGGTTATGGCGGGGATCGTTTTATTGAAATCCGCAGGCATGGCCCGTTACATGAATAAGAATGTGGCCGGAGTTTTTGTCCCGGATAACCTGATCAAAGAAATGGAAGAAACCAAAGATAAGACAGCTACCTCAATTGAGGTCGCCAGCCGTCTGATCAAAGGATTAAAGCCGATGTGCAGGGGGATCCATATTATGCCTATCGGCTGGGATAAGGTGGTGCCGAAAGTCCTGGAGGCAAGCGGATTATAAATGAGCAGCCTACCGCAGATACCCGGGGCAAAGAAAAAAGGCGTTCTCCTGTTAAACTCAGGCGACGACCTCAAGAAGCTGGATAGTTTCCTTATCAATGACACTGTCTGTATAGATGGGCCGTCAAAAACCGCGTTAAACCTGGCCAGGTCGCTCCAGGAAAAATACAAGGTCGGGGTTAAGGTCGTAACCTCCGATAAGGTTGAAGGGATTTTACCCGAAGGCATTGAAGTGATTGCCAGCCCGATCAAGGAGATCGTCGGAGAGGGCAGGGCGGAGGCGGTTAAATTCAAGGACGGTAAAGCAGTGGGCGTATGTTTAGTCTTGTTTGCGGATAAAACAATCCCGGATAAAGGAGAAGAGATGGCCGATCTACTTATACAACTTGGGACAAAGGGGACAGAGGCGGTATTAAACCTTACTAAAGACGCGCTGAAGAAACAGATCGCCAAGGCAACAAGGGATTCAGCGATATCATTCCCCGAGACCAATTATTATTTCCCGCTTATTAACGCCCTGCTTAATATTGAAGTAAAGACCCTGGCTGATTGCGAAGGGGCTTTAATCCAGGCAGAGGCCTTAAGTAATAATATCCCGGCTAAAAGCGGCTTAAATATCGCAGCTTTGGGAGGGATGTTGGATAAGGGGGTGGCGACTTTGCTCGCCGAAGAAATACTGGCGGCTTTATCAACCGCCAACAAGGAGCATCCTAAGGAAGGGATCGGTTTTATTCCCGATAAGATATTGCGTTCCCTGGGCCTGCAGCTGGTTGACGGCAGGATCGCCGGAATTGCGGTTATCCTGGGCCCGGCAAAAGACGCCGAGAGCGCTTCCTCGTTGATCCGTAATTTCCAGTCAAAGAGCATTGTGAGTTTATTGGCCGGCAATATCAACGGAAATACCTTTGCCAAACAGCTTGAGGAGAAGGGTATTGAAATCGGCCTGGATAATTATATTGTCCCGCTGGGAGATGATTATTTATCCGCGATCTACGCGGTGAATTTCGCGGTGCGTGCGCCGCTTATCTACGGAGGGTTTAAATCTGGCCAGTGGGAGGGGATCGCCGATTATATCCGCAATCGTGTGCCGGCATTTGTCCTGCTCTTAGGCCATGTTGATGAAGTATTGGTGGCAACAGGTCTGGGGGTTTTGGCCTTTGGCCTTCCGATCATTACCGATTTAGAGGTGCCTCAATTAGGAAAGATTGACACGACTTTGTTTGAAGCTTTAGTCACGGAGAAGGATTATCAAAAGCTGGCGTCAAAATGCATATTGGCCCGCGGGATAAAAGTGAAGATGGCCGAAGTGGCTGTGCCTGTGCCGTATGCGGCGGCATTTGAAGGCGAGCGGGTGCGTAAAGAGCAATTGGCAGTTGAATTCGGAGGCAAGGCCAGCTCTGCACTTGAATTCCTGAGTATGAAAGAGGAGGCTCTTATTGACGACGGCAAGGTGGAGTTGATCGGCCCGGATGTTGACCAGCTTCCCGCAGGATCAAAGTCTCTTCCCCTGGCGATCGCGGTAGATGTCTTTGGCCGCAAGATGCAGAAGGATTTTGAGCCTATATTAGAGCGGCAGATCCACCGTTTTGTGAATTATGCCATGGGGCTTATGCATATGGGCCAGCGCGAAATGGTCTGGATAAGGATATCTAAAGATGCGTTTGGCAAGGGTTTCAGGCTTAAGCACCTGGGGGTCATCCTGCATGCCATGCTCCATCAGGAATACAGCGCCATAGTGGATAAGGTGCAGGTCAGGCTCTATACCGATCAGGCGGATGTGGATAAACTGATCGCTGATGCGCAAAAGGTTTTTGAGCATCGGGATGAACGGCTGGCGGGAATGACCGATGAAAGCGTGGATACATTTTATTCCTGTTTATTATGCCAGTCATTTGCCCCTAATCACGTCTGCGTAGTTACCCCTGAGCGTTTAGGTCTATGCGGCGCATACTCCTGGCTTGACGCCAAGGCATCTTTTGAGATCACTCCGACGGGGCCGAACCAGCCGATCGTAAAAGGCAATCTGCTGGATGAGAGGCTGGGCCAATGGGATAACATAAATGAATTCGTGCGCCAGAAATCCAACAAGACCATTGACGCGGTGAGCATGTATTCGTTGATGAACGGGCCGCAGTCATCCTGCGGCTGCTTTGAATGTATCGTGGCCATTGTCCCTGAGGCAAACGGGGTGATGATCGTGCACCGCGATTTTTCCGGGCTTACCCCTTCGGGGATGAGCTTTACCACTTTAGCCGGCTCAGTGGGAGGCGGGGTGCAGACCCCGGGATTCTTGGGCGTCGGCAAGCTCTACATATTGAGCAAAAAATTCATCTCGGCTGAAGGCGGGCTTAAAAGAGTAGTCTGGATGCCCAAGGAGCTCAAAGAAATGCTGGGAGATAAATTAAAGAAGAGAGCGCAGGAGATCGGGGAGCCAGACCTTGTGGATAAGATCGCCGATGAATCGATGGCAACCGGCTCTGATGAGCTCCTGGCCTTCTTGAATAAAGTCGGTCATCCGGCATTGACCATGGATCCGATCATCTAATTTCATATTTTACTTGACTGGTTTGTTCTGGGCATATATAATATTTAAAACTAATGGAAAATCCTTCCCTGTCTAAATCCATAATTACTACTGCTGTAATATTATATGTTTTTTGTTCTACCGGGGTGCTCTTTGCGGAAAACAAGCCGGTAGATGCCTTCAATGCAGGTATTTCTGCCGCTATGCATAATCAGGCTGTGGAATACAGGGACGCCGGCCTGGAGTATCAGCGCACAGGCAACCTTGATAAGGCGATGAGTTTATATCAGAAGGCGGTTTCCGTGGACCCGGCTTACGGCGTTGTTTATAATGACCTTGGGATTGTTTATGAGGCCGAGGGTTGGCTCCCGCAGGCGGAGGAAAGTTATTTAAAAGCGATCCAAATCGACCCTGGTTATTTAAGCGCCTATACAAACCTGGCTTTACTTTATGAAAATCAGCGCAAATTAGATAAAGCCGCATTTTACTGGTCTCAGAGGGCCAGCCTTGGTTCTCCCGACGACCCCTGGACAGAGAAGGCAGTAAGCCGCCTTAATGATATCCGCACGGTTTTATCCGACCAGCCGGTTAACTTTGGCCGGGAGGATGATGTCCTGAGCCTGATGGAAGATGTCTCGGGCCGGAAATCCGACCTGAATAAAGATGATAACGCGCTCTCCCAGGACCACTTCCGGAAAGCGAAAGTGAGTTTTGACAGAGGGGACCTGGCCATGGCATTCAAAGAAGCCTTGGATGCCCAGTACCTGGACCAGGATAACCGGGAGATCGAAGCGTTTATTGAGAAAGTAGAATCAAGGGCTCTGTCGCGGTAGAGCAGCGTACCTCTAAAAACCTCTTTCCTTATATTGCATTCCTTAACATTATAGTTAATGATTAATAAGAGCTTATTCCTGATCGACACGACTGCATTCTGCTACCGGGCTTTTTACGCTTTAAGGGATTTAAGCACATCTTCAGGCCAACCGACAAATGCGGTTTATGGGTTTTTGAATATCCTGAACAAGATATTGAAGGAGCAGAAGCCCGATTACCTGATCTGCTGTTTTGACGTATCCCGCGATACTTTCCGGGCCAAAAAATTCGCGGAATATAAAATACAAAGGCCGCCTATGCCCGACGGTTTAGGCAGCCAGATACCGATCATTAAAGAGATCATCTCCGCTTACAGGATCCCTATTTTTGAAAAAGAGGGTTTTGAGGCAGATGATATTATCGCCGAGCTTGCCAGGAAGGCCGCCGCCAAAAATATGCGCGTGACCATTGTCAGTTCCGACAAAGATATCCTGCAATTGGTTGATGAGCATATTACGGTGTTTAACCCCTATAAGGATGAAGGCGTATTTTACGACGCATCCGGGGTCAAGGGGCGTTTTGGTGTTGAGCCGGAGAGGATAATGGATATCATCGCCCTTACCGGCGATACGGCAGATAATATCCCCGGTGTCCCGGGGATAGGAGAGAAAACTGCTGCCCGGCTTATCCGGGATTACGGCACCATTGATAAACTGCTTAAGAATATATCAAAGGTAGAACCGGAAAAGATAAGACAGGCGATATCCGAACACATCCAGCGCGTAAAATTAAATAAGGAATTGGTTGATCTGCACGAGAGCCTGGGCCTGAAGCTGGATTTAAAGAAGGCAGCGGTCCGGGAGCCGGATTACGCGGAACTTGCCCGCATCTTTAAAAAGCTGGAATTTAAGAGTCTGCTTAAAAACCTTCCTTTTGAGGAGGATAAGGCCGCTTGCGTCAAGCTGCATAGCTGTAACTCTGCCGAATTAAAAGAGTTGCTTTCTAACAGCGCTGAGCTTACGCTTTACGGGGACCCGGCAGGCGAGCTTTTCTTCACTATAGACGGCAAATTCTTCAGCGCCAAGGATGACCGGGAGGGCTTTGATGCGGCAATACCGGATGCCGGAATAAAAAAAACCGGCTATGACCTAAAGAAGCTGAAACTCGCTTTTCTTAAAGAAGGCCTGGCGTTAGAAGGCCTGGATTTTGATGTTATGATCGCCGCCTATCTGTTAAATCCCTCGCGCTCAAGTTATTCTCTGGCAGATCTGGCCCTGGAGAACCTGGGTGAGTTTGTCCGCGAAGAAAAACTCGGCGCAAAAGAGGGTTTGGGCCTGGTGGTCAAATTAAAGCCGGTGCTTAAAAAGGCCTTACAGGAGAAGGAGCTGCTTGGGCTTTTTGAAGAGCTTGAGATGCCCTTAGTAAGCGTATTAGCGCAAATGGAGCAGGACGGCATAAAATTAGACCTGGGCCTGCTTAAATCCCTCTCCCGGGAGCTTGAGCACAGGTTAATAAAGCTGATCAACGATATTTATAAGTCAAGCGGCACGCAATTCAATATCAATTCACCCAAGCAATTGGCCGGGGTCTTGTTTGAGAAATTACAGCTTCCGGTAGTCAAGAGAACCAAGACCGGGCCATCTACCGACGAAGAGGTACTCAGGCGCCTGGCGGATAAGCATGAATTGCCCGCTCTTTTATTGGAGTACCGGCAGCTGACCAAATTGAAGAATACTTATGTCGATGCCCTGCCCAAGCTGGTGGACCCGAAGACCGGCAGGGTGCATACATCCTTTAACCAGACAGGGACTGAAACCGGAAGGCTTAGCTCAAGCAACCCTAATTTACAGAATATCCCGATTAAGACCGATATAGGAAAAAAGATCAGGCAGGCGGTCATTACCTCAAGCGAAAAGAATTGCCTGCTCTCCTGCGATTATTCCCAGATAGAATTGAGGGTCCTGGCGCATCTTTCCGGGGACCAGACCCTGATCAAGGCATTCCACTCTAATGAGGATGTGCACCGGCTCACCGCTTCCCTGATCAATGATATTGATGAGAAGGAGGTTGAGCCCGGCATGCGGGAAACAGCCAAGAGAGTGAATTTCGGGATCATTTACGGCCAAAGCTCTTATGGTTTAGGCAGGGATTTGGGTATTCCAGTGCAGCAGGCCCAGGATTTTATTGACGCTTATTTTTTGCGTTATCCGAAAGTAAAGGATTATATAGACGCGCAGATAAAAAAAGCGGAAAAAGAAGGTTTTGTTACCACGCTTTTAGGCAGAAGAAGGTATATCCCGGAGATAAACAATAAGAACATGGGGATCCGGCAGTTTGCCCAGCGCCAGGCGGTTAATACTCCTATCCAGGGCACAGCCAGCGACCTGATAAAGCTGGCGATGATAAAGATATCTTCGCGGATAAAAGAAAAGGGCCTAAAGGCAAAGATGGTCCTGCAGATCCACGATGAACTGGTTTTTGACCTGCCGCTTTCGGAGCTGGATGATTTTTGCCCGATGGTCAAGGATAAGATGGAGCAGGTAATGAATCTGGATGTGCCGATCAAAGTAGATATGAAACAAGGGAAAAATTGGCTGGAGATGGAGCCGATCCAATGAAGATAGCCATGATCGCTTCAGAGGCAGTGCCTTTTGCCAAGACCGGGGGCCTGGCTGATGTGGCAGGGGCCTTGCCTATCGCCCTGGAAGAGCTCGGGTGCGAAGTGATCGTCATCATGCCCGGGTACAAATGCGTTAGCGACGCAAAATTAAAGATCACCCGGCTTTCCAAGGATATATCGTATTCGGTGGTAGGCAAGAATATAAAGGTTTACTTTGCGGAAAACAGCCTTTATTTTAACCGCGACGGCCTGTATATGGATAAGCAGGGGGATTATAAGGATAACCTGGAGAGGTTTGCCTTTTTCTGCCGCAGAGCCCTGGAACTGTTAAAAGAAATAAATTTCAGCCCTGATATCCTGCATTTGCATGACTGGCAGTCAAGCCTGGTCCCCGTATACCTGAAGAGCCTCTATGCAAAGGATGCTTTTTACAGCAGGATGAAAAGCATCCTGACTATCCACAATATCGGTTATCAGGGGCTTTTCTCGGGAGAGGATTTTCCGAAGCTTGGGCTGGATAAGGGCCTTTTTAATATTTCCGGGCTTGAATTTTATAACCGGATCAACCTGCTCAAAGGCGGGATAATATTTTCCGACCTTATCAATACCGTCAGCCCTACCTACGCGTCAGAGATCCAGGAGCGTAAATTCGGCTTTGGCCTGGAGGGGCTGTTAAAGCAGCGCAGGAAGGAGCTAAGCGGGATATTGAACGGCCTGGATTATTCCATCTGGGATCCGGCCACAGACAAGTTCATAGCCCGGAAATTTTCCATAAAAAATATAGAAGAGAAGGCGTATGATAAGGAGGACTTGCAGAGGGCATGCTCCCTGCCTGCCGGTAATGATATTCCCGTATTGGGTATTGTTTCGCGCCTGGCCGAGCAAAAAGGTTTTGACATACTTTCGGAGTCCCTGGATGAGATCTGCAAAATGGAGGCGCAGCTGGTCATCCTGGGAGTCGGTAACTTAAAATACCACAAAATATTGCAGAAGGCCGCCAAAAAATATCCTAAAACAATATCTTTGAACTTAAGATTTGATGATCCGTTAGCGCATAAGATCTACTCGGGGAGCGACATCTTCCTTATGCCTTCAAGTTATGAGCCCTGCGGCCTGGGGCAGATGATAGCTTTGCGTTACGGGACGATCCCGCTTGTTTTTAAGACCGGGGGCCTTGCGGATACCATAAATGAGGATAACGGCTTTATTTTTTCCAGGTACACCGGGGATGAGCTGGTAAAAACCGTCAAGAGAAGCCTGGCCGCATTCAGGGATAAGAAGAAATGGGGTTCCCTGATGAAGAACGCAATGCAAAGTGATTTTTCCTGGGAGGCTTCCGCCAAGAAATACCTCCGGCTATATGACAAAGCAAAAGAAGGATAAAATTGTAATAGGGGTAACCGGAGGGTTGGGGGCCGGAAAGAGCACGGTCGCCCGGATGCTTAAAAACCGCGACTGCGAATTGATCGATGCGGACAAGCTGGCGCACCGCATGCTTTACCGGGGAGGAAGTGTTTATAAAAAGATCGTAAATTTTTTCGGCGCCGGCATACTTAAAACAGACAAAAATATTGACCGGCAAAAGCTGGCAGGGATCGTATTCCTCCATAGACCGGCATTAGAAAAACTTAATTCCATCATGCACCCGGAGTTAAAAAAAGAAATTTTCCGGCGGATCAATAATTCAGGGAAGAGGATCATCATATTGGATGCGGCATTGATCATTGAGGCAGGCTTAAGGAGGAAGCTTGATAAATTGGTGATGGTTAAGGCTAAAAGAGGCCAACAACTCTACCGTTCAGGAGGCAAGCTGGCCATAAATAACCGGCAGGCGGCTTTAAGGATTAAATCCCAGATTTCGCAAAATGAAAAATCGCGTTTTGCGGATTTTATCATAGATAACAGCGGCTCGATCAAAAAAACCAGGAAACAAGTTCTAGAACTAAGGAGGCATTTGTGGAAAAGTTAGATATTAAGAACCTCAAAGACATGAAGATCACCGAGTTGAACAAGCTGGCTAAGGAATTGAACGCCAACGGCACCAGCGGATTGAAGAAACAGGATTTGATTTTTAAGATCCTGCAGGCCCAGGCGGAAAAAGAGGGGTTGATGTTCGGGGAGGGGGTGCTGGAGATTCTCTCGGAAGGGTTCGGCTTCCTGCGCAGCCCCAACTATAACTACCTGCCTTGCCCGGATGATATTTATATCTCTCCGTCGCAGATCAGGAAATTCGACCTGCGCACAGGGGATACGGTCAGCGGACAGATCCGGCCGCCGAAGGAGGGGGAAAAATATTTCGCCCTGCTTAAAGTGGAGGCGGTGAATTTCGAGAACCCGGAAAATGTGAAAGAGAAGGTGCTTTTTGACAATCTCACCCCCGTATATCCGCGCCAGCCCTTTAACCTGGAGACTAAGCCCGATGAGGTGTCCATGCGGATTATGAGCCTGCTTACGCCTATCGGCAAAGGCCAGCGCGGCTTGATCGTCGCCCAGCCGTACAGCGGCAAGACCGTCTTACTGCAGAAGATCGCCAATGCCATTACCAGCAATAACCCGGATGTGATCATGATCGTCCTCCTGATCGATGAGCGTCCTGAAGAGGTCACGGATATGCAGCGCAATGTCAAAGGAGAGGTCATTTCATCCACATTCGATGAGCCGCCGGAGAGGCACGTGCAGGTCGCTGAAATCGTCCTGGAAAAGGCCAAGCGCCTGGTTGAACATAAGCGGGATGTGGTTATCCTGCTTGATAGTATTACCCGCCTGGCGCGCGCTTACAACTCCGTCATCCCGCACAGCGGCAAGGTCCTATCAGGAGGTATTGATTCCAATGCCCTGCAAAAACCAAAGAGGTTCTTTGGCGCAGCCCGCGCAGTGGATGAAGGCGGAAGCCTGACTATTATTGCTACCGCGCTTGTAGATACCGGAAGCCGGATGGATGAAGTTATCTTTGAAGAGTTTAAAGGTACAGGTAACATGGAGACCCAGCTTGACCGTAACCTCTTCCAGCGCAGGATTTACCCGGCGATCGACATCAAGCGCTCCAATACCCGCCACGAAGAGCTCCTGGTCAAGCAGGATGTGCTGCAGAAGACCTGGATCTTGAGGAAGGTGCTCAATGAATTGAATAACGTGGAGGCAATGGAGCTGCTTATTGAGAAGTTAGGTAAGAAAAAAAACAACGAGGAGTTTTTGAACAGCATGAACCAAAAATAAAGGAGAGAGTAAAATGAAAGAAAAGATACATCCGAACT
>Ga0172371_10008411_pt1 | contig 14468 bp, 13 predicted proteins | sample Lak12m_FD_114543 | JGI IMG/M metagenome (GOLD analysis project Ga0172371, IMG submission 114543) | Freshwater microbial communities from Kabuno Bay, South-Kivu, Congo - kab_022012_12m | ecosystem: Environmental > Aquatic > Freshwater > Lake | place: Democratic Republic of the Congo: South-Kivu... | reverse complement strand
TTTTGGATTTCGGATTTATTTGTAATTTGGAATTTAGGACTTAGGATTTCTTTTACAAACGGGTGTTCTGGCGCAATAACAATAAATGTAGCACCAAAATTAGTATCAGGGCGAGTGGTAAAACAGGTGATTGTGTCAATTGTTGGAAGCGACGACAATTGTTTCGAGTTTTTTAAGGAGCCCTGTGAATTTTGAGGGGGTGTTCCTATTAAACGAGAAACATGTTGTCGAGCTTCCAAACCAACAACCTTATACTTAATATTTATTCCTTCTTTTTTTCCTATCCAATTTTTCTGCATTTCAAGAATTCCTTTTGGCCAATCAAGTCCTTCTAAATCAGACAATAGACGGTCGGCATATTTAGTGATTGCAAATATCCATTGAGGTAGATCACGTTTTTCAATTTTTTTACCGCATCGCTCATGTGTACCATCGGCTAATACCTCCTCTTCTGCTAGGCCAGTTTTGCAAGTTAGGCAATAATTAATCGGGGTATCTTTTTTATATAAAAGACCCATCTTAAAAAATTGGATAAAAAGCCATTGAGTCCATTTATAATAACTCGGGTCAGTCGTCGTAACCTCACGATCCCAATCATAGGAAAAACCCAACATCTGCATCTGTCTTTTAAAAGTTGCGATATTACCAGGCACCATATCAATTGGATTTTTCTTGGCTTTGACAGCAGCATTTTCAGCAGGGAGCCCGAAAGCATCCCAACCCATTGGGTGTAAAACATGGCTTCCATTCATTCGAAAATAACGAGCCAGTACATCTGTACCTGTATAATTACGGACGTGACCTACATGAAGTCCAGCACCAGATGGATATGGAAACATCGCAAGAACATATTGTTTTTTATCTTTTGACTTTCCGTCTTGATGAACTTGATAAACTTTATTTTTTTCCCATTCGCTTACCCACTTTTTTTCAAATTCTTTTGGTTGATAGATAGTACCCATAAAGAAATTATATAGTAGAATATGAGAATGTTATCAGTATTTTTTGCCATTATAACGCTTATTGGTTGGGGAATTGGCGATATTTTTGGCGCAATTGCATCAAGAAAAACCGATGGTTATACAACTACAATTTACGTTTTTGCGATTGCTTTTATTCTCGCCTCTTTTTACATTCCTTTTGAAATAACCAATTTATATAAATATACCCTCCCAATTTTTTTATTAAATATTTTCTTAGGAATACTGCTTGTAATTGGTAATACTGCGATTAATGAGGCTATGCGACGATCTAATGCCTCACTTGTCGGAGTTATCTCTTCAGCTGCCTATAGCGGTCCTTCTGTCTTATTTGCCGCACTTTTATTTAATGAAAGTTTATCTTTTATGCAAATTATTGGATTAATATTAGTTTTTATTGGAGTCATTACCTGTTCAATTAACTTTAAAGAACTACAAAAAAATCATTTTAATCATTTGGTCAAAGACAAAGGAATATTACTGGCTTTACTCGCAATGATTTGTTGGAGCATTGATGCTGTTTTTTTAAAAGTTGTTGTCAATCAGGTCGGTTGGTTTTGGCCAATCTACATATTTTTTTCGTTGTTTCCACTGATATTAATTTACGTATATATTAAAAAAATTCGTCTTCAATCGCCTATTAAAAATAAAGCCTATGTCCCAATTTTTTTATCAGCGATATTTTTACATGGTGCTGAATTTACTTTTAATATGGGGATAAAGCAAGGCGCAGTCTCAATCGTCTCTTCTATCTCTGGAGCTTACCCTGTGTTATTTGCAGTTTTAGCTTTTTTTATTTTTAAAGACAGGATTACAAAACAACAATTACTAGGTATCATTTTAACACTAATAGGAGTGCTCACTCTTTCTTTATTAAGTTAAGCAAACTTGCTGATTAATTTTTTTGCTTTCTTTTTTACCTCTTCTTTTATAGACACGCAAATTATCCCAAGTTGAAAATGACCATAAATTACTAACGAATTAAGTGGAGCTGCGATAATTGCAGGAAGAGCTAATAAATCTTCTTCACCATTTATAATAAAAACCTGAGATTTTTTAGTTTTTAAATATTTTTCAATAATTAAATGTAATTTTCTGCTTGTTTCTATATTAATCGTCCCTGGGTTGTTTTCAAAAGATTTGAAAGATTTTTGAGGTTTATCAATCGGTTGTTTTCTAGATCTATAATCGATTATCTTCACGTCAGGAATTATTTTCTCTTCTTCTAAGCTCATCGATATAATATCTCCAACAGAAATTACCATCTTTGGCTTTATAAACTTTATGAACTTTATAACTTGATGAACTGTCTTAAATACCTTTCCAAATGGTTTTTGTAGTTCTTTACGTAATATTTCCGGCATGATTAGTTCTTTTCTAATGCTTTGCGAGCTAATTCTTTTTCCTTCTTTGTCTAATACATCAGCAATAATGATTATCTGTAATGGTCTTAATTTATTAAGTAATCTTTTTTCGTTTATTTTTATTGCATTTGTGAACGTCTCTTTTGAAACAACAATCGCATCATATTCTTTTTTAGTCGTAGACGGCCCAAAAATATCAGATAAGGGAACAATATCTATCCTACGATCGTAGGTAAGATAGTTTTTAAAGAATTTTTCTAGATTTTGATGACGAATTTTGTATGATTCAATTTTTTCTGATAATAATTTATTTTCATATAATTTTTCTGTCGTCAAACCAACTGTTATTTGTTTAGAATAATCCAGTGCTGTTTTTAATAATTTTTGATGACCTAAATGTAGATGGTCAAAGGTACCACCTAGTACAATATGATTAAACTGTGACTTAATAAAATCTTTTTTAATTATCTGACTTTTTAGCCATGGAACGAGATATCTTGGTACTCGATCTCTCCATTCTTTACCGTTTTTTATTAGTTCTCTTATCCTCCACCCTTCGTATAGACTACGTTGATAATAAGGACAACGTAAAATTTTATAACCTGCTTTTTCCATAATTTTATTTGTCCATTCATTATTGCCGATAACTAAATCTATTTTTTCTGTTTTTTTTACTTTTTTTTCAACGTTTTTTAACCATTTTTTATCATTGTAAAAATCATCTAGATCTATTATTTGAACAATTTTTTCTTGAAGTTTTTCTTTATAAACAACCGCTTTTAAGACCTTAAAACGTGTTTTAAAATCAAATGGATTATTTTTATCAATAATATTTGCGCTTCCTATACCGATTATCAAACGATCGCAAACTTTCAAACCTTTTTTTATTAAATATAAATGACCCTTGTGAAAGGGCTGAAAACGACCAATTAATAATCCAGTTTTATATTTCATTAATATTAAATAACTAATATTAAATAATAAATCAATAATAAATAAAAAATATTTAATATTAAATTATTAATTATTCGATATTGAATTGATATTTGTTATTTAATATTTAATATTTTTCTAATCTAAAGTATACTATAGATCACCATGACAGTCTTACCAAAAATCGACACAAAAAAAGAGAATAAAAAGATAATTAGTTTTATCAAAAAGACATTCAATCAGAATAAAATAAAAAAGGCAATCATTGGTCTTTCTGGTGGAGTTGACTCTGCCTTAACCCTATCACTGATTACAAAAGCAATAGGTGCAAAAAATACCATTGTTTTATATATGCCTTATCAAATGCCACTATTATCATTTCGCGATTCTAATTTAAAACTAGTAAAAAAGCTTGTCAACAAATTCCATATTAAAAACTTTTATATTATTCCTATTCATAGGCCCGTTGATAAACTCACTGAAGAGATTACTACAGCTGGTATGACTATATGGCAAAAGCTTATTTTTGGAGCAAAAGAGTGTTTTACCTGCCCCAATATAAGCAACAATACTAAAATTAGATTCGGTAATTTGATGGCCCGAACCAGAATGACCTTACTTTATGATTTTGCAAAAAAATATAATGGTCTTGTTGTCGGTACAGAAAATAAATCTGAACATCTTCTTGGTTACTTTACTCGTTTTGGTGATCAAGCATCAGATATTGAACCAATTATTCATCTTTATAAAACTAATATTTATGATATAGCTCGATATTTAAAACTACCTAAAGAATTATTTGAAAAAAAACCCTCAGCTAATCTATGGCCAGGACAGACAGATGAAGCTGACTTCGGATTCTCCTATCAAGAAGCAGATCAAACACTCTATCTTACCTACGATCGTAGGATAGATACAAAAAAGATCAAAAAATATGGATTAAAAAATACTAATAAGATATTAAAAAGAGTCAAAGATAATCAATTTAAACATATTGTCCCCTACCATCTTTAAATTAAATCGTTTTATTGAAAAAAGACCTCAAGTATAATGAATAAAAGATACACAAGTAATAATATTTTTCCCTCTCGACGCGATATATCTTTTTTTGATCGGGAAAAAATATAAAAAAGGCCCAATCCAAGAAGCATTAAAAACATTGTTTTTAAAGAATAATTTGTGACATTGACACGTTTTCCATTAAAAAGCGTAAAGATACCAAAAAACAAGGTGTTAGAAGCAGCAGAGCCGAGGTAATCGCCAAGCGCCACCTCTTTCTTACCAGATAATATCGATCGAAAGGCAAGGCTTAATTCCGGTAAATTTGTACCAATTGATAAAAATATTAAACTTATCAAAAATGAAGGAAATTTAAAATAATTTGAAAAATATACAGTTTGGGTGACAATATAACGACTCGTTATAAAAATTATGATTGCCGCAAGTATTAGCTCAGCCATATCTTCAAAAACATGTTTATTTATTATTGTCTTCTTTTCTTTTACTGCCTGTAAAAGCCCCTTATTACTTTCAATAAAATAAAACAAAATAATATAGACACCGATTAAAAAGACTCCTTCAGTTCGAGTCAGTACATTATCAGCAATTAAAAAAACAGGCGTTATTATCACAAGTAATGCAAATATCATATTTTGTTCGGTAAGCTGGTGAACCATTCTTACCCCACCTCCAAAAACAGCTAAAAGCGGAATTACCAATATAAAAAGCACTAAAGATGCTCCCAGTAAATTTCCAACAAATATTTCAGGAGTATCAGTAATGATTGAATTAATTCCAACACTTAATTCAGGGATAGAGGTTAAGATTCCTAATATAAAGAAAGATACAGAAAACGATGAAACCTTTAGGCGATGAGAAAAGTTCTCAACCGATTTAATTATTATTCCAGCACAATACCAGATTATAAAAAAAGATAGAAAATATACTAACAGTTGAAAAATAATCATCTCAATTTAAGAATAACAGAAATCAAAATTAAGATTCAACCGGTTTAACAACTTCCCTAGGTGGTCGAGCTTCAGAGACTACTAATTTGCGGCCTTTAAAATCAGTTCCATGCATTGTCTCAATAGCTTTTTTTGCATCCTCTTCCTTCTCCATTTCAACAAATCCAAAGCCTTTAGAACGACCTGAATCGCGAAAACGGATAACTAAAGCAGATACAACAGGTCCAAGAGTAAGAAAGTGAGTTTTTAGATCCTCATCTGTGACTTCGTATAAAAGATTACCAACGTAAAGTTTTTTATTCATCAATCATCACCACCTTCCATAGAAAATATTTTATTTTAGCAAATTAATTTTTTCTGTCAAATAACTTCCTAAAAAAAGTTTCATTAACTTTCTATAATCAGGATTTAAATCAGTGACATAATATGAAACCTTATTATTTTTTTCAAGTAATTTTTCTACTTCTTTATGTCTTAATAAATAACTTTTTAATTTTGAAGCAACGATACTTCCTTCAGAAATAACCTTTATTTTTGGACCGACAATATGCTCTACTTCTTTTTTTACTAATTCATAATGGGTGCAGGCAAGGATAAGGCTCTTTATATCATTTTTTAATAAACCACCTAGATAATCTTTTAAAATTAATTCTAAAATCTTTTTATTTCGTCCTGAATCTTCTATGTAGGGAACTAATAAGGGACAGGCTTGTTGATAAACTTTCGTACTTGGTAATATATTGTTTATCTCTCGAATAAAAGCGTTTGATCTGACCGTTGCTTTCGTTCCAATAATACCAATTTTATTATTAAATATTTGATTTTCAAGTTCTTCTACGACTGGTTTAATTACTCCAAGTACCCTTCGATCTGGATAAAATTTAGGTAAGTACTCCTGTTGAATTTTTCTAAGCGATGTAGCCGTAGCTGTATTACATGCAATAATAACCAATTTACAGTTATTTTTAAATAAAAAGTCTAAGGCTTCACAAGTAAATTTATAGATTATTGAGGAGGATCGATTTCCATAAGGCACACGGGCATTATCTCCCAAATAAATATAGTTATATTGTGGAAGTTTTCGTAAAAAACTTTTTAAAATTGTAAGACCTCCGAGACCTGAGTCAAAAACGCCTATATTCATATTATCGAGTTACCTGAAAGCTTTGCACCTGCTCTAATAGTTTTTTTGCTTCAATATTATCTTGAAAATGGCGTCTGACCGGCTCAATCAACTGATCTAAAAGTTTGGACAAAGTCGCCTTTATATCCATCGGATGGACTAGTTTTTCGGCAAATGTTTTTTCCAAATCAGCGTAAGTTTTAAATGATAAATTACCACCAAATTTTTCTGGTCTTTCTATTTTTACTTCATTAATTTTCAATCTATCAAAAGACTCGAAAATAATATATTTATAATATTCCAATATTGGGTTTTCATTTATATCTCCCTCAAGACAGTAGGCTTTATTAATTTTTCTCTTTATATCTTCTGTTGTATCAGTCATAAAGATTGCAGAATCTGGATTTGATTTTGACATTTTATTTTCAACTGTTCGAGTGGCTGTATCAGCATTTTTTGATGGTGGTTTACCGAGTCCCATTAGCATATGATGAGATACTACAACTGGTTTCCAATAACCAAGCATTGGTCCAACTTCACGGGCTAACATATTTACCTTTCTCTGATCCATACCAAGTTGGGTAATCTTTGCTTTTAGTTTAAATATGTCTGCAATCTGCATACAGGGATACATAATCTGAGCAGCGGTTAACTTCTCAGCTGAATCTTCCCGACCCATAAACTCTGCTGTACGAATAAAACGAGCAAGTTTATTAGTCATTCCAACTCTTATCACTAATTGCCAGTAATCTGAATCTTTTACCATATCTGATGCCCATAAAAATTCTACTTTTGATAAATCCATTCCACTTGCTCTCCAAACCTCTATAAAATATTTACCAGTAATTTTTAGTTTTTCTAGATCGCCTCCAAGCTTATTGTTCGTTAAAGCGTGCCAATCAGCTACCCACATACGGAATTTAACACCTGCTTTGATCATTTTATTGACATTGATTGCTCGAAGTAATCCTTGAGCAATATGAATCTGGCCTGAAGGCTCAAAACCATCGTAGGCAATTAGTTCTTCCCCACTTTCCAATAATTTTTTTAATTCATCGGCCTGAACGATCTCCTCACCAACTTCTTTGATTAAATTTAACCTATCTTCAATATTCATATGATTAATAATACAAAATTATAATAATAACTCCAATGGTATTTTAATGTTTTTTACTCTACCTGGAATTAAATGTTTAGTGGTTTTATTAGGAAAAACCTTTCCGCTTAATCCCATTTTAATCACTCGTTTTTTATTAATAAAAATGTTTTTTCGACGGCTAACTACTTTAATATTATTATTACCCAAATAGTCGACCATTAAACATGGTACTTTTTTTAAGCCAAGTTCTTGACAACTATTCAAGCGGTGATGACCATCTAAAACTATAAAGGTTTTTTTATCGATTATAATCGGTTCTTTAAAAAAACCAGATTTATTAATCATTTTTTTAATAATCTCTAAATGATTTATATCAACCGCTTCATGCTCTTTAATTTTTTTTATTTCAATATTTATAATTTTCATATATTTTTTATCCCCGCCCCGCCACTTTTGTGGCGGGCGAGGTTTTTAAAAGACATTAGGAGCCTTTCCCAAAATCTTTTTTAAATTTAGTAACTAGTTTCTCCATCCAATCATCTACTGGACGAAGTTTTCCAACAAAAAATCGTAAAACTGGTGGTTCTTCAAAAAACTTTAAACCATGGACAAGATGACGATTTTTTAACAACCATTTTAGCCTGTCGACTGCAAATTCAATATGAGAAACTGTAAAGACACGACGAGGCACAGCTAGACGTAAAAGCTCAATATCGGCAAATGGCTCACGTCCGTCTTTATCACGCTCCATAGAGATTGTCCCTCTTTCCATTCCACGCACTCCTGAGACAAGAAACATAGCTACAGCCAAGGCTCCGGCTGGGTACTCAGACTGCTTTATATGAGGTAAAAACTTCATCGCATCTATATGACATGCCAATCCTCCAGCTGGCGTCACCACTGGTATTTTTTCCTCACTGCAGCGATTAACAAAAAACTGAACAAAATCTAAGACAGTTTCAGCGACATCATCATCTGCCATTTCGCGGATACCGACCGCCATTGCTTCCATCTCTTTTGAAGACATCCCTCCGTATGTAAAAAATCCTTCAAATACAGGCAAAAATGGAGCAATTCGGTCAAATAGACTTTTATTATTTGTCGCGATTGCGCCTCCCCGAGAAGAGCTACTTTTTCTTCCTGAAAAATAAAAGATATCAACCTGATCAATCATCTCTTTTATAATCTTCCCAACTGGTTTTTTTTCAAAACCTGCCTCTCGTCTTTTTATTAAAATGGCATTTTCAGCGATCAAACTTCCATCCATAACTAGAGGAATATTATTTATATTGGCAATTTTCCTTACCTTTTTTAAATTTTCCATTGAAAAAGGTTGACCGCCAAGTAAATTAGTTGTCGCCTCCATTCTAATAAAGGCTATTTTCCCACGTCCGTGTTTTTTTATTGATTTTTTTAACTTATCAATATCCATATTACCCTTAAAAGGGTGGTTGCTTTGAGTATTTAATGCCTCATCGATGCAAAGTTCCTCAACTACCCCTCCTGCAAATAAAACATGGACCTTACTTGTTGTAAAATGGTAATTCATTATTACAGTATCACCTGGTTTTATAAGAACACGTGATATTAAGTGCTCTGCTGCCCGGCCTTGATGAACTGGTAAAACATGAGATAGGCCAAGCACATCATTTATAGCCGATTTAAGCTTGGTAAAACTTTCGCTTCCTGCATAGGCATCGTCCGCAACCATCATCGCTGCTAGTTGATTATCACTCATTGCATTAGTACCACTATCTGTAAGCATGTCAATAAAGACATCTTTACTTTGTAATATAAAAGTGTTACAACCAGAGCCAATTATTTTTTTTAATCTTAGATCAATTGGTTGCAACTCAGTTTTTTGGACAATCTTTATTCGATGTAATTCTATTGGAATTTGACGTCCATTCGATAATTTAATTAACATATTTAAAAATATAAATTTATAATAAAAACCCGCCTAGGTTGGCGGGGGTTAGTAAAAAAATAATTACTATTATGGCTCCCGCCAATAAAGCAGTTCGTGATAGTAATAACTAAATTGTTTTATCAAGAGAAATTTGTTTTCCATAAAAAAACCTCGCCCTAATCAATCAAATTAATAAACTATTGATTGACAAGGACGAGGTCTCTCGTGTTACCACCTTGTTTCGTAAAATCCCTAAGGATTCTACCTCATTTAAGCACTTGCTGAAAAATTAGCAGTGATGCTTTTTGCTTGGCTAACGGGTGCAATTATCCCGGAAAAATCTACTTAAGTCTTTTATTCTCTTTTGATTTTTCAGCTCAAGGAGGGTATTTCTCCTTTATAACGCTTTTACCCTAATCGTGAATAATATTATACTCTTAATTCTTATGTTGTCAAATAAATTATTATCTTAAAGCAGATCTTGGTAATGGTAATTCTTTTATTTCTTTTCTTGAACAATTTACAAGAGCCAAGGCCAATAATGCACGTGTTGTATATTCATCTACTTGATCTTGACGTGGTAAAACCACCTCCATCGCTGCAATTTCTTTTAATCTCTGAGCAACTTGAGGAGTCATTACGACTTTGCAGTCTGTAAGTGGTATTGGCATAATTTTCCTAAATTATACTATTAATCACATAAATTTCAACGTTAGGATGAATAATAAACAATTGGTCTTTTTAATCCTGGCTTTATATAACCTGTTGTTACTGATGTAATAGAAACATTTGGTTGTCCCCCACAATGTTTTCCTGTTTTGGAACTAAAACGAACAATATCAACTTCAACTTGATTTTGTAATGAGGCATTTATAGTAGTAGGAGTAAGGCCATTTTTCTTAGCTACCTCAGCTACAGTATATGAATGTCTTCGAAAAAGTTCACACATGATCATATATTATAGCAAATCAAATTATTCTTGCATCTACGGCCGTGATATTTTTGGTAGAAACAATAAGAGGGTTTATGTCAATTTCTTTGACTTGAGGATTATTCGCCATAAACTGCCCAAGATTACAAAGAATTTCATATATCTTATCTGGATTAATTATGCCTTTTCCACGAAAATTATTAAGAAGCTTTCCAACCTTGGTTTTTTTAAGCATTGAGTCAAATTCAAATCGACTTAAAGGATAGATTTTAAAATTAATTTCTTGTAAAAGCTCTGTATAAATCCCTCCTAAACCAAGAGCAAGTATGACTCCATAACTTGGATCTCGCTTAGCACCAACTATAAGCTCATGACCCTTAATCATCTCTTGAACTACCATGTAGGGCGAAATTTTTGCTAATTTTTTGTATGCTTCTTTTAGTTGTTTTTCGCTTTGTATATTAGTTATTACTCCTCCTACCTCAGTTTTATGACTTATCTCTCTTGATGATAATTTAATGACAAATGGGTGTAAATTAAAATTTATTTTTTTTAGTAAAATATCTATGTCTTTTTCTGATTTTAATAACTTCGTTTTCACGATCGGAATATCGAGTTTTTCAAGTAATTCTAATGAATCATAAAGATCATAATGATTGTTTATTAACGAATCATTAATAATAATTCTTTTCTTTTTATCAACGAAAGTTACAAGCCTTGCGACTAACTCGCTCACCTCACCTTTTTTAATATACTCTTCATAATCAATGATTTTTTTGATTGAAGAGACTAAATAATCAAAATTGGCAAAACCAACGATTCTTTCATTTTCAAAAAGTTTTCCTACTCCGTACATTGATTTTTTACCCATAAAAACTGGGTAGATTGGTTCTTCATATTTTTTTTGCATTGAAACTAAGACCTTAGCAGTTTCATAAATCTGAGTATTTGCCTGAGGAGTAAGTAAAACAATTACTGCACCATGATCTTTATCTTTTTTTACAACATTAAATGCTTTATTATAATCAAAAGCTGAGGCATCTCCTAATAAATCAATAGGGTTATGGACAGTCACTTTTTTTGTATCCTCGAATGATTTATTAAGCTCAAGCGCTAACTCTTGTGAGATTGTCGCTAACTTTAACCCATGAGTAATTAATTTATCAGTAAGCAATACTCCAGCACCACCTGCATTTGAAAGTACTAAGATTGATTCATTTTTTGGTAATCTTCTATAGCTAAATATTTTTATTAATGTTAAAAATTCTAAATAATCATATGCCCGTATTGCGCCTGTCTCATCCATTAAACTATCAAATATCCGATCGTCTGAGGCCATACCACCAGTATGAGATGAAGCAGCTTTGGCTCCTTCTGTAGTTTTTCCTGATTTTAAAATAATGACTGGTTTTTTAAAGATGGCTTTTTTTAATGTTCTCTTAAATTTTTCACCATTTTTTACGTCTTCTAGGTACATAAATACAGCGGTCGTACTTTTATCTTCTATTAGATATTCGAGGCAATCTGATTCATCCATCACTGTCTTATTACCAAGCGAGATAAAATAAGAAAATCCTAGATGATTATGACTTAAAAAATAATCTACTAATGCAGAACCAAGTGCCCCTGATTGGGAAATAAATCCAATATTTCCTTCGGGCGCTACATTTTTTAAAAATGTGGTATTGACCCCTAATTTAGTATTGATATAACCAATACAGTTTGGGCCAAGAATATTAATTCCATAATCACGTGCTTTAATAGCTAATTCTTCCTCGAGTTTTGCCCCTTCCTCACTTGTTTCTTTAAAACCAGCTGCAAATATCACAGCGTTTTTTATTTTATATTTTCGCAACTCATCAAGATAATATAGGGCTACCCCTGCTGGAACAGCAAGAACTACTAAATCAATTTTCTTTTCTTTCTTTATTACCTCTTCAAGATTTTTATAGATTGTTTGATTTAATATCTTTCCCTCATATTTATTATTTATAAAATACATCTTACCTTTGTAACCTTGAGCAATAAGATTTTTAGCAACAAGATGACCAACTTTATTTTTTTCATGAGAAACACCAATTATCACTATTGATCTTGGATTAAAAAATGAGTCCATAAAATAATCTTATATGAAATAAAATTATTTGTGTTGAAGAAAAGTTTCAGAAACATAAATACCTAAATTTCTTACGTCATTATCGTTTAAATCTTTACCTGAAGAATAACTATTTATTCTCTCCATTAACTCTCTTAATAATTTATATTTGCTAGAGCCGTAGTCTTTTGTTTTTAATAGCTCCATCATATGACTCGACCTCTCAAAAGCCCGTTTAGATATAAAAAATGAGCTTATAAGTGAATCTAATAAACCAATATCTTGAACCATTGTTCTTTTAGCAAAAATTGTCTGAAGTTTTTTTTCATTTTTATACTGTGAATTAAGAGAGATCAAATATTCGATTAGTTTTGAGTAAAAAACCTGTTCTGCCTCACTAATTAATCGTCCAAATATTTTTTGATAATAACTATCTGAATCAATTATCTGTTTTAATCTATCCATAACCGCCTCTTCGCTTTGTAGTGAGATTTTTAAAGCTTCAAGATCAACCTTAGAAAAACCCAACGGTATTTCAAATGGATGCTTATCAATTGTCAATTTAAGATTCTCTTCTGCTACGCTACTTAATTTTTTTCCAATCACTCCTCTTTCTTCTGTTTTGAGTGATCCCTCTCTTTTAACCCCAATTACATAAGTACCACCACGTCTAGCTATATCAACACTCTTCATATCTGATCCGAGACTAGATTTTATTTTTTTCCAAAGTTCAAAAATTGTCAAATCGCTATCAACATAGCTTTTTCCTTCATTTAACTCCTTAATAAATTTAAGATCAATACAGAATACATCGTCGTATTCATCTAAATTTCCAACAAATTCAGTAAAACTATGAACAACACCCCCAAGAAGCCTATCAAAAGATCTTCCTTCTATAAAATTTAATAACTCCTCTCTTTGTGCATCGCTTGTTGTTTTTTTTTAACAAAGAAAACATTTCTAATCTCTTTGATTTTGGAATACGATAGTTAAAATGTCTTAATTTATCATCAACCGTGACAACATCTGGCGGATAATCTGAATCAAGTTCGTTAAGTTTGACAAAATCTTCAAAGCTAGATTCATCGGGAAATCTTTTTAAAACCTTACGTAGTTCTGATTTATTTAACAAAAGTCCTCGATTTAAATAATAGTCAAAAATTCGTCTTAGGTAACTGTTTTGCTCTCCCTCTGGCCTTGTAATAACCTCAATTATTTCTTCTCCATTATCTTTTAATGTAATTGGAGCTTCATATATCTTTGCATCTTTATTCATGCCTAACCGATAATAACCACTAACAGGATTTTTTGATCCCTCACTAAATCTTTCAATTATTCTTTTCTTAATTTCCTCAATCTTATCTTGATCAAAATTACCTTGTAAGGCGACTAAAAACTCATCTCCTCCATATCGCCCTTTAATATCTACGTCTCTTACAGTTTTTTTGATAATGCGGGCAAGCAGCCTGAGCGCCTTGTCTCCTGCAGGATGACCGCAAGAATCATTTATCTTCTTAAAATCATCGATATCAATCATTATGATAGCAAAATCTTTCTTGAACCTTGATGAGATCTCAAACTGTTTTCTTAATTGTTCAAAAACTGATGCCTGATTGCTTAATCCTGTTAAATTATCATGAGTGGCAACAAACTCAAGTTCTGAATTCTTACCTTTAAGATTATTAAAAAGTATTGTAAAAGGATCTTTAAGGTTAGATTCAATAAATAAAATATAAATAAAATAAAAAGATATGAATTTAAAAATATGCCCTATCATATTAAAAAATCCGTTTACATCATTATAGAGTGTAAAAGAGAGCTCGCTTAATATGAAAAACGTTAGAGAAAGCACTATGGCATTATAATTTCTTTTTCCTATTTTTTTTCTTTTAAAAAAATAGAGGATTATTGTTGCCAAAGCTAGAGCAGAAAAGACATATTCGGCAATTTTTTTAAATGAAGTTATTCCTATACCTTCAATATAACAGACAGGAAATACTTTAAAAACAAAAATGAGCAATATCAAGGCTATAAATGAAAGCGAAAAAACGGTGGGAATTACTATTT
>Ga0172371_10008410_pt1 | contig 14468 bp, 15 predicted proteins | sample Lak12m_FD_114543 | JGI IMG/M metagenome (GOLD analysis project Ga0172371, IMG submission 114543) | Freshwater microbial communities from Kabuno Bay, South-Kivu, Congo - kab_022012_12m | ecosystem: Environmental > Aquatic > Freshwater > Lake | place: Democratic Republic of the Congo: South-Kivu... | reverse complement strand
CTGGCGAAAATTTCAGGAAAGCGTGGGGCGGAAAACTTTCACACTTTCAGCAGAAGATATTTTCGCAAGCATAATCACCCACTCGTTGCCGATCGTCGGGGATTATTTTTATGCGCCGCGCGGACCGGTCGTCAACGAACAACGAACAACGAACAACGAACAATATTTCAACGAAAAATTTAGAATTTTTCTGATTGGATTATTAGATTTAGCCAAGAAAAAGAATGTTGGCTGGATTCGGGTTGAACCGGCGGATGATAAACTCTTGGAATTTTTAAGGTTGAACCTTAAAAATATGAAAATCAGGAAATCGGCTGTGGATATGCAACCGAGGGAGATTCTTGTGCTGGATATTTCCAAAAGCGAGAAAGAAATTTTGGCCGAGATGAAACAAAAGACGCGGTACAATATCAAATTGGCGGAAAAGAAAGGGGTGAAAATATATGATTCGCGAGAAGAAAAATATATTGAAGAATTTTGCCGTTTGGTCGAAGTTACAGCGAAGCGGGACAAGATAACTTCGCATCCAGAGAAATATTATCGCAAAATGTTTGAGAATATTCCAGGTGATATTTTGAAATTATACGTCGCTGAATACGAAGGAAAAATCGTTGCGGCGAATTTGGTTTTGTTTTTTGGGCGCGTAGCGACATATATGCATGGTGCGTCGGACAACGCGCATCGGAGCGTCATGGCGCCATATCTTTTGCAATGGCAGCAAATCCAAGACGCGAAAAAAGCGGGCTGTGAGAGATACGATTTTGGCGGAGTGAAGATTCAACCTCACCCCACCCCTCTCCTTGTAAAGAAGAGGGAGAATTCCTGGAGCGGCATAACGAAATTCAAAACCGGCTTTGCGCTGAATGTCGAGCCGGTTCAATTTCCCGGATGTTATGATATAATACTCAAGCCGGGGAAATACAACTTGTATCGCGCGCTGCAAAAAGTTAAAAGAGTATTTTAGAAATGGAAACAAAAACCCGCCTTCGTTCCGCTAAGCGGAACTTCAGCGAGGCAAGCAAAAAAAGAGTCGGGATATTTTCGCTCACCTGCGACGAGGGGTGCAGCATTTTGCTTGCGGAAATTTTCAACCAAAAATTGATTCCCTGGCTTGAAAAAATGGAGCTAGTGTATTTTCTGTCGATCAAGGACAAAGTGGAAATAAAAGACTTGGATATCGCTCTTGTCGAGGGCGTTGTGACAAGCGAACGGGACAAAGAGGACATCGAAAGGATTCGGGCGAACACAAAAATACTGATCGCGATGGGGACCTGCGCGATGACGGCGCTGCCGTCCGGCCAGCGCAACAATTTCAACATCAGCCAGCTCAAGGAAATCGAAGGGCACCTCGAAAAATATAATTTCCTGCCCAAAGCTTTGGCGCTCAAAGATGTCGTGAAGGTTGACGATTCAATTTCCGGCTGCCCGATCGATGAGAAAAAATTCATTGAAGTTTTTGAGCGATACCTTTGAGGATTTATGATTTATGATTTAAGATTTATGAGGGAGGGGAAAATAAAATCTTTTACCGATCTTCTCGCCTGGAAAGAAAGTCATAAATTGCTTCTTTTGATTTATAAAGCGACAAAAAAATTTCCCAAAGAAGAATTATTTTGTCTGACGAGTCAGATGAGGAGAGCGGCGCTTTCTGTCACTTCAAATATCGCCGAAGGATTTGGAAGACATGGAGTGAAAGAAAAAATTCAATTTTATTATTTGGCCCAAGGCTCCTTAACTGAATTAAAAAATCAAATTTTAGCTTCAAGAGATATAGGCTATTTAAGTAAAGAAGATTTGGATTTATTGGTTTTACAAGCAAATTCTGCCCATCAATTGTTGCAAGGTCTTCTGACAAAAACCAAATCTTTCTTAAATCATAAATCTTAAGTCATAAATCAAAAACGTTTTTATTATTAGTTTCTAGTATCATGCATAAATGTAGTTTAGATATTGAAATATCCAAATTATCGAAGATTGAAGGCCATGCGGATTTGGATATCAAAATCCGGGATGGAAAGTTGGAAGAAGTGAAGCTCAAAGTCATGGAAAACTTGCGGTTTTTCAATCAAGCGGTAAAAGGCCAGTCCTATGCCGCCGTTCCGCAGCTTGTTTCGCGGATTTGCGGGACTTGCTCGATCGCCCATCTCACCGGCTGCATCGAAGCCGTCGAAAAAACTTTGGGCGTGAAAATCAGCGAGCAGACGCTGATTCTCCGCAAGCTCACGGTGTACTCAATGATGATCCGCGACCACGCCTTGCATCTCTACTTTTTTGCGATGCCGGACATGCTTGGGATTGATTCACTTTTGGATGTTCCGGAAGACAAACACGATCTCATCCGCGACGCGCTGGCTGTCAAAGAGGCAGGAAACAATTTGTCCGAACTCATTGCGGGTCGCGCCGTCCATGCGCCGTTTGAGCAAGTGGGGGGATTCAGTCGCGAAATTGACGCTGAAAAAATTCCGGCGATGGTTGATCAGCTCAAAAAAATCCGTCCGACGGTTTTGAAGCTTATTGATATATTTGCCGCTTGCGATTGGGAATTTGAGCGCAAAACAAATTTCGTCGCGCTCGTGACGGATGACTTTTCTTTTCTCGAAGGGAAGATAAAAGATATGCATGGCATGGAGATTGAAGAAAAAAAATATTGGAATCATCTCCACAATGTCGTGCTGCCGTATTCGCAAGCGACTGGGTTTGAGTTTGAGGGAAAAGAATATATGGTCGGGTCTTTGGCGCGTCTGAATTTGAATAAAAATAATTTACACAGCAACACAAAAAAAGACGCGGAGAAATATCTCAAAAAATTTCCGTCGGAAAATATTTATGACAATAATTTTGCCCAGGCGATCGAAATTTTGCATTCGATCGATCATTCCATCGAACTCTTGGAAAACAATAAGTTCCAAAAGGAAGAGCCAGTCAAACCTGAAAAATTGACCGGCCAAGGCGCGGGGGCGATCGAGGCGCCGCGGGGGACGCTCTATTATGCGCTTGAAATTGAAGAGGGGAAAGTGAAAGAATTGAAACTGGTCATCCCGACGGCCCAGAACCTCGTGAATATGAAAAAAGACGTCGAACAGATCGTTTCCGGACTGTGCGCGACAGGCATCAATAAGGAAGAACTCGAGAAAAAAATAATCTTTGAAGTTTCCAAACTTATCCGCGCCTACGATCCCTGTATGTCCTGCGCCTCGCACTTTTTGAGGGTCAATTGGAAATAGGTGAGCTAATCCCGATTTAGCTCAATGGCGATTTGTTTGAGAATTTTTTTTTCATCTCCCTCCATCGGCACGCCGAGGATCATGACTCGTTTGAGCTCGCCGATTTTTTGGAGGAGTTTCAGGTTGAAAGCCAAGTCGAAGTCGTGAAGGGAATATAGTTTTTGGGTTTCGAGTTTTGCAATATCATCAATCAAGATGACTTTTTTTATATCCTCAACCGTATCGATAATAATCAATTCTTTATTAACCGGTTTCAGGTTTTCATTCGGGTCGGTGATGATGAAATCGATATCGGGAAAAAGTTTTTCGAGTTTCGGCGCAAGCTTCAAAGGCAGATTGTCGAAATCCAACAGCGGATTGCCGAAGATGTGGATTGTTTTGTTTTGTTTCATAAAAAAGAGGGGGGATTGGTCTCGACGAGACCGAATACCCCGGTTAGGCGGCTTCTTGGAGCCGGAATTCTTGATGGTTGGCCAGTCCAGGCAATCCATCGTCCTCATTGAGGAAATGGATGGTGTCCATGACGAACTTTGCTGGCTGGCCAGTGATGGTGAATTTAGGGGCGAAGGGATACTTCAGGCCGAATGAATGAGGCAGATCGATCTCCCGATATTTTTTGCCTATTTCGGCAATTTGGTTAAAATCGAGATTGCCCCAAAGCGCATATCCGACATGGTCAATTTTTATAATTACGCCGGACAATATTACCCCTTTTTCCACCAGCTTCTTCAGCGTTTCGGCGGGATAGTACATGGTATCTTTTCTCCTTTGCCATAATCTGTGAATTATAATACCATTTCAGAAGAAGAAAGAAAAGAAATATGAAAAGACTCATCCCTCAATCCATCAAAAATATATATCATCTTCTGCAAGCCGTATTGGCCAATGTTTGGTTTGGGTTTCCGTCGCGGAAACTTAAAATTATCGGGGTGACGGGGACAAACGGAAAAACGACGACGGTGCAGATGGTCGCAAAGATTTTGGAAGAGGCGAAAAACCCCGAAAAGCCTGACGGCTACGGGGCAAGTAAAGTGGCTGTGGCCTCGACGATCAACTTCAAAATTGCCAAAAAAGAACGGGTGAACAAAAGCAAGTTCACCACCCTTTCCAGTTGGCGCTTGCAAAAATTCTTGAAGCAAGCTGTTTCGGCGGGCTGCAAGTATGCCGTTCTCGAAGTATCTTCGCATTCTCTTGACCAGAACCGGGCTTGGGGAGTCAATTTCGATGTCGCCGTGATCACGAATGTGACTCGCGAGCACCTGGACTATCATGAAACGATGGAAAAATACGCGAGAGCGAAAGAGAAACTGTTTGCGATAGTTGCAAAGAATACGAAAGGAGCAAGTGTTGTAAATTTGAATTCGAAGTTCGCTGAGAAATTTTTGGAATATCCGGCAGGAGAGAAATACGGGTATTGTATAGAGTATGGAGTATTCAGTATAGAGTATGATGATGTCAAAGTCGTTGAGGCGAAAAATATCAAGCTGGATATATTCAATACTCAATACTCAATACTCAATACTCAATTCACGCTCAATCTGCCCGGCGATTTCAACGTTGAAAACGCGCTTGCGGCGGCTTGTGTGGGGCTTTCGCAAAATATTCCGCTCGAAAAAATATCAGAATCCCTGGAAAAAATAAAGGGCATCCCGGGGAGGATGGAAAGAATTGAAAATGACCGCGAGCTTGAAATAATCGTCGATTATGCTGTGACACCTGATTCGCTTGAAAAACTATATAAATATTTGGATGGAATAAAAAAAGAAGGATCAAAAATTATCGCTGTTTTTGGTTCTTGCGGCGAGCGGGATCGGGGCAAGCGGCCGATCATGGGCGAGATTGTGGCGAAACATGCAGACTACGCAATTGTCACCAACGAAGATCCATATAGGGAAGATCCGCAGCAAATCATCGACGAAGTGTTTGCGGGTGTAGTTGGACATGATTTTCCTAAAGCTCGGCTTTTCCCTTCTTCGAGCGAAGCTCTCAGAATTCCTCAAAGCCAAGCTTTGGAAAATAAAAAAACCGAAGGAGTTGATGCTTTTAGGATATTAGATAGACGAGACGCTATCAAGGCTGCTTTAAAAATTGCAAAGCCGGGGGATATCGTCGTTGTGACAGGGAAAGGAGCGGAAGAGACAATGGCAGTCGGGGATCGCCGGATCCCCTGGAACGATCCGAGAATAATTCGCGAAATTTTACAGGAAAAATAAAATCCCCCTTAGTCCCCCTTTTTCAAAGGGGGAAATCTGTCGCTCTCCCTTTCGAAAAGGGAGAGATGGAGAGGGATTTTATCCGAGAACTTTTGCGAGAGCGAGAGTGAACGCAAAGCCAATCAAACCCCCGACGATAACTTCTCTCAATCTGTGCCCCATTCTTTCTTTCAGCTTGGGGTATTTTTCTTCCAGATTGAGATTCTCAATGATCTTGTTCAGATATCTGCCCTGGTCGCCCATATACATCCGAAGCCGGACAGCATCGTCAATGGTGATGATCGCCAAAACAAAAGCAACGGCAAAAGCGCTGGAGGATATTCCGTGATAATAGCCGACAGCGGTGACCAAGGATACAATGAAACCAGTGTGCGCCGACGGCATGTGGCCATGGCCGACATGTTCGAGTGTGTTGCGCAAATCACAGCCGTGCTTCAAAGAATAGATCACGATCTTGATCAGCAAAATAAAAACCCATGTGATTATCGGCAGGAGAAAAGTGTAATATTTTGAGATTTCAAGCATATATCCAGTTTACACTATTTCAAAGCCAAGCACAATATCCGATATTTGCTATAGACATCGATTTGTCGGTTAGTGTATAATACAAGACATGCAGGAGGAACTGAAGAAAAATTTCACCCCGCACCAAAAACCAGGAAACAACTCAATGGAAAAAACAATCTCAGAAAAAATAGCTAGTAATTTTGGTACGGGGTTCGTACTGCTTTCGAAAGTTGCCAAGGAAAAAAAGTATGCCCAGGAGTATCTGGGACTTTTGGCGAGGCGCGGTGATATCGGATCGGTCCGGATCGGAAAACGCTGGTATACGACTTGGGCGTGGTTCGAAGAATTTTTGGAAAACGGGCAGAAGCCCGCCCGAGGCGGGTCCGCCTTTGGCGGAAAAAAAGTCGAGAGTGTTGAGGAAGTTTCGAATGTGAAAATCCAGGAGTCGGTGAAAATCGAAGCTGAGAAGATTGTGATGAAAATAGGACGCGAAGAAAGAATTTCCGTTGCAGTGAAAACAAAAAAATTTGAAATGCCAGTTCGGAAAAATATTGCCGGGGGAATCGGAATGATCAGGGGGAGAGGAGAAATTGGAAAAAAAATAGAAATAACACACGCTGGAAATTTCCAGCCGGTCAGGAAAAGTCAATTTCACCCGCAGCTGGAGGCGAAGTTCAAAAATGTTTCCGTTGAGAAAAAAAACAGATACGCCGTTCCTTATCAAGAAATAAAATTCAAGAAAAAGGCAGATATTTTTTCTCCCGATTTTGCAGGTGAAGAAAATATGCAGGCGCCGATATTTCCCCGGTTTGCATTTGCAGCGAGCTTTGCTATAATGATTTTTCTTCTGGTGGCCTCCGGCTATTTCGTCTGGTCCGGCGGCTTGCTCGCAAAAGGAACGGTGGCTGGAGCAAGCGACGAAAGAAACGTCGGGTTTTCCGGTATTACATCCGGAGGGAATTATGTTCTCGTCAGCGCGGGCGACAAAATAAAAGAGGCCTTGTCCGTTTCAAGAGTGATGGTAGCGGCGGCGAAGGAGAAATCAATCAACAACAATTAGTGGTCGGTGTTAATTATTAGTTCACCCCGTTAAATCCTCGCTTTGCGGGGCCAGCCTCCCGGCGGAATTTAACAGGGCAAGAAAACTATGATTATGTGGGTAATATTGGGGATAGTGGTTTTGGTCGTTCTTTGGGCGGTTGCGGTGTACAATGGACTGATCCGGCTCAAAAATCGGGTGGACGAGGCTTGGTCGGACATTGACGTGCAGACAAAACGCCGATATGATCTCATCCCGAATCTCGTGAATACAGTAAAAGGTTATGCGGCGCACGAAAAAGAGGTTTTTGAAAAGGTGACGGAAGCGCGGACGCGGGCGATGGGCGCGCAGTCGGCGGCGGATAAGGCGCAGGCGGAAAACGCTCTCTCGCAAACTCTCAAAAGCTTGTTCGCGGTGGCGGAAGCTTATCCCGATCTCAAAGCCAACCAAAACTTCTTGGAGCTGCAGCGCGAACTCACCGACACAGAAGACAAGATTCAAGCGTCGCGCCGGTTCTACAACGGCAATGTCCGCGATTTCAACACAAAAATTCAAGTCTTCCCAAACAATGTCTTTGCCGGTATGTTGGGATTTTCCGCTCGCGAGTTTTTCGAAGCCGCAGGCGAGGAGAAAGAACCAGTTAAGGTCGAGTTTTAATCTTTCTATAATATGAAAAATAATTCTTGCTAAACTAGTAATATTACTAGAATATTTTGCTATATGGCAACCCTCTATGATCAAGCTGACAAGAACACCCGTCTTACTTGGATATACATCCTGGGTTTTTTGGTTTTTGTGATTGGAATCGGATACGTGTTCGCGGGGGCGATGAACAATTATGCGATCTTGGTGGTCGCGGTGCTTTTCAGCGTGCTGATGAGCTTTGCTTCATATTGGTGGAGTGACAAGATTGTTCTCGCGATGAGCGGGGCGAAAGAAGTGACCCGTGAAAATGCGCGGGAAATACACAATATCGTTGAAAATCTTTGCATCACGGCTGGCCTTCCCGTTCCCAAAATTTATATCATCCAGGATTCATCTCCCAACGCATTCGCCACCGGGCGCGATCCGGAGCACGCGGTTATTTGTTTCACAACGGGCATTATTGAAAAATTAGATAAATCAGAACTCGAGGGAGTGGCCGCTCATGAACTGTCGCATGTCGGCAATCGGGATATTTTGCTCTCGACGGTTATCGTTGTTCTGGTTGGTTTTGTGGCGCTCTTGGCGGGATTTTTCCGCCGCTGGAGTTTTTTTGGAGGTCGGGACAATGACCGGGAAAACGGGCAGCTCGGCTTGATATTGTTTATCGCGGCAATTATACTTTCAATTTTGGCGCCTATCGCGGCAATGCTCATCCAGCTGGCCATTTCCCGAAAACGAGAATATCTCGCCGACGCAGACGGGGCGCTGCTCACCAGATATCCGGAGGGTCTTGCTCGCGCGCTTGAAAAAATTTCCGCCGATCCGACCCCTTTGCAGCACGCCAATCAAGCGACCGCCCACCTTTTCATCGCCAATCCTTTCCGGGGGAAAAAAATATCAAATCTTTTTCAAACCCACCCGCCCATTGCCGAAAGAGTGAAAAGATTGCGGGGGATGGATGAGTGATTTTTCCCAAGGTCTCATCTTGGGAATTCTTTTATGCAATTCAAGATTCCGAAAAATACGGAAAAATATGAGTGGACGCAGCACGCCGCGTTCAAGATGAAGCAATATGGTCTCACGGCGCAACGAATTTTGCGCGTGGTGAAAAATCCGCAGAGAGTTGAAGAGGGAATTGTGAAGAATACGATTGCGGTGATGCAGCCCGCCTCACTGCGCACGAAAGAGGGGAAAAGAGTTTGGTCGCAAGAAATTTGGGCGATGTACCAAAAGAAAATTAAAAGTGAAAAGTTAAAAGTGAAAAGTTTCGGTCCGAATAAAATTAGAATAATTAGTGCGTGGCGCTATCCGGGTGTGAGCCCGAAAAGAGATCCTATTCCGGAGGATATTTTGCGAGATTTGGAGATGTAAATTGGCTTATATAAAGGATAATATCCTCAATAGGCTGGACAAAAACTTTGTTTAGGAGTATAATTAAACATTGGCAAGGCAATAAAGGGGGATTTGCCGTCATGCAGCCCCTTAAAAATTTGATAGCAAAGGAGATTTTCAATGAAAAGTCTGAGAGTGGTTTTTCTTGTTGTCACCATTTTGGCCCCGCTTTCCATTGTTGGCTGTGGGAACGGAAACCAATCTTTCTTCGACGAGTCTGTCACCGTGGCCCCGTGGAGAGTTAACCAAGGAATTTGGCGCGAATATTACCTAGTGTTCAAGTTCAGTAAGTCAGGTTCCTACGAGGTTTCTTTCTCGCGTCCTCTAAGTCACGAAGATTATGGTTTTAAAAGTTTTATCCCCAACGACTTCAAAAGGGTGGTTAAAGACCCGAGCCAGGAAGAGGAACTGGGGGCTGGCGGGGTACATCTTTCCAGAAAAGTCATAGTGACCATCAGAAAAAATGGTCAGGAGACTCAATCCCACGAGTTTGATCTTATGTCGCTCAGTATTAACAACAAGATTAACAACAAGGATAATTTCGGAGGATTCTAGCCGGGCTTTGTTGTTTTTGGTCCGGAGCAATTTGGTTCGATTATCGACAAAATTACTTTCTGCAGGAGCGTGGTTATCCAGCTGCGCTCCTTTTTTGTTTTCAAAATCCTCCTTCGACCTCACCCCAGCCCTCTCCCCGCCAAGCGGGCGGGCAGGCTTGTTAAGGAGAGGGGGCCGCCCTTGGCAGGGGAAGAAGATTTGTGTATGATAAAGTCAGGAATAAACATAAAAAACTAACTTAGATTTGGAGGTGAAAATATGGAAGCACAAAATCAAACACAACAAACAGGACAATCAGATGCCGAAAAAAACAAAGCGATGGGAATCGTGGGATATATCATTCCAATCCTTTTCTTCATCCCGCTCGTATCTGACGCGAAAAACAGTCCGTTCGCGAAATTCCACGCCAATCAGCAGTTGAATCTTCTTATCGCGGCGGTCGTCGTGAATGTCGTCGGCGGGATTATTCCGTTCATTGGATGGTTCATTATCCTTCCGCTTGGCTCGATATTTTTGATCGTAGTGGCGATCATGGGAATCATCAACGCGGCAAAGGGAGAAATGAAAGAATTGCCGCTCATCGGCGGATTCAAACTTATCAGCTAAAGTCTTATTGCGCAATAGTATTTCAAAGACAGGCAAACTATTTTGGTTTGTCTGTTTTTTGTTGTATAATACTTCTATGAAGCGAACCAAAATAGTTTGTACAATCGGTCCGGCGTCTGAGAGCGAAAAAATTCTTTCCGAAATGATCAAAAAGGGGATGAACGTTGCGCGTCTCAATTTTTCGCATGGGAACTTTTCCTCGCACAGGAAGATAATCAAGTCGGTCAGGAAGATTAGCGAGAAGTTGCAAATTCCGGTCGGCATCATGGCCGATCTCCAGGGGCCGCGGATCAGAGTGAGCAATGAAAAGGAACTGGCTGTTTCGAAAAATGAAATTGTTGAAGTAAAAGAGGCGTTTATTCCGGCGAAAAGGGGTGTGCTGAAAAAAATATTGACAAAAGTCTTGCCATCCGGCTACGCCGGATCTCGCGAAGCGAGAAAAACGCTCAAGCTGGATCTTGCCGGAGTCGTGAGGATGGTGAAGCCCGGAGCGAGCATATTGATCGAAGACGGGCTGATCAAATTGAAAGTTATAAAGAGGAAAAAGGACCGTCTTGTCTGTAAGGTGCAAAATAGCGGAGTGATAGAACCCAGGAAGGGCGTAAATATCCCCGGTATCTCTTCAAGATTGGGAGCGATTACGGCGCGCGACATGGAGGTTCTTGATTTCGCGTTGAAACATGATGTTGATTTTGTCGCGATGTCTTTCGTGCGGACGGCCGATGAAATAAACTATCTCAGAAGATTGATAAAAAGCAGAACAAAGCGAAAAAATAATACTGCCCAAGTGATTGCCAAAATTGAAAGAAAAGAAGCGATCAAAAATTTTGACAAAATTTTGGCGGCGACGGACGCGGTGATGGTCGCGCGGGGCGATCTCGGCATCGAAATGCCCCAAGCCGACATCCCTATTCTCCAAAAAGAGATCGCGGCCAAATGTCTCAAGGCCGGGAGGCCGGTGATTGTCGCGACGCAGATGCTCGATTCGATGATCCGCAATCCGCGACCCACTCGGGCCGAAGTGACGGATGTTTCCAACGCTGTCATTGATCACGCGGACGCGCTGATGCTTTCCGGAGAAACAGCGAGCGGAAAATATCCAGTCGAAGCGGTACACACAATGACCCAGATCATCCGACGGACGGAAAAATCGCCTTTTGACGACCTTGATCATGGATTTTTGGGCGACCAGAGGGAATCTGTTTCCGCGGCCGTTGCGCAATCGGCGCACGAACTTTTGAAAGATTCGGGAGCAAAAGCGATTATCGTGGCAAGCATTTCCGGACTCACTGCCCGGATGATCACCCGTCATCGTCCGGAGCAGAAAATATTCGTGATGACCAACAATGAAAAAACCCATAACCAACTCTCTCTTGTTTGGGGAGTGAACAGTTTCGTCCTGCCCGATTGCAAAGATCTAGATGAACTGATCGACAAATCGATAGAAACGATAAAGAAAAATAAATTATTAAAAAAGAAAGACAAAGTCGTGATCGTCGCCGGCCGTCCGCATGTGAAAAAAGAGCATATGAGCCTCGTTAAAGTAGAAAGTATCTAGCGCTTAATATCAAAATTAAAATTCACCCTGTTTAGTAAATTTTAAATTTTTCCTAATCCGAATATGCAGTATGTTTATGTCCTCAAAAGTAAATTAGATGGGAAAAATTATGTTGGATATACAAAAAATTTAAAATTAAGATTTGAGCAACATAATAATGGAAAAGTTGCTTCTACTATAAGAAGAAAGCCCCTGGAGCTTATATATTACGAAGCTTGCTTGGATCAACAAGATGCGACTCATAGAGAAAAATATTTGAAAACAATTTATGGAAAGAGATTTATAAAAAGTCGGCTCAAATCTTACTTAACAGGGTAAAAATAAAAATTATGGCACAAAAACAAAAATACATTCTCTGGTTTCGGGAGACCGGAATCAAGGACATTCCGCTTGTTGGCGGGAAAAACGCTTCGCTCGGGGAAATGTTTCGCAATCTTCGGAAGCGCGGCATCCGGGTGCCGGACGGGTTTTCAGTGACGGCCGAGGCTTTTCGGTATTTCATCACGCAAAACAAGCTGGACAGCGAGATAAAGAATATTTTGAGAGGTCTTGATACGGGGAATATGCGCAATCTCGCCGAGCGGGGCTATCGGGTTCGCCAAACTATTCTCTCGGCCGAGTTTCCGGTTGATTTGCGCAACCAGATCGTTGAAGCCTATTCAAAACTCTCAAAGGCCTACAGTCCGCGAAAAAGTTTTCGCATCAATTGGGACAGAAAAGACCATATGAACCATTTCGCGGGCGGAGTGGACACGGCCGTGAGATCGAGCGCGACGGCCGAGGATCTCGCGGACGCGTCTTTTGCCGGCCAGCAGGAATCCTATCTCAACGTGACGGGAGAATATCAACTTCTGGAATCAATAAAAAAATGTTTTTCTTCGCTTTTCACCGACCGGGCGATATCCTATCGCGTGGACAAGGGTTTTGACCAACTTTCCATCGCGCTTTCGGTCGGGGTGCAAAAAATGGTGCGCTCGGATGAGGCGGCGAGCGGCGTGATGTTCACGATCGACACAGAATCGGGATTTTCGGATGCAATCATCATCAATGGGTCATACGGTCTCGGGGAGAATATCGTGAAGGGGAAAGTGAATCCGGACGAATTCATCATCCACAAGCCGACCTTGAAGCTTGGATTCAAATCAATCGTTGGGAAAAAAATGGGAAGCAAGGAAAACAAGCTGGTCTATAGTGTCGGAGGAACTTCGACGACCCAAAACGCGATTGTTTCGCAAGAGGACAGAAAAAAATTCTGTCTCACGGATGCGGAAGCGCTCGAACTGGCTCGTTGGGGAATTCTCATCGAAGAGCACTACAAAAAACCGATGGATATCGAATGGGCGAAAGACGGGCGGGACGGGAAACTCTACATCGTCCAGGCGCGGCCGGAAACGGTGCAGTCGCAGAAGAAGAAAAACGTTCTGGAAGAATATATTTTGAAAAGCCAAAGCAAAATTTTGTGTGTCGGGGCGGCCGTGGGCGGAAAGATCGGCGCGGGACGTGCGAATGTCATCAAAGATGTTGCCCAAATCGCCGACTTCCAAAAAGGAGAAGTGTTGGTCACGGAAATGACCGATCCGGACTGGGAGCCGATTATGAAAATTGCCTCGGCGATCGTCACGAATAGCGGCGGCCGGACTTCGCACGCGGCGATCGTTTCTCGCGAGCTTGGAATTCCGTGTATTGTCGGAACGGGAAACGCGACGGAGAAGATCAAAGACAAGCGCTCGGTGACGGTGAGCTGCGCCGAGGGAGAAGAGGGGAAAGTGTATGACGGAATTTTGAAATTCGAGATCAAAACGACAAATCTCAAGAACCTCAAAAAAACATCCGCCAGCCGGCGGACCAAGATCATGATGAACGTCGGCAATCCGGATCAGGCTTTCGATCTTTCTTTCATTCCGAACGACGGGGTGGGGCTTGCTCGCGAAGAATTTATCATCACGGAATATATCAAGATCCATCCGATGGCGCTGGTCCATTTCGACCGGGTAAAGGACAAGGACGAGAAGAAAAAAATCAACGAAATGACCCAAGGGTACAAAAGCAAAGAAGATTTCTTTGTGGAAAAACTGGCGGAAGGGATTGGCCGGATTTGCGCCGCTTTCTGGCCGAAAGACGTGATTGTCCGGATGAGCGATTTCAAGACGAATGAATACGCGACCCTCATCGGCGGGAAAGACTTTGAACCGGCCGAAGAAAACCCGATGATCGGTTGGCGGGGCGCCTCGCGATATTATGATGAGAACTACAAAGAGGGATTTCGGCTTGAATGTCTGGCCTTCGAAAAAGTGCGCCATGTGATGGGTCTCACAAACCTCAAAGCGATGATTCCCTTTTGCCGCACGATAGAGGAGGGCAAAAAAGTTTTGGCCGAAATGGAAAAATACGGTCTTGAACGGGGCAAAAATGGACTTCAAGTCTATGTGATGTGCGAGATTCCTTCGAACGTGATTTTGGCCAAAGATTTTTCCAAAATTTTCGACGGATTCTCGATTGGCTCAAATGATCTCACCCAGCTCACGCTCGGCGTTGATCGGGACAGCGCCAAAGTTTCCCACGTTTATGATGAGCGTAACGAAGCCGTGAAAGAATTGATTCGCCAAGTCATTGAAAAAGCGCACAAAGCGCGGCGGAAAGTTGGCATTTGCGGGCAAGCCCCTTCAGACTTCCTTGATTTCGCCAAATTTCTCGTCGAAGAAAAAATCGATTCCATTTCGCTCAATCCG
>Ga0172371_10008404_pt1 | contig 14474 bp, 12 predicted proteins | sample Lak12m_FD_114543 | JGI IMG/M metagenome (GOLD analysis project Ga0172371, IMG submission 114543) | Freshwater microbial communities from Kabuno Bay, South-Kivu, Congo - kab_022012_12m | ecosystem: Environmental > Aquatic > Freshwater > Lake | place: Democratic Republic of the Congo: South-Kivu... | reverse complement strand
TTTCGCCGGCTGATCGAGCAGGCGGTGGTCACTGCGCCCGTCACCGAGGCGGACGTCGCTCACGGCTACGACTGGTAAGAGGCACAACATCTTGTGGGTGGTGGAGCTAACCGCCTACCCCCACTACATTATTAGTTGACACACCGAGCGTAACTCGCCCTGCGTCATTGACCCCGCCCCCAGAATGGGATCTCTGAACTGCCCGCCTGGTCCATCACGAACGCAACACTCTGCCGGGCCCGAGTTACTGCCACGTACAAATCGCAAGCTGCGCGTCCCTCGAGAGGAACGCCTCGCATGATGAGCTTCTCTGCGTTTGCTGTAGGCCAGACCAAGACTCGCTCACACGTGAGGCCCTTTGAAGCCCGATAGTTCAGGAAGACAGACGGTTCGTTTCTGGCTGAGTTGGCCGAGTGCCGTACAAAGAGCCGGTCGTAGTCTGCCAGGTAAGACGGGACGTCCTCCCGTCGCACAAGGAATAGACCGTCGTGACCGGTCACGGCCGTGTTTGGAGACACTGTCGGATCGAAACCACACGACGCATCGAACAGCGCATCTGCGAACTCCGCAATCTCGGGCCGGCATCTCCATGTCTGCGTCTGCTGGGTGATAGCTAGCCGACCTGACTTCTCCGCCTTGCGAAACCAGTCCCAGATGCCCATGCACATGAACGACTTGTTCTTACGCCCGCGTTCGTTCGTGGCAATGACGGCCTGGCGGACGTCACCAACCATGTCAATCGGGATGGATGAGTCGAGAAGCATGCTGAGGGTTTCCAGGTCGTACTCGCTCGCCGCAGCCGGCGTGGCAGCGCACGAGGTCACCGTCGTGATCGCCACCGGTGCGCACCGGGCGGCGACCGATGCCGAAATCGAGCAGATGCTCGGCGCGCGGTGGTCTGCGGCACTGCGCGTCGTCAGTCACGACGCCCGCGCCGCCGACCTTGTCGACTGCGGACGCACGTCGCGCGGCACGCCGGTCCTGATCTGCCCCGAGGTCGCGCGGGCCGACCTGCGCATAGCTCTGGGAGTCGTGGAACCGCACGAGTTCGCCGGGTTCAGCGGCGGTCGCAAGGCGATCCTCCCCGGCGTGGCCGGCTACGCCTCGATCCTGGCGAACCACGCCCCAGACCGTCTGACCGATCCCCGCACGGCCGCCGGCAGCCTGAGCGGCAATCCGGTCCACGAGGACATGATCGAGGCAGTCCGGATGGTCGGGCCGGTCTTCATCCTCAACGTCACGCTCGACGAGCGACTGCGGGCGACGGCCGTGGCCGCCGGCGACTGCGAAGCCGCACACGCCCAGCTCGTCGCGGCCGTCCGCGACTCCGTGGGCGTCGAGCCAGACCGCGTCCCGGACGTCATCGTCACCGGGCCCGGGTCTCCCCTGGACCACAGCCTGTATCAGTCGGTGAAGGCGCTGGGCGCCGTCGGGTCGTTGGCCGCCGCGCACACCCGGGTGCTGCTGCTCGCCGCGTGCGATGAAGGCGTCGGCTCCAACGACATGGTCAGGCTCTTCGCTGCGGCCGGGTCGCCCGCCGCTGCACTGCAGGCGCTGCGCGGACCAGACTACGAGGTGCAGTACTGCGGCGCCCTGGTCCTTGCGGACTTCCTGACCCGTCATGGGACGGTGCACGCCTGGTGTCCCGGCGTCGAGGACGAGGCGCTCGAGGCCTTCGGGATGCGACCGGCGACGAGTCCATCCGCCGGCCTCGCGGCCGCCCTCGAGGGACTGGGGGCCGGCGCACACGTCCTCTTCGTCCCACGACCCCAGCGTCTGCTGTTCCACCGTGTGGACGCGTCTCTCCACCCGACACGCTGAGCAGGTCCACGGACGGGGCGGTGCTGGAGCTGGTGCAGTGGCCGGTCGGCGGACGTCGCCGGTCGAGAGGTCGCGGTGGGCGACGTGGTCGTCGAAGCCGTGGATCGCCGCGCTCGTCAGACCCGCCTCCGGTGCACCCGGACAAGCTCCGGGTCCGGCTGTCGGCGGGCACACACGTCCTATAATGTGACCAGCCCCCGACCCGGTGAAGAACTCATGGCTGCCGCGCAACCATCCAGACGGAAGGCGAGACCCGCACAGGCGCCGCGCAAGCGCGCGCGCGGTGCCGGCGCTGCTTCCGTCTACGAGGAACTGCGGCGCGACATCGTGCGCCTCAGCCTTGAGCCGGGGACGCTGCTCGACGAGACGGAGCTCGCGGAGCGCTTCGGCGTGTCACGCGGGCCGGTGCGCGAGGCGCTGATCCGGCTGTCCGCCGAGGGGCTGGTGCACACGCTGCGGAACCGCAGTTCCATCGTCGCAACGTTCGACGTCTTCGCGATCCCGAGTTACCTCGATGCCGTGGAGATCCTGTACCGGCTCACGACGCGTGGCGCGGCCCAGAACCGCAGTCCCGCGCAGCTCGCCGAGATCCAGGCGATCCAGCGCGAGCACACCGCAGCCACGGAGCGCGGCGACCTGGCCGACATGGTCCGGCTCAACCGGGACTTCCACCTGGCGATCGCAAGGGCGAGCGGTAACTCCTTCTACACCGGCTGGACGCAGCAGGTCCTCGACCAGGGCCAGAGGATCCTCGGCCTGTACCTCCACGACGTCGGCGACGCCGAAGAGGCCATGAGCGACCGCTGGACCCAGGCCCACTCGGCGATCGTCAAGGCGATCGAGGAGCAAGACCTCGACGCGGCCGAGGAAGCGGCACGGCGCGATGCCGAGACCATCGCGACCCGGCTGCGGGACAAGTTCGCCTCCCGCCCGTCGGGCGGCCTGACGCTGGGCGCACGCGCCGAGGACTAGCTCCCCGGACCTGCCGGCGCCGATCAGGCCCGAGACGCCGCGCGCGGATCTTGCAGCTGAACAGGAGAGGCCGGCTTCTCGGCGGCTGCGATGTCCTGCACGGCCAGGTAGCCGAACGTCAGCGCGGGGCCCAGCATCGCGCCCGCGGCAGGGTAGGTGCCGCGCATGATGCTGACGGCGACGGTGCCCACGGCGTAGAGCGAGGGGATCGGCTCGCCGTCCGCGTCCAGCACGCGGGCGGCGGGGTCCACGCGCAGTCCGAGCAGGGTGCCGATATCGCCCGGCATCATCCTGATGGCGTACCAGGGGCCGACGTCGAGCGGCGCCACGCAGGGGTTCGGCGTGACCTCCGGATCGCCGGCGGCCTGCTCGAACGAGGTCTCTCCCTTGTGGAAGTCGGGATCCGCCCCCCGCGCGGCCTGCTCGTTGAAACGGGCGATCGTCTGCTCGAGCTCGCGGGGATCGACACCGATCTTCCGCCCGAGCTCCGCGATGGTCCGGCCGCTCTTCAGGTAGCCACTGCGCAGAAAGGGCTTGAAGCGTCCCGGGAACGCGGGGACGCGGCCGAGGCCGTACTTGCGCAGATGGCGGTGACTCGTGACGACGTAGGCCTCCACTTCCCGGTCGTTCGCACACTCGGCGAACATCGCCTCCAGGAAGTCGTGGTAGTTGATCGCCTCGTTCACGAAGCGATGGCCGGCCCGGTTGACGACGATCACGCCCGGCTTCGCCCTGTCGCCGAAGTGCGAGAAAGCGGCCGTCGATCCATCCCTCATCGGCACCAGCGACACCGGCGTCCAGGCTCCCGGCTGCGTCACCTGCTCGTCCACAGCGCCACCGCAGGCGGCGGCCAACAGGATGCCCGAGCCGTCGCTCGAGGACGGCACATGGGAACGGTGAGGCTTGCCGGCCCGCACGTGGGCGAAGTACCGCTGCCGCATCGCCGGGCTGCCGGAGAAGCTGCCGTTGGCGAGTACGACGGCGCGCCGGCACACGATGCGCCGGGTGCCCGACTCACCGCGGACCACGGCGCCAGTGACACGCCCGGATTCGGTCGTGAGTTCGACGACTGAGGTACTGAACCACACGGGCACCTTACGCTCGAGCAGTGTGGCAGCCAGTTGCCCGATGAGTGCGTTGCCCATCACCATGCGCGTGCCGCGCTGGTAGCCGCCGAGCCGATCACGCGCATGACGGGCCAACATGCGCGTCACATGCGCAGCGGACCTGGGCGAACGCGTCATGTCGAGCAGGTGCGGCAGGTCCTCGCGTCCGATGGCCATGCCGCCGAAGATCATGCCGATGGCGAGCGGTGAACGGATCTGCTTGAAGTGGCTGCCCAGGCGGCGGCCGTCGTACGGAAGGGCGCCGAGCGTGCGGATGCCGTTCTTGGCGCCGGGCACCCTGCTGAAGTAGTCGACGACGTGCGCCAGTGGCTCGTACTCGACCTCGCTGTGGTCCTCGATGAACGCAAAGGCGGTCGCGGCGTTGCGGACGTAGGCCTCGGCGCGGGCGCGGTCCAGCGAGGGGCCGATCACGCCGGAGAGATACTCGAGCGCCTCCGCCTCACTGTCTCCGGCGGCGCCGCCATTCTGACGATTGAGCGGGATCCAGACCTCGCCGCCCGAGATCGCGCTGGCGCCGCCGAGCACGTCGGCCTGCTCGCAGACGAGCACGTCGAGGCCCAGGACCGACGCGGTGAGCGCCGCAGCCAGGCCGCCTGCGCCTGACCCGACGACAAGGATGTCGCATTCGTGATGGCTGGTGTCCATGCCGGTCCTCCACACTGTTGCCGAACGCGGCGGGTGCGCGTTGTCTGGGGTTCTAACGTCTGTCCGCACTGTACGCAGCTTGTCTACAACGTGTCAACAGCGTACTGTACGCGTACGGTGCCGCGGACGAGGAGAGCTGCGGCAGGTGGACCGGCGCCGACCCGGCTCGCAGGGTCGGCGGATCGCGTACCCGACGGGATGGAGTGTCAGATGGTCAAGATCGTGTGGTTCCTGAAGAAGGCCGATCACCTGTCCATGGACGAGTTCCGTCGCTGGTGGCTCGAGGATCACGCCCCGGTGATCAAGACCAAGCAGGCGGCGATGCTCCAGCGCTACATCGTCAACATCCGCACCGAGGGAGACGACCTTCCGGCGGCCGCCGGCACGCCATGCGAGTGGGACGGCATGGCGGAGGAGTGGTTCGAGAGCGAGGAGGCGGCACGCGAGGCGCTTTCGCTGCCGTCGGCTCCCGACACGCGCGCCGATGTCATGGCTCACGTCAGCAGCATGGCCCGGCTGATCGTCACGGAGCACCCGATCATCGATCCCCAGCACGGCGTCTGACCACGCGGGGACGCGTGCCGGCAAAGCGGCCGCCGATCGCCCGCGTTCGGGGAGACGTCGTCGCTGACGCGCGTGCGTGTTGACACGATGCACGCCGCTGAGTGAGAATCCGGAGTTGCGTAACTCATCTACGCATTTGATGACCTGACTACGCGCGGCACGGTCAGGGACTCGGCGGGCGCGTGTCGACGGGGCCCTCCGGATTCCACGCGCGTCGCACGACCGCAGCGGTCTGCCAGGCGTTGGCTGCGCCTACTTCGCGCGCAGCGCCATGAAGGAGGTGCCGTCGTGACCGACCGGCTCATCGCCGCCCTCAAGCGCCTGCTCCCCGGCGACAGGGTCCTCACGGGGCCCGCGGACCTCGTCGCATACTCCTACGACTCTACGGCTCTGGAGAGGCACCTCCCCTCCGTTGTCGTACTGCCGAAGACGACCGGCGAGGTCTCGGGTGTGCTCGTTGTCGCGAACGAACTCGGGGTCCCCGTCTACCCGAGGGGCGCGGGCACCAGTCTGAGCGGGGGAGCCGTCCCGACGCGGGGAGGCATCGTGCTCTGCACCGCCCGCATGGACGCGGTGCTGGAACTCGATGTCGCCAATCATGCGGCGGTCGTCCAGCCCGGGGTCGTGCTGCAGCACCTCGACGACCTCGCAAGCAGACACGGACTCCTCTATCCTCCGGATCCCGGTTCAGTGGCGGTAGCGACCGTCGGCGGCTCCATCGCGGAATGCGCCGGCGGGCTGCGCGGTCTCAAGTACGGGGTCACCAAGCACTACGTGACGGGCCTCGAGGTGGTCCTTGCCGACGGACGAGTCGTAAGACTCGGTGGCAAGACCACGAAGAACGTGACGGGGTACGACCTCGTCGGGCTGTTCGTCGGGTCCGAGGGCACGCTGGGAGTCGTGACCGAGGCGACGCTCAGGTTGGTCCCACGGCCGGCTGCGCGGGCCACCCTGAGCGCGACGTTCACGACGACCGAGGATGCCACCCGCTCGGTGGCGGACATCGTGGCCGGGGGGAGCGTGCCTGCCACGCTCGAGTTCCTCGACGCGACCGTCTTGCGGTACATCGAGCAGTACGCGCATGCCGGGCTCGCCCTCGACGCGGCCGCCATGCTGCTGATCGAGTTCGACGGACCTCCGGAGGCCGTCGAGCGGGATGCGCGTGCCGCGGCAGAGGTCTGTCGGGCTCACGGCGGGCGCGTCGAGGAGGCCTCCTCGGAGGAGGACCGCGAGCGCCTCTGGGCCGCGCGCAGGGCCGCCTACCCCGCCCTGGCGAGCCAGAGTCGCGGCGCGATCGCCGAAGACGCCACGGTGCCGCCGAGCCGGGTCCCGGAGATGCTCGCCGCGGTAGAGGAGATCGCCGCGCGCTACCGGATCACCATCGCCGTTGCCGGCCACGCCGGTGACGGGAACCTGCATCCGACCCTTCTCGCGGATCCATCAGACGCCGAGTTGATGGAACGTGCGCGCGCGGCCACGGAAGACATCTTCCGCGCCGCCCTGGCGCTGGGAGGGACGCTGAGCGGCGAGCACGGGATCGGCTGCGTCAAGGCCCGCTTCCTGGAGTGGGAGCTTGACGACGGTGCGCTGGACATCACGCACCGGATCAAGGCCGCCCTCGATCCCCGCCATATCCTCAACCCCGGGAAGTTCGCTTCGTGAGCGGTCCGCCCGAGAGCACTCCCGTGGCCCTTCGCGACGTCACGGAGGCGATCGCAGCGTGCAACCGCTGCGGCTCGTGCCAGGCGGTGTGCCCGGTGTACGCCGAATCGACCGTGGAGACCGACGTGGCGCGCGGCAAGGTCCAGCTCGCCGCCGGCATCCTGGACGGGAGCCTGCCTCTGGACGCGGACACCGCGTCAGCACTCACCACGTGCACGACGTGCATGGCGTGCCACGTCGTGTGCCCGTCGGGAGTCGAGGTGGCACGGATCGTCACTGCCGCCCGGGCGGCGGTCGCTGAGGCGAACGGTCTGCCCTGGCTGAAGCGGGCGCTGTTCGCCGGCGTCCGCCGGCCGTCGCTCGTGCGCGCGGCCGCGGAGGCGGCCGCGCGCCTCCAGGGCGCCGCCTTCAGGAGCACGGCCGACCGCGAGCTGCGCCGTCTCAGGTTCCCCTACGGCCTCGTCGCCCGGCGGCTGTACCCGCCTCTCGCGGTCGAGCCCTTCCCGTTCGTGCGCGCCGCCTCCGAGGACGGGGAAGCGCGGCCCGCCGGACGAGAGGGCCGCGCGGCGCGGCCACGGGCGCTGTTCTTCCCCGGCTGCATGGTGACGTTCGTGTACCCGGACATCGGGCACGCGGCGGTCGCCGTCATGCGGCGCGCCGGCGCCACGGTCCTCACCCCGCCCGCCTACGCGTGCTGCGGCTTCCCCCTCGAGGCGCACGGCGATCTCGCGGGAGCGAAGCAGCTCGCGCGTCACCAGCTCGACCAGCTGGCGGGACTCGACTTCGACCACCTCGTCGCCGCCTGCCCCACGTGCGTCAGCTCGTTCGTCCACCGCTACGTGCGGCTGCTGGCCGACGAACCGGCCTACGCGGCCAGAGCCGCGAGACTGGCCGAGCGCGCGTACGACGTGACGAGCTACCTCGTGGACGTGCTGCGGCTGGAGCCGACGGGCTCCCTGCGCGCCGACGTGACCTACCACGACCCGTGCCACCTTGTCCGAGGGCTGGGCGTGCGCCATCAGCCGCGTCGGCTGCTGGACGGCGTGACGGGACTCACGTTGAAGGAGATGGACGAACCGGCCCGCTGCTGCGGAGGCGCCGGTTCGTTCGCGCTCACCCACGCGGAGCTCTCGGTCGCGATCGGGGCGCGCAAGGCGGAGGACATCGTCGGCACGGGCGCGAACGTGGTGGCCACGGCGTGCCCCGGCTGCAAGATGCAGCTCGCGGACGTGCTCTTCCGGGCGGGCGAGCGGCGGCCGGTCGTGCACGTCGTCGAACTCCTCGCCGCGGAGTCCGCCGCGAGGGACGCGTCACGTTCGACACGCCCGTGGAAAGAGGAATGACGCGCCTCGTTCTCGATCACGAGCCGTGCTACTGCTCCAGCCTCGAGTGACCGGCCGTCCTCCATTCGACACGCCGCTCGCCGGCAGCGACGAGCGGCGGCCGGAGCGGACGCGGTGAGTGACGGCACCACGTTCGTCGCGGCGGCGGCGTCCTCGCGCGTCTCACGTCACGCTGCCCGCGGGTACGGCCTGGTCAGCGGGTCCTTCCTGCTCTTCGCCACGAGCGCGCCCCTCGTCGTGTGGGCCGACGCCCCGGGAGGCGTCCTGCTGGTCGTCCGCTATGCGGTGGCCTTGGCAGCGCTTCTCCTCCTGTTCGCCAGGCGGCGGCCGCTGCGCGCGGCGCTGCACGCGCGACGGTGGCGTCGGCTGCTGCTCGTAGGGGCCCTCGACGCGAGCATGATGCTCGCCTACTTCTTCGCCGCGCGCTCTGTCGGGGTGGCCCTGGCGACCTTCTTCTTCTTCCTGCAGCCGGTCTGGGTAGCGCTTCTCGCCCCCCGGTTCTTCCACGTGGCCACCGAACGCATCGTCTACGCCGCTCTGGGCCTCGCGCTCGCGGGGATGACGTTCGTCGTCTGGCCGTCGCTGGCCGGAACGTCGCACGTCTCCCTGGTGGGTCTGGCCGCAGCTCTCGCTTCCGGATGGATCTTTGCGATGTTCCAGCTGGCCATGAAGCGACCGGCCGGCGAGGTCCCGTACGAGACGCTGGTGACGGCGCAGTGCCTCGTCAATCTGCTGCTCCTCTTGCCGCTCGGCTTGTGGCAGTTCCTGGGGGCCGGGCATGGTCTCACCGCTCGTGACTGGATCGCCGGAATGGTCATGGGCCTCGTGACGACCGCCCTCGCCAACACGATGTGGTGGCGCGGCGTCGCGCGGATCAGCGTGCAGCACAGCTCCGTCCTCGGACTGATCACCCCGGTCGTCGCGCCGGTCTACGCCTTCATCTTCCTCGGCCAGAGCCTGCCCGCCTCGACGATCGCCGGAGGCATCCTCATCCTCTCGGCGGGCGCTCTCGTGGTCGTCGTCGGGCGCGGCGAGACGGCGCTCGAGGCGCCGCCCTGAGCCTCACGGCTCTCGTCCCGGATCGTCGTCGCGTCGAGATCGGGGCTGCGCTGGTGAGGCGGATCTGGCGCGGCTACGTGAGCAACTCGCGGACCCTCGCCGCGAGGGCCAGGCCGAGCCGCTCGTGCTCGGTCGCTTCGAGATGACAGCCGTCGAGCGCGCTCGACGCGATGATCTCCCCTGCGTCGAACCAGGGGCAGCCGACCACGGCTGCGGCGCGCGCGAACTCAGGCGGCAGCCCACGTGACGTCTCCTCCGCCCCTTCCCGTGGCTCCGGGTTGCTGCTCGTGAAGGGGCCTAGCGGCGGCGGACACACCAGAAGCGCGGCGGGCGCACCGCCACCCGGGCCCCACTCGCTCCAGCGCACGAGGTGGGCGAGCGTGGCGGCGCCTTCCGCGACCTGGGCCGGTGTAGCCCACGGGTAGGCGACGTCGTTGGTGCCGAGCATGATGATCACGAGGTCGAGCGGCGCGTGACACTCGAGAGTCGGCGCCAGCAGCGTCGCGCCGCTGCGATGAGGGGCCAGCGCGTTGTCGATCACCGTCGTCCGGCCGCAAAGCCCGTCCTCCACGACGTGGTGGCCGTCACCCAGCTCGCGCTGCAGCACGCCCGGCCAGCGGACCGGCCACGCGAAGCGGCGGCCGTCACCAGCAGGCTCGTAGCCCCACGTGTTGGAATCGCCGTAGCAGAGGATCTCCCTCACGCGCTCCTCCCATCCGCGCGGGAATGGGCCTCGCCGGCCGGCTCGACGCGGTACCGTTCCACGACGTACGCGTCGAACCGCTCCTCGTCGAGCACCCACAGATCGTCGGCGGCGGCCACGTCGACGTACCCGCCGTGGTGGGGGAGCGGCGACGCGACGATGTCCTCCGCGAGGTACCAGCTGCTGGGGCCGATCTCGCTCTCGTAGTCGAACCCCGGCAGCGTCGCGATCGAGGCGTTGAACAGCTGCCCCCAGCCCGACTCCAGCATGCTTCCGCACCAGACCCCCGCTCCCCTGGCGACGGCGAGGTCGGCGATCCGCTTGCTGACGGCGTACCCGCCCACGCGCGGCGGCTTGATGTTGATGATGCGACAGGCGCCCAGCTCCAGCGCCTGCTCGGCGCCGTGGAAGTCGGCAACGCTTTCGTCGAGGCAGATCGGTGTGCTCAGCTGGGCCTGCAGGCGCGCATGGTCGGCGAAGTCGTCGTACTGCAGGGGCTGCTCGATCATCTCGAGCCCGAACTCGTCGAGCGCCAGGAACACCTCGGCGTCCCGGTACGTGTAGCAGGCGTTGGCGTCGACGGTGATGATCAGGTCGGGGTGTGCCTTGCGGACCGCCCGCACGAGCTCGACGTCCACCCCATGATGGATCTTGAGCTTCGCCCGCGCCGGCGAGAACTCCTCGATCTGACGAAGCGCGTGCGCGATGCTGTCCTCTAGGCCGTCCTGGAGACCGATGCCCATGCCCACCTGCACGGTGTCACGCACGCCTCCCCACAGCGTGCGCAGCGGCTGCCCGGTCTCCTGCATGACGAGATGCCAGTAGGCCGCCTCCATCGCCGCCTTGGCGGAGCTGTTGCCGCGGATGTCGGCGTAGGCGGCCTCGAGGTCCTCCACGGACTCGAGCGACCGACCCAGGACCCGCGGCAGAAGATGGTCGCGCAGCAGAACGACAGTCGAGGCGATGAAGTCCGGCTCGTAGACCGGGAGCGGCATCCCAGCCGACTCGCCCACTCCGATGAGTCCTGACTTCTCGAAGAGCCTGACGAACACGCTGTTGGTCGCCGTCACCTCGGCGAACGAGGTGCGGTAGGGGGCCCGTAGCGGCAGCCGCACCTGTACGACCTCCGCTCTCTCGATGATCATGATGGCCTTCTCCTTCCTTCGGTTTCTCCTTGCGCTCCAAGCGCGCGAGCCTGTCGCGGTCCCTGCCCCATGTCAGGCGAACGCCACCTGCCACACCACCACGCCGGCGATCGCAGCCACCGTCGAGACGGCGACGAGCAGTCGCGAGAGCTCCCTGTCGAGGTCGAAGACCGTCGAGACGATCAGGGAGAAGAACGAGACGGGCATGGCCGAGAGCATCAGCAGGACGCCGGGCACGGCGATGCCCGTGAGCCGCCCCACGCCGAACAGGACGAGCGGCGCCAGGCAGCAACGCAGGACGACGGTGACCGCGGTGCGCCAGACGTCGCCCCGGGTGTGACGCAGGGGTTCGAGCGAGATCGCCAGTCCCAGTTGCACGAAGCCGACGAACCCGACCACAAGCCCGACGACCGGGCCGACGGGCGCGACGAGCGCGGTGAGGTCCACGCCGAGCAGCCTCAGGGCGACGGCCACGGCGCCCACGACCACCGGCGGGTTGAGGAGCCAGCTGCGGAACAGCTGCCGCAGACCCGGGGCCGCGCCTCCGCGCGACCCGGGCCCGGCGTAGTGCCGCGCGAGGCCCAGGACGACCCCCAGGGTCGGGATCAGGAACTGGAACTCGGTGTACACCACCGCGAGCGCGAGGCCGGGGCCGCCGAACGCGAGGATGGCGAGCGGGTACCCGAGGATCGCGGTGTTCGCCAGCGGTGTCGCGCAGGCGAGGGCGCCCGCCTCGGCGCGGTCACGGCCGCCGAACCGTCCCCAGACCATGCCGGCGAGGAGCATGAGCCACGACGCCGCGATGACGCAGGCGAACGCGGCCAGCAGCTCGAGCCGCACCTCGATGGTGGTGTAGGCGTAGAGGACGGCAAGCGGAGAGAACACCCAGAGGACCAGCTGGAAGAGCAGGTGCGACCAGCGATCGGGGTCGCGCAGGCGGCGCTGCAGGACGACCCCTGCAACGAAGCATGCCAGCCAGCCCGCGACGGTGGTCAGCACCGTGGGTCCATCATCTGCGCTGGGCACTCCCCTTCATCCGGCACGCTCCAGCCTGTCCTGATCAGACCGGCGCCTTCTCATGGGTCAGGCACGCCTCCATGAAGGCGCGCACCGTGTCCGCGAAGAGCTCGGGCTCGTCCTCCGGCACATCGTGCGAGCTCCGCTCTCCCACCACGTGCGTCACGGCCGCGTTCACGAGACCCGCCTCGATCTCGTCAGAGCACTCGGGTGGCGTGATGGGGTCGTGGCGGCCGTTGATGATGAGCGTGGGGCAGACGATCCGCTTGAGCTCCGGCCGCAGGTCCAGCGCGTCTCCCTCGGCGATGAAGTGCTCCGTCACCTCCTGACGGATGATGGGGCGCGTCTCATGGACGCGCAGGTACTCCGGGTCCCGCCGTACGGTGTAGAGCGGCATGCAGACCCGCATGTAGTCCTCGAAGACATCGGGATCACGCTCGATCGACATGCGCCGGAAGAGCTCCCTCGCCTCGGCGCCGCCGACCCGCTCGAAGGCGGCCTCGGCGCGCTCCTGCACCATCCGTGCGGCGGTCGAGAGCAGCACGAGACCGGCAGGCTCCTCAGGGTGCCGGGCGGCGTACATCTGGGCGACGATGCCGCCGAAGCTCCAGCCAAGCACGAACGGCCGCTCGATGCCGAGCGCCGCGCAGAAGGCGTGCACGTCGTCCGCCCACTGCCCCACGTTCCAGAGTGACCTGTCGCAGTCGTCGCTGCGCCCCTGGGCGCGGTGGTCGTAGAGGATGATCTGCGCGGCGTCGCAGAGCGGTTCGATCAGGCCCTTGAAGTCCGAGTGATCGAACCCCGGCCCACCGTGCAGGGCCAGCAGCACGGGCTTCTCGCGCATGACCGGGCCGTCGGGAACGAGCACGGGGTTCAGGACGTCGAACCAGAGTCTGATGTCGCCGATCGAGACCTTCACCGGGTCCTCCCTCCGCGCGGCCAGGGCCTGCCGCGCTCACGTAGGTCATGGTGGTCAGTCTGATTGCCTGGAAGCCGTCTCCAGCGCCGCTCTCCCGCGCTCCGCCAGCAGATCGCCCCCGGTCTTGCACGGGACGCCGGCCTTGAAGACCTCGCGCACCGCTCCCGGCCGGCGGAACACGGACGCGTCCGACGGGTCGTCCGCCAGCACCACGGCGTCGAACACGTAGCCGGGAGCCAGGGATCCGTAGCGGTCGGCCACGCCACACAACTGCGCGCCGCTGGCGGTCGCCGCCAGGAGGGCCTCCTCGACGGGCATCCCGACATCGTGCAGCAGGGCGATCTCCTCGAGGTTGCGGCCATGCTGACGGCGGTCGACCCAGTCGCACCCCGTCGCGATGCGCACCCCGGCGTCTCGCGCGACGTGCACGCACGTGCCGTAGACGTCCTCGAGCTCCCGGATCTTCGGCAGCGCGTGGGGCGGGATGGCCGAGGCCGGATCGGGACCGGCCTTCACCCCCTCGAGGAGCTCGTGCAGCACGGACAGCGTCGGCACCAGCCAGCATCCGGCCGCCGCCATCGTGGCGGCCTGCTCCTCCGTGAGCATGATGCCGTGCTCGACGGAGCGCACCCCCGCCGCCACCGCTGCAGAGATCCCCCGGCCCCCCTGCGCGTGACTGGCCACCGGACGGCCCCGGCGGCCCGCCTCGAACACGGCGGTCGCGATCTCCTCGGCGGTGAAGCTCGTGTCCCACGGGCTGTCGTGCGGAGAGAGGACGCCGCCGCTGGTGCACAGCTTGATGCAGTCGGCGCCGTCGCGCAGCAGACGCCGCACGGTCAGGCGTACGCCCTCGACGCCGTCCACGGTGGCCAGGCTGCTCTCGAAGAGCGGGTTCGGCTCGAGGCCGATGCGCTCAGAGTACGCGTCACCGTGGCCACCGGTCTGGCTGAGCAGCCTGATGGCCACCTGCAGGCGCGGTCCCGCGACGACGCCCTCGTCCACGGCCTTGCGCACGCCGGCGTCGACGCCGCCGAGGTCACGCACGAACGTGACGCCGGAGTCCAGCACCTTGCGCAGATTGACCGTCGTCTCCAGGAGCGCGTACGACGGCGGCGTGCGCACGAGCTCACCCTCGTCCACGGTGGAGATGCCGAGGTGGGCGTGGCAGTCGAACACGCCCGGCATGAGCCACAGGCCCGCGAGATCGTACTCCGGCGCGTCGGCTTCCGCCACGACGCCGTTGCCCAGGCGGCTGATCACGCCATCCTCGACCGCCAGGTCTGTCGGTTCCGAGAAGCCGCCGTCCTGCTGAAGCACACGCACGTGGCGAAGTGTGAAGCTGGCGTCAGGCTCTAGTCGCATGGTGTCCCTCCCGCTAGTACCTACTTGCACAATTGCGAATAACGTCGCTGGAGCGTCACCTGATGGACCTCCGCCTTCGTCCAGGCGAACGGGCTGCAGTCCTCACACCAGGCCCTCGTGAAGCGGTCGATGGCG
>Ga0172371_10008403_pt1 | contig 14474 bp, 16 predicted proteins | sample Lak12m_FD_114543 | JGI IMG/M metagenome (GOLD analysis project Ga0172371, IMG submission 114543) | Freshwater microbial communities from Kabuno Bay, South-Kivu, Congo - kab_022012_12m | ecosystem: Environmental > Aquatic > Freshwater > Lake | place: Democratic Republic of the Congo: South-Kivu... | reverse complement strand
ATAAGCGCTAAAAATAATAAGGTTTTCTTCATAAAATTTTATTAAACTTTAAATTGTTTTTTAATATTTTTATCGTCCTCTTCCCTTTTTTCCTCTATTACTTCTTTCGCGCGCGCGCGCAGTTCCTCCAGATTTAATTCATTTAATTTTTTTGACCGCTCGGATAAACCGGGGGCGGTATTCAATTCCGGATTTTCGATCACTTCGCCTAGTAATACGTCTAAGATCGCGCCGATCTTCGGGCCTGGCTCAATCTTTAAAATACGCATCAAATCATTGCCGTTAATATTTAGCATCTTAACCGAAACCGGGTCGTTCTGGACTTTCTCGAGCATATACTGCAAGTGACGCAATTTATAGGGCATAGCTTTGGGGGTACCGGAACCGAGACGGTCGGCGACGCGCAGATGAATAAGGTCTTGAAGATTATCTTTACCGACCTTCACGATTAAGCGTCGAACGGAAGCAGCCGTCACCTCGCCGACATTATAATAAAACATGTGATTCTTCACCAGATTGACCACGCGCGTTCTGTCGTCACTAGAGAATTTTAAGCGGCTCATGATTCTGTCGGTCATTTTTGCGCCAACATATTCATGATTATAGAAAGTCGCGATACCGCCGATAATCTTCCGGGTTTTAGGCTTGCCGACGTCATGTAAAAGCGCCGCCAAGCGCACCGGCCACTCCGGGCTCAGACAATGCTTTAAGGCGAAGACATTATGTTCAAAAATCGGATGGATATGATGACGCGCCGGTTTAACGCCAACGCCCTCTTCTAATTCCGGCAGGATATACTGCAATAATTTACAGTCATGCAATAAAAATATTCCCTCGGCCGGACGATCGGAAGCTAAGATCTTGATAAATTCATCGCGGATTCTTTCTTTGGAAACGAATTTCAAGCTCCCGGCTAACTTAACGATTGCGCGCTGAGTTTTCGGTTCTAGTTCAAAACCGAGCTGAGCGCTAAAACGGACCGCCCGAAGCATCCGTAAAGCGTCTTCTTTAAAACGATCGCTCGGTTCCCCGACCGCTCTGATAATTTTCAGTTTAATATCTTTCTGACCGGTAAAATAATCAATAATCTTTTCTCGGTCGTTAGGGTCAAGCGCCAAGGCGTTGATGGTAAAATCGCGCCGCTCCAAGTCTTTATCAAGTTCATTTTCGAAACGAATAGAATCGGGATGACGACGGTCGGAATAACCTTGTTCGCTCCGATAAGTCGTAATCTCGACGACGTCTTCTAATTGCCCTTTAACCTCTCCTTCTTTAGCGAGAGCGCGGATAGGGAGTATTACCGTCCCGAAGATATTTTCATATTTAGCGTCAGGAAATATTTTTAAAATCTGTTCGGGTAAAGCCGAGGTAGTAATATCCCAGTCCTGCGGTTCGCGCCCCATCAGAACGTCCCGCACGCAGCCGCCGACAATATAGGCCTCGTAACCCGAGATCTGCAAATCTTTGACTATTTTTAAGATGTGGGCGGGAATCTTCATAAATTAACGGAAAAACTTTAAAAACCTCAAGATAAACCAGGCGATCAAACCGCCGGCTAAAGCGGTAATAAGCTGCGACCAACCGAACATCCGGACGACTATATTCAATACCGGCGCCTTAATAAAAAAGGTCGCTAATATATTAACACTAAAAGATAAAAAAACAAATTTTAAAAAAGAGCCGGCAATCACGCCCGACCAATAGCCGCTAAAATCCTGTCCCCGTCTTTTATAGAACCAGTCGATACCTAAGACAAAAACAATATTACTAATCATGATAAACGGAATAGCCGGAGCCAGAACTAGAGGCAAAAGACCGCCGCTTAAAGCCATCAGGCTTGGCAGACAAGAAACAAAAATCGCGTTACGCCGGCCGCTTAAAAGCAGAATGAGAATCAAGATCGCATTAACCAGCGGTCCGGTCAGCCAGGGTAAATGAATAAAAAACGGTAAAAAAACCGCTAACCCGGTTAAGGTCAGAAGCTGCGTTAACGACGCGACATTAGTCCGCTCTAAAGCCGAAGAGATTGAATAAGCCATATGTCAAAATTTAGGACAGTAAACCAAAAAGTAATTTTTTCTTGAGGTTAACCGTAGTTAAAATAGAAGCCGAACTTTTCTTAAATTTCGTATGAAGAACTTTCGCGGTCAAATGATTGTCTTTCGCCCATTTATAATATTCAACCATCGCCTTATTTTCATGTGCGCGCCGGACTAATCGGCTCTTATCAATCTCATACAAGCCGGCTGATCTCTTGGCGCAAATAGCGGCCGTCGTCGGTAGGGGCTGACCGCCGCCACCGATACAACCGCCGGGGCAAGCCATAACTTCAAGATAATGATATTTTTTTAATTTCGGCAGAATCCGCGACATGTTGCCTAAACCATTAATCACACCCACTTTTATTTTCCGGCCGCTCAGATGAACCGTCGCCTCTTTAAATCCGGCCAAACCTCTAACTTCTTTAAACTCTAAACGATTATCGCAAATCTTCCCTCGGGCGGATTGGCAGGACAGGGCGACCGCACTGCGCAAAGCCGATTCCATGACTCCGCCGCTCGTACCGTAAATCGCCGCCGCGCCGCTCCCGAGATTAAATAATTTTTCCCCGCTGCCGCTTGGCAATTTCTTGAAATCTATACCCTGTTTCTTAATCAAATAGGCTAATTCCCGCGTAGTTAAAACATAGTCAACGAGGGGCCGACCGGCGAGACTTAATTCGCCGCGCGCCGCTTCATATTTTTTCGCCGTACAGGGCACGATCGAAACGACAATAATATTTTTCGCATTAAGCCCCTTCTTCTTGGCCCAATAAGTCTTAAGCGCACCGGCCAGATGAATATGGGGCGAACGAGCGGTTGTCAAATTAGGGATTAATTCCGGGTGATAATGTTCGACATAGGCGACCCAGGCCGGACAACAAGAAGTCAGCATCGGCCAGGCCGCTTTTTTATCCCGCAGTCTCTCCAGCAATTCCTCTGCTTCGGTCATCGTCGTAATATCGGCGCCAAAATTAATATCGGTCACATGACTGAATCCTAATTTTTTTAAAACGCTGTAAATTTTTCCCTCGCAATTAGTGCCATAAGGTAAACCGAACTCTTCGCCGAGACTGACGCGAACAGCCGGAGCAAATTGCGCGACAACGGTTTTTTTCTTGTCCCGCAGCGCTGCTAATACCGCCGGCCAAACGCTTTGTTCCTGCGCCGAGGCGGACGGGCAATGCAAGGCACATTGGCCGCAATAAACACAGGCGGTTTTTTGATCACGAACGGGAATAATTTCTTGCCGATGGCCCGAGTCGGCTAGTCGCAAATAATTTATTCCCTGTTTAGCGCAAACTTCAACGCAATTTTGACAATCAATACATTGCGCCCCGTCGATTTCGACGGCGTTAGCCAATCGATAAATCTTCCGATCTTTTTTACGATTCGTTAAACGATCGGTTTTAATTTTATAAGTTTTAGCCAGACGCAAAAGTTCGCAGTCGTAAACGGACAAACAGGTTTCGCACTTCTTCGTATGCTCGGCCAAAATTAATTCCAGATTTATCGCGCGCGCCCGTTTCACCCGCGCGCTATCGGTCTCAATAACCATACCCTCCCGCGCGACCGTCGAACAGGCCATAACTAATTTATCCCGACCGGCTACCTCGACGACGCAAATCCGACAATTAGCTTTAACATCAAGGTCGGGATGGTAGCAAAGCGAAGGAATTTTTAGACCACTGGCGCGAGCGATTTCCAAAATCGTCTGACCCTCCCGCCCGGTCAATATTTTATTGTTGATCTTCAATTCCATTATTTTTTAATCTTAACCAAATCCTGATAAATATTATAACCATAAATCAGATAAATCGGACCGACCAAATAATTTATGATCTGGACGAAAAAATTCCAGCCCTTGTAAAAATCGCCGGACTTATCGATCCCTTGAGCCGAGATCGGTGCGGTAATGACTATGGTAAAAACTAAGGCAATCAGCCCGATCAGTAAATAGCGCCCAAAAACCGGCCACCAATAGCCTTTGACTAATTTCTTACTGGCGGAAATAGCATCCAGGCCCTCTTTCCCCTCGAAAAAGAAAATAAAGACCGCGAAACTATAAAAGACGGCGAAAATAATACCAGGGATAATTAGTAGCAAACTCCAAAGCATGATAAAGATAGTACCCGGAATAACCACACCTAAATACTTCCAAAAATATTTTTTTGATTCCTTAAAAATCTCCAGCTCTTGGCCGCGGTAATCATCCTTGACGAGCAAGAAAATACTGATGTAAGAACGGATGGCGAAATAAATGAGAAAAAGAACGCTGATGACGGTAATAATAAAGGCGGCAATATAGAAAGCGTCACCGGCGCGATCGCCAAACCAAAATTTTAACCCGAATATCAAACCAATGACCAGCATCGGCACGAGGGCATAGACAAAACCCCAGAGGTAAACAAAAACGAACTTTTTTAAATTTTTCCACCAAACTTTAAGCGCCGCCTCTAGATTATCGAAGACCGGCGTCAGTTTTGTTTTGTTGTCTGTAGACATAGATTTTACTTAATGTTTTATATTATTAAAATAACTTTTTAACGGAACCGGGAGCGACGCGCCGAGGGCGCAGAAACTGGAATCTTCCAAACCGGATACAATCTCCCAGAATAATTTATGATCAAAAGGTTTCTTATCGATTATTGCGGCTAAACGATACGTCCCTTCCCGACAAATCGTACATTGGCCGCAGCTTTGTTCGCGATAAAATTGCAGCCAACGTCTAATCAACTTATGTTTATTAGTCAATTCTTTGTCATAAACCATAATCGAGCCCGCTCCTTCTACCGGCCGGAGCAATTGATCGCTCCCTAGCACTTCGCCGCTCGCTTCGCCGCCGACTTGGACAAAAAACGGCCGGACGAGTAAATTACCGGTTTGTTTCAAAACTTCTTCGACCGTTAAATTAGCCGGTAAATCGTAAACGCCCGGATGCTTAACCGCGCCGCTTATCGTATAGAATCTCTTCTCTTGATAGCGACCGGAAATAACCAGACTTACATCATAAAATGTTTCCGTATTATTTATCAAAGTCGGGCGACCGTGTAAACCGGCCGCGGTCGGGTACGGCGGCCTGAGTCGCGGCTCGACTCTTTTTCCTTCTATTAAATTAAGCAGAGCGCTTTCTTCGCCGCTAATATAAGTCAGTCGTTCGGGTTTGATAAAAAATTCCACCTTTTCTCGCAAAAGCCGATATTTTTTTTCCGCTAAAATCGTTTTGATCCCCGGAGCATAGTCCTTAAAATAATTATGGTTTAAAAAAATATAAATCTTCTTAATCTTGGCGGAGCCAAAAAATAAATCAGCCAAATAAAGACCGTCCAGAACTTCAGCGGAGTAATGCTTAAGCAAATAACCATCCTTTTTAACGCCCGGCTCTCCTTCGGCGCCGTTAAGAATAATATAACCCGACTTTTTTCCTTTCAGCGCGTCCTTGACCGCCGCCCATTTCGTCGCGGTCGGAAAACCGGCGCCACCGCGACCGACCAGGCCGGCGTCAGAAATTTTTGTCAAGATGTCCTTAGAGCTCTTCATTTTTTATTTATCTTTATAACGTCTTTCGATTTTTTTAATCTTATCACGTACTGCTTTTTCCAGATTGACTTGCATGACATCCGCTAGCAGAAAAGTCGTAATGATCACATCAGCAAATTCATGATTAAGATCCTTATGAGAGTGCTTGTTCATTTTTTCCTGACGCTGCCAATTATGATGTGCCAAGACTTCAGCCGCTAGTTCGCCGACTTCTTCTGTCAATTTTACAGTTCGCGCTAAAGTTCTTTTTTCTGTGTCTTCCAAGCCATCAAAATATTTCCGAAGGCGTTCATCCGAAATTTTTATAAATTTTTGTAATTCCTGAAAAGTCATATAAAATTACCGCGCCGTCCAACCGCCGTCAACATATAAAACTGTGCCGGTCACATATTTAGAATCGTCGCCGGCCAAATATAAGGCGGCCTGAGCAATATCGCCCGGTTCTCCGACATAACCGAGTGGCGTATTGGCCTTAACCATATTGATAAAAGTCTCATTTTCTAAAACCGCTTTGGTCATATTAGTAGCAATAAAACCTGGGGCAATGGCATTAATTCTGATGCCCAGCGGCGCTAAATCTAAAGCAGCGGCATGAGTCAATTGGACAACACCGCCTTTTGCAGCGCAATAAGAGATAGTACTAGCCATACCGACTTGGCCTAAGATCGAGCTCATATTAATTATGCTCCCCTTGATTCCGTTATTTTTCATCGCGTTAGCTGCCGCGCGTGCGCCATATAGCACACCCGACAGATTAACGCTAATAGTCTTATTCCAGGCTTCATCAGTAACATCCAAAATATTACATAAAGTACCGATCCCGGCGTTATTGACCATAATATCCAGACGACCGAACTTGTCGATAGCTTCTTTTACCAGACTGTCGACAGCTCTAGGATCGGAAACATCACATTTAATAAACAAGGCGCGCGTCGGATCTAATTTCAAACCGCCGTCATTGATATCGGAATAAATTACTTTTGCCCCTTCGGCGACAAAAAGATTAGCGATGGCCAAGCCAATGCCGGAGGCGGCGCCAGTGACGATCGCGACTTTATTATCTAATTTCATATTTTTTATTGTTAAATAAATTTCGTTAAATAATTAGCAAGTTCGACGAAACGATTAGAGTACCCCCATTCGTTATCATACCAAGAAATAACTTTAAGCAAGTCCCCGCCGACAAGTTTCGTGGTCTTAAGATCGATGATCGCGCTATGAGAATTACCGATAATATCGGTGGAAACCAATTCTTCCTCGGAGGCCGCAATAATTCCCTTCAGCTTGCCGCGAGCGGACTTAACTAAAGCCCGATTCACCGCTTCGACCGTCGTTTTTTTATTTAATAAATAAACGGTATCGCATAAGGAACCGACCGGGGTCGGAACGCGGACGGCCAGGCCGTCAAATTTATTTTTCAAAGACGGGATGGTTTCGATTGTCGCGATCGCGGCGCCGGTCGTCGTCGGAATAATATTTAAAGCGGCGGCGCGGGCGCGGCGCAGATCTTTATGCGGTCCGTCGACGAGATTCTGATCGGCCGTATACGAATGAACCGTAGTCATTAGCGCCTTCTTGATACCGAAAGCTTCTTTAATTACTTTTGTCACCGGGGCCAAACAATTAGTCGTACAAGAGGCGCAGCTTAAGATATCATCACGCTTAGTAACCTTATCTAAATTTACGCCGACAACGATAGTCTTAATTCCTCCCTTTTTAGCCGGCGCGGATAAAATTACCTTCTTAGCTCCGGCTTTCAGATGCAGACTCAGGTCTTCTTTATTAGTAAAACGTCCGGTACTCTCTAAAACAATATCAACTTTCAAGGCTTGCCAAGGGAGCTGAGCCGGATCCTTAACGGCTAAGACCGGAATCTTACGCCCGTCGATAACCAGGGCGTCTTTGGTCGCACTGATCTTTTGCGCCGTCGTGCCGTAGCAGGAGTCATGCTTTAATAAATGAGCCAAGGTCTCCGGGTCGGTCAGGTCATTAATCGCAACGATATTCAGATTAGGAAAACGCATCCAGATCGCTTTCAAAGCGGCACGGCCGATACGCCCAAAACCGTTAATAGCAATATTAGTTTTCTTCATAGAAATATGATAATTTAGTAAATTATAGATATAATAATTATAGCATATTACTTAAAAAAATTAAAAAAAAGCGCTCGGTGGCGCTTTCAAAAATTTTCTGTCAAAATCGAACAAAAATTTATTTTACTTCTTCTTGTGCCGATTTATATCAACTTCAATAATCGTATCTCTTTCGTCTGATTTTTCTGCCTGAATCCTGACGTCGACCGTCTGTTTTAAGATATGATGCCCGATCACCACGCCGCGCGCTCCGTCGACATTAACTTTCGTACCAATCGGCGGCAATTCTCCGGCCATCGCTTTATAACCTTCATATTCATACGACAAGCAGCACATCAAACGGCCGCACATTCCGGAAATTCTGTCGCTACCGCGATGGACGACCTGCTGCGCCTCGGCCATTTCCGAGGTAATCGAAGAAAATTCCTTTAGGAACCCGCGACAGCATAAACCGCGACCGCAAGGACCGCAGTCGCCGGTAATCTTCGCTTCGTCGCGCGTCCCGATCTGCGTCAGACGGATATTGGCATTAAAACGTCCGGCCAAATCTTTAACTAATTCTCGAAAGTCGACCCGACCGTCGGCGATAAAGGCGAAATTATAGCGATTACCGTCTAAAGAGAAATGAACATCAACAAGCTTCATCGGCAGTTCATGCTTAACCATCATCTCCCGGCAAAATTCCATTACCTCTTCTTTCTTGGCGGCATCGGGCAATTGCGCAATATCGTCATAACTAGCTTTTCTGATAACCGGTTTGATTTCGCGCGAGAGAGCGCCTGCTGTCGCTTCGCCTTCCGCCTTTGTTTCAGACTTAAAAAGAGAAATCACTTTTCCCAGCTCCATGCCTAATTCGGTTTTAACGATTACATAATCACCGACGGCAAACTCGACGCTGCCGGCGGAGAAATTATAAACTTTATCCCAAGGAGCAAATTGTACTTGAGTAATTAGCATGGGATTTATTAGTTTTGGTTAGAGAGCGTAGCGGACAAACTTTAAGATATTGGCTCCGCCTAAGATGTCTTTGACTTTTTTCTTGTCATCCTTGATATACTCCTGTTCGATCAGACAGACTTCAGAATAATACTTGCCCATTTTCCCTTCGACAATCTTATCAACCATATTTTCCGGTTTACCTTCTTTTATTAGAAGTTCTTTATAAATTTCTTTTTCCTTGGCCATTTCCGCCGGATCGACTTCGCTCGGTAATAAATATTTCGGATTGGCGGCCGCGACTTGCATCGCGACATCAGCCGCTAAAGCTTCTTCTCCTGCTTTATCGAGCGCGACTAAAACGCCTAAGCGTCCGCCTAAATGCGAATAAGCGGAAACTGTCTCGCCAGTAATTACGGCAAAACGTTTAATCGCCATCTTTTCGCCGATCGTGCCACTTAAATTAGCCAAACTATCAGCCACGGTCGAACCGTCATAAATAGCGGCCAAAAGCGCTTCTAAATTCTCCGGCTTCTGAGTTTTGATTATATCTAAAACAGCGTCGGCAAAATTCTGAAATTTATCGTTACGAGAAACAAAGTCAGTCTCGGAGTCTAATTCTAAGATATAGCCTTCAGTCTTATTTTCGTTAACCGCGACCCTAACTACGCCTTCGTTAGTTTCCCGATCGGTTCGTTTGGCGGCTTTAGAAATTCCTTTCTTACGCAGAATTTCGACAGCCTTATTCAAATCATTACCGCTTTCATCAAGCGCCTTCTTACAATCAACCATACCAGCGCCGGTCATTTCGCGTAATTGTTTGATGAGTTCCATATATTTTTAGAGATTTAATTTTTCAAATTTTTCTTGCCCTCTAAGACCGCGCTCTTGACCGCTTCTAAAACGAGCTTAATAGTCTTGGTCGAGTCGTCGTTAGCCGGAATCGGATAAGTAACTTCCTCCGGGTTGACGTTAGTATCGCAGATAGCGATAATCGGAATATTTTTCTGCTGCGCTTCGCGCACCGCGGTTTCTTCTTCCTTAATATCCCAGACAAACAAAGCGTCCGGTAATTTATTTAAAGCCGTCAAGCCGCCGACGCGGACTTCCAGTTTTTTAATTTCCCGGTCGAAATCTAAACGTTCTTTCTTCGTATATTTTTCTAGTTTCCCGCCTTCTCTTTTTTCAATCAGGTCAAGATATTTTTTCACGGATTTTTTCACGATCAAGAAATTAGTCAGATAACCGCCGAGCCATTTACCGACGACATAGGACTGTCCGGTTTCTTCCGCCATTTTTTTCAAAGACGGAGCAACTTGGCTTTTAGTTCCGACAAAAAGAATGCTCTTCCCTTCGCCGACTAATTTAGCCATAAATTCCAAGGCTTCCTGTAATTTTTCTTGGGTCTTCCTTAAATCAATAATATAGACGCCATTTTTCGAGGTAAAAATGAATTGTTTCATTTTCGGATGCCAGCGATTAGTGCGATGGCCGAAATGCATGCCGACTTTAAGCATCTCTTCCACTTTTGGTACGTTGATCATATTTTTCTTTTTGACTTCTGCTCCGCCGCTCCGGTAAGTCCGGAGAAGAAAATAGTCGGGGCATGATAATTTAGATTTATTAAACTAAAAAGAGGTCGCTTTTAGAGGCTAGACCTCTGATATTTAAGATATCGCAAATTTAAGATGTTGTCAAGTCAAAAATAATTTCTAGAATATGATATTTTTAGGCTAATATTAAATTATTTCTGATAAAAATCATTAACCGCCTGATTAAATTCCTTAACTTTTTGGTTATATTCGTTTATCTTCGTCTGATAATTACCAAGAGCCGTATTATATTGGTTGACGAGGTCATTATAGACGGCTACGAGGCTATTATACTGCGCGACCTGGCCGTTATTATAATAACCGTCCAATTCCGCTTTCTTAGCGCTAAGGTTTGTCTCTTGGGCTTTTGCACTTATTTCTAGGGCGTCAATTTCCGCTTGCCGGAGTGCCAAGTCGTCTTTAGCGGCTTTTAAGGCCATAACTTTAGCGCGCGTTGCCGCCAGACCGCCGTAAACTCGGCCGGTCGTTTTCTGATAAATCTCAATCTCCCCTAAGCCGCTCGGGCTGAAGAGATTACTAAATTCCTCGGTCGCCGATTGTGCCTGACCGGAACTTATTGCCTGCGGGATTACGCCAAGCGGAAAATAATTGGTCGTTTCGCCGTAGCAATAGCCCGATCCATTAATCGAATCAGCTGCCGGGCAGGCAACGCCGACCGCGCTGTGATTCCGCTCGGGGAAATCTAAGATCGCCGCGCCGTAACCGAGTTTACGGAGCAGGACTACCGCCAAAAAAGTCTTATCGGAGCAGACACCACGATTAAGATACAGAGTCTCATAAGGATGATAAGGATTAATGTTACGATTATCGCTAGCGGCCAATTTCGCATGATCATACGGGATCGCCTGAATCAGCGCCAAAGAAAATTCGACTAATTGATCGTCGCTCCAATTATTGCCGGCGGCGATCGCTTTTAACTTAGCCGCCAATTCATCGAGCGACTTATCGCCGGACTTCGTCTGCAAAAATAAACCATAGAATGCTTCGCGTAAATTCGGCGGCTCGATTGTACTCGAATAAGTATAGACTTTAGGGGAAGACTGATAAGTCTGGTACAGTGAAAATGATAAATTCTGGGAAACTTCGTAATTATTGTTTTGATATTTGAAAGTAAAGACATGGTCGGCCGACGGACTGACCGGCGCCAGTGCGCTAAAAATCGGAATTCGAGCCAGATCAGCGTTCGTTATACCTAGTCCTTGCGCGCGCATCAGGTTAAAGGCGTCAGTCGGACGGCCGAGATAATATAGCTTTAAACTGAGCGGATTCACATAATAAGCTTCCCCCGCGGCTTGGACCTGAAGCAATATCCGACCGGCCAGGCGCTCTGGCGCTTTTATTTTAAAGACGGCTAAATCAGTATTACTTACCCCAAGACCCAAGGAGCGCATAACACTATAAGCGTCAGACGGACGGCCAAGATAATAACGTCGGCTATTGAGCGGATTAACATACCAAGCTTGCCCACGATCTTCGACTTGTAGAAGTATGCGGCCGTTCAAATTGAGAGCGGCTTGCGCGATCGGCGCGGAGCTAAAATCAGCGCCGAAAAATAGGGCGCCGATAAATAGGGAAAAAATTATTTTATTCAGTCTTTTCGCCATATATAGATTAGTCCGATAAAGTCAAAAATAAATCTTCTGCCGGCACAAGCGGCAAATGGCTCGAGTCGTTAATATAACTGATCTTAATATAGCCGTCGCGATCGACTACTAGCTTGCTAATCGAGGACTGGAAAATCTCGATAGACAGAAAACCGATGACGTCGGCGTTCAGGATTCCGGTCAAGAGCGCTTTAATAAAATTACCGTGAGAAAAAATAACGACCCGCTTCCCGCGGTTGCGACGGAAGATATCGGCCAGCGCGCGCCGGGCGATAGTCTGCATTTTATCCAGCTCCTTATCTAATTTCTTGTGATGTTTCATCTCCTTGACTCTGGTCTTTTCCGACATATTAAAATACTTGATCCTGAACCAATTAGACCAGTCGATTTCATCCAGACGCTTATCGATAATCAGGCTCTGTCCGGTTTTTTTAATATAAGCCAGTCCGGTTTCTTGCGCGCGCGGCAAGCCGCTTGAGTAAGCTTTGTGAATACCGAGCAACAAAAGTTTCTTAGTCAAAAATTTTCGCTGCTTGCGGCCGGCCGCCGACAGCGGCATATTATAATCGCCGACTTTCTTCTCCCGAGAATAGTCGGGATTGCAATGCCTAACTAAATAAATTTCCGTATACGGTTTGCGGGAAGGCGGCCTTAACTTGACGTAGGGATTCTTATACATAAGCGAAGCTGATTAAAACTAAGACTGCAGATTTTTTTCAATAAATTCATAATTAACCAAATTAGCCAAAACCGCGGCGATAAAATCAGCGCGACGATTCTGGTAATCCAAGTAATAAGAGTGTTCCCAAACGTCTAAACCCCAAACCGGTTTCAAGTTATGCGCGAGAGGATTATCGCCGTTAACGGTCTTTATAATTTTTAAAGTCTCGCCGTCTTTAGCGAGCCAGACCCAGCCGCTCCCGAAGAGACTGACCGCCGCCACTTTAAATTCGGTAAAAAACATTTCCAGAGAACCGAAGCTCTTGGTTAGGGCCGCGACGACGGTCGCGGACGGTTCCGATTTCTGCGCGCTCGGGCGCAGGCAATTCCAGAAAAAGGCATGATTATAATACTGGGCGGCATTATTAAAAATACCAACCTGAGAATCATTGCCGGCCGTCTTGATAATAATGTTTTCGACGGTTTCCGCCTCTAGTTCCGTCCCGGCAATTAGCTTATTTAAATTATCGGTATAAGCCTGATGATGCTTGCCGTAATGAAAATCTAAAGTTTTTTCCGACATTGTCGGCTCTAGGGCCGCGCGGCTATAGGGTAATTCTGGTAAAATAAACATAAAAATAAAATTAAATTAATAATAAAATTATTATAACAAAAAAACGCCTTAAAGACCACCCGTTTTATTACGCAGACCGCGGCGCCGCTCTTGATAATCCGGCAGAGTTTGTGCCACCAGTCGCCAAAAACGTGGAGAATGATTAAATTCCTGTAGATGACAGAGCTCATGAACAATAATATAATCAGCGACTGTCGGCGCCAAATCGACCAGGCGATAATTAAAACTTAGATTGCCCCGCCGCGAACAGCTGCCCCAACGCGTCGCCTGATTCCGGATGCTTATCTTTTTATATTTTAAATTATAAAATTTATTAAAATATCCCAGGCGGTCATTCACCAAACGGCGCGCCGTTTCTTTCTTGGCTAAATAATCGGCGCGGCGACTTGGGCCGGCCAAAAGAGGCGCCGGCTTGGCCTTGAAATTATCCAAATGTTTAATTATCCAAGCGGCATGAGCTAAAAGAAAAGACTCAAGAGCGCGATCGCTAAAAAATCGCGGTTGCGTCACGACCAAACGGCCGTCGATATAAATAGATAGTCGCAAACGCCGCGCACGTGAACTTATTCTTAGCGTATAGGGAATTTCTGTATCCTTAAGTTTTAAATATTTAAGCATGCCGGACGGATTTATGTTATAATTTATACAGCTTAATAATATACTATTACAGCGGAAATAAGAAATTTAATATTATGCAAGTCCCGATTAGAAAAGGTGACAAGATCCCCCGCCCTAAAGCCGACCCCTTTATGACGGCGGCTAAATTCGAAGAGCTAAAAGCCAAATTACATAAATGGAAGACAGTGAACCGGCCGCGCGAAGCGGCGGAAGTCGCGCGCCTGGCACTCATGGGTGACTTTTCGGAAAATACCGGCTACCAAGTCGCAAAAGGACGGCTACGCGGTTTAAACCAACGAATCCTTGATACGGAAAATCTTTTGGCGCGGGCGGAAATAATCACGCCGACCGGCGAAAGCGATACGATCGCGCTCGGTAGCCAAGTAATTATAGAAAAAGACGGCCGGCAAAAAACCTACCGGATTCTTGGGGGCAGTGAAACCGATCCGGAAGGCGGCGTTATTTCTTATAGTTCCCCGCTTGGCGCCGCGCTCTTAGGTCGGCATAACGGTGAGGTTATTAGAGTAGAATTAAATGGTAAAAATGTAGAGTATAAAATCATCAAAATTAATTGATCTCCTTCGCCCAGCTCGTAATTAATTTCTTAACCGCCGCTTGCCGCGGGAAAAAATTATGTCTGACGCCCTGAATAATTCCGATGTCTGCCTGTTTCTTATTGAGCGCCGCCTTAAACCAGGCGGCGATTTCTTTTATCGGCCGATCGCGGAATTCATCTT
>Ga0172371_10008402_pt1 | contig 14474 bp, 18 predicted proteins | sample Lak12m_FD_114543 | JGI IMG/M metagenome (GOLD analysis project Ga0172371, IMG submission 114543) | Freshwater microbial communities from Kabuno Bay, South-Kivu, Congo - kab_022012_12m | ecosystem: Environmental > Aquatic > Freshwater > Lake | place: Democratic Republic of the Congo: South-Kivu... | reverse complement strand
GTTTTTTCTACCCCGTCTTCCCATTGAAATTGGTCAGACATCCAAGGCGCGTCCAGATCCGCGTGGGCGATAACGCCAAAGGGCTTTATTCCCAGGATCGCGCTGACAGTGTTATTGACAGCATCAATCATGTCTTGACCGGAAACGGGAAGGAGGACATAAGAAACACACGGAAGAACGTAATTGCCAATATTATATGCCAAGTAATGACCACGGGAACCAAAAATAGTGTAATCATTAGGAATTACCGAGCCGACTTCTTCGCCTAACATTACTGGAATTTGATAAGTCTGTTCGGCATTCTCGCATAAACTTTTTTCTTCTTGCCAGCGGGTTAAACCCTTATCATAAACATCTACACCAATTTTGCCATCATAAACATTTTTCCAATAATTTTCATAAAACATCTCTTCATGATCAGTGATGATTAACCATTTTAGTCCATAATGATCTTTCGCCACTTCTGTTTGCTCAATCACAGTAGGGCCAATAATACCGATTACACCTAAACTATAATTCAGATCCCACGAAGAAAATCCCGTATGCACATGTCCGTCCCCAGGAAGCCAATCTTGGAGAATGTTTTCTTCTGCTTGACAATTCAAAACCACAATTAAACCAACTAAAACAACACACAATTCAAACCATACTCTTTTCATTACAAACCTTCCTTTTTTTTGTGAAACTTTAATGTTTCAATTTGACAAAGAACCACTTTACTAACAAGAAGAACAAACTGAGAATTATCCCCCATGCCATAGCCATAAACCAAATATCACTTACATTAATACCTAACATTTCTTTTACATAAGATAACGGGGTAAGTAAAAACATAGTTGGTATTATCAACAGCCACACCGTTCCTTCAGTAGTTGTAGGCCACAATATCCAAAACACCGCCACGCCAACCGCAAACCCGATCCCAAAAGTTAAAAAATTTTTTTGCCGACTGGACAAAGATTTTAAACAGCGCATAGATTTTTGTTTTGGAAATAAAAATAATGATCGCAAATCTTTAAAGCCCGCTCAAGCTTTGCGGCAAGACATAAATTGCTTGGGCCGAAAAGCTGTCCTTGCCTTGAAGATCATTCTCGCTTTCTATATTCACATTATCTCCTATTTTTAAATCCTGAAATTTTATTTCTTTTTTCTGAAATTGATCTTCCGGGTCAACGGCCTTTGCGTCAATTTGCCAGACATAATACTTGGTTTTAACATTCACTTCAATCGTTAAAACCTGATCCAACATGTAAAGCGGAGCGTTGTCGCGCGTCAAAGCTTTAATTTCCAGCTTGTCCGCGCTGATATTCGTAATTTCGCCGCGGCAAGACTTGATCGCTTCGGTCTCTAAAACCTGCACATTGAAAGCGAAAAATTCGTCCTTGCCTTTTATATTTTCTTCAGCCGCGACAGTCACTTGGTCTCCCACTTTCAAATCCGCGAAACTTATCTTTTCAGTTTTCATCAAAGCGGACGCTTCTTGCGCATCAGCAGGCAAAACCGTCGGCAAAATTGTTTTTGTGCACTCGGTTTTCGCGTTCACCTTGATTAAAATTTCTTTGTCTTCCGCCAAATAATTGCGTTTTGTCGGCGCTTTAATTTTAAAACTATCTTCTCCTTTTTCAATAATTACGCCGACATAAGATTGAACTTGATCCGGCAGAGAAGCCTCGCCAACATTTTGCGCTTCCGGGCTTTCCGCGGGCAGAGTATTTCCCCGCGGCCAAAAAAGAGCGGCGAAAATCATAATGCCAACCAACACCGCGCCAATTATAAAGAGAATGAGCCAAGTTGCCAAGCCCTTTTTTTCTAATTTTTTATTTTGCATAATTTTGTTTTAATTTGATTTTTACAAAAAACCGTAAAATAACTTATTTGACGGCTAAAAGCCCTCTTAATTCTTGCACTTGCATCTCCAATCTTTCAATTCTTTGATTGTGATCAAAAATTAAAAGTTTTTCAATACGCTCTAATTTATCTTCCACGCAATCAAATCTTTCGCTAATAATATTAAATTGTCTGGCAGCAGCCGCAAAATGTTTGTCTATATCTTCAAATTGCTTATCAATACTTTCAAATCTCTTATCAATACTTTCAAATCTCTTATCAATACTTTCAAATCTCTTATCAATACTTTCAAATCTCTTATCAATGCCTTCAAATTTCTTATCAAGACCTTCAAATTTCTTATCAAGACCTCCAAATTTCTTATCAATATCTTCAAACCTCTTATCAACGCTTTCAAACCTATTATCAACGCGTTCAAATTGCTTATCCATCCTGCCAAAACCTTTTTGAACCATCCGGCCCAAAGCATCAATAGTTATTTTTTTTATTTTAGGCATAAAATTTAACCATCTATACGCATTATGCTATAGACATAACCCTCTAGAATCGGACTAAAAAATATTTTTATTCAGAATGCGATCCATATCGGGCGGCTAAAAAACATTTTCCTTTTAAAAGGGAAAAAGGTTAGATTTTCCTTTTTTAGTCTTATCTTGCTTAAAATCATACTCTAGTCCAAATTTGGAGTGTGATATGTATAGAATAATCCGTAATCTAAAATTAGTATAACATAATTTTCAATATTTAAAAAATAACTTACGGCTTAATCCATGCCCAGGTCGGCAAAATCGTGGCCGGGTCAGAAAATCCCGGCGGCGGATTAACGAGTGCTCGACCGTCGTAGCGCGCGATTTCGGCCGGATCATCGCCATCGCCTTCATACTCTCTCTGTAAATTTAAAGCCCCGCGGGCAACCAACAAACCCTCAATAATTAACTCCGAGTCTTCAGTATTGCTTGTATAAACATCGCCTAAAACATAAAAATTGCCGGCAATATGCTTGACTTCTTCGCCAATTTCTAAATTCCCTGTTACCACAAAGCCGACCGAAGGCAATTTGAGCCGGCAATCTACAGCTGGCGATGTAGCGCAAGGATTAGGATTGGGATCATAAAATAAATCGCCATCAATTCCTAAATTCCCTTCTACCAAAACCGTGCCGCCTCGCTCTAAAAATAATTCTTTTTTATTCTCGCTAATCTTTAAATTTCCGTTTTTATACCAAACATTGGCGCTGGGATTATCCGCTGTCCACCACAAAGATTTGGTCGTTTGCGTCGGAACAACTATGCCTGTGCCTTGCCAATCTCCGTTCACCGTATTCTTCACTTGGCCGTATTTACCTGTTTTTAGGCCATTGTAATCCACCGCGAAAAAGAAAAGCTGATGATAGGGCGCGATTTCCTTTCCGAAAAACTCGCGACTCCGCGCACCGCTAATCCCGGATCCGGCAGTGATCATAAAATCGGCGCTCCGGTTGCTGCCCGGTTCGCTGTTTAAAATACTGCTTTGAGCGTGAATGTCGCCCCAAAATGTCTGCCACCAATTCTCGGGGCAAGTCACTTGACTGGCGGCATTTGCAACAGATGGGGTGGCCGCGTTAAAAGCAGTCAAAACAACAGAGCTAGTCAAGGTGCTGTCGCAAGCGCTGCTTGCCGTGCCGACTATTGCGGAAAATTGGCAAGAAGAGCCAAGCGGCAAATCAACGCGGGTTGGACTTAACAAATCCCAAGTAACTTTGCCAGCGCCATAACTGCCCGGCAATGAAACGCCGCTGCAAGAGCCAGCGTTGCTAACATAAGTTGCGCCGCCCGGCAAATTAAGCACTATTTTCGCGCCATACATTGACGCCGCTCCCACATTAAAAGAAACCGTATAAGTGATATTATTTCCCTTCACCACATAAGAAGGAGCAGTGAGATTCGGGTTCGCAAATTGCGAGATATGAGTAATAATCGTATTGGAAACGCCGCCGCAAGCATTTTCATCGTCGCAAGCTTTGGCGTAGGAAGTATAAGTATTAGGATTTATGAAACTGTGTGAAATTGAATACCAAGTATCTGAAGAAATGCAAGTTGCAAGATTGGCAGGACAAGTCGCCGGACTTTGAGCGGCAGCCGCGCCCTCCCAATAAAGAAGAAAATACAACAAATCACCCGGATCCGCAGCTTTAACCTGAAAATTCGCTGTTCCGCCTGGTTTCACAAAACAATTCCAAGCGCCGCCGGTATTGTCGCAAAAATAATCATCACCAACACCGCCGCGCGTTTCCGCTTGCGCCGATCTTTCTCCAAAAAACATCAAACAAAAAACCGCTAAAATACTGCAAAAAATTTTAATGTTTCTTTTCATTTTAAATAAAACCTTTCAATATGCGTGGTATTCACAATCGGCTGATAATAATCGCGGGAAAGGCCGGAAATTAAGACTTCGTCCCCAGGTTTCAAATCTTGCAAACTAATTGTCGTCCGCGCGGCTTCAGCTCCCAAAACAACTTGAGTGATTTGCGTTTTCTCGTTTAAAATTGCCGCGACTAAATCATTTCTTCCTTCTACCGCTGGTTTGAATTCAAGATTAAACCCCGCAATTTTCGTGATCACTCCGCGATAACCCACAATCCGCATGGAAACGACTTCTGACTGGTCTTCTGTTTCAGGAGAAATTGGCGCAATTTCGTTATTATCCCGCGGTTTGTCCGCGTCATTCCCTTCTTGCGGCTTCTCCAAATTCGCTCCATAATCTGGCGGGGGCACGAAAACTTTCTCCGGTTCAAAATGGACTTGGTCAGGCGCGGTTTCCGCCGGTATTAAAGGTATGACAGGCTTAATCGGGCGAGGCCAGAAATAAATTAAAAAAATTAACGCGCCGAAAATAATGGCTGGAAAAAACAAAATATAAAAAAATTTGCGGGGGGGCATTATAAAAAAATTATTTGCTGATGCTTTGTTCGGAAAAAATCGCGTAATCAAAATAACCCGAAGGAGAAACCGTTGTGCTGCTGTAAATAGACTCAATCGCTTTTTGGTAATCATGAAAAATGCCCGTGGCGTCAACGCGGACTTTATCCGTAATGTCAACATTGTCAAAACAAACCTTTAGTCCTTTAATGGATTTCCCGAGCGGCTTAATCCGCACGAGATTATTCTCGCGCGCCGCGCCCTGCCAATTTTGCTCGCCGGCGCTGTAATTAAAAAGTTTTTTAAAAACAGTTTGATTGGCCTGCTCATAATCAGCGCCCAAAGAAAAATTGCCAAGATTATCATCCCAGCCCACCCAAGTTACTTCCACAACTCCAGTATTGCCATCACTGTCATCTTGCCATTGAATGCGCAAACGGGTCGGACCGCCTAAATTATTAAAAGCCAAAGTTTGATTAACGGACAATGTTCCGCTTTGAATAAAAGGGTAAGAACAATTAAAAGATGTGGTGATCTGATAAATCCAGCGCCCGGCCACGATTTCTTTAAGATTCACATTTGCCGTTCCGCTTGTTACGCCTCCGACATAAACATCATAAAGCGCTTTTTCCACGCCGCTTTCCGCCGCGTAATAAGCAAGCATATCATTTCCCACATCTCGGCTGATTTTCATATTGCGCAAAGTCAGGCTCGCGATCACCAAGCTAATCAAAGAAACCGTGCCCAGCATCAGCACAGCGTACAAAAGCGCGACACCAGATTGAGATTTACGGAAAGACATATTTGAATGAAAAATTAAAATTATCTCCTATACACTCTCTGCGTCACGGTCGTCTGAATTTGCACGGACGCTTGATCTTCGGGCCTGCTGCTTGCCGCGCTCTGGCTTAAAGCCAAAAGAATAGTCACGGTCGGCTGTATATTGGGGCCGCCAATCGCGAAAGGATTAGAATCTGGATAAATCCAAAACTTAAGCTTATCTACTTTCACTTTATTAGTCATTAAATCTTGGCTTGGGCTTGAACCAATACTCATCATTAGCCGATAACCCTGTTTAGAAAAAGTGACTGTTTCGCCGTCTTTATTCTTTAAAACTAAAGTTTCCGCGGGATTGGTGATCGCGGCGCTGTAATCAATATCGCTATTTTGCACCGCGGCCGTAATCGTATTCAGTATTGTCGCGGCTTCCGTTTGCACTTTCCCGGCAATATTCGCTTTGCGCTGGGCTTTTACTATGGACAAAAAAATACCGCTGATCGCGACCAGCGCGATCGCGAAAACCGCCATCGCCACGACAACTTCAATTAGGCTAAAACCGTTTTTATCTTTACATAACATAATTTTATAATTTTACATTATGGCAAATCGCGCCAATTATAAAAATCCTCCTCTAATTTGACGGTTTTGTTGTTGCCCCAAGTTACTTCGCTGACAATCACAACCGCGCCGCCAATTACGGTTTTACGGATTGCGCGGCTGTAAGGCGCTGCTGGCCCAGGCGCGCTATGTTGATAAAGCCCGGTAAGAGGATCTATGTAAAGCTGTTTAGTCACAGACGGCGCGTAGCCCAAAAAACCGGAATAATCAAGCACATAATAATTAGTAGTTGTATTGCGGGTTGTAGCCATTAACCCAGATCCAGTAAAAAGATTAGCGCCCTCAAGCCACGCGCTATCTCGCTTGGCGCGCGCAAGTTCAAGTCCTTCTTGGGCTAAATAATAAGCGATTGTTCTTTCTTCAATTTGATGCGTTAGGGAAGTGGAATAAATCGCCAAGGACAAACCGCCGACTATTCCGACCGCGACGATAAAAATCGCGATTGTTGTTTCAATTAAAGTCAAGCCCGCGTTTTTTTTAAAAAAAAATTTTTTCATTTTAGTTAAAAACTGCTTTCAATTTTACCCGTATCCGCGTAAACGGAAACTGTGCCCGAACGGCCAATGCTGCTGTTTGTAAAAGTAATGACAAGTGAACCGCTCGCTAAACCATTAACAAGCATTTGACCGTCGGGGGTTTTGAAAAAAATTTTCCCAGTCAATTGATCCATGGTAATCTTTTGCGGCAGATTAATTGTTTCCAAAGTTTCTCCGCTGTCAATTGCTCCATCGCCGTCTTGGTCCGCGAATAAATAATAAACCGCGTTTGTGGCAATAAAAATGCCGTAAGCAACGGGAATTTTGTTAGTGCCGCTTCCGCTATCAAACGCGGTTTTGCCGTTTGCCGCCATGCTGCGGGCTTGTTTTAAAACATTTGCAAAATTTTGCGCGGCAAAACGCAAGTTCGTTTCATCCTTTCCTTGGCGCGTATTCGCAAGCAAAATTACCGCCAAAAGACCAATCACAAAACACACTATCAATATTTCAATGAGAGTGAAGCCCTGCTTGCCGTAAGATGCTGTTTGTTTAAATTGACGCAAAAAAATAATTATCTTAAACGGATTATGCTAGTTGATCAATCTGCAAATTCCCCCTATTGATGCTTAAAGAGAAGATCATCTAAAATAATCTTTCTTTTAGCAAGAGAAAGAGTTGTCTTAGAAGAAAGTAAAATATGGCGCTTGCATTTCCAATCTTTTTCTTTTTAAAAGGAAATTTTTCAAAAAGCTTTATTCCAACAGATTAATATTCTCGTTAAAACCAGACTATTTAACTAGCATAATGCGTTTATCTTAATTATTCTCCGCTGCTAATATATCCTTCGTACGGAACGAATGGATTTTCTCGGCCGATCGGACCGATTTCAATCGGCGCGTCGCCAAAAATTTTAAGTTCGGAAAAACGCGGATCATTCAAAATATCCGTGTTCAGTTTGGAAGATGAGCCTTGGACCGGGGGCGGCAGTGGAGCTTCCGACCCTGGGGCGCTTGGTTCCGCGCCCGCCTCCAAAAGAGGAGTGGGCGGCGTTTTTGGGCTCAAAAAATTAATGTAAACCAAATAGCCAATCGCTAAAAAAATAACCGCGACAATCACGAGCATTATTGTTTGTTTGCGCTTGGCTTTATCCATAATGAAATTTTGAGCTAAATAAATTTTATTTCAAATAATATGTCCGCAATTCTACTTTAAAATCTAAAACCTGGTCTTCAAAATTCACTTCGCCCGATTCTTGGCTGCTCTCGGATCCGGAATCCGCGCTGAAATCTACTGAATAAACATCCAAAAAGCGCAAATTTTTCTGCACATCTCCGAGGTATTGGAGAAAATCGTTATACTTGCCCGACAAAGATAAAGAAACATTTAAAGTAGAATAAACCCCGGCCGGATCAACAAGCGGCGCCGGAGAAACCAAAATCGCGCCTGTTGCGTCAAAATTCTGCGCTTCTGTTGGACTGCTTGATAATTCCCCGCCTTCGGCCAAGGGCGCTTGTTGAATTGGGTCTGCCACCTCTTCGCTGTAGCTTACTTCATCCATCATCACGCTATTTTTAACGGCCAAAGCTTCTAATTGCACCAGAAGATTAGGAATGTCCTTTTCTCCGGGCAGGGCCAGACTTAAATTATCCAGCTGCTCTTTCACGCTCTCATAACTTTGCAACAAGCTTTGCGTATTGCGAAGATTGCTTTGCTGAATTGTCAATTCATCTTCCGCCAGCTTCAGCTCTCTTTCCGCTCCAGCCATCGCGTCGTACTTGGGCTTTAAAAAATAAAAACCCAAACCCGCGACAACCAAAATAACAACCAAAACAATCAGATTTAGGTTTTTGTAAATTATCTTGGCGTCAAATTTCATAATTTTTTGGTGGGGAACAAAATTTTTCGTTTTCTATTCGCTTTGCCAGGCTTTTTCTTTAAAAATCAAACTCGCTTGAAAAGAAATTACGGCTTGATCCTTAGAAACATTTAAGCTAGCAGAGTCCACATCCACTGTTTCAATCAAATCCGATTGTTCCCAGGCTTTTAATTGGCGCGCTAAGGATTGGTAATTTTTCGTATAAGCCGGCAGAGAAACCTCGCGCGTGTCAATATCGCTTTGGAAATCGGTAAAAAAAACATCTGGGATTGTTGTCGCGCCTAAATTTCTAAAAAAATCCGTCCAGTACATGCGGCGATTTAAGAGGCGGTCTAAATTATCCAGCTGTTTTTGCGCGATAAAAGCCTCCACAAGCGCGTCTTGCGAGGTTTTTATTTCTTGTTTTATTTTTTCCGTTTCCACCCCGATTTCTTCTAATTTTGCCGCGGATTTATTTTGCAAAAATGAAAGACCGAAATAAACGCCGCCGCAAAGAAAAAAAACAAAGACTAAAAAAGCTATGCTGATGTTGCGCAACCTTCTTTTGCTTTTTACGCCTTCTTCTTCCGGAAGCAAATCCATTTTAAGCATAAAATTTTGATATTTATTTTATCGCAATATCGTAGAGACACAACACCCCAGAACCTAGACTTAAAGAATGATATTGAAATCGTTGATCTCAAAGAGGGTTTAAGCAAGGAGCATTTTCCTTATTAAAAGGGAAGAAAGGCCGAAATTTTTTTAGTCTTGTTTGAATTAAAATCACATTCTAGTCCAAATTTTGGAGTGCGGTGTGTTATAGAGACGCTATTAGCAATGTGCCTCTATTTTTTATTCCTCCTTTTTCCCGCACTTTAAACATTTAAAAAATCCCGTTATCTGCTTACCCCCGCGATTCGCGTCTTGCGCCGCGTCTAGAACTAAATCTCCGCCGCATTGGCCGCAAATAAAATCTTCCGGAATTCCCAAGATTTGGGCGAGCCGGCTGGCATCGCTATTTAGCGTCAAACTCAAGTTGAAATGCCCTCCTTCTTTTTCCCCGGTTTTGCCGTTTGAGATTTTGGGTTGGCCAAGATGCGCTCTCACCTTTTTGACTACATCATCGGGGGAAAAAGTCGCTTGGATCAAAAAGCCGTCCGCTCCTAAAGACAAGGCCTTGTCAATATCTTCCTGACGGCCAAGATGCGAAAAAACCAAAACCGGCGCGTTTTTCATTTGCGCGTCTTTTTTTAAAGTGTTAATCACTTCAAAGCCGTCAACGCGCGGCATCATAATTCCCGTAATTACTAAATCCGGTTTTTGCTCAAAAGCGACATTCAATCCTTCCAGACCGTCTTTGGCCTCTAAAACTTCAAAGCCTTCCTGCTTAAATTTTTGAACATAAATCTCGCGCAAATCTTCCGCGTCGTCAATAACTAAAATTTTGGATCTTTTTATTCTACTTTCTAATTTTGCGTTCATTTGTTTAGAAAATAATTAAATGTAAATACCAATTTAAAATTTTGTCCCCCCAAAGCATCGCGATCATCGCGGCAAGAGAAAGAAAAGTGCCGAATGGCACCGCGCTTTTCAATTTTTTTTGACCCCGAATCACTAAAAACAAACCGACAATGCTGCCCAAAATAAAAGCGAGAAAGAGAGCGACTAAAATTTTTGGCCAACCTAAAATCAGGCCAAGCAAAAATCCGAGTTTAACATCTCCCCCGCCCATCCATTTGCCGCGCGACACTAAAACAATTATAGCAAAAAAGCTGCCTGCTGCCAAACTGCCTAAAATCGCCCGGGGAAAACTTGGGCTAGCCAAAATAATGCTTCCTAAAATCGCCCCAATGGCTCCCAACAAAATCGCATTATCAATGATCAAATAATATTTTAAATCATAAACAAAAGCAACGATCAAAATACTCGCGAAAAACAAATTAAAAACTAAAGCAAGATTAAAATTGCCGGTCTGCAAATAAAACAAAACAAACAAAACTCCGGTCGCGAGTTCCACCAAAGCATAAATCGGGCTGATTTTTTTTCGGCAATAACGGCAGCGGCCTTTAAGCGCAATAAAACTTAAAATCGGAATTAAATCGCGCCAAGCCAAGATACGTTTGCAACAAGGGCAAAAAGATCGCGGGCGCAGAATTGATTTTTTAATTTTCGTGCGATAAATTACGACATTCAAAAAACTGCCGATGACCAGACCGAAAAAAAATATAATCGTTAAATTTATGACAAACATCAAAGTATGCCCGAAGCGGGGCAAGTAATTGTCTTGGTCAGGATCCTGAACAATATACACCCCAAGACGCTTACAGATAAAACATTTCTTTATCAAACTAATTATTTGGATTTCAGCGATAGGACAGATAGAGTAAATTAATTTTTTCCCCTTTTAAAAGGAAAAATCTTGCGATATTCCTTGCGGACTGCAATTCTAATATTATTATTTTAGCCTGATTTTAGTGTTTAATCTTTAACCTACCCCGCTTGGCAATTACAAACTTAAGGCTTGCTGAAAGAATTGGTGTTGTTTTCTAAGAGAGCGGCCACGCAGAAATTTGTGCAGGGTTGAGCAGCGCAAGCCGTACTGCAAGTGCCGCATCCGTTCGTTGCAGTCTTTGGCACAATCGCGTTGCAACCAATATAAGTATAAGCCGTGCCTTCAGGGTCTGTAGGAATGCGCGACATATAAGTCGTCGCAAGCACTGCCGTCCCTTGAGCTGTCGTAGGATAACTCGGAACGGTTTGGCCGTCATAATACATTTCTAAAGCCGTAGCAAGATTCGTTATATCAGACTTTCTTTGCGCGTCGCGCGCTTTGCCGCGCGCCGAATTTAAGGAAACCATCACGACCGCGGCTAAAATGCCAATAATCGCGATGACCACCAAAAGTTCAATCAGGGTAAAAGCTTTTCTGTTTAAAATTTTTCTCAATTTGGTTCACCTCCTCTCTTTATTTTGATTTTTATGATTCTCATCTTTGACATTTCGCGGGGAACAAAAATCTTTGTTCCCTACACTACCAAAATATAAGTTTACGGTTTGCACCATCCATCCGGAGCGGGATTGTTGTTTTCCAATTGCGCGCAAATCGTGTAAGTAGACGGCGGAGTTTCCGTGCCAACCGTATAAGTATAACCATCCCCTTCCGCGGCGCAAGCGTCTTGCGGATCGCAAGGCACGCCGCTTGGAAAATACTGATCCAATCCGGCGTCAGTTAAATCCGCCGGATATTGCGGCTCGGCTTGATTGTCATAATACATTTCTAGTCCCGAAACAATATTGACAATATCGCTCTGCCTTTGGGCGTCGCGCGCTTTGCTCCGCGCCGAATTTAAGGAAACCATCACGACCGCGGCTAAAATGCCGATAATCGCGATGACCACCAAAAGTTCAATCAGGGTAAAACCTTTTTTGCTAAAAATTTTTCTCAATTTAATCCACCTCTTTTCTGTTTTGATTTTAATTACAGTTCAATTTTTTACATCGCCCCGGACATATTGTAAATCGGCAGTAAAATCGCGGAAACCATCACGGCCACGCCCAAACCGAGCATGACCATAATCGCCGGCTCAATTAAAGAAACCAAGCTTTTAACCGCTTCATTCACTTCGCGATCGTAAAATTCAGAAAGTTTTTTCAAAATCTCCACCAAGCGGCCAGTGCGTTCGCCGACGCGCGCCATTTGGCTGACAATCGGCGGGAAAATCGTTTCTCGCTTAAAAATGCGGGCTAAAGATTCGCCGCTTTCCACGCCTTGCCGCACGCGCGTGCAAGTCTCCCTGTAAATCCAATTGTCCATTACCCCGCTGACAATTTTTAAAGCTTCGGAAATCGGCAAGCCTCCGGCGAGCAAAGTGGATAAATTGCGCGTGAATCGGACTAAATAAATTCGTTTAAAAAGCAAACTCACAACCGGTATTTTCACTTTCAGAATGTCAATTATTTTCGCGCCTGATGGATGGCGGACGAAGAAACGGCCGCCAATCGCCAAACCCGCTGCTCCCGCTAAAAATGCCCACCAATAGCTTTTCAGCGCCTGGCTCGCGCCGACCAGCATTCGCGTCGTAATCGGCAATTGCTGTCCAGATTCGGTCAAAACGCTCGTTAATTGCGGGATCACGAAGATCATCATTAAAACGCCAACGGCGATCATGCCCACGACAATAAAAGCCGGGTAAATCATCGCGCCCTTGATCTTGCTGGTTAAATCATAATCTTTTTCAATTTGATCCGCAAGATAAAGAAGCGTTTTGTCTAGGTTTCCGCTAGTCTCGCCAGCGCGAATCATGCCTGTGTAAAATTCGGAAAAAACGAAAGGATACGCGGCCATGGCGGCCGAAAGCGAAGTGCCTCCTTCAATATCTTGAATAATATGTTCAATCATGTCTTTCAGTTTCGCTTTCTTGGTCTGGCCGCTTAAAATTTGCAATGCTTGCAAAATCGGCAAAGTGGCCTCAATCATTGTCGCCAGCTGCCTAAAAAACATCAGCTTGTCTTTTGCCGTAATCCGATTTAAAAAATTTAAGGGCATGCCTAAAATCGGCGGCTGATCTTCCGTTTCTAAAGAAATTAAAGTCAAGCCTTGATCGTGCAAAGTTTGTTCCGCTAAAACTTTGGTAGAGGCTTCCACAACGCCATTTTGCGTTTCTCCGCTTCTATTGCTTGCTTTGTAAGAAAATACGGGCACTTTTTTAAATTTAAATTTTGATTTTGAATATTATTGTAGAGAACAAAAATTTTTGTTCCCTATTTAAGCAAAGACCGAAAATTTTTCGGATCTTGCGCGTACATTAAAGCATTGGTCATTTCAATCAATCCTTCGCGAACCAAACTGGCCAAAGATTTATCCAAAGGCGTCATTCCTTCTTCCGCGCCAGTTTGCAAAATACTTTCTATTTGATAAGTTTTTTGTTCGCGAACCAGATTGCGCACAGCCGCGTTCACCATCATAATCTCGCAAGCGACAATTAGGCCTCCGCCAACGGCCGGCAATAATCTCTGCGAAATAATACCCACCAAAACATTGGCCAATTGAAAACGGACTTGATTTTGCTGATGGCTGGGGAAAACGTCAATCACGCGATCAATAGTTTGGCTGGCATTGTTGGTGTGGACAGTGGAAAAAACTAAATGTCCGGTTTCCGCGACCGTAACAGCGGTCGCGATCGTATCCAAATCGCGCATTTCGCCGACCATGACCACATCCGGATCTTCGCGCAAAGCCGCGCGCAAAGCGTCAGGGAAAGTATTGGTGTCTTGATACAATTCCCGTTGGTCAATGATGCATTTATCCTGCGTGAAAAGATATTCAATCGGATCCTCAATCGTAATAATATGATCAGGCCGTTTATGATTAATCAAGTCAAGTAAAGCGGCCAAACTCGTTGATTTGCCATGGCCCGACGGTCCGACAAAAAGCACAAGGCCTTGAGTTAAATCCGTCAATTTCTCTAAAACAGGCGGCAATCCCAGATCCTGAATCGTCCTGATTCGGCAAGGAATCAGACGGAAAGCCGCGCTCAGAAAACCGCGCTGGTAAAAAACATTTACTCGGAAACGCGCCTTTTCTTTGAATTCATAAGAAAAATCCACGGATTTTTCTTGAACAAGCCTTGCCTTTTGTTTGTCATTCAAAAGCCCCAAGCAAATTTTCTCTGTGTTAGCCGGGGTTAAAACCGCTTCTTCTTTCATTAAAATCAGCTCCCCGTCAATTCTTAATGTCGGATAACGCCCCACGGAAATATGCAAATCCGAGGCGCCGCGCCGCGCCGTTTCAAGCAGTAAACGATTGATCACAAGTTGAATGTTATCATAAAAAGCCATAAATAATCTAAGGCTCTAGACTAGATAACCTAGTATTTTAATAATATTTTAAATTTTGTTTAAGTTCTTTTTTTAAGATATCACGCTTCTTGCCATAAAGCCATTCGCATTCTTTTAAGTGAAGATCAAAATTCTTTTTCACGCCATTGAATTTAGCCAATC
>Ga0172371_10008401_pt1 | contig 14475 bp, 15 predicted proteins | sample Lak12m_FD_114543 | JGI IMG/M metagenome (GOLD analysis project Ga0172371, IMG submission 114543) | Freshwater microbial communities from Kabuno Bay, South-Kivu, Congo - kab_022012_12m | ecosystem: Environmental > Aquatic > Freshwater > Lake | place: Democratic Republic of the Congo: South-Kivu... | reverse complement strand
TCTTGTGCTCATGGGACGAGTGTATCATTTATAATGCAAAAATCAATACCTTTTTGTTAGGAAATAGCAAAAATGTAGCCATACCATATATGGTATACTGCACTTGACAATACACAAAATAGCTGATAAAATCAGATTATGAATGACGAACAACAACAAGAAAAAAAAGAAGAAGTTAAGGCCGATTTAGTAGAGCCGGCGCAAAAAGTCCCCATAAAGAATCCACGAAAGAAACTTACCTTTAAGCAGAAGCGGTTCGCAAAGGCTTACGTTGAAGCATCAGGAAATGCTACGGAAGCCGTTAGACGTTCCTATCCCGGCACTGTGTCCCCAGGTGCTCAAAAAACCGTTGCCCATAAGCTTATTACTCAATGTCCTCACGTTGTAGCTGAAATAGAACGCATTATGGCATCTAAGGGATTAACAGTTGATACTTTATCTAATCAATTGGAAAAGCTGGTGACAAATGCTGACTGTCCCACGGCACAGAATCAGGCTATTAGGACGTCGTTAGAACTTTTACGACTCATTGGCGGTTCTTCCCATAATGTAGCCGTGCAAGTTAATATCACCTCAAATTCGACGCTCGAACGTGCTCGAGCCTTGCTAAGCGCCAAGTTTAAGACGGACGAGACGTTAATAGAACGCGATGAAAAGGCAGATACTTAGTTATGGTAAGCCTGTCTACTTCCTTAAATGCTTTAGTGTTAATAGCTTATGAACCCAATGTCCTATAATATACGAAATGTTAAGTTGTTTTGTGTCGATGGATAGCATGGGAAGAGATAGACTATGAAAAACTATAGACAGTCAGGCTCGAGACGAGGAGCCTACCCCACCAAGGAGACCCCCCTCCCCACCCTGTTTATATATATAAATCCCCTCCCCAATACGCCCCACAAAATAAACTTTTCTAACTTTTGGTCGATTAACAATGCTTATTGATAAAAAATACCGCTGCATGCTATGGAAGGATGATGATGTTAAGACAGAGATGGACGTTTTCCTGCTGACTAAATATGCGGAAATATTCGAATACAGCGAAAAAGAGTTGGGACTATACGTTTGGAGCCGAGAATTTGCCTCCTGGTTGCGTAAATTTGGGGTAAAGACCGAAGATAGGTGGTCGGATGACCCTTTTAACGTGTTTAGGGCAAATAAGGCCCTTTTGCCCCAAATAATGCAACTGGGGGCTTATAAACGTAGACCGCACATTACCGGGGACTGGGTAAGGAGTCGGGAGGAAATTCTAGGACACCGAGTTTTACCAACCAATATTTCAAGTATCGGGTATGTCGAAAAGGAATGATTGTATCAACCCAATGAAATCCATGCTGTATGTGTTCTAAGTATTTTCATGAATTAGGTAGGACGGGTAGGAAGGTAGCGCCCATAGAGGGAAAACGGTCTTCCTACCTCTTCCTACCTTCCCACCCTTACTTTGCATGAGGACTTAGGAGACCCCGATGTGTTAGAGAATGAGATCGACAAGATGGAAGATAAGGTAGACGCACACGTATGCAATTAATCGCTAGGGTTCCTCCATCTTCCGACCTTCAATGTTGGATGGATGTGATTAAGCATGAGCAGTATAAGCCGCTTTGTGAGGTAGCTGGGGACGCTAAGAACATACTTGATCTAGGGGCAAATGTCGGATATGCGTCCTACTACTTTGCCAAACGCTTCCCAGAGTCCCGAATTGTGGCGGTTGAGCCGGTTAGGGCCAATATGGATCTTGCCCTTCTAAACACTCTGGGGCTTAACGTGAGTCTTCTCCTAGGGGCCGCCTGGTCCCATAACGGCCTACTAGACTTAGATACTGCATATAAAGATAAAAAAGAATGGGCCATAAGGACGGTTGAGGGTGATGGGGACATTCAAGGGTTCATCATGGATGAACTGATTTGTGGGGAAGAAATTGACATCTTAAAGATGGATATTGAAGGGGCTGAGTTTGAGGTATTTAAAGATACTTCATTCCTTGATCGCGTTAGGACTTTAGGCATTGAAATCCATGAGGACTTAGGAGACCCCGAACTCATCTACTCGGCCCTTCGTAACCACGGATTTTGCTTTACCAAACACGGAGAAGTCGTAGTGGCTTCGAAATGAAGCTTATCTTTAAATGCCGCGAGTTTACGATTTACGAATACAGGGGGATTTGGTGGTTAAGGACAAATGGGAATTGAGGACTGCAAGAAAAAGATAAGGAATCTCCAGATCAAGTGGAGTGAGTGCAAGAAGCACAAGAAGAAGTTTATTATTCTTTGCATGAGTTGCTTTTTAGAGGCTGAAAAGAAACATGTCCAGTCCTGAACGGCTTTTTATCACGCTGGAGGAAGGCCCTAGGAATGAGAATGAGGAGAAGCATATTGCGCGATATATCTTCGCCTCAATGTTTGCCAAGGGAGACATCCTTGATCTGGCTTGCGGGTCAGGTTACGGATCCATGGTGCTTTCCACTAAAGGCAGAGTTACAGGGGTAGATGCCTCTGGTGAAGCGATCTACTACGCAAGGACTCATAACGCTAATCCCAAGATTGAATATATACATTCCTGTGCGGAAGAATTTGTCCCTACCAAGCGGTTTGATTCGATTGTCTGCCTAGAAACCTTTGAACACCTAGATTCCATCCACGGTTTCGACCTACTGCTTGATTTTGAAGAATGGCTTACACCTAAAGGCCAGTTGGTGTTTTCCACCCCCATGCTTAGATACAAAGATGGGAAGCCATACGTTACGAATCCCTATCATGTGAACGAGATGCCGAGGGAGGAATTCCTGAGACTCATCAATTTCACCTTCCGCAAGATGAAGTTGTTCTTCTTCCATCAGGACATAAACACTTTCAATGTGCTAGGAGATGAGAATACGGGATTCCTAATCACGGTTGGACGAAAGGTATGATTAACTCCGAGCGACTGGATGGGATTATCAAGAAAGGGATTGAGTTCTACTCTAAATCCCCAATCCCCTCTATCGTGGAAGTATCTGTAAGTGACACTTGTAACCTTAGATGCGCCTTTTGCCCGAAGTCACATGCAGATTACCCGAATAATCCACTCCTTATCGACGATAAAGTGGTGGAACGCCTTTCTTCTGAACTCAAACGCATCAATTTCACAGGGTTAGTTGTCCTTTCGGGTTATGGGGAGCCTCTAATTCACCCCACTATCCACAAAATCGTAGAGAAGCTCTCGAAAGTTGCGCTGGTGGACGTAGTTACCAACGGAACTCTCCTAACAGAACGAATCCTAAGTAAGTTAATCCTCTGCGGTGTCAATAAAATCCTCGCCTCGGCTTATTCAAAGCAAATGCATCAGCGTCTTGAGAGGATTTTCGCGGAGCTTCCCTACGACAGATATGAGATTAGGCCCAGATACCAAGATTTCAAGACAACCAATCGCGGCGGTTGCCTTGGTGGGCGAGGATATGGCTCCCCCTGCTATTACCTCGCCTACAACTTAATGCTCGACTGGAATGGTGATGTGATGTTGTGTCCCCAGGATTTCAATAGGAAGGTTAGATTCGGGAACATTATGACGAGTCCCATAGAGACGATTTGGGATTCGGACTACATGAACTCCTACAGGATGCAACTCTTTGAAACGAGGAATAACCTACAGCCTTGCAAGCGATGTGATGTGAATGGGTGTGTGCATGGAAAAGAACACATGGGACTTTGGAAAGTATGCAAATCCTAAACGCTGACTACGATAGAGATTCATTCGTTACAAAGGCACAAGGCCAATATATCTGGCTTAACGGAAAGAAGTGCATCGACTTCGCTATGGGCGGAGGGGTTCATCTATTCGGACACTCCCCTCGATTTGTCCAGAAGGCCGTGGAACAGGCCATGAAGAACGGGACTCATTACGCCCACCCTAACTTTGCGGCACAGAAGTTTGGGTATCTCTTCTCTGCTCTTACAGGCCACGAACGGATGGTCTTCTGCAACACCGGCACAGAGGCCAACATGAGGGCCATGAGGATTGCGAGGGCTGTTACAGGCCGACACAAGATCGCCATTCTTAAAGGCTCCTGGCATGGGTCGAGTGACTTGACATTATGGCTTGACTACCCCAAAGGCGTGGTTAATACAGAGGTGGTCATTTACGAACCTTGGATGAACTTGTCCGATGTAGCGATGGTATTCTGTGAACTACATCAGGGTTCATGCCCCTCGATTGATTACTACCAATACTCCGACATTCGTAAACACACGGAAGACTACGGAACACTTCTTGGATTCGATGAGGTGATTACCGGAATACGTCTTGGGCATAGATTCTGCATGGTGAAGCCCGACATCTCGACATACGGAAAACTGTGCGGTGGTGGATTCCCCATTGGAATCGTGGCTGGTCGAGCTGGTGTTATGGACATCGTTAAAGACGGGGTTTTTATGGGTGGCACTTTTTCTGGAAACCCTATTTCCGTAACGGCGGGTTATGAGGTTTTAAAACGCGTAACCAGGAATACACTTACCGAACTCGACCACAAGGCCAACACTTTTAGGAACTTGGTAAATTCTAAAAGTAACCGCATCAAACTCATCGGAGTAGGTTCGTTTTTAAAAGTAATCCTTGAAGGACTAAATCTCCAAAAAGAAGAACTTGTAATCAAGAAGCGTCAACTCGTTCTAGCACTCCGAAAACACGGGGTTCACATAGGAATGAACTTCCTAGTGTTCCTATCAACCAAGCACACCTCGAAAGACCTAGTGAAAGCCTCCCGAGCATTTTATGACGCAGAGTCAATCCTCGAACGATAAACAGCAAGTTAAAGACCAACTCATTATGGCTTGTATGGAAGACATCGAGCTATTTGCCAAGATGTTTCTTCCTCACCTACTCACGTCTGAAATTCCTGAGTTCCATTCCGAGATTTACAAACTTCTCCCCGAACACAAACGGCTTGTCATCGCGGCTCCTCGCGGTTTCGCCAAATCGTTCCTTTGCTCGATTATCTACCCGATCTGGATTGGAGTCTATGCGCCTTGCCATGAGATAGTCATCATCTCGGCCTCAGAGACTCTAGCGAAGGAAATGCTCCGAAAGATTAAACGCGAATTTGAATCGAACCAGGCACTTAAAGAAATATTCGGTGACATGATTACCGACAAGTGGTCTGAAACTCACTCCGTTCTTAAAAGCGGGGTGAACTTTAGGGCGCGTGGTTCAGAAGGCCAGATACGTGGATTCCGTCCTGAGTGCATCATACTTGACGATTTGGAAACCGATGAAACTGTGCAGTCAGAGGAGCAGAGAAGAAAGATACATGACTGGATTATGAGAGCCGCCATGCCAGCCCTGACCCCCCAGGGCCAGCTACTTTACATTGGCTCTATTCTCTCTCCTTTGGCTGTGCTTAAACAAATCCTTGATTCAGATAATGGCTGGGTTAAACGCATCTACAGAGCCTATAAAGACGGGGTTGAAGCTGCCGGTCACGAACTATGGCCCTCTCTATGGCACCACCACAAGTTGCAACAGAGGAAGAAGGAGATTGGCTCCTGGGCATTTGCATCGGAATACATGAATGACCCGAGATCGAATGAAGCATCTTCCATTCGTCCTGACTCCATTAGACGCTGGAAGGAACTCCCCCAACAACTCTCCTGCGTTATCGCGGTTGACCCTGCGTATTCCGAAGAAGACAAGGCCGACTACAAGGTTGCAGCACTTGTCGGAATCGACCAACAAATGAATAGGTATCTCGTAAGTTACATCAGAACCCACTCCCCACAAGGAGAGTTTATAGATGCGGTGCTCAATATGTGGATGTCAAATAGAGGCTCAATTACTGCCCTTGGTATTCCTGCATCCGGAACTGAATCCGAAGTATTCAGGTCGTTTATTAACAAAGCAAATGATAGAAAGCTCTACCCTCCTTTCGTCGAACTCAAGAACACGTTTATTACAGTATCTGGACAGTCTAAAAAGGGAAAAGGTGCAAGAATTATCGCATCTTTGCAACCTCTATTTGAACAAGGCAAGTATTACATAGGAGAATCCCACAACGAAGCCTACAACGAACTTGTAGAACTTACTCCATCCCTCGGAATGCGGCATGACGATCTTATAGATGCCATGGCGTATGCAGAACAAATTATCCAACCTGTCTTCATAAATACCGACAACTCCTTCAAAGAAGAAGTTCCAAATTTAGATAACAATTACGGTTACTAAAATTTAGCTTGACTTCTAACCTACTATATGAGTAGGAGACACAATTTGTGAAAAAATCTGACATCCAAAAGCCTACCAACGAATCCATCTACGCTCATATCGATAAGAAACTCCAAGAAGTAATAGGGAACACAGCTACTTGGTCAGCTAACCAAGACAAGTTCCATCGTCTTCGTATGAGGATTAAGAAGGCCAAGACATTCCCCTTTGTTGGGTGTGCCAACATTCGGATGCCTACTGCCGAAACTAAGATTCGTAAGCTGAAATCGGCTATCGTTAATATCGTATTCGGTATTCGCCCCATCGTTCAGGCAGTTCCCTCCCCTGCCGGTAATCTCCAAGTGGCCCAGAAGATCGAGAAACTAATGGACCACTTACTTATGAACGTGGCTAAGATTAAGCCGAAGTCGGTTATCGCCATCGACCAGGAACTCGAAAAAGGTTTCTACATCATAAAGCCCTACTACCGAGTGGAAACTACGACTCGCTTAGAAACCTTCTCCCTTTCAGACATTACCTCAGAAGAAGCACTACAATTTTTCGATCCTGATAAATCCGAAGATCAGTTGGTCCAGATGCTTTCCCAAGTTCTCGAAGCCGATATGTCGGACCGAGTTCGAGAAGATAATGACGCGGAGTTACGCTCTGCGGTTAAAGAAGCTCTCTCGGGTGAAGACTCGATAGCGATTAAGCTAAAGGACGTAATATATGACGCTCCAGACATCGAGATAATCTCACCCGAGGACTTCTATGCCCCTACGGACGGTGGGTTTGATGTTCAGAAACTCGAATACTGCGGTCATGCGATGCTTAAACCGCTCCATGAGATTAAGCAGAACGCCCTTGGCAAGGGCTGGGACTTAAAGGCGATTGAGGAAATTGAATCCTTTAAAGACGTTGACCTTAAAAAGCTCTCTGATACGACTAAGGCCGCCCGGGAAGGAATAGAGCGTCTGAATAACTCATCCAACTACGTGAAGCTCATTGAGTGGTATGAGTGGTATGACTTGAATGGCGATGGTGAACCTGAGAAGTGCGTGTTCACCGTAGCCCCTGAGTTTAAGAAAGTCCTACGCAAGATTTCACTCCCCAATGAACACGGAAAATGGCCCTTCGTCAAACTCTACTACGAATTGACCGACAATCGCTGGTATGCCCATAGGGGCGTGGTTGAACTCCTTGAAGACATCGTAAAGGAAATTGACATCCAGCACATGCAGAAACTCGACCAGCAGACGATTCGGAATACTCCGATGTTCGTCTATCGTGCTGGTATGGTGAACCCCAATCTCGTCCAGTTTATCCCCAACCAGGGAATACCTGTCCACGGAATGAACGACCTTCGCAACACTATCGACATTCTCAACAACAACAATCCATCCGTTGAGATGTCCTATGAACGCGAAGAACAAATCCTTTTGGGTCGCACAGAAGAGTTGATTGGTCAAATCGACTTCACTCTTCAATCTCAGATCAATCGACGCGAACCGAGAACCTTCGGAGAAGTCTCCCTGCAACAGCAGTCTCAGCAGATGGTGTTCTCCCTTGATGCCAGTCTGCATACTGAGGCTTTCTCCGAACTATTTGAGATGATGTGGTCGGACTGGTGTCAGTATGGGCCTGATGAATACGAGTTCGAGTTCTTCCAGAACCAATGGGAGAAGATCAAGATGTCCCGTGAGGAAATTCAGGGCAAATACCGACTCGTTGTTCGTGGGAACGACCAGAATACGAATCCCCAGGTTAAATTACAGAAGGCGCAGACGGTTATGATGGGGGCAACTAATCCCGTAGCCATCCAAATGGGCATCGTTGGTCCTCAGCAACTTGCCAATTCATACCGCCTCTTCTATCAAACACTCGACATTGAGAACGCAGAATCCTATTACAATCCCCAGCCCCAACCACCCTCACAGAAAACTCTCATCGAGTCCCTATCGACCAAGTTCGAGGACTTAGCTGAGGGTGAGCAAGCCCAAGTTCTTACCCAAGTGGGTATCAGACCCGACATCCAAGGTCGGATGATTGAAAAACAGCAGGAACTAATGGAGGTAGCCCTTAATGCCAAGGCCAAAGAAAAAGCTCATACGAAAGCCAATTCCGCAAGTAAATAGCTCCGAACCGCAGGACTACGAAGGCAATCTGATATACCGTATTGCCAAGTTTCAGAGGGCTGTTGAGTTCCTTGAATCACCCGCCTGGAATGAAATCTGCGAAGACCACAAGCGTAATGCCGACTCACTAGATATGGCGTGGGCGCAAATGGATGCAACCTCTCCGCAATTCAAGCAGATGCAAGTGGCTAAACTCGCCACTCAAGCTATTCTTAATATGAAACCCAACTACGAACACGACATTAAAATCGCCCAAGAAGAACTGTCAAAATTCCGTAACCCCAAGGAATCAATCAAAAAAGACTTTGACGATGAGGGTATAACAGAATTAGAAGACAAGGAAAAAGGAGAAACTGCTTACCATGGCTAAAAAAGGCTGCAAAAAAGGTTGTAAGAAAAAGGGTTGCTAAATGGCTGGGATAGATGACTTGAGGCTTCTAGCAGCTAACGTTTATTCAAAAGTCCGTAAAAGCGGAGTGGATGATAACGATGTAGAGGCTATTGTTGCTACAACGATGAACAAGGCTACCATGCTTGGTTCTCTCGCAGAAGCTATCCAGTCATCTAACCCCACTCCTGATGTTATGGACATCATTCAGGGCAATCTACAAGGCCGTGAACAACGCGAATATAACCGAGTAATTCAGAAGTCTTCCATGCTCCTTCGTGGGGTAAGTGACGTAACTAAAGGTGCAACGGAAATTCTCCCTAAGAGAGCGAAAGTAGCTGGTCTTGCAAAAACCTATTCAACAAAAAATTTCAGTTTCCACAAGCCCGTATCCTCTGCGAGTGGAATGTCGAAAGTGTAAGTGGTTGTTATTCAAACTGTCTAATAACCATACACACAAAGGATTAGAAATAAAGTGTCACAGATGTAAGACACTTAACTCCTTCTAAAAGTTTAAGAGCCGAGTTAGGCCGATAGTCATAGCTTTGGGGGAATCATCCCCCTTTCCCAGCGGCGTGAGGGTTAGATCGCCATGAAGGTAACTATGACCATTGAGTCACAGACGGGCGTTAACTCGGTACCGCCCACCGAGAATCAAGCCGTGAACAACCAAACTGCGGAGTCCACCGCAACCGAGCAAACGGCAGCTCAGGAATCAAACGAGCAATCTCAAGAACAGAGTCAGGAGACTACTGTTACCGCCTCTGAGACGCAAGTTCCTCAGATTAACGCCGATCTTTACGACGAGCGTGGGGTTCCTTGGAAGAATGTTGCGCTTGAACATAAACGGAAGTTTGAAGAATCGCAAGCGAACCTTCCAACGAAGATTGCGGAAGAGGTTGCCAAGCTAACACAGCAACAGCAAAACCCGCAGTACACGATTGCGGACCTAGAGAAATACGGGGAAGAAAATCCCCAGCATCGCCCTTGGGTTGAGCAAGAAAAGGCCAGAATTCTAAAGGCCGAACTCGCCCAGGAGCTTGAAGCTAAGTTCTCAGCGAATCAAAAGGCTCAGCAAGAAGCCATTGTCCGTCAGCAGTCTTACAACCGCGTGATGAGTGAGTTCCCTCAACTTGCGATTAAAGACCAGATGGGCAATTTCATTGGATGGAATCATACCAATCCAATGACCCAGGCTTTCAGTCGGTATATGTCGATGCCAGAGTTTCAAGTAGCTGGTGGAGACTACTACGCGGCAAAGCTAGCCTTCGCTGATATGCAGCTTCAAAAAGCCCCCACTGCGGCTAAACAAATGCAGAGCATGAAAAGCCAGCTTCGTAAGGCACAGGCTCAAACGTTTGTTGAGGGTGGTGGACGTAAGGCTGGTGTTGAGAACCCGAACCGTAAACTCATGGACCGAGTTCGTGCTACAGGCTCCAAGGAAGACGCTGCTGCTGTTATGAGAAATATCTTTAAAGCAACAGGAGCAATTAAGGAGTAATACCATGGCTGGTGAAGCCTTTACGTATGATGACAAAGCAATTAGAGAGGATTTACTGAGTGTCCTAACTAACATTTCACCAAAGAATACTCAGCTTGTTAGTGGACTCGGAACGTCCAGCGCGTCTAGCATCCGTCACGAATGGTTGATTGACACCCTAGGGGCCGTCAAAGACAACTACTTCGTTGAAGGTGTTGATGCGTCTTATTCCGATACGACTGACCCTACCCGTCTTTGCAACTACACGCAGATTTTCCGTGAAGCGTTCAACGTCACGGACACGGAACGTGCGGTTAACACGGCGGCGTTCAATGACCGTTATGCCTACGAAGGAACGAAGGCACTAGCGGAAGTTAAGAACGACATGGAATATGCGCTCATGAGAGCGTCTATTGCGTGCGGTACGGGTTCGGCTGGTCGGCGTATGCGCGGTATCAAGAACTCTCTGTCCTTGGTTACTTCGCAGTCGGGCGTATCCCTAACCGAAGCAATCCTTAACAGCTACTTCCAGCTCGTCTGGGATAACACCTCTACCGAGGTTACGGCTGTTTATGGAGATATGTACATGAAGCGCAAGATCAGCGGCTTTACGGCTGGATCGACGAAGAATGTCGATGCTTCCGATAAGCGTCTGATTAACGCGATTGACGTATACCAGGCAGATGCGGCTTCGAACGTGAAGCTGTTTGCTCATCGGTATGTGTCGATCTCTGGGACCGACACGAACCATGACCTCGTTGGGATCAACGAAGATATGTTCAAGATTGCCTATCTTCGTAAGCCGTTTACGCGTGAACTCGCGAAGACGGGTGATTCGACGAAGGGTGAAGTTGTTTGTGAAGCGACCCTACAGAACCAGCATTACAATGCTGGGTTCTATGGAGTTGCCCACCTGTAGGTAATACCGAGTCGGGGGAGGGCATCACGCTCTCCCCCACTCACTCTAGCAAGGTAACTAGCCTATGCTCATTAAGACGAAGAACCGAGAAGATGCCTACCGAGCCGTTATCAATACCTGGCTCAAAGATAAGACGCTTTATTGTAATAACTGCGGTAAGACCTTTGACCGCCTTAAAGACTCCCCATTCTGCTGCGACACTCCCCACATTGGAACGAATATGGACCACTGTAGGGGGATAGTGAATCAAAACAAAGAAATGATGAAGACCCGTAAGAACGATTTTGCCTCTACCCAAGGCAAGGATATTCGCTGGGGTCTTTCTGTCCCCATCTCACTTTTCTACACACTCAATAGCTGGAAGAAGGCTCAAGGATTCAAGGGACTCTTTGAGGAAGATGGAGAGATTACGTGGTTTATGAAGAAGTTTCCGCAGTTCCGCGTAGCGTCGAGGGTTTGAGGTTTGGTTTTTGGCTTTGCTCCTTAAACACTGGTTTTCAAGGGGGGCACCGCCCGAAGGGCGGGGGGTACCCTTATTACTTTTTGCTTTTAAGCCCCGAAGGGGCTTCATGGAGGTAGCATGAAAGCATGTTGGTGTAGTCTTGCCGGTACGAATGCTTGCAAAAATTGTCCTAACAGTTTTTCATATGAGCCATTTATCGATTATCAGAACTTTAATCATCGGTGGCTTCTTACATGGCCTTTTCCATGCGAACATTGCTATTGTCAAAAAAGTGCAACAGTTAATGGTGTGAAGCACAAAAAATGCTGTAAGTGTGGTTCTGAGAAATCAACAAGGGAGAGCTAAATGAAGTTAAGCCTATCCATCATCGCCAAAGATGAAGTCCACGAAATCGAGAGAATCCTAAAGTTCTACGAGCAGTATTTTGACTCTGTGGATGTTGCGGTAGACCGGAAGTATGAGGACTTCCTTAGCATTACTCCATACCACCCTAAATTGAAAGTATACCAATATCCCTGGAGCGAACAGGAGAAAACCTCGGGCCGCCTTGACTTCGCCCGTAAGCGTAACTGGCTTGCAGAACAGGCAGACTGTGACTACTACGTAAGAATTGATACCGATGATGACATTATAAACGCAGATCGCATGAGAGAGTCTGCCGAGATTGCTATGAAAGATGGAATCTCGATTGTTTTTTGCCTATATGAATACTCACATGACGCAGATGGGAATATTACCTCAGCCCACAATAGAGACACAATCATTAAGAAGTGTTCTAACCTCTACTGGAATAAATCCATCCATGAGAACGTGCTACCCCGCGATACGGCAAACTACAAGATTTTAACCGATTCCAACTTCCGCATTAAGCACAGAGCTACTGAGGAAGAAATCTGCGAGTCCCACTATCGCAACATTCACTACCTAGTTGCTGAATATAACGAGAATAAGGGCGATACAGACCCTCGCACACTAGCTTACTTAGGCCGCACGTTCCTTGGTGTGAATGACATCGAGAAGGCCATTAAGTTTCTCGTCATGCACATTCAGAAATCCGGATGGGACGAAGACCGATATATCTCTCGCTGCCAACTGGCCGAGTGCCATGTGAAGCGAGATGAGATAGAAGAAGCCAAACTCTGCTGCATGGAAGCCATGCTTGAGTGTCCAACCTATCCTGACGCATACCTGAAACTCCACGAAATCTACGTCGAGCAAGAACGCTGGAAGGAAGCTATCCATTGGGGTGAGGAGGGGCTGAAACGCAGACCCAACGCAAGCTCCATGATTCCGATTAACCCATCGGCTTATACCTGGATGCCAGCACTTACACTCGCCTACGCCTACTTCATGGAAGCGCAGTATGAGAAGGCGGACCGAATGTTTCAGGTTGCTAAGAAGGCCGCTCCTTCGTTCCCTGTGATAAAGGAACACTCAAAAATGTTTGAGGATGCGGTTAAGCACCTTCACTTTGCGGAACACTTTGTATACCTAGCTCAGTATATAAAAAGTCGTGAGCCGAATAAGCTCAAGAAGCTCTTTGAGTGTGTCCCGTCTGACATGGATGACAACACCTACATCCATAACGCTAGGAACAAGATGTTGCCCCCGAAGAAGTGGGATGAGAACTCTATTGTGATCTACTGCGGCCCTGTGCTTGACGAATGGGCAGACCCATCCGTCATAACCGGCATCGGCGGTTCAGAGGAAGCCGTAATCTACCTCTCCCGAGAACTCATGAAACTAGGCAAGAAAGTAACCGTCTACAACGGGTGCGGAATCATGGAGGGAGAGTACAACGGTGTTAAGTACGTTAACTACCAACGCTTCAACCCTAAAGATACTTTTGACACTCTCGTTTCTTGGCGTACTTCAATATTTGGATTCCCGATCAAGGCGCGCCGTAAGCTCGTTTGGCTCCACGACGTTATGCCGACAAAGGGGATTCCGGAATCTCACGTCAAGAACGTGGACAAGTTCATTGTCCTATCCAAGTTCCACCGCACACTTCTCCCCGCGTATGTACCGGACAAGAAGATTCTCATTAGCTCAAACGGTATCAATCCCGAAGACTTCAAGGATACAGGAGTCGTGCGGGAACCTCATCGGTGCATCTATGCCTCGTCCTATGACCGTGGCCTAGAACACCTCCTTCGCATGTGGCCCGACGTTCGGAAGGAAGTCTCCGATGCCGAACTACACATCTTCTACGGATGGAATAACATCGACAAGCTCATCAAGTCAGGCGATTTCCACCTCCTAGACTTCAAGAACAAGATGCTGAAGCTCCTCGATCAGCCTGGAGTCTTCGAGCATGGACGAGTGGGCCATAAGAAGCTAATCCAAGAGTATCAGAAGTCCGCAATCTACGCCTACCCTTGCTCATACGAGGAAATCAGTTGCATCTCGGCTATGAAGGCACAGGCTTGTGGTTGTTGGCCCGTCACAACTGATTTTGCCGCATTGTCTGAAACGGTTAAATTCGGGTATGTGGTTAAGGGTAAGGGAGGCACTAACAATCAATCCTTCAAAGATGAGATTGTTAACGCTTTAGTAGATAATCCACACCGATCAAATTACGAAGTCCCCACATGGGCAAATGTGGCTTCCGAGTGGAGTAAGTTAATATGAGGATCATAGCCAACATCCTCTGCCACAACAATCTCATCTACCTAAAGAACCTAATCCCTCAAGTAGCAAGGTTCGCAGATAAGATAATTGTGGTAGACGATTGCTCAACTGACGATACTGCACAGGAAGACAACACGGAGGAAATAGTTAGCCTATACGACTGGCCTAATATTGAGTTTCTAAAGGGGGAGTGGTCACAATACTCAGAACATCTACAGCGCAATATGGCCTGTAAGGTCTTATCCGACTGCGACTTTATCTATCTTCTTGACTCCGATGAAATAATGA
>Ga0172371_10008400_pt1 | contig 14476 bp, 13 predicted proteins | sample Lak12m_FD_114543 | JGI IMG/M metagenome (GOLD analysis project Ga0172371, IMG submission 114543) | Freshwater microbial communities from Kabuno Bay, South-Kivu, Congo - kab_022012_12m | ecosystem: Environmental > Aquatic > Freshwater > Lake | place: Democratic Republic of the Congo: South-Kivu... | reverse complement strand
CTCGCCGCGGTACTTGGCGCCGGCGACCAGGGCGCCCATGTCGAGCTGCACCAGGCGCTTGTGCTTGAGGCCTTCGGGCACGTCGCCGTTGACCATGCGCTGCGCCAGGCCTTCTACGATGGCGGTCTTGCCCACCCCCGGCTCCCCGATGAGCACCGGGTTGTTCTTGGTGCGGCGGGAGAGGACCTGGATGACCCGGCGGATCTCCTCGTCGCGTCCGATGACGGGGTCCAGCTTGCCCCGGCGAGCCTCCTCCACCAGGTCGCGCCCGTACTGCTCGAGGGCGTTGAAGGTTCCCTCGGGCTCGGGAGAGGTGACCCGGGCGGCGCCGCGGACCTCGGCGAGGGCCTGGAGCATGGCCTCCCGGTCGGCACCGGCGGAGCGCAGGGCCTCGCCGGCGCCGCCGCGAGCGGCGGCCAGGGCCAGCAGCAGGTGCTCCACCGAGACGTAGTCGTCCTTCAGGGCGGTGCGCTCGGCGTCGGCGCTTTCCAGCACCCGGAGGAGGTCGGGGGAGAAGCCGGTGGAGGTGTCGCCAAAGACCCGGGGGGTCTCGTCGAGGGCTTCGGTGACGCTCCGGCGCAGAGCGGTGGGATCGAGCCCGAGGCGGGACAGGAGGGGGTAGACGAGGCCGTCGCCCTGCCCGAGGAGGCCGAGGAGGAGATGCTCGGGCCCGGCCGCCTGGTGGTGGCGAGCCTCGGCTTCGGTGCGGGCGGCCATGACCGCCTGCTGTGCCTTGTGGGTGAAGGTGTTCAGGTCCATGGGAGTCTCCGCCGGTGGTCAACCGGACATTGATTCGGGTTATTCCGAAAATCTAAGCGTTAGTCTATCAAGTTCTCGGACACCGCCTAGAGGGAAGGCGCTACCTACCATCGCGGCCCCGTGAAGGACTTCACCGCCAAGGGCGGCTGGTGGGTGGTGGCCCAGGCTCTTCTGCTGGGCGGCCTGGCCGCGGCGTGGCTCCTCTGGGGTAGTGGCTGGGGCTGGGGAGCCGTCGGTGCCGGGGCGGTTCTGGCGGCGGCCGGCGCCGCCCTGGCCGGAGGTGGCCTGTGGGCGCTGCGCCGCCACCTCACCCCCTACCCCACTCCTCTGCACGACGCCGCCCTCGTGGAGCACGGGCCCTATCGGCTCGTGCGACACCCCATCTACGGCGGCATCGTCCTCGGCGCGGCGGGGGTGTCGCTGGCCGATGCGAACTGGCCGGGGCTGGCGCTTGCCGCCGCCCTCGGTGGCCTCTTCTGGGGCAAGTCGGGGTTCGAGGAGGGGTGCCTGCTGGCGCACTTCCCCGGCTACGCCGCCTATCGGGACCGGGTGCGGCGGCGGCTCATTCCATGGGTCTTCTGAGGGGGTGCGCCAATAGGCCGCCGCCCCTCGCCGGATGCCGGCCCAGGGTCGGGCGGCATCCGGCCCTGAGGCGGACCTATTCGCGTACCCCCTGAGGCGAGCCATCTGCCCCGGCAGGGGGTCGGGACCGGCTCCTATGGTCCGCTGGTCACCGCGAGATGGAGGGAGACAGTGAAGATCTTCAAGGAGTTCAAGGACTTCATCACCAAGGGCAACCTGATCGACCTGGCGGTCGCCTTCATCATTGCGGGCGCCTTCGCCGCCGTGGTGGGGGGCCTGGTCAACTTCTTGATCATGCCGTTTATCGCCGCCATCTTCGGCCAGCCGTCATTCGACAGCCTGACCTTCACGCTGAACGACGCGGTGATCCCCTACAGGTCGTTCCTGACGGCGCTGGTGAACTTCCTGCTCATCGCGGCGGCGGTGTTCTTCTTCATCGTCAAGCCGTTCAACATGTGGAAGGCTCGTCAGGCCAAGGCCGTGGAAGCCGCTCCGGCGTCTGCTCCCGAGCCGGCCGAGGAGATCGTGCTCCTGCGTCAGATCCGCGACCAGCTGACCATCACCAACCGCTAGGCGGGGCGGCCCGGCACTTTCTCCCCCCTCAGGGGGGAGTGCCGAGGCTCTGGGAGGCGAGGGGGGTTCTGTTCTCCCCCCTCAGGGGGGAGTGCCGAGGCTCTGGGAGGCGAGGGGGGTTCTGTTCTTCCCCCTCAGGGGGGAGTGCCGAGGCTCTGGGAGGCGAGGGGGGTTTTCCATGGGGGCCGAACTTGTTCTGTCTTTACGGACGGACCCCCTCCGGCCCGGCCCTGTGGGCCGGGCCACCTCCCCCTGAGGGGGAGGTGGGAACTCAACTCCCGCGCGCCGGGCAGAATGTCGCCATGCCACGCAGCGAGCGCAGCGAGCGATTCGCCGAGGCCATCCGGCGCAGGGTGGCGGAGGCCATGGTCGGGGCAATCAAGCGGGAAGAACGCGGCATGCGGCGCCTGCGCGACCTGGGCCTGATCGACGACGCCTGGCTGGCCGATCCGTCGGCGGATCCTATGGATCTGCTGCGGCGTCTGCAGCAGCGAGCCCGGGAGATCCGCGAGCGCCCTTCGTTGCTGGGAGAGCTCGGGGTGACCTCGGTGGACGTGTTGTGTTGTGAGAGCGAGGCCGGCGGCCCCAGGGCCCTGCCGGACGGTCCCGACCTGACCGTGGCTTTCACGGATCTGGAGGGGTTCACCCAATTCACCCGGCAGCAGGGGGACCGCGAAGCGAGCCGACTGCTGGAGGCGCACTACGCCGCGGTGGACGACCTGGTGGCGGGGCGGGGCGGCCGGGTGGTGAAGCGCCTGGGCGACGGCCATCTGCTCACCTTCCCTCAGCCGCGGGCGGCGGTGCTGGCCGGCCTCGACCTGCTGGAGGCGCCGCCCGGCCCCCTGCGGCTGCGGGTGGGGGAGCATGCCGGGAGCGTGGTGGTCATGGGCGAGGATGTCCTCGGGCACGTGGTCAACGTGGCCTCCCGAGTGGTGGGGGCGGCCGCCGGCGGGCAGGCCCTGGTGACCACCGAGGTGCGCGACCGGGCCGGCGCGGTACCGCGGGTGGCGTTCGGTGAGGTGCAGCCGACCCTGCTGAAGGGCATCGAGGAGCCGGTACCGGTGTGCGAGGTGAGGCGGGGGTAGGGGGCCCCTCCCCCCTGAGGGGGAGTGCCGAGTCTCCGAGGCGAGGGGCCGTTCTGTTCTCCCCCCTCAGGGGGGAGTGCCGAGTCTTCGAGGCGAGGGGGGTCTTCCTACGACGCCGAACCCGTTCGGTCTTGACGACGGACCCCCTCCGGCTCCTCGGGGACTCGGAGCCACCTCCCCCTGAGGGGGAGGAACCCTACGGCCCGAGCAACTCGTCGAGGTCGGGCCGCAGCAGGTCGGGGAGGTGCCGGGTGACCCGGGCCTGGGCCGGGCGCGGCACGGTGCCGGCCCGGAAGCGCTGCTCGGACTCCCCGAGGAGGCGGCGCAGGCGCGCCACCTGCTTCTCCAGGCGGGCGATCTCCTCGCGCATTTCGATGATGCGCTTCACTCCTTCGATGTTGATGCCGTCGGCGGTGAGTTCCTGGATGAGGCCGAGGCGTTCGAGGTCGGCGGCCGAGTAGCGCCGGGTGCCCCCGGCGGTGCGATAGGGGCTGAGCAGGCCGCGGCGCTCGTAGATGCGCAGGGTCTGGGGATGGACGCCGGCCAGGTCGGCGGCCACCGAGATGATGTAGACGGCGTCGCGGCGTTCGTCGGCCATGGTCACACTCCCAGGTGGGCTCGGGGGTTCTGCCCGGCCTCCTCGTGGCGCAGTTGCTCGAGGAGAGCGCGGGCCTGATCGGACAGGTGGTCGGGCACGGTGACCTCCACCGTCACCAGAAGGTCGCCGGTGCCCTCGGCGGTAACCACCCCCTTGCCCTTGACCCGGAAGGTGCGCCCGTTGGCCGTGCCCGGCGGCACCCGCAGGGTGACCTTGCCGTCGAGGGTGGGGACGGCGATGTCGGCGCCCAGCGCGGCCTCGGTGAAGGCCAGGGGGACCTGCACCTTGAGGTCTCGCCCGGAGCGGGCGAAGAGAGGATGGCTCCCGGCGTGGATGCGAACGTACAGGTCGCCGGCGGGGCCGCCCTGGCCGCCGGGCTGGCCCTGGCCGCGGAGGCGGATGCGGCTGCCGTCGTTCACCCCGGCGGGGACCTTCACCGTCACCTGGCGCCGGCCCTCGGGGCCTTCGACGGCCAGGATGCGGGTGGCCCCCTGGACGGCTTCGTGGAAGGAGAGGCTCACCTCTGCCTCGATGTCACCGCCGCGCCGCGGGCCGCGGCGCCCGGCACCCCGGGCCCCGCCGCGGGCGCGCTCGCCGCCTGCGCCGAACAGGTCGCCGAGGCCGCCGAAGAGACCCCCGCCGAACATGTCGGCGAGGTCGCCCAGGTCGTCGATGCGCACGTACTGGGCTCCGCCTCCGGGGCCGCCCACGAAGGTGCCCTGGGACAGCAGATCCCGCGCCTCGTCGTACTGCTTGCGCTGCTCGGGGTCGGAGAGCACGGCGTTGGCTTCGGAGATGTCCTTGAAGCGCGCTTCGGCGGCGGCGTCACCCGGGTTGTTGTCGGGGTGATGCTTCTTGGCGAGGCGGCGGTAGGCGGCGCTGATCTCCTTCGAAGAGGCGGCCTTGTCGACGCCGAGGACCTGGTAGAAGTCCTTCTCCAGCCACTCCCGCCGCACGGCTCAGCCCTCGCTTCCCCCGGCGTCGCCCGGGGTGTCCGGGCGGGACGCAACGACCACCATGGCCGGGCGCAGCACCCGCCCCTTGAGGCTGTAGCCGCGGCGCAGTTCCTGGGCGACGACGAGGTCGCCCTCACCGGCCCCGGCCACGGCCTCGTGGACCTGCGGGTCGAAATCCTCGCCCGCGGCGGGGATGGCTTCGAGGCCCTCCTTGGAGAGGACGTCCATCAGCTGGTGGAAGGTGCCCCGCACCCCGGCCAGGACCTGCTCTTCGCCCGGGGTCTGCGCCTGGTGGGCGAAGGCCTGGTCGAAGGAGTCGAGTACCGGCAACAGGGCCTGGACGACGCGCTGCGCCGCCCGGGCCACCGTCTCCTCCCGCTCCCGGGCCGCCCGCTTGCGGAAGTTCTCGAATTCGGCGGCGACCCGCTGCAGATCCTCCAAGTAGGAGTCGGCGGCGACGCGGGCGGTGGCCAGGGCGTCGAGGAGCACCCCCACGGCCTCCTCGCGGTCGTCGGGCAGGTCGAGGCCCAGCAGGGACGGATCGGGCCAGGCCGGCTCCAGGGAGCCGGGACCGGCCTCGTCGGGGGCGGGGGTCTCGTCGGTCATCGGCCCCGGCCCTCTTCGTCGTCCACGATCTCGGCCTCGACGACCTCCTCGCCACCCGGGGCGGCGGCACCCGCCGGCCCGGCCGCCTGGGCCTTGGAGGCCTCGTAGACCCGCTGGCCCAGCACCTGGGAGGCGGTGATGACGGCTTCGGACGCCTGGCGCAGGCGGTCGGCCGAGGCGTCGGTCTCCTTCAAGGCGGCTCGCAGGTCGTCGATCTTGGACTGGAGTTGGGACCGCTCGCCCTCGCTCAACTTGTCGCCGTAGTCCTTCAGCATCTTCTCGGTCTGGTAGGCGACGTGGTCGGCCTGGTTGCGGGCCTCGGCCGTTTCGCGGCGCCGGCGGTCCTCGTCGGCGTGCGACTCGGCGTCGTGCACCATCCGCTGGATGTCGTCCTTGGGCAGGGCGGTGCCGCCGGTGATGGTGATCTGCTGCACCTTGCCGGTGCCCAGGTCCTTGGCCGAGACCGAGACGATGCCGTTGGCGTCGATGTCGAAGGTCACCTCGATCTGGGGCACGCCGCGGGGGGCCGGCGGGATGCCGGTCAGGTTGAAGCGGCCCAGGGACTTGTTGTCGCCCGCCATGTCGCGCTCGCCCTGGAGCACGTGGACCTCGACCTCGGGCTGGGCGTCGGCGGCCGTGGTGAAGATCTCGGAGCGCCGGGTGGGGATGGTGGTGTTGCGCTCGATCATCCGGGTCATCACCCCGCCCAGGGTCTCGATGCCCAGGGTCAGCGGGGTCACGTCGAGCAGCAGGATGTCCTTGACCTGGCCTTTCAGCACCCCGGCCTGCAGCGCCGCCCCGGCGGCAACCACCTCGTCGGGGTTGACCCCCTTGTGGGGCTCCTTGCCGGTCAGGCTGCGCACCAGATCCTGGATGGCGGGCATGCGGGTGGAGCCGCCCACCAGGATCACATGGTCGATGTCGCCCACCTTGATGCCGGCGTCCTTGACCGCCTGCTGGAACGGGCCCTTGGTGGCTTCCACCAGGTCCTCGGTCATCTTCTGGAACTCGGAGCGGGTAAGGGCCTTGAGCAGGTGCAGCGGGCCTTCGGGGGTGGCGGTGACGAAGGGCAGGTTGATCTCGGTCTCGGGCACCTGGGACAGTTCGATCTTGGCCTTCTCCGCCGCCTCCTTCAGGCGCTGCAGGGCCATGCGGTCCTTGGACAGGTCCACGCCGTGGTCGTTGCGGAACTCCTTGACGAGCCAGTCGATGACCCGCTGGTCCCAGTCGTCGCCGCCGAGGTGGGTGTTTCCGCTGGTGGACTTGACCTCGAAGACCCCTTCGCCGATCTCGAGGATGGAGACGTCGAAAGTGCCCCCGCCCAGGTCGTAGACGAGGATCGTCTGGTCCTGGCCCTGCTTGTCGAGACCGTAGGCCAGGGCGGCGGCGGTGGGCTCGTTGATGATGCGCAGCACCTCGAGGCCGGCGATCTGGCCGGCTTCCTTGGTGGCCTGGCGCTGGGCGTCGCCGAAGTAGGCCGGCACGGTGATGACCGCCTGGGTGATCGGCGTGCCCAGGTAGGACTCGGCGTCGCGCTTGAGCTTCATGAGGATCCGGGCGCTGATCTCTTGCGAGTTGTAGCGCTTGGCGTCGATCTCGATGGACCAGTCGCTGCCCATGTGGCGCTTCACCGAGCGCACCGTGCGGTCGGGGTTGGTGATCGCCTGGCGCTTGGCGACCTCGCCGACCAGCACCTCGCCGGCCTTGGAGAAGGCCACCACCGAAGGGGTGGTGCGGTGGCCCTCGGCGTTGGCGATGATCGTGGGCTCGCCGCCCTCGTAGACGGCGACCACGCTGTTGGTGGTGCCCAGGTCGATGCCTACTGCGCGCGACATAGATGCTCCTCGGTCGACGAGGCGCCCGACGGGGCGCCTTCGATAGCTTTAGTCTCTGCACAGTGTATAACTTGAGTGCACTCGTATCAATTCCCGTCTTCTCCCCCCTCAGGGGGGAGTGCCGAGTCCTCGAGGCGAGGGGGGTCCGTATGGTGGCTGATGCGCTTGTGAGGGGCGGCGAGGCTTTGCCAAGGTCGAGAGGTTGCGCGCCCGCGGTACCGTGTTCCCCATGAGCGTTCGAGAGGCCTTCAGCGTCTGGCCGGACTACAACCGGCGCCTCGGCGGGTTGGTGGGCACCCTGACCGACGAGCAGCTGGCGCTGTGCCCGTCGCCCGAGCGGTGGCCGCTCTGGGCGACCGTGGGCCATCTGGCCTGCCAGCGGGTGTTCTGGCTGTGCGTCTTCGCCGGGGAGCCCGGTGCCGAGGCCACGCCCTTTCCCGATTCCGGGCATTCCTGCCCCGGCGACGAGGACCTGGAGCGCTTCTTCGACGGCGCCGCTCTCGTGGAGGCGCTCGACTCGTCCTTCCGCATCGTCGAGCGCTGCCTGGACCACTGGACCTGGGACATGCTCGCCGAGGAGGTGCGCCTCCGCCCGGAGAACGGCGAGCCGGATTGGGTCCACACCCGAGGCTGGGTCCTGCAGAGGGTCTTCAGCCACGACGTCTACCACTGCGCCGAACTGAACGAAGCCCTGGGGGCGCTGGGGCTGCCCCAGATCGACCTGTGGGGCTGAGGCCTCGTAGCGCCTCTCCCGGCTTCGCCGGTACTGCGGAAGCCCTCACCCCCCGCCCTCTCCCGCTGCGCGGGAGAGGGGGCCGCGAAGGCCGCCGCCAGGCGGCCGCAGCGGAGAGGGCAAGGGCAACTGAGCGCCTGCCCAGCTACAGGTGGACCCACGTGGCCGCCACCCGTTCTCCCAGCAGCAACGCCACCTGGGCGGCGAAGCGGGCCGGGTCCCCGGTGGTGAGCCAGGTCGTGGCCCCCGAACCGTCCGCGGTTCCGGCCTCTTCGGCGACGGCCGCCACCCGCCGGGCCACCGCCTCGGCCGGGTCGACGATGGCCACCCCGGGCCCCACCCGCTCCGCCAGGGCCTCCTGCAGGAAGGAGTAGTGGGTGCAGCCCAGCACGAGCACGTCGGCGCCGGCTTCCACGAGAGGCCTGGCGAAGGCGGCCAACTGCTCGGCGGCATCCGGGTCGTTGGGCGGCACCTCTTCGATGAGCGCCGCCAGGCCGGGGCAAGCCTGGGTGAGCACCTCGACGCCGTTGCCGTAGCGGGCGACCAGGTCGGCGAACAACTCCCCCTGGAAGGTGGCCTGGGTGGCCAGCACCCCCACCTTGCCCATCGCGGTGAGGTAGGCGGCCGGCTTCACCGCCGGTTCCATGCCCACGAAGGGCACGCCCGGCCACTGCTCTCGCAGGCCGCGCAGGGCGGCGGCCGAGGCGGTGTTGCAGGCGATCACCACCGGCGCCGCCCCCCGGCCGATCAGGAAGGCAGCAATGGCCTCGGAGAAGTCGCGCACCTCCTGCAGGGAGCGCTCCCCGTAAGGGGCCCGGGCCTGGTCGGCCAGGTAGACCAGGTCGGCGGCAGGCAGCAAACGGCGAATCTCGCGCAGCACCGACAGGCCGCCCACTCCGGAGTCGAAGACGCCGATCATCTGGCCCCGAGGCTAACGAGACGGCGGGCGATTGCCGCCCATCGCAGTGCGAGCGCACCCTTGAGGGGGTACGCGAATAGGTCCGCCACAGGGCCGGACACCGCCCGTCTGTGGGCCGGTATCCGGCGAGGGGCGGCGGCCTATTGGCGCACCCCCTAACCTCGGTTCATGCCCGACTGGCCGTTCCCACCGCCCGTGACGCCCATGGAAGCCAAGGTGCAGGACGACCTGCCCCGGAGCGACTGGGCCTACGAGCCCAAGTGGGATGGGTTCCGCGCCGTCGCCTGGGGCGGCGAAGTGCGCCTCGACAGCCGCAACCACCGGCCCCTGCTGCGCTACTTCCCAGAACTGGAGGCGCCGCTGCGCGCCCTGCCGCCGGGCACGGTGGTGGACGGCGAGGTGGTGGTGGTGCGGGGCGACCGCCTCGACTTCGACGCCCTGCAGAACCGCCTTCATCCGGCGGCCTCCCGGGCGGCCCGCCTGGCCCGGGAGACCCCGGCCACGCTGGTGGCCTTCGACCTGCTCGCCGACCGGGGCGAGGACCTGCGGGCCCGGCCCTTCGCCGAACGCCGTCTCCGCCTGGAGGCCCTGGCCGGCATCCTGCCCGCCCCCTGGGCCCTGACCCCCTCGACCACCGACCGTGATTTGGCTGCTCGCTGGTTCCACGAGTTCGAGGCCGCCGGGTGCGACGGCATCGTGGCCAAGCGCCTGGCCGGCGCCTATGTAGAGGGCAAGCGGGAGATGGTCAAGGTGAAGCACCGCAGAACCGTGGACTGCGTGGTGGGCGGCTACCGGATGCTCGACGACGGGCCGGGCCTGGGCTCGGTGCTGCTCGGCCTGTACGACGAGGCCGGGCGCCTGCACTTCATCGGCCACTGCTCCGGCTTCCCCGACAAGGACCGGGCCGCCCTGGCGGAGCAGTTCGGCCGCATCCGTTCCGCCGACTCCTTCGGGGCCGAGGGCGAGGTGCGCCGGCCCGGGGCCGAGAGCCGCTGGTCGGCGGGGAAGGACCTGTCGTGGGTGCCGGTGAAGCCGGGGGTGGTGGCCGAGGTCTCCTACGACCAGCTGACCGGGGGGCGCTTCCGCCACGCCACCCGCTTCGAACGGTGGCGGCCCGACAAGGACGCCGCCGCCTGCACCCTGGAGCAGCTCGAGCGGCCTTCCGGGCCGGGGTTCTCCTCCATGGTGGGCGGGAACCCGTAGCCGCCGGTCCGCCGTCCAATCGACAGAATCCGAAAGGGAGAATGATGCGCGCACGGATCATGGCCGCGACTCTGGCGGCCGTACTGGCATTGACCGCCGCCGCTTGCGGCGATGACGGGGGAGGGAGCACCACGGCGCCCGACGACGGCACCACTCTGGTGCCCGGGCTTCTCGTCGCCTCCGACCTGGACCGGGCCGAGCCCACCGCCTCCGCCGCCGACGTGGCTGCAGTGGCCGCGGGCAACAACGCCTTCGCCGCCGCCGCCTACGCCCTGCTGGCGGCCCAGGAGGGCAACCTGGTCTACTCGCCGGCCAGCATCCGGCTGGCTCTGGCCATGACCTACGCCGGGGCGAAGGGCCAGACCGCCGCCGAGATGGCCGAGGTGCTCCGCTTCGACCTCGAGGGCGAGGCCCTGCACGCCGCCTTCAACGCCCTGGACCAGGAACTGGCCTCGCGCAACCGGGTGGAGCCGGCGCAGGAGGACGGCATCGAGCGCAAGGTGCAGTTGTCCATCGCCAACTCCCTGTGGGGCCAGCAGGGCTTCACTTTCACCCCGGAGTTCCTCGACACCCTTGCTGCCAACTACGGCGCCGGGATGCGGGTGGTCGACTATGTCGCCGCCACCGAGGCAGCCCGGCAGGCCATCAACGACTGGGTGGCCGGTGAGACCAACGACCGCATCACCGACCTCATCCCCGAGGGCGCGCTGAGCGAGATGACCCGCCTCGTCCTGACCAACGCGGTGTACCTCGACGCCACCTGGGCCTCGATCTTCGAGAAGGACGCCACCTTCGACGCCCCCTTCTTCCTGCTCGACGGGTCCGAGGCGAGCGTGCCCACCATGCACCAGGAGTCCTCCTTCCCGTATGCCGCCGGCGAAGGGTGGCAGGCGGTGGAACTGCCTTATGTGGGCGAGGAACTGGCGATGGTGTTCCTGGTCCCCGACGCCGGGCGCTTCGCCGAAGTCGAGGACCTGCTCGGGACGGGCCTGCTCGACGAGGTCGTGGCCGGCCTGGAGAGGGTCGAGGTGCGCCTCGCCCTTCCCAAGTTCGAGTTCCGCTTCAAGGCGAGCGTGGCCGACCTGCTCAAGGCCATGGGGATGCCGACGGCCTTCGACCCGGACGCGGCCGACTTCTCCGGCATGACCACCGAGACGGCCCTCTTCATCTCCGACGTCATCCACGAGGCCTTCATCAAGGTCGACGAGGAGGGCACCGAGGCGGCAGCGGCCACCGCGGTGATCATGGACCTGACCTCGGCTCCCGTCGAGGTGATCGATCTGACGATCGACCGGCCTTTCCTCTTCTCGCTGTACGACCGGGAGACCGGGGAGATCCTCTTCCTGGGCCGGGTACTGAACCCGGCGGGCTGAGCCCCTCGCGGTTTCCGCTGTCTTCCCCCTCCCTCAGGGAGGGGGTTTGGGGGAGGGTTTCCGCTGTCTTCCCCCTCCCTCGGGGAAGGCCCTCCCCGGCCCGTCGCCCGATAGGCTTCCCGCGTCCGGGAAAGGGAGGATCTGGTGAGGCTCTACGACCTGGGTGAGCGGCCGCCGCTGGGCGAGGTGCCGGAGGAGATGCACGCCTTCGTGGTGCGCCCCGATCGGTATGGGGAGCCGCGGGACGCCTTCCGCCGCGAGGTGATACCCACTCCCTCCCTGGCTCCGGACGAGGTGCTGGTCTATGTGATGGCCACCGGCATCAACTACAACAACGTGTGGGCGGCCCTGGGCCAGCCCGTCGACGTGGTCGCCGAGCGGCAGCGCCGGGGGGAGCCGGAGGACTTCCACGCCGGGGGCAGCGACTGCGCCGGCATCGTGTGGCAGGTGGGTGAGGCGGTGACCACGGTGCGGCCGGGCGACGAGGTGGTGGTGCACGGCGCCGCCTGGAGCGCCGACGACCCCTGGGTCGTCGGCGGCAACGACCCGGTGCTCTCGGACACCACGCGGGTCTGGGGTTACCAGACCAACTACGGGTCGTTCTGCCAGTTCGCCCGGGCCCAGGCGCATCAGTGCCTGCCCAAGCCGGAGCGGCTCACCTGGGAGGAGGCCGGGTGCTTCCTGATGACCGCCGGGACCGCCTACCGGATGCTCTCGGGATGGCCTCCCCACACCGTCGCCCCGGGCGACGTGGTTCTCGTCTGGGGCGCCGCCGGGGGCCTGGGCAGCATGGGCCTGCAGATCGCCGCGGCGATGGGGGGCCGCCCGGTGGCGGTGGTCTCCGACGAGGCCAAGCGGCAGTTCTGCCTCGACCACGGGGCGGTGGGGGTCATCGACCGCACCCGGTTCTCGCACTGGGGCCCGATGCCCGACACCGGGAGCCCGGCCTACGGGGAATGGGCCAAGGGGGCCCGGGCCTTCGGCAAGGCCATCTGGGACGCGGTGGGCGAGAAGGTGAGCCCGGCCATCGTCTTCGAGCACCCCGGTCAGGCCACCCTGCCCACCTCGGCCTTCGTGGCCGCCACCGGGGGGATGGTGGTGATATGCGCCGGGACCACCGGCTACAACGTCACGCTGGATCTGCGCTACCACTGGATGCGCCAGAAGCGATTCCAGGGATCCCACCTGATGAACGACGAGCAGGCGGCGGCCGCCACGCGAATGGTGGCCGAGGGCAGGATCCGCCCGGCGCTGTCGCAGGTGTTCCCCTTCGAGGGCATCCCCGAAGCGCACCAACTGATGCGGGAGAACCGGCACCCGGCGGGCAACATGGCCTGCCTGGTCAACGCTCTGCGGCCGGGAGAAGGCGCCCGCTAGCGCCGGTCCCGGCCCTCGCTCTCAGGACAAGCCGACGATGTTGCCGCCAGCGTCGAGGTCGATGCCGTGGGCGGCGGGGTGGGAGCCGAGCCCGGGCATGGTGCGGATCTCCCCGGCCATCGCCAGCACGAAACCGGCCCCGATGGAGGCCCGCACCCGCTTGATGGGCAGCGTCCACCCGGTCGGGGCGCCCCGCACCGCCGGGTCGTGGGTGAGCGACAGGTGGGTCTTGGCCATGCAGACCGGCAGGCTCCCCCAGCCGAGGGCCTCGAAGCGGTGAAGAGCGTCGGCAGCGGAGGCCTCGAAGGACACGGCCCCGGCGCCGTAGACCTCGGTGGCGATGGCTTCGATCTTGGCCCGCAGCGGCATCTCGTCGGCGTAGAGGTGGCGGAAGGCGGACGGAGCGGCGCAGGCCTCTTCCACTCTCCGGGCCAGGTCGACTACCCCTGCTCCGCCGCCGGCGTGAGGGTCGCAGACCGCCCAGGCCACTCCGAGGTCGTCGCAGACGGCGCCGATGGCGGCGTGCTCGGAGGGGTGGTCGGTGGGGAAGTGGTTGATGGCCACCACCGGGGTGACCCCGTGGCGGCGCACGATGGCGAGGTGCCGCCGCAGGTTGTCGGCCCCGGCCAGGACCTCGCCGGGATCCTCAGTCCCGAGGGCGTCAGGTATGGGCTTGCCGGGGACGATGCGATGCTTCCCGGTCTGCGCCTTCATGGCCCGCACCGTGGTGACCACCACGGCGGCATCGGGACGGAGGCCGGAGACGCGGCACTTGATGTTGAAGAACTTCTCCGCTCCGACGTCGGCGCCGAAGCCGGCCTCGGTCACCACGTAGTCGGCGCCCCGCAGGCCCACCAGGTCGGCCAGGATCGAGGAACTGCCGTGGGCGATGTTGGCGAACGGCCCGGCGTGGATGAGGGCCGGGGTGCCTTCGAGGGTCTGCAGCAGGTTGGGGGCCAGGGCGTCCTTCATGAGGACGGCCATGGCGCCCCCGGCCCCCACCTCGTCGGCGGTGACCGGCCGGCCGCCGGAGGTGTAGGCCACCACCGCCCGGCCGAGGCGGCGGCGCAGGTCGGCCAGGTCGGAGGCCAGGGCGAGGATCGCCATGACCTCGCTGGCGGCGGTGATCTCGAATCCGGTGCGCCGGGGGATGCCGTCGGTGCGGCGGCCCAGGCCGATGGTGACCTCGCGCAACGGCCGGTCGTTGACGTCGAGCACCCGGCGCCAGGGGATGTCGTCGGGGTCGAGGCCCAGGGCGTTGCCGTGGAACAGGTGGGAGTCCACCAGGGCGGCGGCCAGGTTGTTGGCCGCGGTGACGGCATGGAAGTCGCCGGTGAGGTGGAGGTTCAGGTCCTCCATCGGGATCACCTGGGAGTGGCCGCCGCCGGCGGCGCCTCCCTTGATTCCGAAGGTGGGGCCGAGCGAGGGCTGCCGCAGGGTGACCGCCGCCCGGTGCCCGAGGCGGTGCAGGGCCTGGGCCAGGCCGACGGCCGTGGTGGTCTTGCCCTCGCCCAGAGGGGTGGGAGTGACCGCGGTGACGAGGACGTAGCGGGCCCGCGGCCCGGCCGCCGGCGGCAGGGCGGCGGGCAGGACCTTGGCGATGTGGTCGCCGTACAGGCGCAGCGCCTCGCGGGGGATGCCCAGGAGAGCGGCGACCTCGGCGATGGGCCGGGGTCGGGCGCCACGGGCGATCTCGAGGTCTGAGAGCATCGAACTCCTGACTCGTCTCCCCCGCGGGAGCGGGGGAGACGCGGCCGCAGGCCGCAGAGGGGGCAACTCCCCGACGTGGGTCACGCTAGCGGGGGAGACGCGGCCGCAGGCCGCAGAGGGGGCAACTCCGCGACGTGGGTCACGCTAGCGGGGGAGACGCGGCGTAG